>Ga0180433_10001471_pt1 | contig 39181 bp, 24 predicted proteins | sample SS_ome_8_FD_132980 | JGI IMG/M metagenome (GOLD analysis project Ga0180433, IMG submission 132980) | Hypersaline lake sediment archaeal communities from the Salton Sea, California, USA - SS_1_D_1 metaG | ecosystem: Environmental > Aquatic > Non-marine Saline and Alkaline > Hypersaline >... | reverse complement strand
TCAACGCGGCAACCCTGCCGCGCAGCCGCGTATTCCACGGAATTAGTGGGGTTGTCCTGTGGGACGTATGAGCACCTGATTTACATCGACATGGGGCGGCTGGCTCACGGCATACATCACAGCGCGAGCAACGTCGTCGGGGTGGAGTTCCGGTGTTCCGGGTTTCGGCACAGCCCCCCAGAACGGGGTGTCCACGACACCGGGCTCTATCAGCGTCACACGGATGCCCGTACCGACCATTTCATTCCGGACAGCCTGAGCGATGCCGGTGACAGCCCATTTTGTGGCCGAGTAGAGGTTTCGTATCGAGGTGATATGACCGACAACCGAGCCGGTGATAAGAAAATGCCCTCCTGTTTTCACCAGTTCAGGGAGGGCCAGGCGTGCGGTCACGGCGGAGCCGTAGACGTTTGTCAGCACCATCTCCTTCCATTCATCAGGTTTGTCCTTTCCTCCATAGAACGGGGAGCCTTTGGAGAATCCCGCGTTTGCAAAAACGACATCGATTCTTCCGAAGCTTTCCAGCGCTCTGTCGATCAGGCGGCGTTGAGCGTTCCAGTCGGAAACATCGCAAGCAATGGCCAACGCAGTGTCCGATCCCAGCTCATCCTTGAGCGCCTCAAGTTTTGACGTTGAGCGGGCGGCAAGGACAACCCTGTATCCGTCCTTCACTGCCAGTCTTGCTGTTGCTTCACCGATACCGGTGGATGCGCCGGTTATGAGAAAAACTTTTCTGTTCTCCATGGTTCAAATCAGGTTATGTTATACGGGCAACAGCCGGGAAAAGGGAGTGAAACCCAAAAAGGTACGCTGTAATCCTTCGTTTACAAAATGAGTTTTCTTTTCAGATACTGAAGTCTTGTCACATTTGGTTGTGCATTATAATCCATGTAACTGCAACGTTTTTGGCCGCTTTGCGGTTACATCGTTTATGGCATTCAAAATGCATTCCGCTCAGATACACGGTCTTCCCGTTGATGCAAGTGTGGCCATTCCGGTGCGGTTTTTTGTTCTTTGATGGATGGATACCACGATGTTGTCTTATGAGACGAGAAAAATAGTGAGATCATGGCACATAACTATTCCAATGATATAGCAGTTGTTTTCGGCGGGGCTGCCGGGCAGGGTGTTCAGACCATAGCCGACGCGCTGGTGAAGGTACTGAAAAAGAACGGGTGTCATGTCTTTGCCTGTACTGAATTCATGTCCCGAATCCGGGGCGGCAGCAATTCAACCCAGATAAGGATCACGGATAAAAAACGCTCGGCCTATGTGCGGAGAATTGATTTTCTCTTCGCGCTCAATGCTGAAGCGTTAGACCATCTCCGGGACCGGATCGGTGAAGAGACGCATGTCTTTGTTGAAAAAGCTGGGATGGAGGGTAAAGATTTTTCAGGTGTCATCGATACACCCTTTGCCGCATATGCAAAACAGGCGGGAAACCTGATCTTTTCAAACACGGTCGCTGTCGGCGTTGTCCTTGGTCTTCTCGACCTGCCAGTCGACGCTTTCTCCGCCTATCTCACTGAGCAGTTTGCCGCCAAGGGAGAGGAAGTCGTTTCGCAGAACATCACCGCGGCCACCCTGGGGTATGAATTCGGCAGGAAAACAGCGCAAACGGAAGGAATTTCCGTAACGCTTTCCCGCGCCCTGAAACCTGATCCCGAACTGCTGCTTGACGGCAATACGGCAATGGGTATCGGTACGGTAGCGGGCGGATGCAATTTCATTTCTTCGTATCCCATGTCACCCGGAACCGGGCTGCTGACCTTTCTTGCCCGAAAAGCCGGTGATTTCACTATTGTCGTAGACCAGGCGGAAGATGAGATTTCGGCCATAAACGCGGCGCTTGGAGCATCGTACGCCGGTGCTCGTGCTGTCGTCACCACTTCAGGCGGAGGGTTCGCTCTGATGGAGGAAGGGGTCAGCCTTGCGGGCGCGACCGAGACCCCGGTCGTGGTGCATATCGGTCAGCGTCCCGGTCCAGCCACCGGTCTGCCGACAAGGACCGAGCAGGGGGATCTGAACCTGGCGCTCTATGCCGGGCATGGAGAGTATTCCCGCGTGATATTTGCTCCGGGATCATTCGCTCAGGCGATAGACGTGATGCAAAGAGCGTTTGATCTGGCCGACAGGTACCAGACAACCGTGTTGGTGCTTACCGATCAGTTTTTTCTCGATGCAGTGGCTTCCGTTCGTGAGTCGGACATTGTCAGGCGGCCGGTTGTGAGCCATATCGTGAAAACGGACGACTCCTACAAGCGATACGCCTTCACCGATGACGGACTTTCGCCCCGCGGGGTGCCTGGTTACGGTGACGGGATCGTCAAGGTGGATTCCCATGAGCACGATGAAAGCGGCCACCTGACCGAAAACTTCGGGTTGCGCCGTGGCATGGTTGAAAAAAGGCTTACAAGGCTCGAAGCGCTTGGGAGGGAAGCCCTGATGCCGGAACGTTTCGGGCCTGCTGAATCTGAAACCGTCGTGGTGAGCTGGGGCTCGAACCGCGGCCTGCTTGAAGAGGTGCTCGATACGCTGGGAAGGGACGATCTTTCGGGGCTCCATTTTTCCCAGCTCTTTCCGCTTCATCCCGCGGTTCGTAAACTGCTTGAAAACAGGAAGGTTGTTGTCTGTGAAAACAACGCGACCGGACAGTTCGCGGACCTGTTGAGCCGTGATACTGGTGTGCATGTCGCGAAAAGAATTCTCAAGGCGACCGGCGAACCGTTTTGCATCGAAGAGATTGTCAACGCGTTAGAGGAGGACTGAAATGACTGAAAATCCTTTTGACATGCCGGGCAAGGATATCAACTGGTGCCCCGGATGCGGTAACTACAAGGTGCTTGACGCCGTCAAAGGGGCGCTGCACGAACTTGATATCGACCGCAAAAATCTGGTGATGGTATCCGGCATCGGCCAGGCGGCCAAGATGCCGCAGTATATAAACGCGCATATGTTCAACGGCCTGCACGGCAGGGCGCTGCCCGTGGCGATGGGAGTGAAGCTCTCCAACCGCAACCTTGTGGTCATCGCCGAGTCGGGTGACGGCTGCATGTACGGGGAAGGGGGCAACCATTTCCTGCACGCCATCCGCCGCAACTACGATATCACGGTGATTATTCACGACAACATGGTGTACGGTCTCACCAAGGGTCAGGCATCGCCCACCTCGCAGATGGGCATGAAGACCCCGGTGCAGGTGAACGGGGTGATGCTCGAACCGTTCAACCCGATAGCGGTCGCTCTCGCACTCGATGCTCCGTTTATAGCTCGGGCAAGTATCGGGGACACCGATGAAACAAAGGAGATCATCAAGCAGGCGATTCAGTTCAAAGGATGTTCCATTGTGGATGTTTTCCAGCCCTGTGTGATCTTCAACAAGCAGAACACCTACCAGTGGTTCAAGGAGAACACCTGCTATCTTCCCGAAGACTACGACCCGGCCGACCGCAAGCTCGCCTTCGAAAAAGCGATCGAAACCGAAAAACTGCCCCTCGGCGTCCTCTACCGCCAAGACGGCCGGGAACTCTACGAAGATCTCCTCGCCATCCCGGACACCCCCGCATACGAGCACAAGGTTTCCGAAGAAGCGTTCGAAAAGCTGCTCGCGGAGTACCGGTGAGGTGATGATGATGTTCTGATGCATCCGTAGGGGCAGGCCCCTGTGCCTGCCTGTTTTCCTATTCCAGGCAGTCTCTCTCCCCATGACCGACATGTGGAACACTACCAATGTTCGGGCAGCCACAGGGGGTTGCCCCTACGGTGTATGTTTGGGATTTTGTGTGCAATCGGGATTTTCATGATCCAGAGTCCATTTCAGGGGATTGTTTGTGATGTAGGCTTGCATCTCATGCAATTCCCGTTCATTTCGGATCACCCGTTCAAAATAGTTGCGTTGCCAGACTTTATGTGTAGATGTGTTTTGTCGCATCCATTTGGTGACACCGATTTTGAATCCACGAACGATTGATCCGATTGTTTTCGATGTTCCGGATGGCCTCTGATTCTGAATATTGTTGCATGGTTTCGAGAACCGTAGGGGCGAAAAATTTTTCGCCCCTACAATGCCGGATGCGTCGCCGATGAACACTATTCCATGAACATGGTTGGGCATCACGACGAAACAATCCAATGCGACATGGGGAAAATGTACGGGGATTTCCTGCCAACACCGTTTGACCATTTCCCCTGCATCGTTCAACACCATAGCTGTGTCCACAACATCGCCGAACAAGCATTTCTTATCCTGCGTACATACCGTCACAAAATACGCTCCCTCCTGCGCATAATCGTATTCCGACAGCCGCAGATGCTTGCGTTTCGGCAACGGATGTTTTATTCCGTGGTTTGCAGATATTCTTTGATTCATAACGTTATATGGTATTGTCGTAGGGGCAGGCCCCTGTGCCTGCCCGTCTTCTCGAAGCGGCACGGAGTGTTGTCCGTCATGTTCTGCCTCACCAACGTGCGGGCAACCACAGGGGGTTGCCCCTACAATGTGTATTTATTTCCTCCCCGTAGGTGCAGGCCCCCGTGCCTGCCCGTCTTCCAATGCTACCCCGTAGGGGCGAATAATCATTCGCCCGGCAATGTTTGTTCGTTAAATGATACATTCCTCTTTATGTATAATAACCGTATTTGTGGTAAGTTATATCATTTCAAATAACGCCCAACCGATAATGAATCATATATGCCGGATACTCCGCACAGGATCAGGATTCTGATTGCTTCTCCCTCCGATGTCCAAGAAGAGCGTAAAAAGGCTATAGAAACGATCAGGCAATGGAATGCATCACAAGAGAGTGTTTTCCTCGAAGCTATCGACTGGGAGACCTATGCTGCACCTGAATGTGGTGGTGGGCCTCAGGAAATAATCAACAAACAGATTGTGGATCGTTGTGATTGCGCTGTGGGGATTTTCTGGGCGCGAATTGGTACGCCGACAAAAGTGGCGCCGGGCGGAGCTGTTGAGGAAATCCGCCGCCTTGTTAGTAAAGGTAAACCGGTTATGGTGTACTTCTCAACAATGAGTTTGCCGTATGAGCATAATGAGCGGCAGTTAAGAAAAGTAAAGAAGTTGCGGAAAGAGATGTCTCCAGAAGACTTTTCCTGGAGCTACGACTCTCATGCTAATTTTGAGAAAGATCTTTACCGTCATCTCAACATTCAGATCCCGCGTTGGTTCCCTGCATTATTTTCCAAATCAAAAACTCCTGTCAAACCCAGAAAGAAAAACACTCCATCCTCTCAGCTGGCGGAACAAAAATACCGGGACAAGCTCCGCAACGAGCTTAATACCATTTCATTGCTCGGTTCATCGGTGATTCAGCCGTTTCCTCTCCAGTTGAAAGATATATTTGTTCCTTTGAAAATGTACGGGGGATCGCATGAAAGCGAGGCGATGGAAAGGTGTATGGTTGGTCCTGCGAAGGAAAACGTTTTGACGCACAGGCCTGAACATGTGCTGAAAGAGACCTATAAGAAGTACAAAACACTATTGGTCATCGGTGATCCGGGTTCAGGGAAGACAACCCTGACAAAATACTATGCGCTTACCTGTCTCGAAGAAAATCCGCCGGTAACCCTTGGGTTTGAGGAACCCGTCAAGGTGTTTTATCTGCCTCTGCGTGATCTTGAACGAAATAAGAAAGGGTATACATCACTGCCATCGAATTTAGCTGCATGGTCACGACGGAACAATCTTGATATCAAGGTCAGAACCTTTCAGGAATGGCTTGATAGCGGAATCTCTCTGGTTCTGCTCGACGGGCTTGATGAAGTCAGTAATCCTGAACAGAGAAAAGAAATCTGCCGTTGGATAAAACAGGCGCAAGGAACGTTCGACAAGGCGAGGTTTGTCGTGACATCGAGACCGACAGGCTATCGTCAGGATGAGGGGATTACGCTTGATTTCGACCATCAGCGCGTGGCGGTCAAAGACTTTTCTCATTCACAGCAGATCCAGTTCCTCAATAACTGGTATCGGGCGGCATTGTTGCACGAGATTCGCCCTGAAGATCTCTCCGAAGGTGAATGGGAGGCGCAGCAGAGCGGTGAAGCAGAAAAGCTTGCCAGAGCGATGATTGAATATTTTAAAAAACCTGAAAACAAAGGTGTACGAGAGCTTGCGGCAGTTCCTATGCTTTTACAGATCATGGCGATTCTCTGGAAAGAGCGCAAGTTTCTCCCGAACAGGCGCCAGGACCTCTACAGCGCGGCACTGGATTATCTGCTTGACTATCGTGACCGCGCCCGGGATCGGGAGCCTTTACTCAGCGCGGAAGATTCACGGCGCGTCCTTGCTCCGGCAGCGCTCTGGATGCAGGAGGTTCTGGAATATGACGAGGCGGGCAGGGATGCAATGCATGAACAGATGCAGCAGAAACTGGATAAAATCGAAGGAAATCACAAGGCAGATGATATATGCAGGAATCTGGTTGACCGTACCGGTGTGCTGGTTGAACATGGAAAGAAAACCTATATGTTCCGCCATAAAACATTTCGGGAATATCTCGCCGGTGTTCAGCTGAAAGAGGAGTGGTTCGAATCTGATCGTATCACCATACTGGTTGAGCATTTCGGAGAAGAGTCCGGCTGGTGGGATGAAGTGATCAGGTTTTTCATGGCGCAGTCCAATGAGAATATTTTCGATCGCTTCATGCAGGAATTGTTCGCATCTCCTGTTAGTCAGGAGTTTTCACAGAAACAGAAAAATCTTCTTGCTCAGGTTATCGAAGAGTCACCTGAAAAACGTGTTGATGCCTTATGTGATGCTTTGCTCAATGAGAAGGAAAAAAGTGCCTATCGACAACGCTCCATACTTGATACCCTCAAAGCTATTAAACAGCCGGATGCGCTGGATGCATTGTGTGAATTCAAAAAGAAAGGGCTAGCGCTCAATCAGGATATCAAGGGACTTGCTGAAGATGTGATTCTGTCGCTCGAAAAAGATGCGGGCATCAAACGAGGTGATGATAAGGCGAAAAAAACTGCATCAGGCAAAAAGGAGAAGAGAAGCGCGCCGGAAGAGATTTTCCGCAACCCGTATGAACACGATGCACAATACATCCTGATTCACGGAGGAGAGTATATCTATTCACAGCCGAAACCGGAAGGGACAAAGGTCACCGTCCCCGACCTTTACGTTGCCAAATACCCGGTGACCAACCGGCAGTACCGCTCATTCATTGATTTTCTCGCGGGCAAGCCCCCCGTGAATGACGCAAAGCTATCCCTGAAAGCATATAAGGAGTCATTGCATGACCTCGTACGGAGCAATAACGATTCGCTCACGGGATTTCAAGAGTATCTGAAAGAAGAGCAGGATCTTGTCGAACGTTTCAGGTCCACCTATGACGATGACCGGAAGTTCAACAAGGATGATCAGCCCGTCGTTGGGGTGAGCTGGTATGCTGCCCGTGCCTACTGCCTGTGGCTGACCATGCTTGCAGGTGACAAGGCAGAATATCGTCTGCCGACTGAGGTTGAATGGGAGTGGGCTGCCGGAGGCAGGCGAGGCAAGCCGGATGGGGTGTTGGAAGTACGCGAGTATCCCTGGGGCGATGAGCCTGAGCCCACGGCGAAACATGCTAATTATGGTCAGAACGAAGGCGCGACAACCCCTGTTGGAAGTTATCCGGACGGTGCGACGCCGGAGGGACTGTACGACATGGCGGGTAATGTGTGGGAGTGGATGGAGAACTGGTCAGGAGATGATCATAAATACAAAGCCTTGCGCGGCGGCTCGTGGGGCGACAGCTCTGAGTTTCTGGCTTGCTCCTCCCGGTTCAGCGGCGGCAGTCCGGGCGGCAGGGACGTCAGCGGCGGTTTTCGTGTTGTCCGCCCCAGTCTCCCCCGTGAAATAGAAGGATGATTTCGCTTGGCAGGGACTTTCATAGTGTAAATCTGATACTCTGATTTCTGTAACTCTGACAACAGGGGGTGAGTATGGCTGCCGAGGAAATGCTGATCGTGAAAAAGGCCTACGAATTTTCGAAATGGCTGCTGCAGCATACCGGGAAGTTTCCGAAAAGCTATCGGTTCAGCGTGGCTGTTCGGATGGAAAACACGGTTCTGGAGTTTACTGAGCTGGTTGCTGTGGCCAATATGCGTTCGAACAGAGTCTCCCTTCTGAGGCAGGCAGACGAGGATCTGACGAGGTTGCGACTGCTTGTCCGGTTAAGTTACGATATGCAGTTTCTGAACCTGAAATCCTATGAGTACGGCAGCAGTCAGATTGCCGAACTTGGCAAGATGCTCGGAGGATGGTTGAAAAAATCGGGGTGAATGAGTGGAAGAAACCATAACTTTCAGTTGGAAGAGGGCTGTTAGCTGATCCGTCGCTTCCTTGCGCGGCGGCTCGTGGAACAACAACTCTGAGAATCTGGCTTGCTCCTCCCGGAACAACAACAATCCGGACAACAGGAACAACAACAACGGTTTTCGTGTTGTCCGCCCCAATCATGTCCAGTCGGCACAAGCCTGTGCCCATGATGATGCCGGTATTTTATGGAATATCGGACAGGTAATGGGCATGACATATGGCTCTTTCTCCCGAGGCGCAGGACGAAATAAATCGGTTTGCGCACAAACAGCATGAACAAAGCTGGCGGCTTGAGTACAAGTCGGAAAAAGCCGTCTGCTTTTTTTTTGCCCCAATGAAAACATGGAAGAACCTCTATTCCCGAATTACCTCGTTCGAGAATCTTCTGTCCGCTGCCCGAAAAGCTGCGAAGTGCAAGCGCCAAACCCCGGGCGTTCTCAACTTTTTCTATCATCTCGAAGATGAATTGTGGGCCTTGCATCATGAACTGCGGGAAAAAATCTGGCAGCCTGGCCAGTACCATACCTTTTTCATCTATTCTCCAAAGCATCGGATGATCAGCGCTGCCCCGTTCCGCGACAGGGTGGTGCATCATGCCCTCATCAATGCTATCGGTCCCCTTATGGAGAACTCAATGATATTCGATTCGTATGCCAACAGGAAAGGAAAAGGCACGCACAAAGCCATTGCAAGGTATCAGCACTATCTTCGTCGATACAGATATGTGCTGAAATGTGACATCCGCAAATTTTTTCCTTCAATTGACCATGAAATTCTCAAATCACTCCTCACCATAAAGATTGCCTGTCCCGGAACACGCTGGCTCGTTGAAGCGGTGATCGACAGCAGTAACCCGCAGGATTCTCCTCTGGATTATTTTTTTTGCGATACCCTTTTTACCCCATTGGAACGAAGGAGAGGGTTGCCGATCGGTAACCTGACCAGCCAGTTTTTTGCTAATTATTTTCTGAACGGGTTTGACCACTTTGTCAAGGAAAGACTGCACTGCAAGGGATATGTACGGTATGTCGATGACTTTGTTCTGTTTTCCAACTCGAAAGAGGAGTTGCGGCAATGGGAGAAAGAGATAGAAGCCTATCTGGAAACACTCCGTCTGAAACTCAATCCAAAAAGAACCGTACTCTATCCATCCAGCGAAGGACGACCGTTTCTGGGTCAGATTGTCTATCCCTCTCATTGCATGCTGCCGTCTGCAAATGTTCGGGCTTTCAAAAAGAAACTGAAGGCGTTCGAATCCGCTTCCCCCGAAAAACGGCAATTATCCATCGCCGGATGGACCGGCCATGCCCGGCAGGCTGATACGCGTCGCCTGCTTTGGTCGCTGGGTGTGGGGTGACTCGGGCGTTCTGGACAGGATGGAAAGAAGATGGCTTGGCAGGGGGCATGGCTGTGCGTCCGGATAGTTCTGATTTTGCGTAACTTGTTCTTTATCTGAACGAACTGTCAATTTCAATCCCTGAATTTTTCCACCATGCCGGTTACCTGGTTACATCTTTCCGATCTGCATCTGGTGCCCTCGAACAGTAGCGAAACGTTTATCCACGAACGCACCAGCAACCTCGATAATCTTTGCTCGTTTGTGCGCGAAAACGTTGCGCGGGGAGAGTGGAAACCTTACCTGATTTTCGTGACCGGCGATATTGCCAATCGCGGTAATGAGGCAGTGTTCACAGCGAACGGTGGCGAACCGGCTCCGGCCAGCCTCTTTTTCAATAAACTGCTTGATGCTGCTGGACTCGAACGTGATCGTCTGTTCATCGTGCCGGGTAATCATGAGGTGAACCGCAACAGGATGCGGGGGACGGGCCTGACGCCGACTTTTGAGAAACCAGAAGAGCTGGAAGAGCATTTTTCACTGGATGAACCCTGCCAGTATATCACCAGAAAGCTGGGGGCATTTGCGGCATGGTATAACGATTATTTCAAGGGCATCCGAACGTTTACCGACAGAAGCACCTGTATGGCGGAGCAGGTCGAAATCGATGGTCTGAGGATTTCCCTTCTTCTGATGAACAGCGCGGTTTTTTGCGCGGATTCAACGACTGATTCCGCAAAATTGCTCATTGGGAAGGGGTGTCTCGACTCCTGCCTTCAGCCTCAGGGGGCTTCTGAAAAAAATGACCTGAGTATCGGTCTGATTCATCATCCGCTCTCTTTTCTGGCTCCGTTTGATCAGACGACGATCCGGGCACTGCTCAAAGAGCATCTCGACCTTCTGTTGCGTGGCCATACCCATGAACCGGAGGTACATGAGGGTGAATTTCTGGAAGTTGCTTCCGGAGCTGCGGGTGAACAGTACCCGTGGCCAAGAAGCGCAATGTATGGACGGTTTGAAGAGCGGAAGGTGACGCTGTACCCGCTGTGCAATTCCGGAAGGCCAAACTGGCAATGGACGCTCGATACCTCGGTGTTCCCAAAGGATCATGCCTCCGGGCATTGCCGGACGATCCCCCTTGACCGGTATGGCGCTGCCCTCTCTGTTGTACCGGCTTCTGAGGAGGAGTGGGAACGGTACAGGACGTGCCTGAAACGGGAACTGGGCACCTTGAGGCTGTTCGGTTTGCCGAGCGGATTTGAGCGGATTGACGTGAACCTCGATGATGATACCTTCGTGAAACTGTCGATCAACTGGAAGCACGATTTTCGAAGGGGCTATGTCGAGGAATTTCAAGGAACGCCTCCTGATCGCGATACAGAGCCGAAGCCACTGAAACCTGCTCAATTGATGGTGCGCGCTTTTTCCGGTAATGAGCGCCGTCTTCTGCTGATCCTGGGTGATGCCGGTACAGGCAAGACAACCCTGATGCAGTACTATGCGCTTTCCGTGCTCGAAGAGCAACGTGCGGGGAGCTTTGGCTTTTCACTTCCAGTCAGGGTCTTTTTTCTGCATCTACGTTCGCTTCGCCAAAAGGAGGGTGCGTATGAATCATTGCCAGAAAGCCTCCATCGTTGGGCCTCCAACCATGGTTGTCAGGTCGATCCGCAGGTATTCGAGTCATGGTTACAGTCGGGAGAATCGCTGGTGTTGCTCGACGGTCTCGATGAAATCACCGGTACCATAGAGCGGCAGGAGGCTTGCAACTGGATCGATAAGCAATGGCGAAACGAAGCGTACGAAAAGGCGCGGTTTGTGGTGACCACGAGGCGAACCGGTTTCAGGGACGTTGAACTGCAAGCCTTGACCCACAAGGCCTATGTTCAGGATTTCGATTCCGGTCAGCAAGGAGAGTTTTTACAGAAATGGTTCTCTGCTCTCAAACGGTCGGAACTGGAACAGGGGGAACGCTTCGACAGGGAGTTGCAGCGCCATATTCAGGAGCAATCCGAAGCCTTTGCCAAAAAGATCATTGGGCATCTGGCCGATGACCGTTACAAGGGTTTGCGACCGCTTGCAGCAATACCGATGGTGCTTCAGATGATGGCGCTGCTCTGGTACCGGGAGCATGACCTGCCGAAAACCCGAGAGCAGTTGTATCGCGGTTTGTTCGATTATCTGGTGCTGAAACGAGAGACAGCGCGAGAGATTCTTGAGAAAGAGTGCCCACTTGCCAAAATGGGCGTCGAGCGATTCCGAACGGTGCTGGGGGCGTTGGCGCTTTGGATGTTTTCAGATACCAAAAGAGGTGGCGAACAGGTGCGGAGCGCCGATATGCTCGATCTTTTCACGCGAGAGCTGAATACGATGGCGTCGGTCGATTTCACACCTCCCTCCTCCAAAGCACTGACGGATCATCTGGTGAACAGGGCGGAGCTACTGACGGCCAACTTCTCCAATACGATCTACGAATTTCGTCACAAGTCTTTTCGGGAATATCTGGCTGGGGCAAAACTTGGCGCTGTCAGTCTTCGCAATCCGGAGTGTTTCGATCCGGTCATCGCCCATTTCGATGATCCATCATGGGAGGAGGCGATCCGTTTTTTTGTTGCAGGTCTCGATCTGTTCCAGTTCGACCACTTCATGTCTCGCCTGTTCGACCCTTTGGTCAAGCCATCTTTCAGTCAGCCTGAGAAGTTGCTGCTGCAACTGCTGATCGGAGAAGCGCCAAACAGGAAAACGGATGCCTTGCAGGCTCTCCTCTGTACGCCGAAAGAGGTCGGCAAGGGGTACGATGCCGAACGGCAGAGGCGTCAATTCATGATGCTCGATGCTCTGGCTTTGATTGGAGAGCTGAATTCCGCGCAGAGCGTGCGGGAGTTTATTGACAAGGGATATGCCGAGTGCGACGATGAGAAAAGCAAGAAAAGAGAGAAGGTTGAAAGCTATGCCCGAACCGTGTTTGTTTCACTGGGCGGTCAAATGCCTGAGGATGGAAAGACCAGCCAGCCAGATGATAAACACAAGACGCACATTGTTCAGGAGAATGGGAAAACCCTGTTCCGTAATCGGCTTGAACTGAATGCCGAATACATTCTCATATCCAGAAGAGCGCGTGAGGAGCAGAGGATTTTCTTTGCCCGTTACCCGGTGACCAACAAGCTCTATCGCCGGTTTATCGATTTTCTGCGATCTAAGCCTCCAGAATACCAGTGGCTTGAGGCGGAGTTGCAGACAATTGCCGATGAAAAGAGATGGGATACCCGCTTTGCGGAGTATCTGAAGAAGGGGAAAAGCGATTTTGCCACCCTTTTCAGCTCTATGCATGACGAAGACCGGAAATTCGGTGGTGATGACCAGCCGGTGGTCAGTATTACCTGGTATGCCGCACGCTCCTATTGCCTGTGGCTATCGCTGATGGAGAGCGAGGGAGAGCGTACCGATCTCTACCGCTTGCCGAATGAACCCGAGTGGGAGTGGGCGGCGTCCGGAAAGGAGAAGCGGCACTATCCATGGGGGAACACGGAGCCAAATCCGAAGCTGGCCAATTACGGTGAAAACGTCGGCGCGACAACCCCTGTTGGAAGTTATCCAGACGGTGCGACGCCGGAGGGTCTGTATGATATGGCGGGTAATGTATGGGAGTGGATGGAGAACTGGTATGATGATAACACAAAGCGATCGAAAGCCTTGCGCGGCGGCTCGTGGAGCTACTACTCTGAGTTTCTGGCTTGCTCCTCCCGGCTCAACGGCAATCCGGACTACTGGTTCTTCAGCTACGGTTTTCGTGTTGTCCGCCCCAGTCCTCTTGCCTGAGTATCTGACATTCTGGTTTCTGGAACTCTGAAAAGAGTCTGCGGGCGAATGGTTATTCGCCCCTACGGGGTGCGGTGGTGATTGTTGACGGATGGGGGGCGAAAGATGTTTCGTCCCTACGCATGTGGATGAAGGTGATGTGAAATGAAGATTCGGGCAACCACGGGGGGTTGCCCCTACGGTTTTTGGGATAGGTGCAGATCGAACATGATTATCAATGATGTGTAGGGGCAGGCCCCTGTGCCTGCCCGTCTTCTCGAGCAGGCTCTGAGTTCTGTCCATCATGCCGTGCCTCGCCAACGATTCGGGCAACCACGGGGGGTTGCCCCTACGGTGTGGTGATGATTTCTGGAGGGTTGGGGGCGAAAGATGTTTCGCCCCTACGGGATGCTCAATCATGCCCGGTTTGTCTGTATGCTGTGCCAGAGGGTCAGCCAGAGTGCTCCGAGTCCGAGGAGGGTAAAGATGAAGCCAACCAGCCAGCCGATGAACGGGATGAGCCCGACGAGCCAGATGAGGAGGATGCCGAGCGTGAAGGGCCAGAAGAACGACGGCGCTGTTTCGTCGTTGCGGAACCTGCCGGTGATTTTTCTGCCGAGCCAGAGGCCGCTGAAAATCTGGCTGATGAAGAGTGCTATCAGGAAGAGCATTCCGGCAATCAGGCCGAGAGGGATGCCGACAAGGGTCGCGAGCGTGATCGCGATCGTGGGCGGCGTGGCCACAAACACCACGAAGCCGATGCCGACAGCCGCCCAGGGAGAGGCGCTGATGGTCGTTACGGCGGTTTCAATCTGTTGCGGGAAGAGCGAGCGGAGTATGAACCCCGTGACGATGATCGCCGCGAGCGAGAGAATCCAGCCTGCCACTGCAGCTGCCGCTGCCACTTCGCCGATATCCTCGCGCCATGTGTTCCACTCCTGATCAGCGTCATCTAACGGGGTTTCAGATACCGTACCGGAAATCGAGGCCTTGTCGAGTCCCTGGATGGATGCCGCCGAGTAGTTGAAATTACCCATGATAACCGTGGCGGGGTCGAGCGTGATTCTGGCGGCCTTGACCGTTACATCGCCGTTGAACGTTCCTGAGAGTTCGGCGTTGGCGGCATAACAGGTAAAATTCTCACCGAATGTTCCGTCAAGTTCGGCATCTGCTGCAACTACCATCACCGGCTTATAAACGTCGCCGTTTATTTTTGCTTTTATGGCGAAGATTTTGAGTTCTTTTTCGGCGGTTCCTCTGATCTCCACATGTATTCCGGCGATGCCGAGTTCTTCAGAAATGGTTTCATCTTCTGTTACAGTAACGTTAATCCCGCTTTGCCAGTTGGTTTCAGTGTTACTGTTATAGCCGGCCTGAGATGTTTCAGTTGTTGTAAGGAGGAAAAGGAAAATGGTCCAAAAAACTGATGACACCGTTTTTACAAGCGTTTTCATGATGTGATTTTCTTGCGTTGTAAAAGGAGATGATCGGTTTTCAGGGAAAGTCAGGATTGATTTATCTCTTTTATAAAAACCTCAGCTTTCCTTTTAAACGTTTCAGAGAAAAGGGATAATCTCTGATTTAAGGAAGAAAAACAGGAGAAATGATGACTATACGTCAGGAATTACGTTTTTGGTTAGGCTGTTATGTCGATAATCAGCCTGTTTTCTCTACCTTGTATGTAGTGCATAGTTGTGAGAATGTCCCCATAATGCTGTTTGTAAAAAGTTTCTCATGACTATAAAGCATTTATAATAGATAAGTTGATCGACAATCCCATAGGGTTTAAACAAATGCGATTTTTCTGCATTATGGTAGCACAACCCATCGGGCGAGATGTTCGCTGTAAGGAAATGCAGCATAACGCATTACATAATATAAAGTTGACAGCATAAAGCATTTGTTGAAACGATCAACTTAGGTAATAAATTATATCATGAGGGACGAAGAAAAAACACATGCCCAACTTCTGGAAGAACTCCGCGCTTTGCGACTGAATGTCTCCGTGCTTGAGAAAGGTATGGTCGTTTGTGGAGAGCAAGAACGGAAGCTCAAAGAGAGTGAAGAGCTGTTCAGGCAGCTTTTTGAAAATATAAGCAGCGGTGTTGCTGTTTATGATGTGCTGGATAACGGGAATGAATTTTTGTTCAGAGATCTCAATAAGTCGGCTGAGAGAATTGAAGAGCTCAGAAAGAATGACGTCATCGGGAAAAGTGTTCAGGAAGTGTTTCCCGGTATAAAGAAGTTCGGACTTTTTGATGTTTTTCAGCGTGTATGGAGAACAGGGAAACCTGAGCATCATCCGGTATCTATGTATGAGGATCAGAGAATTGTCGGATGGCGAGAAAACTATGTTTTCAGATTGCCGGAAGGGGAGATCGTCGCTGTTTATGATGATGTTACACGCGAGAAGCAGGTCGGAGAAAAGCTGAAGATAATCAGCAAGGCTGTTGAACAAACCCCTGCAGTGGTTGTCATAACCGATCAGGCGGGAAATATCGAATACGTAAATCCCAAGTTCACAGCATTGACGGGCTATTCGCCTGAAGAGGCTTTGGGTGAAAATCCCCGAATCCTGAAATCAGGTGAAATGCAGCAAGATGTTTACGAGGATCTGTGGCAAACCATTCTTGCCGGCAGGGAGTGGCGCGGGGAATTTCTCAATAAAAAGAAAAACGGTGAACTTTACTGGGAAAATGCAAGTATATCGCCGGTGATCAATGAACGAGGGGATATTGCCCATTTTGTTGCGGTAAAAGAAGATGTTACCGAAAAGAAAAAGTTATGGAGCCAGCTGGTCGAGGCCAAGGAAAAAGCCGAGGAAAGTGATCGCCTGAAATCATGTTTTCTGGCAAATATAAGCCACGAGATACGTACCCCGATGAACGGTATACTTGGTTTTTCAACTCTCTTGAAAGAGCCTCTTTTGTCCGGAGAAGAAAAGGAGCAGTATATAGAGCTGATTCATGAAAGCGGAAAACGAATGCTTTCCATTATCAATAACCTCATTGATATTTCAAGGATCGAGACCGGTGAACTGTCACTCTATCCGGGTACAACCAGCATCAATGAAGTGATTGAAAATGTATACGTTTCTTTCAATGAGCTGGCAAAGGAAAAGGGCGTTTCTTTTTCCTGCGAGGTAGGTCTTTCCGCAAAAGACAGTGTTGTCGTGACTGATAAAACCAGGCTCAGCCAGGTGTTGTCGCATCTTGTCGGAAACGCATTGAAATATACCAGTGAGGGCGCGGTTTCTTTCGGGTACAAAAAAAACAATGAGATGCTGGAGTTTTATGTCATGGATACAGGGATCGGGATACCTGATGACCAGCAGGGTAAAATTTTTGAACGTTTCAGGCAGGTTTCTCTTGATGCAACCCGTGAGTACGAGGGTGCCGGGCTTGGACTGAGTCTCAGCAAGAAATTCGTAGAGATGCTCGGTGGGTCGATGCGAGTTGATTCAACTCCCGGAAAGGGGAGTGTGTTTTATTTTTCGCTTCCCTACAACGGTTTTCTGAAATCGAGTAACCGATCGAAGAAAAATACAGAAGAAGACAATAACCCATTTCCTTCAGGGTTTACGATTCTGGTTGTCGATGACGATTCGATAAGCCGCCTGCTGTTAAAGGGTGTATTGTCGGGTCAGAATGTGAAAGTTATTCTGGCGGAAAACGGCAGGGAGGCTGTTGAAAAGGTTGAAACCGAACCGGATATTCATGTTGTGCTCATGGATATGAAGATGCCTGTAATGAACGGGTATGAGGCAACAAGCCGGATCAAGGTGATTCGACCTGATTTGCCGGTTATTGCACAGACAGCATTTTCAGATCCGAGCGAAAAAGAAACCGCCAAAAAAGCCGGTTGTGATGTTGTGCTTGGAAAACCGATCAACTCTGAAGAATTGCTGGCTCAGATACTGCGCTATACTTAGGGCGCCTCTATGCATTGTCATGAGCGGCTCACATGCACGGCGAACAAAGCGCAGAAACCGGAGCGTACACAGAGTACATGAGGATTTCGAGTACCGCTCAACAATGCATTGAATCGCGGAATAAATTCATAGAGCTGCCCTTTAGTTTCTGTGCTGTCTTCGAAACTCCCAGGGAGGAACCGGGTTGGGGTCGATCCAGAGACCTGTTTTTGCTGTTCTCGCGCTGTCTTCGAGCCGGGCGAGGTTCGCGTCATCGGAATACCGTTTGTAATGCCAGGCAAGCCCGTTACGCAGGAGTTCCTCGTTCAGGCAGAGCGAGTCCACATAGACCCAGGCGATAACCCTGCCGTAGCGGTCGCGGTCAACCGCTGTGAACCGTATCTCTCCTTCCCGCAAAACCGTTCTTGTGAACCGCTCGGCTTTCCTGTAAAAAGGCTGCTTCCGTTCCGGGCAGTCTATGCCGAAGAGTCTGATTTCCACCTCTTCACGTTCCTTTGTCAGGGTGAAGCTGTCGCCGTCGGCGACGTGCAATACCGTGTAATCGCCGCTTTGGGTGTCGAGCCTGAGAATTACCGTGATGAGTACTGCTGTCAGAAGCAGCAGCAGGGTGAGGAGAAGGTTCTTCTGTTTCATCCGATGCTATCGTCGCTGTGAGAATGATGGATAATGGATTGTTATGGTATATTCACTCAAACTTACAAGAATTTAGACGAAAACTATGGTTCTCCTGACAGTAGAGGCGATAAGCAAGCAGTACGGATTGAAGAAACTGTTCGACGATGTCTCGTTCGGTATCGATGAAAAGGACAAGGTTGGTATTATTGGGGTGAACGGTAGCGGCAAAAGCACGCTGCTGAAGATTCTTGCCGGAATGGAGACTCCTGATTCGGGCAAGGTTATGGTGACCAGGCAGAGCCGTATTGCCTGGCTCCCCCAGGACTCGCCCTACAATCCCGAAGATACGGTGCTTGAAGCTGTTCTGAAATCGGGAGACAAAATACTGAACCTGGTTTACGAGTATGAACTGGTCTGCAAGGCCCTCGAGGAGGGCAGTGATGATGCCGGGCTGATTGACACAATGAGCGATCTATCACATGAACTGGATGTGAACAACGCCTGGGAACTGGAAGCGACGGTCAAGGCGGTTCTTGGCAAATTGGGCCTGCATGACGTGACGTCGAAGATGGGGACGCTTTCCGGTGGTCAGCGTAAACGCGTGGCTCTGGCTCATGCTCTGGTTATGCCGAGTGAAGCCCTGATTCTCGATGAGCCGACCAACCATCTCGATGCCGACAGCGTCGAGTGGCTGGAAAACTATCTCAAGCGGTATCAGGGAGCGGTGCTTCTGGTGACCCACGACCGGTATTTTCTCGATCGTGTTGCCAATCGCATGATCGAACTCGATGGCGTGACGGCAAACACGTTTTCCGGCGGCTATGGAAGCTATCTGCAGCAGAAAGCTGAAAAAGAGGAACAGGACGCGAGGGCAGACCGGAAACGTAAGGCGTTGGTCAGGCAGGAGCTTGCCTGGCTGCGGACGGGGTGCAAGGCACGCACGACCAAGCAGAAGGCGCGCATACAGCGTGCTGAAGGATTGATTGAAACTCGGGGGATGGCTGAAAAGGAGGAGCTTAAGACAGGGTTCGGGAGCGATCGTCTCGGAAAGAAGATCATCGAGCTGCACAAGGTGTCGAAATCATGGGGTGATCAGAGGCTGATCTCTTCCTTTGAATATCTTTTACAGAAGGGGGACAGGATAGGCATTATCGGGCCCAACGGTTGTGGGAAAACAACGCTGCTCGACCTGATAACCGGAAAGGTGGAGCCGGACAGCGGGCATATCGAAATCGGCAAGACAGTTAAAATCGGTTACTATGACCAGATGAGCAGCGGCCTCGACGATGCCATGCGGGTGATCGATTATATCAAGGAGGAGGCGGAACAGATAAAACTGAAGGACGGCAGCCAGCTTTCCGCCTCGAAAATGCTGGAGCGGTTCCTTTTTGAACCTGCTGTTCAGTACAATCGTATCGGCAACCTCTCCGGAGGAGAGAGGCGCAGGCTCTACCTGCTCAAACAGCTGATTGATTCGCCTAATGTGCTGCTTCTCGATGAGCCGACAAACGATCTTGATATTCCGACTCTTCAGGTACTCGAGGATTTTCTCGATTCATGGCCGGGATGCGTGATCGCGGTCAGCCACGACCGCTACTTTCTCGACAGGGTGGCTGAACACATTTTTGCCTTTGAGGAGAACGGAAAGATCAGGGAGTATCCGGGAAACTACAGCGTCTATCTTGAGATGAAAGCTGAAAGGGAGGCGGCGAAAGAAAAACCGGCGACGAGCAAGCCCACGAAGCAATTGAAGGATAAGCCCTCAGGTTCCGGCCCGCGTAAGCTCAGCCAGAAAGAAAGGCGTGAAATGGATGCTCTCGAAAAAAAGATCGCCGAAGCCGAAGAGCGTCAGGCGGAAATTTCCAGCCGATTAAACGATGCGGGATCGGATTTTGACCGGGTCAGTGAGCTGAGCCAGGAACTGCAAACGTTGCAGCATCAGATGGACAGGGACATGGCCAGATGGGAGGAACTGGCCGAGCTGGAATGACCTGAGATGATAGGTGAAATTTGTGTGTTTCTTCTGGAAATCACTACATTATAAACAGATACATATACCTGTCATTATTTCCGTCAACCTCAAACATTATGGGGGCAGTCATGTCACTTGACCAGGCAAAAGCCGCAATCAACAAAATCAAAACCGACAGCAACTTTCGTCAGCAGATAATGTCTGTCGCTGATGTCGGCAAGCGTATCGAACATCTGAACAAAGCGGGTTTTCAGTGCACACTTGAAGAGATTGATCAATTAACAGCCCTCGACCTGGATATTGCCGACCTTAAGTGTGATAAGGTGGTGACATCATGGTGTCCTACGGTGAAAAAATAGTTTTTTCTCTTTTTACGACAACTGTTGACGTGACTGGCCGATCATAAACTGTCATCGACAGCTTATGATCGGTTTTTTGTCGTGAGGCTTTCACTGGGCCTGATCCGAAAGGCCGCCTCTGCTGCTTTGAATTATGCGGTAGCCATATGTTTCAAGTGGTGTTACAGGTTTGTTCAGCAGCTTTTTGCCTGTTTCAGCTGTCAGATAGTTGTCATAAAACACGTCCATACATTCATAAAGATGTGTCTTGTAATGGGTACAGTATCCATCATGCTTGCTCATGCTGTTTTTTCTCGAATCCAGCCAGGTTTTTGGACATATCTCTGAGCAGATCGGAAGAAATGAACAGGCCTTACATTCTTCATGAGCGTATTGATCTGTTGCAATCGTATACTGTGCTTGTATATGATGTTTTGTGATGGGGCTTTTACTGTTGACGTTACCGATGGTCATTTCCGGTATTCCTACATCTTCCCAGCATTTATACAATTCACCAGACGGGCCGATGACGTACATGTTATTAAAATGTGCTACGCATAGACCCGTTTCATTACTGTGGGGATAAAACATGGATTTGGTAAGGATGCCATGATCATAGTACAGTTTGATGCAGTAGGTGATCCACTCTGATTCGCTTAGCCCCCATGGTTGGGTTGTTTTAAGTTTTGAAGCATGGACGCTTATTTTTTTCTTCGGATACCGGTCTGAAATCTGCTCCCTGAGAGGGATAAAGAGGTCCATATTCCTTTTATCGATATTAACTCGTATATCGCATGATCCATTGTATGATGAATCCATCAGCCGATCAATATTTCTGATGATTCTGTCATATGTTGTACCGCCATTATGCAGTTTTCTTCTTTTGTCATGTATCGCCTGTGGCCCATCGAGAGTAATCTGAATGTTGGAGATTTTCAGGTCATTGAACAGATCAGGGTGTTTCTTGTCAAGCAGAAAACCATTGCTGACAAGCTGAACACTTTCAAGTTCCGGTCCCTCATCAAATATTCTTCGGGTAACGGTCTCTATTGCGTCAAACGCGAGGGTAGGCTCTCCCCCATACCAGATAAGGCTTACTTTCCCTGATCCAGCCCGTTCCCTGATGAATTTCATCAGGTTATCGATGGTTTCATCGCTCATGACCGTTGTGTCGTGCTGGCTGTTCTCGAAGCAGTAGCTGCAGTCGAAGTTGCAGGCAAGAGTAGGGCAGATGGTGAGAGAAAGGTCTTTCTGGCCGTAACAGTTGCAGTTGCGTTGATACTGCTTGATCATCAGCAGCTTTTCGTTTTCTTCTTCTTCAACAAGCACATGCTTTTCTCTCAGGAGTGCAAAGAATGCATCCCCGATGCCCTGTTCGGCATGACCGGGATTGTTTTCGAGCTGCCTGAGGCAGTCATAATGAGCCTGATCGAGTTCGAGCAGGCAGTTCGACATGGCGTTGTAAAGAAAGCCGCCGAACCGTTCAGAGCGGAAAAGGGTGTTGTATTGTGACCAGAAAGCCATTGTGTCAAGGATTAACGTGGCTGGAAAGCTGCGAGCAGGGAAGGCGTATGCCGTGCATTTGGACCCGGCAATGACGCTTTTTACCGGTTACTCTTTTTGTTTTTCAGGGATATCGGTATGCGGTTGGAATTCCTTGTGTCCGGTCTGCCAGAAGGCAAAGCTCAGGACGTCGGCAAGTGATTCGAACTGCCTGGTCTTGGTGTCGCCTATGCCATGACCTGACTGGAAATCCGGGTAGAACAGCACCGGTCTCTGTGACGCCGTCGCGGACTGAAGGCGGGCTGCGAATTTGGCTGGTTGCCAGGCGATCACTCTGGGATCATTGAGGCCTGCCGTGACAAGAGCGGCCGGGTAACGGACGCCGTCTGTAATGCTCAGATAGGGGTCCATTTCAATCAGCGCGAGACATTCGAGGGAGTCTTTGACCGTCCCGAATTCCGGCGCGTTAACAGGGCCGTTGGGCGTTTCTTCCCCGCGAAGGGGGTTCATGGCCCCAACCTGCGGAATGACCGCTGCGAAAAGGTCGGGTCGGTCGGTCATCGCCTTGCCGACAAGTATTCCTCCGGCGCTGGCACTGTTGATGGCGATAAGGTCAGGAGTGGAGTAGTTGTTTTTGATAATATATTCCGTGCAGCTGATCAGATCTTTCCAGGTGTTGGGTTTGGTCGATTTCATTCCTGCTTTGTGCCATGCATTACCCAGCTCGCCTCCCCCTCTGACATGCGCGACAGCCAGAATTCCTCCCTTATGGGTCCAGAGGAGAAACGATGGACTGAAGAACGGCCTTAGTGATTTACCATAAGCGCCGTACCCATAAAAAAGCACAGGATTTTTGCCGTCTTTTTTCAGGCCTTTTTTGTAAATCAGCGAAAGAGGTACCTTGACGCCGTCATGCGACGGTACCATGACTTCGTCGACGATGAGATCCTCATATTCCGGGTATTCAGCAGGGGAAGAGAGTGTTTCGTAGATAAACGAACCGGATTTTTCGTCATAGCGGTATCGTTTATAGTCGCTGCCCCATCCGGAGATTACCACCCATGCTTCAGGAAACCGGAATCCCTTGCCTGTCAGGTGCAGGGTTCCAGCCTTGAAGGGGAGTTTGATTTTTTCCGCTTTATTCTTTCCGGTACGTAGTCTGAAGAATTCAACTTCCACGCCGTTTTTCGATTGGGTGTAAAAAATGCCCTTGCTGGTGATGGTGAACGAGGTAAGTACAGCATCGGGGTGTTCTGCGATCACTGTTTCGGCATTGCTGATGTCCGGTTGCAGAAGAGAGGTCTTAAGAACCTTGAAGTTCGGCGCGTTATCCGGAGTATACAGATACAGGTCTGTTTCAGTGACAGAAAAGTCGTGAATGTTATCCTCAGGTGCGAATAGTTTTTTCCAGGATATCCTGTCGGCTGTCAGTTCTGAAACCGGCGCGTAATAGACAAAAAGGCGACGGTCCACGTTTTGTATAAAGGCGAAGAGATGCGCGCTGTCCTTGTCGTAATGGACAAATGGAATGTCTTCAGGGCGAATGTTCATGTCGGGATTGGTGGTTCCGGAGAAGATTTCCCTGTCAGTGGACGGATCGGTTCCGACCATGTGGAGGTAGACCCTGCTGTTTTTCTGGATATCGATGTCCCCCTGCATGCCTTTGTTAAGACGGTTGTAGAGGAACGCAGTGCCGTCAGGCAGCCAGGAGGGTGAAGCGAACCGGCAACGATCTATTTTCTCAGGATAGAGTTCTCCTGTTTTCACGTTCATGATCATCACGATATCATCCTCCGAGCCATCTGCGGCAACGGATATCGCGACTTTTGAACCATCATCGTCAGGAGAAATGTTACTGACGACATAGTTGCCTGTTCCTTTTTCCGAGAGTTGCGACGGATCAAGGAGCAATCTTTCATCACCTGAATATCCCTCCCTGTAGTAGAGTTTTCCGGTTTCGTCGGAGGGTGTTCGTTTCAGATAGAAGTAGCGGTCGTTATCAGTTATGACAAGATTATAGACTTTTGAAGATCTTCTGCTGTCGAAATCCTGCATCTTTTCAATCAGCGATTTTCTTCCGGGAATATTCTCCATGACTGATCGGGCGGATTCCTCCTGTGTTTTGAACCACTGCAGGACGAGAGGATCCTTCAGATTTTCCATGTAGCGGTAGCGATCGACAATCTTTTTTCCGCAATAGATTTCCGTGACCGGTTTTTCAGGAGCTTCAGCGGTATTCTGCATCGGTATGACCGTTTCGCTCTGTGCTTGTCGGGAGAATGAAGAAAGACAAAAAAAGAAAATAGAGGTGAGTAGTACTGCTTTTTTCATGGTCAGCGTATCATATGAGTATCGAATTCGTCTGATTCAGTAGGGTGTAATATGCCTAAAGCGCCATCTATTCTCCTAATCGGAAAAAAACAAAGGCCACGGTTTTATCCGTGGCCTTTGATACTATCTGCCGCCATCTCTTCCCCATCTTTTTTCACGGGATCTGTTTTCTTTATTGTGGTTTCTGTTATCCTTGCGATTGATTCTGTTTTCTGCCCAGCGTTTTTCTTTCCGGTCGTTGTTTTTGTTTCTCCATACTGTAGATTTTCTGGTCGTTTCCTTGACGATAACCCGTTCACCCGATCTGTTTTTCCAGGTTTTTGTGTTCTTTTCCCTGTAAACACGCTTTGAGTTTTTGTCTGGTTTTACCTTTTCAGCTCTTCTGCGATCATTGTTGTTTATGCCTTTGTAGACTCCGCGGCGGTCATTGTCGTTTCTGATTTTGTAAACTCTGCGGCGATCATTGTCGTTTCTGATCTTGTATGCCTTTTGAATCCTGCGATCAGGTTTTTTCCTGTATACTTTTTTCTGGACGCTCCTGGTTTCATGATAAAAGGGGCTGTTCCTGATACTTTTTTTCTCGTGTTTATACGCGTTGTGGCGGTGTTTCAGCCAGCGGTGTTTGGCATTTCTGCGATACTCGCGATCAGAGTAATGACGGATGTCACGCCAATGATGGTTTCTGATAGTGCGTGGAAGCCTGTTATGCGTAACCACTACCCACGGACCACCGTAATTCCTGGAATGATACCAGTTATTGCTGTGATAGACATAGTAGAAGTTGTCGAAGAAAAGCAGATCATACGGCAACCCTACCGATACATAGAACCCGAGCTGAGGAACGAACAGCAGGTTGGGTGAGTAACCCGTATTGTAAAAGTAGTCATTGTCATATAACGGATGGAACAGTGCCGCACGCGGAGCGTCCAGACTGATGTGAATGTTAACGTCTGCTCTGGCAGGTGCTGACTGACAACTCATCGTTGTCACCAGCGCTGCGGCAAACAGTAATTTCCCTTTTTTCATAATGCATTCTCCCTGGTGTATTCATTGGTGACAGAATATTCAACATTCTTATCGGCAACTCTATATATTTGTTCCGCGCTCCGTCCTCCTCGCTCTTGAATCGCTCACGACAATAAATTAGAGGTGCCCTTATATTTTTAGCCTGACATGGTAATTCCTGCAGGCACCTCTATCATATTCGACGATAGCGATCGGGTATTCTTGCAGGAGAGCGTTTCAACTGTTGAGTTTGTCAAGAAGGAAGGCCATTGATTTCCCAAGGTCCGCCATGTTTTCCATCCCTTCTTTGTCGCCGGATACTTCATCTCCGATTCTGCCTCCGAAGCCGAGGTTCCAGTATGTCGAGCCGACGATGAACATCTGGCATATCTGGTAAAGGTGGTTGATGCTGTCATAGGCGTGTATTCCGCCCCCGCGCCGGAGAGAGATGACAGCCGCGCCTGCCTTGTGCCGGAAGAGCTGACCGTTTACCCTGGAGACAAAACCTGCGCGATCGATGACCGCTTTGAGCTCAGGGGTGATGTCAGCAAAGTAGGTGGGAGCGGCCAGGATGATGCCGTCGGCAGCAAGCATTTTTTCAAACAGTTCGTTGAATATGTCGTTTCCCGTAGCGCACCGTCTGTCCTTTCGTTCGATACATTTGTAACAGGAGAGGCAGCCTCTGATGATTTTGCCGCCGACCTGCACAAGTTCGGTTTCAACACCTTCTTCTTCCAGCGCTTCGAATACTTTCATGATCATTTTGTGCGTGTTGCCCTCTTTTCGGGGACTTCCGTTTACGGCAAGAACTTTCATGATGTGGTAGATCTTGTTGAAAGATGTGAAAAGTCATGCCGGACTTGATCCGGCATCCATCCGGTTTTGCAAATCAACGTATGGATTCCCGTGTCAAGCACGGGAATGACTGAAAAGAAAAATCTGTGATGAAACTTGAAAAATTACGTTTTGCATAGATTCATATTCGATTAAAAGTTACATGAAACAATGTAACGATTCAAAAAATCAACAGGGCCGCGTCTACAGTTCTACAGTTCAACAACTCAACACGTCAACATTTTTTTAATCTTATCCAGTGCCGCCTGCATATCTTCCGGCAGCGGGGCTGACAGGGTAATCCTTTCACGGGTTGTGGGCTGGAAAAAGCTAAGGCTCGCGGCGTGGAGCGCCTGGCGCGGGATCAGCTCCAGGAGGTTCTTGACGAAGCTTTCGCTTTTGCTGAAGGGAAGGGACTGTACTCCGGCCCCTCCATAAGTTTCGTCTCCGAGAATAGGCGTGTTTATATGTTTGAGGTGAACTCTGATCTGATGCGTTCGGCCTGTGTGGAGGATCATCTCGACAAGGGAGAAATAGCGCAGGTTTTCCACTACACGGTACTCTGTTACGGCTGTTTTTCCTTCCTTTCCTTCAAAATCGTAGGAGGTCATTACTTTACGGTCGCGTATCGAACGGCCTATGTTTGTTTTGACGATTCCTTCAGGAGGGTCCGGAACGCCCCAGACAATCGCCTGATATTTTTTTTCGACCTGACGCTCCGCGAACTGTTTTGCCAGACGGTGCAGGGCCGTAGCGTGTTTGGCGACAATGATCAGTCCCGAGGTGTTTTTGTCCAGCCGGTGAACGATGCCGGGACGTAATTCCGTTGTGTCGAGTTTTTCGGCATCCGTGCCGAGATGGTGAAGGATGGCGTTGGCAAGCGTTCCCGTCCAGTTGCCGAATGCGGGATGGACCACCATGCCGGAAGCTTTATTGATCACCATAAGATCGTCGTCCTCATAGATGATGTCGACGGGGATATCTTCAGGAGCGAGTTCCGGTGCAGGAGGGCGGAGAAAGGTGATCTCTATGGTATCGAGAGATTTTATCTTGTAATTGGCTTTGACGGTTTTTCCGTTAACCAGTACGCGGTGTTCCGAAATTGCTTCCTGAACCTTGTTTCTGGTGGCGTTTTCAACCTGCTGGGCGAGATAGACATCGATACGCATCGGTTTCTGTGTCTGAGCGACCTGAAGCGTCATTTTTTTCGGTTCCTGATGTTCTCTGTCCTGTTCTTCTTGTTCGCTTTTTACCGGCTGTTTTTGCATCTTGGATCTGATAATACGGGGTTTCATAGTAGTGTCACTATATAACAATAACCGCGCAATTCTTATGTCCAAGGAGTCAGGAGGAAAATCTTTTGAGTATGACGTGGTCGTGATAGGTTCGGGTCCCGGCGGATTTGAGGCGGCGGTAAAAGCTGCGCAGTCGGGTTTGCAGGTATGTCTTGTTGAAAAAGGGGCGATTGGAGGAGTATGTGTCAACTGGGGGTGTATACCTACCAAGGCATTGCTCAGAAGTGCCGAAGTTTTCCGTCTTGCAGATGATGCAGGGCCTTTTGGCCTCGGGGTCGATGATGCCGCTGTTGATGTGGCTCAGGCTGTGAAAAGGAGCCGAAGGGTAGTTCTTACCGTTTCCAAAGGCGTAGAATATACGCTGAAGCAGAATAATGTCGTGCTGAAACGAGGTGAATGTTCGTTTATCGATGCTCACAGGCTTGAAATAAAGCGAGAGGGCAAGGTTGAAGAAACAATATCCGCGGAACAGTGTATCATAGCGAGCGGGGGCAAAGCAAGAGAGCTTCCCGGTATGGAATTCGACGGGAAAACCATTATTTCAAGCCGGGAGGCGCTTGCAATGCAGGCAACGCCCGGAAAGATGCTTATCATCGGCGGCGGAGCTATTGGCGTCGAGATGGCGTGGTACTATAACGCTGCAGGCAGCGATGTTACGCTGGTGGAGCTGATGCCGGGAATTCTTCCGCTGGAAGATGCCGACATCGGAGATGGTCTTAAGCGCTCTCTGGTCAAGGCAGGTATTGAGATTATCAACGAAGCGGTGGTAAAAAAAGCAGAGCCTGCGGATGACGGTGCTCGGGCTGTTGTTGGTATGCCTGACGGCAGTGAGCGGGTCATGGATGTTGATTGCATGCTTGTTGCGGTCGGTGTTGCCCCGGAAACAGAAGGGCTTGCTCTTGAAAAAGCAGGAGTGGCGACAGAAAAAGGTTTCGTTGTGACAGATGAGAGGTGCCGTACGAATGTCCCGAATATTTTCGCCATAGGTGACGTAAGGGGCGGGATGATGCTTGCTCACAAAGCTTCGGCTGAAGCCGCAGTTGCCGTGAAAGGTGTGACGGGGAAAAAATGCGAGCCGGTCGATGAAACAGGAATGCCCCGTTGTGTCTATGTCGAGCCATCCGTTGCCTGTGTCGGGTATACTGAACGTCAGGCAGAGGAGGCAGGATTTGACATCAGGGTGGGAAAAGCGCTTTTCGCGTCATCAGGAAAGGCGAATGCCTATGGCCATCGCGATGGTTTCGTCAAGCTGGTATTCGATGCAGGCACCGGAGTTCTGCTTGGCGGTCATGTGCTGGGCTATGGCGCGGTTGAACTGATCGGAGAGCTTTCTCTCGCCCGAAGTCTTGGAGTCACCGCCGAACAGATCGCCGGAACGATACACGCCCATCCTACGCTTTCCGAGTCAATAAAGGAGGCCGCAGAAGACGCGTTGAAGGATTGATGATTTTTGATTGATGATTGGGGGAAAGTGACAAGAGGAAAGAAAGTGCTGAGTACTGAGCGATGAGTGGGTGACGGAGGAGTGTCTACTGTCAAATGACTAATGTAATGAATAGTGGAAGTCGGGGAGAAAGGGAGACCGGAGTTTTATTTTGCTGTCATCTTCGGGCTTGACCCGTGAAATTAGGGAGCATTTTTCACAGGTCTTACCCGAAGATCCATGTCGATGTCAATATGCAAGAAAGATGGATGCCGGATCGGGTCCGGCATGACAATGAGAAAAAGTGATTGGAGACCGCTGACTGGTAACCGGCGCCTGTTCAAAGGTGGGTGGTAAAGAAAGAAAAAGGGGGCTCTTTGAGCCTTTTTTGTAAAGCATTTTCTATTCTCTTTTTAAAAGCATAAATTCATGCTTTAATTGTACAACGTATTCAATTAAGTAAGCCTTTTCCCACAGGAGTAAGTGTATAGGGTTGGGGTGTTTAAAAAATCATCAATTATGACTCAAACTGCTTCAGCTGCAACAAAAACAGCAAGTACGAAAGCAACGTCCGGTTCAGGTGCCGCCAAGGCTTCCGGCCCAAAGAAAGCGAGAACAAAGAAGAAGCAAGGGCAGGCATTTCCTTTCACGGCAATTGTAGGTCAGGATGAAATGAAACTCAGCCTGATTCTGAATATCATCGATCCGAGGATTGGCGGTGTGCTCGTGATGGGCCACAGAGGGACCGGTAAAAGTACTACTGTCCGGGCGCTTGCAGAGGTACTTCCTATGATTGAACGAGTCAAGGACGATGTTTACAACCGTTCTGTTTCTGATTATCTCGATGCTGAAAAGCCGAAGAAAGGTGCAAAGGCGATGACTCCTGAAGATATGACCATAGAGGATATTCCTGTACCTGTTGTCGATCTTCCTCTCGGCGCGACTGAAGACCGTGTTTGTGGTACCATCGATATTGAACAGGCGCTTACAAGTGGCGTCAAGGCTTTTGAGCCCGGACTTCTTGCTCAGTCCAACCGTGGATTTCTTTATATCGACGAAGTGAACCTTCTCGATGACCATCTTGTGGACGTACTGCTTGATGTTGCTGCCAGCGGCAGGAATGTGGTTGAACGTGAAGGAATCAGTATTCGCCATCCGGCACGATTCGTTCTTGTCGGGTCGGGTAACCCTGAAGAGGGTGAACTGAGACCTCAGCTGCTTGACCGTTTCGGACTGCACGCGAGGATAATCACTATCCTCGATGTTGCCAAGAGAGTTGAAATTGTGAAAAGACGGCACGACTATGACGATAACCCGCAGGCTTTTCTTAAAAAATGGACGCGGGAACAGAATAAACTGCAGAAAAGGATTCTTAAGGCAAAGGAATTGCTGCCTGAAGTTACCATGGGTGATGAAGTACTTACTGATGTCGCAAAACTTTGTATGCAGCTCGGTATCGACGGACATCGTGGTGAGCTGACGATCACCAGAACAGCTACCGCTTTTGCGGCGTTCAATGACGACAAGGTGGTTACCATCGAGCATGTCCGGGAGATTGCAGGGCTTTGCCTGCGACATCGCTTGCGCAAAGATCCGCTGGAGGTTATGGATCCGGGCGAAAAAATCGATCGTGAACTTGCTAAAGTACTTGGCGAAGTAGAAGAAGTATAATGATAGCTTTTACCGATATTGTTGGAATGGATCTGGCAAAGCAGGCGATGATGCTGCTTGCCGTTGATCCTTCTCTTGGCGGGGTAGTGGTTCCTGCGGCTGTCGGGTCCGGCAAGTCCACTCTTGCAAGGGCTTTTTCCGGTATTGTTTCGGAAGATACGCCTTTTGTCGAGCTGCCGTTGAATGTTACGGAAGACCGGTTGATCGGAGGCGTTGATCTCGAAGCGACACTTGTTCAGGGAAAGCGTGTCGTGCAGCACGGCGTGCTCTCCAAGGCTCACCAGGGAGTGCTTTACGTTGATTCATTGAGTCTTCTTGACAGTTCCGCTGTTTCCCATGTCATGGATGCCATGTCGAGAGGAGCGGTGCTTGTTGAACGTGAAGGGCTCAGTGAGGTGCATGCGTCGAAATTCATGCTGATCGGAACCTATGACCCTTCTGACGGCGACGTCCGTATGGGTCTTCTTGACCGGGTAGGCATGATTGTTCCTTTTACCACCCAGAACGATTACAGGGCACGCAAGTTGATTGTCAACTGTGTACTCGGGAAAAGAGACGCTGAAGACACCGACGATGAGCTGAAAATGCTCAGGGGGCTGATCGAGGCCGCAAAAGAGCAGCTTCCGCTTGTTTCCATGACCAAGGAGCAGATGCAGGGACTGATTCAGTCCGCCGTAAGTCTCGGGGTAGAGGGTAACCGTGCCGATATTTTCGCCATAAAAGCCGCCCTTGCAAGTGCAGCCCTTGCGCAGCGTACCGACGTTGACGAGGATGATCTTAAACTTGCTCTCAAGCTTGTGCTGGTTCCCAGAGCGACGCAGATGCCTCCGCAGGAAGAGGAGGTTATGGACGATATGCCTCCGGATGAAGATATGCCTCCGGATAGTCCTGAATCTGAAGATCAGGACGCGCCTGAAGATAATTCCGATCCTGATAAGGAGGAGGAAGAGGAGGAAACTCCGGACATGATCGAGGAGCTGATGATGGAGGCCATAGAGACTGAGTTACCGGACAACATCATGAACATTTCTCTCGCGGCAAAAAGAAAAAGCAGGTCCGGAAGCCGTGGAGAAGCCCTCAACAATCGTCGTGGCCGCTTTGTCCGTTCCCAGGAAGGTGAAATGCGTAGTGGAAAGGTAGCGATTATTCCAACGCTGATTTCAGCGGCACCATGGCAGGAGAGTCGCAGAGAGGAACGCATAAAGAAGTTCGGTGCAGTGAAGACCGCACTGATTATCAATAAAGAGGATGTCAGGATCAAGAAATTTCGTGACAAGTCCGGAACCCTGTATATCTTCATGGTCGATGCATCCGGTTCCATGGCATTGAACCGCATGCGCCAGGCAAAGGGTGCGGTATCGCATCTGCTGCAGAATGCGTATGTTCATCGTGATCAGGTTTCACTGATCTCTTTCAGAGGAAAAGAGGCCCAGCTTCTTCTTCCCCCGTCGCAGAGTGTCGATCGAGCAAAGCGAGAGCTTGATGTGCTTCCTACGGGTGGAGGAACGCCGCTTGCTTCCGCTCTTTTTCTTGGATTGGAAACTGCAAAACAGGCCCGGACAAAAGGTGTTTCACAAATCATGTTTGTTGTGATTACCGATGGTCGCGGTAATATCAGTCTGCAGTCATCGTATGATCCCGATGCACCAAAAGCTACAAAAGAGGAGGTGCAGCAGGAGATCGAAGCTATTTCAGCCACCATATTCGCAGAGGGCGTCGCTTCTGTTATTATCGATACCCAGATGAACTACCTTTCACGGGGAGAAGCGCCGAAGCTTGCTGAAAAACTTGGAGGACGGTATTTTTATCTGCCGAACGCCAAAGCCGAAGAGATCGCAATGGCAGCCCTGAGTTGAACGATTTGTGTTCATGGATTTCACAAAACCTCCCCCGTTGTGATAGATGACAGGGGAGGTTTTTGTTTTTCAGGCTGTTATCTTACGTGTAGATTCTCAGTGTTTCTTGTAATTTTTTTAATAGGGTCGGGTTTCATTATTATTATTAATTATTTGATATAGAGGTCATGGCACAGCTTAGGAAAATCACAGCGATTGTCGGACTCGAGCAATACAACACAAATCTCTGGAAAAAGATCATCAACCTTCTGCATGGTGAAGCCGAGCTTACCCAGTGGACTGATGTAGATCTGGAAAAACAGAATCCTGAAGCTGCAAAAGCTATATCCGAAGCTGATTGTGTGTTTATGAGTATGATCCAGTTCAAGGATCAGGTTGACTGGTTCCGTGAGCAGCTCGAACAGGCCTCCAACCAGGAGAAAACAATCTTTATTTTTGAGTCGATGCCGGATGCCATGGCGCTGACCAAAGTCGGGAATTATGCTGTCGGAGAGGGCAAGGGGGGAATGCCCGAGTCGGTCAAGAAGATTGCCAAGATGCTGGTAAATGGGCGTGACGAGGATGCGCTTTACGGTTACATGAAGCTGATGAAGATCATGCGGACGATACTGCCTCTTGTGCCGAAAAAAGCGAAAGACTTCAAGAACTGGCTGCTTGTGTATTCCTACTGGATGCAGCCTACTCCCGAGAACATTGCCAACATGTTCCGGCTGATTCTCAGAGAATACTGTAATGAGCAGCTTGAGGTCGGTCCTATTGTCGATGTGCCGAATATGGGGCTTTACCACCCGGATGCGCCGGAATATTTCAAGGATGTCAAATCATTCAAGAACTGGTCAAAAAAACAGGGAAAAAACGTCAATAAAGGCCAGAAAGTGGGTTTGCTGTTTTTCCGCAAGCATCTGCTTCAGGAAAAAACCTATATCGACGATACGATCCGCGGCTTTGAAAGCAAAGGGCTGAAGGTGCTGCCCTCTTTTGTTATGGGCGTGGAAGGACATGTGCTGGTCAGAGACTGGTTTGTCAAGGAAAAACTCGATCTGCTGGTGAACATGATGGGTTTCGGTCTTGTGGGCGGTCCTGCTGGATCGACCAAACCGGGTACAGCGGCAGAAGCTCGTGACGAGATTATGAGAAAGCTGGATGTCCCCTATATCGTGTCGCAGCCGCTGCTGATTCAGGACTTCGAGTCGTGGCACGAGCTTGGCGTTTCGCCCATGCAGATAACGTTTACCTACTCTATACCTGAAATGGACGGAGCTGTCTGTCCGATAGTTCTCGGGGCACTCAAGGACGGAAAGATCGAGACTGTACCTGAAAGGATAGACCGTTTGACAGGGTTGTCGGCAAACTGGCTGAGATTGAGAGAGGCTTCCAACAGGGAAAAGAAAATCGCGTTTGTTGTCTATGATTATCCTCCCGGGCTGGGCAAAAAAGCCAGCGCGGCCCTGCTCGATGTTCCCAAGTCACTGCTCGCCATGCTGCATCGGTTGAAAAAGGAAGGATATGATACCGGCGAACTTCCTTCGAGTCCGGAAGAACTTTTCAAGGCTCTCGACAAGGCGACCGATCACCAGTTCCAGAACGGAAAGCCGGATGCTCTGAAGATTAACGCAGCGAAGTTCAGGGAACTGACAACCTCGAGGGAACGGGAGCGAATCGAAGAGCGCTGGCAGGGTTTTCCCGGTGAGATTGTCCCTATAGGAACGGAAGACGTGTTTATCGGCGGTATTCGTTATGGTAATATATTTATCGGTGTACAGCCTCGTATCGGTGTGCAGGGTGATCCAATGAGACTGTTGTTCGACAAGGCCAACACGCCCCATCATCAGTACATCTCCTTCTATCGCTGGATCAGCCGTGAGCTCAAGGCCCATGCGCTTGTACACGTCGGTATGCATGGTTCTGTCGAATGGATGCCGGGACTGCAGACAGGCCTGACCGGCGACTGCTGGCCGGACGCGCTGCTCGGGGATATCCCGCACTTCTATATCTATCCCCTCAACAATCCGAGTGAATCCTCCATCGCAAAACGCAGAGGTCTTGCGACTATGGTGTCTCATGTCGTGCCTCCGCTTTCAAGAGCGGGACTCTACAAGGAGTTGCCGGCAATGAAGGATCTGCTTGCCGATTATCGAGAGCGCAACCTCGGAGATTCGAACGAAGCAGGTGATGCTGAAATGGCGATTATGCAGAAAGCAGAGCTTCTGAACCTTACCGACGACTGTCCGAAGATAGAAAACGAAACGTTCAGGGATTTTGTCAGCCGTCTCTACAGTTACGTTCTTGAGCTTGAAAACCGTCTGATTTCCAATTCTCTTCATGTGTTCGGCGAGTCGAGCCCGCTTGATTCGCAGCTTGTCACGGTTACTGAAACCCTGAAAAACAGGGGACAAAACGGTACGAGCCTTCCGGGAATGTTCATGTCCTGTTCCGGCATCAACGGTCATTTCGCAGACTATGAAGAGCTTGCTAAACGTTCAAGAAGCGGTGAAAGCGAGGCTGTAGAGCTGCGGGAAGCAGTTGATCAGTCATGCAAGGATTTTATCCGGCAGGTGCTGTTTGAAAGGAAAAGTCCTCAGGAAGCGTTCAAGGATATCACCAATGGTCAGGAGTTGCCTGGAGAACATCTGGCAATGGTTGATGGACTTGTCAGTGAAGGTGCGCATATCCTCCGGGCCCTGGGCGACAACCGTGGAGAGATGGATGCTCTTGTACGGGTGCTTGAGGGTCGATACATACCTTCCGGCCCTGGCGGAGATCTGGTAAGGGACGGCGTCAACGTTCTTCCTTCCGGTCGCAACATTCATTCTATCGATCCCTGGCGCATACCTTCTGAGCTGGCTTTTAAGCGGGGAACCAGAATCGCGGATATGCTTGTCAGCAAACACCTTGATGAGAACGACGGTCAGTATCCTGAAACCATTGCGCAGGTGTTGTGGGGGCTGGATACCATCAAGACCAAAGGTGAGGCGGTAGCCGTTGTCATCAGACTTGCCGGTGCCGAGCCCTCCTATGACGCTCAGGGAAAGATCAGCCATTATCAGCTTGTTCCTCTTGAACAGCTCGGACGCCCGAGGATCGATGTGCTCATGCAGTTAAGTCCGATATTCAGGGATGCTTTCGGCAATCTCATGGACCAGCTTGACAGGCTCGTTCAGGAAGCAGCCAAAGCTGACGAGCCGCATGAGATGAACTATATCAGGAAACATGTCGACGAGGCCCTTGCGGAGGGAGCGGATTTCGAAAGTGCGACATCTCGACAATTCACACAGCCTCCCGGCTCCTACGGCACCTATGTTGATGATATGGTTGAGGATTCCGCATGGGAAAACGACGACGATCTTGATGAACTGTTTCTCAGGCGTAACAGCTGCGCCTATGGGGGCGGCAGAAAAGGTGAAAAACAGACGGAGATTCTCACCAGCCTGTTCGGTACCGTCGATCGTGTGGTGCATCAGGTTGATTCCACGGAGTTCGGTATCTCCGATATCGATCACTACTTTTCATCATCAGGCTCGCTTCACCTCGCCGCACGCAAGCGCAACACCCGCACAAGCGACGTTAAACTGAACTATGTGGAGTCATTCACCTCCGATATCAAAGTTGATGACGCAAGCAAGTCGCTCAGGCTCGAGTACCGTTCAAAGCTGCTTAACCCGAAATGGTTTGAGGGTATGCTGAAGCACGGTCACAGCGGTGCGGGGGAGATCAGTAACAGGGTGACCTATATGCTCGGGTGGGATGCTGTCACGAAAAGCGTCGATGACTGGGTCTACAAAAAAACTGCTGAAACCTATGCTCTCGACCCTGAAATGCGTGAACGGCTCGCGGATCTGAACCCTCTGGCCATAAAGAATATTGTTGGACGGATGCTCGAGGCTAATAGCAGGGGAATGTGGAAAGCTGATCAGGATATGATCGATGAGCTGCAGGAAATCTACGCCGATCTTGAAGACCGCCTTGAAGGTCTGCATAATGAGGAGTAGGGGGAAGGGAAAAGTCAAAGGTCAAAAGTGGAAAGTGAAAAAAGCGATCCTGTAAGACGAAGAGGAAGGATTGTTGATGTGTTGACTCGTTGATTTTTTGAACTGTAGGGGCGGACCTGTGTGTCCGCCCGGCTATTCAGCCACCCTGCCAGCTCTTTTCCTCTAAGACACCGAGTAGTTCGGGGCTTCTTTGGTGATCTTGACATCATGGGGATGGCTCTCTCTCAGTCCGGCCTGGGTGATACGCACAAAGCTGGTGTTGTTTTTCATTTCATCCGTAGAGCGTACACCGCAGTAACCCATCGACGATTTCAGGCCGCCGATCAGCTGATAGATAACCTCTTCCAGCTTTCCTTTTGCCGGTATCCGGCCTTCAATCCCTTCCGGAACGTATTTTTTGCTTTCTTTTGAAGCATCCTGGAAATACCGGTCGCTGCTTCCTTCCGGTTCCGACATGGCTCCAAGCGAGCCCATTCCCCTGTATGCCTTGAAGCGCCTCCCTTCATAGAGTATCGTTTCCCCGGGACTTTCATCCGTTCCGGCAAAGATGCTGCCGATCATTACTGAATCGGCGCCTGCGGCAATAGCCTTGGCGATGTCTCCGCTGTATTTGATGCCGCCGTCAGCGATGAGCGGCGTTCCTGTTTTGGCCGCTTCTTCCGCGCATTTCATGACAGCAGTCAGCTGCGGCATGCCGACGCCCGCAACAACACGAGTCGTACAGATGCTGCCCGGTCCGATACCGACTTTGACGGCATCCGCGCCTGCCGCAACGAGGTCCCGAACGGCATCGGCGGTAGCAACGTTTCCTGCGACCACCTGAAGATCAGGGAAGCTTTTCTTGATGGTTCTCACCATATCAGAGACAGCCTTACTGTGACCATGCGCAGTATCGACCGCGACAACATCCACTCCTGCCTCGACAAGAGCGGTTACCCGGTCTATGGTGTCTGCACGAATGCCGACAGCCGCGCCGGCTCTAAGCCTGCCATCTTCATCTTTGCAGGAGTCAGGATAGAGTTTTCTTTTCTGAATATCCTTAAAGGTTATCAAACCTTTAAGGTTGCCTTTGCCATCAGTTATCAGCAGCTTTTCGATTTTGTTTTCAAGCAGTATTCCTGCCGCGTCTTCAAGGTTTATATCTTCATCCGCGGTGATAAGGTTCCTGCTCGTCATGATGCTTGAAATCTTCTGGTCCGGAGAAGGTTTGAAGCGAAGGTCCCGGTTCGTGATGATCCCTTTAAGTTTCAGGGAGGCGTCATCAGGCCCTATAGGTTCTTCAATAATCGGAATGCCGGATATCGAGTGCTTGTGCATCAGGTCAAGAGCCTCCTGTACGGTCGCGTGTTCATAAAGGGTGACAGGGTTGCGTATAATTCCGCTTTCATACCGCTTGACCTTCGCAACTTCCTTTGACTGCTGGCTGATGGTCAGGTTTTTGTGGATGAAACCTATACCGCCGGAGCGGGCGATAGCGATTGACAACTCAGATTCCGTAACCGTATCCATAGCCGCGCTGACCAGTGGAATATTCAACTGAATGTTTTTCGTGAGGCGGGTCTTGACGCTCGTTTCTTTAGGGAGAATCGCCGAGTAAGCGGGTACGAGCAACACATCATCAAACGTAAGCGCTTCGTAGAGTATTTTCGACATGCGGTAAACAGTTTATGGATTGAGCTTTTCAACAAGTTTTGCCAATTTACGAAAGTGACTGCTGAAAGCCAATCGGAACCACGTGCCGGTAACGAATAATGATCAATATTTGAAATAAATATATTCGATCTGGTTTTCTTGTCGTGTATGAGCTTTTAAAAAAGTAAAATAGATTGTACATTACACACCCTAAATCTGGAGAGGTCGCATAGTTGGTCTAGTGCGCTCGCCTGGAAAGCGGGTAGGGTCTAACGGCCCTCGAGGGTTCGAATCCCTCCCTCTCCGCATAAAACAAAATCCCCCGGTTTTACCGGGGGATTTTGTTTTACTCCGAGGAGGGGTTCGAACCCGACCAGAGGGTTCGACCAGCGGCCTAGGCCGCTGGGACGGCGAGCAAAGCGAGTCCGCCTCCCGATAGAATCGGGAGGTGAGCGAAGAGAATCACTCCCGACAGTATCTCCGATCAAATGAAAGTTATAGTCTCCCGAACTCTCAGTCTTTGTTTTATCGAATACATTGGATCGTTCTTTGGGGATAAATCACTGTTCGAACCCGGTAAAGAGGGTTCGACCAGCGGCCCATGCCGCTGGGACAGCATGCGCAAGCGTTGCTGCCCGAAGGGTGAGCGAAGCGAATCACTCCCTCCCTTCCCGGAAAGGCAATTGGTCTGGCAACGAGTACGTAAGGGCAGGGGATAACCGGCGCAAAGATTGATTTCTGACGATTGTTTTTGACTTTTTTCGCTCTTTGATTATCTTAAGTGCCCTGTGGATACGTTCTTTGTATACGTTTGGAGGATTAGCATAATTGGTAATGCAGCAGTCTTGAAAACTGCCGGGTTAACACCCTTGGGGGTTCGAGTCCCTCATCCTCCGCACGAACATATTTTCTCAGGAGAGGTGGTTAGGCTATCGAGGGTTCGAACAGCAGCGCAAGCTGCTATGATTGACCATCAGGTCAACCCGAAGGGTGAGGCGCAAAGCGCCGAATCAATCCCTCTCTATGAAGGAGAAGGTAAACAGTGCACAAGCACAGTGTTCATTGAATGGCAGATATGTCAGGGAGAGAGGGTTCGAATCCGTCTTTCCTGAGCATTAGCAAGTAAGTATATAAGCAGGAGAGGTGGCCGAGCGGCTGAAGGCAACGGTTTGCTAAACCGTCATAGTTCTAACAAGGGCTATCGAGGGTTCGAATCCCTCTCTCTCCGCAGCAAGAAAAGCTTCCGATAACCCGGAGGCTTTTTTTGTTTTCAGGAGATCGAATCAAGAAGGAGAGGGGTTCGAACCCGAAAAGAGGGTCGACCAATGGCGC
>Ga0180433_10001470_pt1 | contig 39203 bp, 31 predicted proteins | sample SS_ome_8_FD_132980 | JGI IMG/M metagenome (GOLD analysis project Ga0180433, IMG submission 132980) | Hypersaline lake sediment archaeal communities from the Salton Sea, California, USA - SS_1_D_1 metaG | ecosystem: Environmental > Aquatic > Non-marine Saline and Alkaline > Hypersaline >... | reverse complement strand
GCTTGCTGAAAAAGCCTTTTGTCCTTTTTCTCCTTGCGACCAGTAGGTTCAGGCTACGGCCTTGAGAACTGCCGGCATCTGATCTTCGCCTCTAATACCTTCGAGTCGCTCCCTTTCCAACAGCCAATTCCACACAAAAAGCAAAAAATAAACTACCCCGGAGAGAATCTTCTCCAGGTTCATCACAATAAAAATTCTCAAAAGTCAGCTGATTGTGGTTTGCTTTTCGATACATCCGTGTTCTCCAAGTGCAGGGGTTTTGATACAATTTAGTGAAAATCCATTCACTCCGTGCAACATAACACAAAGGTATCCAACTGCAAGCAAAGAAGCTGCCACTTAATCAGCAAGCTCTACATTGCGTCGCGAAGCGATTCCTTTGTCATCACCGCGGAGGCGGGGATCCAGTTTTAGTTATTTGTATTTTGATATTCGAATTTGTTTTGGATTTTGGGTTTAAAGGTATTGTGCGGCAAAAAGATTTGAAAAATCGATGAATATTCTAATGCCTAACAGACTGTGTAAAGACTGCATGATTTTGTTTTCTTTGCTTGGCCTCCCATGTTTTGCTGAGAATTGGTTTAATTTCTTTGATTTTTTGAATACCGGTATATGGTTTCTCAGTTCCGTAGCCAAATCCTGCAATAGAGGATATTGCTGAGTGGAGGCTATCAATAGATTTAGCTTTATAGTTATATAGCCTGTTTTCCGGCAAACCGATTGAAACAAGCCCGGTGATAATAAATATTAAAAGAGCCCATCCCAACGGCGTTGCAAATAAGACCTTTAACAGTCCCAATAATAATAAAATAAAGTAAGGCATGTACCGTATTACCAAGTATCCCAGTGCGGCAAAAGTTAAACACAACATGAAAAGACACGGCAACCCGATAAATAATAAAGACCAGAATTTCTCTCTATTGCTCATGCTAATATTTTATCGTCAAACAGGGAAAATTTCAAGAATTAAAATGTCCGATTTTAACTGAAATCTAACAATTTATGTGGGCAAGTCTCGATTTCTAACATTAAACAAACACAAGCCTAACAGGACACAAACTTAATGCTAACATAGAAGCAAAGGCGATGATAAAGAAGCTCTAAGGCGGGCCTTGAACACGGTCTTAACGAAGGTCGATTCCGTATATCTGATAAAAGATATATTGTCGAATTTTAGTTAATCCCTTCAGCATTTGCTCCGAAATAACATTATGAAATAACACCAAAGAAAATACAAAAAATGATATTAGGGTATTGACAGGAGAAGTTATGAAAAAGTTTTTGATAATTTCAGTATTGCTGTTAACAGGATGTAATCAATATGTCAAGGTCGATCAACTTGAAATGGGTATGACTATTGACGAAGTAACCCAACTGGAACTGTTGTGGAGTTACAGAGGACAGACTGACCAATATATAGAATATTCCTGCAAGCTCAAGATACCATCCAGCTACACCCTGGATGGATGGGCGATTAAACCCTATATCCTGACCTTTAAAGATAACAAACTTCACCAAATAATGATAGATGAAAGAGAGTTGGACAGACAGATTGCCAAGAATCTGCCCTATTAAAGCTTTATCGGCCCCTTTTTATTGGCTTTTAGAAACACGTTCCACCTGCTCGAGGTATTTTTGGATGTTTTCACGAGGATTAATTTGCTGAGCACGTCTTAGCAGCGGCAGGGCCTCGGTATATTTACCATTTCTAACCAACAACTGAGCATGGCGCAGCTTGGCATCCGCTTCAAATTTCTCTATACTTGCGGCCCGTTCGTAATAAAAGACGGCCTTTTGAATATTACCGTTGCGCTCGTAATTCCGTCCAAGCAGGATTAGTGCCTCACCGTCAAGGGGGTCTAATGCAACAATTTCTTCCAGTACATCGACCTCTTCATCGCCTGAGCCTTCTGCAACAGCAATCCTTGCTCGTAATTTCAGCAGGTCTTTGCGTTCTTCGTCTTCAAGCTGGTCCCTGTGTAAGCCCTGAATTTGCTTAATCAGTTGCCTGGTTTCTTCAATTGCTCCACGTGCAGCCAAAACTTTAGCTGCACGCATGGGACGGTCTATGTTGACATCTTGTTTTTTTTCTATCGCGCGTATATATGATTTGACCGCCATCTCATAAAGCTCTTGGTTGATGTAGATATCACCCAGCGTACAGAGGCTCTGATATGTTGATTCTCCGAGGTGGTCAACAAATTCATATATCTCAGCGGCTTTAAGCGGCTGATTCAGCCCTATATAAGCATTAGCCTGTAGCAGCCAGAGGTCGGCTCTATCCGGTTGGTCGTTAATCAGTAGTCCGCATATAGCAACGGCGTCAGCAAAACGGGCTTGTTTGAACAAGCTTCTTGCAAGCCCCATTTTCCAGTCTAACGTAGCCGGGTCAAGCAGAATAGCCATACGATATGCCGATTCGGCTGAAAGATTGTTATCAACGGAAGAGTATGCATAACCGAGCAAACCATAAGTTATTGCATCGCCACCGCCCAGTTCGATCACTTTGGTAAGTGCCGGCAGCGCTTTCTCATAATCGTTCTTGCGGGCATAAATCAGGCCGAGGTTACGCCAGGCACGGCGGAATTTGGGGTATTTTTCAATGGCTGCCTGATAGGCGGAGGCCGCCCCGTCGAGCTTTTCCTGCTGAAAGTAGATATTGGCAAGTGTGAAGTCAAACACGGCACTTGACGCTTCTTTGCGATTCTTTTCGAGTAAGCGTACCGCTTCGTCCATTTTTTCGGATGATATAAAGTCAAGAACTTTAAGCATCTTATCCCGCTCGTTGACGGTAACTCGCGGCTCTATTTCCGTCTCGGCGATGTAACTTTGGGCGAAATACTTTTTGAAGCTTGGGTCATTCCATATATCGAGTTCCGATTTGCTCAAATAAGACGTGGGCAAAACAACATCTACATTATCTTTCTGTGATGCGGCGCAGCAGGGCATTAAAGAGTTGAACAAAGGCGAAATGAACTGGACAAGACAGTAATATGCTACTACTTTTTTCATTTTTGTCATCTTCCTTTTTATAATTATCATCCTTTCGGAAAGGTTATAGGTACACGCATGCGGAATCGCACGGCTTTACCGTTGTGTTTGCCGGGTTCAAACTTCCATTTTCTAACGGCCTTCAGTGCGGGCATTTCAAAAACAGGGTCAGTCGCTTTTTGCACTATTGGGTTTTGTACTCTGCCTTGTTTGTCAACGACAAAAATAATATAAACAGTGCCTGGGGCTTTTCTTCGCAGCTTGCTGTTGAGTATTGGGCCGGGCTGGTAAATAATACGCGGTCTTTGGTCGAGGTCTGCAATTGAGAACAAGGCATCAACATCTTTACTGTCAGAGACAATTGTGTTTAGCTTTATAGCGAAGTCACCGGCCATCCAGCCCTCGTTAAAACCCGGATTCAAGGCCAGTTCAAGCTGATCCAAACCGAGAGGTGGTGCTTCCTCAGTTAGCTCCGGCGGTGTTTCTTCAGGTTCCGGCTCTTCTTGGGGTTCCTCCTGCGGTGGGGGCGGAGGAGGCGGAACGTTTATTGTATCTACATTTTGTAGTATTATGTCAGTGGTTACGGGCTTACTGATAGTTTGCATGAGTGGGAGCACAAGGAAAAAGGCAAGTGTAAGTGGCACCGCACCCAAAACGACACGAATCCGATGAAAATGCCTTGAAGTTTTAGAAGCTTTCTTGTGGTTATTTATAATGCTCATGTTCATTTTTGAGTTTTTCGTGTGGCGACACTCACCTTCACGGCTCCGGCCAGTTTGGCTTCATCAATAACGCGGACCAGCAATCCGGATTGTGCCGCGGTGTCTGCCTGAATAATAACAGGAATTTCCTCCTTCTGGAGCATGCGTTTGACAAGTGGCCGAACGCCACCAAAACCGATTTCCCGACCTCCGTAAACCACCTCTCCCTTTTCTGTTAGTGCAATCAGGATGCTTGTTTTTTCCAGTTTGACCGAAGACGCAGCCTGCGGTTTATCCACCTCAATCCCGGTCTCTTCGACAAATGTGGTTGTTACGATGAAGAATATCAGGAGAATAAAGACGCAGTCCATCAACGGAGAGATATCAATCCCGCCCTCGTTGCTGTCATCCAAAGTTGTTTGATGAAAACGTCCCATCGTTTCCTCAATCATTATTTTCTAAAAGATAGCGGCCGTTTCTCTTTTCCGTAAAAAAGTCGGAACAGCTTCAGGGACACTGTTATTTTGCTCGTGCAGCTTTTTATAAAGCTTCTGAGTGCAAACTGTTTCGAGATGGGCGAGAAACTCCTTGTACCTTTCGTGCTGACGGCCGAGCATATACCGAAAAAAAAGTCCCGGCAGCGCTATAATAAGCCCGGTCTCAGTTGTAACCAGAGCTTCAGAGATTCCCTCCGCCACAAGCCCCATGGTTTTATCTCCTCCGGAACCCGACGCCAAAGCTCCGAAGGTGGCGAGCATTCCGGTTACTGTTCCGAGCAGACCAAGAAGGGGGGCGGCGCTTACACATATTTTCATGACACGAAGATCTTGCTCAAATGGAGCTATCTCACTTATGCGTAACTCTTCAAAGAAAGTGGAAGTGTCTTTCAGTGAAGCTCCGCCTGTTACAAAATTAAGAATATCACCGATTGGTCCTTCGCGTTCGGCCGGGTGGTTAATCCACTGTCGCCATGTTTTTTCGGGCACGGACCGAAAGCCTTTTTCGCGAAGTTTAAGATGTACATGCATTCCCATTGAAAACATCACCATCGCAACAATTGCTATAGCTATCATTGCCCATCCCCCGGAAAGCCAGATTTCAAGGGCCTGTTGCCAAAAATTATTTAATTGTTCAAGTACTGGATTCATTACTTGCTGCTTTGGGCGACCGGCGTTTTATGCTCATGCCGGGTTTTTGTAATCTGATTTATAATGGCAACCGCGGCTTTTTCCATTTCATCAATTATGGACTTTGCCTTACGCGACAGAAATGCGTGCAGAAGCAAAGAAGGAATTGCGACAATTAAACCGAATTCAGTAGTAATGAGCGCTTCGGAAATTCCACCAGAGAGGGTTTTAACATCCCCAGAACCAAACACGGTAATCAGCTTAAAAGTGTTGATTATGCCGGTTACAGTTCCTAATAGTCCAAGCAGTGGGGCAGAAGCAGCACTTATTGCGATAAAAGGAAGCAATCGCTGAAGCCTGAGTCGGGTTGACAGGACAATTTCGAACATGACCTCTTCGATAAGCTCGGTCGGCTCTTTTATATGCTGAACACCGGTAGCGAGCATTTTTCCAATCGGCCCTTTTATGGCACCAGCTTTTTTTATAATATCTTTTTCATCACGTGCAGAAACTGCCTGGAGCAATGAACTGAGCTGTTTCGATGATGGTTTTTGCACAAAAGCCAGAGAAAACCATTTGTAAATTGCAACAAGTAAAGCCGCCCCGGCCATCACCAAAATTGGTACCATTACAGGACCACCCTTTTGGATATGTTCCCAAAGTGTCTGTTTGGTGGATTCAATCACATGTGCATTGCCAAGGGTTGTATCAAGCGGAAAACGTCCTTTGCCGGTTGCAATAACTTCCCGGGCTGCAACAATATCCCGCTCGTCTTCATAAGGTATTACCGCCGGTTCGAGCGAACCTAATCGCTGCTGGACAGTTCCGATGTTTTCTCCGTCATTTGATAAAAAAATAGCTGCCGGTCCGATCATTACAAAGGTTCCCGGTTTGACCAGTCCACTGGAATCCACTGCTTTTCCATCAAAACGGGTCCCGCCAAGCGCATCGTGCAACCGTTCAAGAGATACAGATATAAGCTCTGTTTGAGCTTTGTAGATTTCTCTCTCTGAAAGACTGCTGTTTTCCAAAGCTAATTTGGCAGCCTCAAGTGGCTCGCGGTAGCGCTGGATTTCTGCAATATGGAGGCGTGATTCAAAGTTGCGAATATATTCACCAAACAAATTATTGGTAAGATATGTTGCTTCCTGCTGACGAGATTTAATTTCATTTCTCATGTTGTTCAAATCAAGAGTACGGCTGTCAAGCAAACGGGTGGCTTTCTGATATTCGAGACGAACTTCGATTAGTTCGCTTTCAAGTTCATCGGCCTTTTGGCTTAGAGGGACTTTTTCGGCGGCAATTTGTTCTCGTAGTTTATTGAGTTCGGCAACACTCTCGCCAAGTTGCTGTTGTACAGATTCGGCGGCTTGTTCGAAGCTTTTTTCGGCCTTTTGTGTTGGCTCTTGCGCGGTCAGGAGCATCGGATTAGCAACAAGCAGAACAAGTATGAAGACGTTTTTCATTTTTATCATGGCGAATTATCCATTTATTTAATTTCGACGGGCACCGGTACAAAGGATGCAACTTTCTCGTTTTTTAATATAGCGATAGCTTCAGCGATTTTTCCGGCAGCTTCGTTGAATGGTTTCCATACCCACCCATCTTCTGAAGCCGTTCCCACACCCGCAATTTTTCCATTGGCACTGGTGTAATAAGCCTGGCCGATTCCGATATATATAGCGGCAACTTCGACACAGCTTCCGTCGGAAAGTGTCCGAACTTCGCTGGTAGCCGATATTTCATGATTGAATTTGTCAACTTCATTAAGGATACCAACAACATTTTGAAATCTTTCTGCGGTCGACAGTTTGGTCTGTTCGTTCTTTTCCGGCAAACGCTGGCTAAGCGGTTTGACCCGTTCTCGTATGGGATCTGGTAACCGCTGAAGCAAAAGTTTGATGTTGTCTTCCATTTTGATTACCGTGGTAAGGAGCCAAGTAGAAGCCTCTTTGAGCTTTTCGTTTTCCTCAAGCAGGTCTGCCCGTTTCCTGTCCGCCTCGGCTATGCTTTCTCTGGCATCACTTGTTTTGCCACGTAGCGACTCGATTTCGCGTTTGTAAAGAGCGAATCTCTCTTTGAGCATCTCCCCGGTAAGGACAAAATCGCGTTTTTCTTTTGAAATTATACTCTGGGTTTGGACCCATTTTTCAAGAGCTGTCCGCGTGTTTTCAATCTGGTCGCTGCTAACATCAGAAGAAACCGCTCCGGAGGGTAGTAAACAAGCAACAGAAATTACGAGGACGAATCCTGACATTAATCTTTTAATATTTGATTTTTTTTTCATATTAGTATAATCCGAACCAATGGTTAGCGCAGTTTGATACCTTTCCCGTTGGGCCTGTTCAGCTTAAACTCTAATTCCAAACTATTTGCATATTGTTAGGGCAATATTTAAATCTTGTTAGAACGACAAATTTTGACCTGTCATCAGGTTCAACAGAGCTTGTTTGTTCAGGCTCACGGTTATACTTTTGTTGGCTTGTTTATTTAAAAACTGCCACTTAGACTGATTGAGAATTCCATCCCTTTTCGGTAAGAGGTCCTGGTAACATCACCGTCAATGTAATCAGAACGATAAACCGTCTCAATTAAGGGGTCTGTCAGGTTCTTGGCCTGGAACTTCAGTTTCCAGTCGTCTCCGAGTTTCTGCGAAAGACTAAAGTTAAGGGTGCCATATTCAGTCTCATATAAACTTGGAATAAAACCCACCGCCGAAACACCTGAACCAGCTACTAATGTGTCGCCTCTTACGGTATAAAAAAGGCCTAATTGTGTCCCTGTGTCCGGTAAATCATAAGTCAGATAGAGGTTGTAAAGGTGTTCCGGAGCATTCAACATATCGCGTGTGGGTTCAGCCGGAGCATTATAAAATTTAAAGCTGTTTAGCTCATTTGTCGGCAGTGTTACTTCTGAATCAATAAACGTGGCATTTGCACCGACCGACAAACCCTCCAGTCCACTCAAAAAACGCCCCATTTGCTGACGAATCTCGAATTCAAAGCCCTCTAACTCGCCTTTGGGGTAATTCACGGCAGTTGTAAACTGATTGATACCATCATCGAGTTGTACGTATTCGATCGGATTGGTGACATCCTTTTTGAAATAAGAAACCGAAAACAGGCTACCCTCATATGGGGTAAAATCAAGACGCAGGTCGTAATTTTCAAGGGCGCTCATTTTAAGGTCTGGATTGCCTGCAAATATATCTCCGCCGACATATTCCTGCTGCTTAATAGGCGACAGTTCTTTGAATGTCTGTCGGGCGACGGTCTCCGAGTAGCAGCCTCTAAGCGTAACCGCATCCCAGGGCTTGAACTCAAAAGCCAGCGAAGGCAGAACATCATCTTGTTTGAAGGAAGTGTCTGTCAATTCGGGTCGGTCGGGGTCGTATGCCGGATTGCCAATATAAACGGTACCGTCTTGCATCCACTCGAAGTTAAAATAGTTAGCCACTATTTCGCCGTTTGGTTTAACATCCGGTCTGTTGGTAATTTCCAGTTCGGTCTTCTCAAAACGATAGCCACCTGTAAATTTCAAATATGAGTTAAGAGGAACATCAGTCATCCAATAAAATGCGGAGATATTCTGTTTACCGTCATAACCCACATCAAAATACGACTCCTCTAAAGGGTGCCCCTGTTGGGGCCATATATCGGTCCAATACGGCAACCAACCGGCAGGAGTATAATAGCCCATTGGGTCAGAAAAATTAGCAAAAGACTCTTCGTCATAAGTCCTCTCCACATCGTCGTCAAAAAAGCCTATTTTCACGTAACCTTCTTCTCCGCTCCACTGTTCAAATGGAAACTTAAAATTTAAAGAATACTGGTTACTTTCTTCTTCGACATTCTTCCACTTGCGGTAAAGATTTCCTGTTGTACCCTGGCCGCCTCCAAAGTCATTTTGAGTGTAGATACCTTCGTCCCAACCCAGAATAGTCCAAGGAATTTCCTCTGGAAAAATGTTCCAGGCGTTTGAAATAAACCTTTTATCCGGCTGATATAATGTCGCCGTACTATTTGCTATGGTCCAGTCCAATTCAGGAGACTGTAACGTAAAGAAATCTGTAATTCCGAAATCCGGAAAGAAATCAAGAGTATGCTTTCCACTAAATTGCAGTGTTTCAGTCGTTCTCTCAGTATATACAAGCGACTGATTTCTTAAAGGAGGAGATGCCAAGCCATTATAAGCGGATGGTATAGGCTCATCAAATTTTACTTGTGGATAAAAGTCGGGCCAGTATATATGCAGGGATTCTTTTCCACGGGTATTTTCTGCCAATATCACTTCATCTTTGGCGTCCCGTGTATACATATATAAAGCTTTGAGTGAATGACTTTCAGTCTCGAGGCCGATTGTGCCCAGGCCGCCCCATTGCACTGTCTGACTGGCCTTTGTTACATCAAAAAGTGATGTGGTCCACTTTGTCCAGTCATCTTCATCATTTTCCTCAGGGTCGCCGCCGGAGAAACGAGGAGTCATTGGGTATGGAAGCGAACCAGTCAATAAATCATCCCGATAAACCCAGAAATCATCATCTACTCCATCATCATAAAATGAATTGTCCCGTTCATAATAAAAGCTGCCGAATGCTCCTAAAGTAAAATCGTCAAATTCAAACTTGTCCCCGTATGCAAACGACCATTTATAATCCGTAGGCTCATCTGTTGTTGAGGTGCCCACTGCACCGGTCCAGTTTGTACCTGATTCTTGAGTAACAAGCCCGTCGTCCTTACCCCAAAAGTTCAGACCACCCCCGCTATAGCTTAAAAAATTATCTCCGGCATCTTTGACATTGGTATTATAACCGGTCTGAGCACTGATATGGAATATTCGTTCAGATGGAATACCTTTTAGAACGACATTGACTGCACCGCCGGAGGCATCACCCTGCTGGTCCGGCGTAAAGGTTTTACTCACCTGAACGCTTTCTATAACCGGGGAAGGAAACTGATCCAGATGTACAGCTCGCTTTTCAAGGTCGGCTGTTGGAAGACGTACGTTGTTCATTTGTGAATTGACATACCGGTCGGGCAATCCGCGAATCACTGCATATTTACCTTCCTGTATCGTTGCACCAGCCACCAGCTTCAAGGCGCTTGCTGCATCACCAGCTCCCGCTATACTCATAAGCTCAGAGCTGATTGAGTCCATCAGCGCCGGACTTTCTATGCGCAGATCAAGCAGAGCGGCTTCGGTTCCGGTGCCGATTTGTATGTCCTGAACGACAAACTCCTCCATTTCCGTGAACTCGCCGGACAACGAAGCACTTAACTCCGTCATCTGACCAGGCGAAACGACCACATCAGCTTTTACCCGGCGTGCGTAGCCACTTTTTGAAAATACAAGTGTATAAGTCCCAGGCTCTACTTGACCGAAAACATAATTGCCTTCATCCGTGGCAGTGGCTCTTTCTTGCGTTTCGGCAATGGTAACCTCGGCTGCGGCCAGCGGTACGTCAAAATCTTTGTCATATACCACACCGCGAATCCCGCCTGCCTCCTGCGGCAAAGCGACAGAAGCAGATAGTAAAACAGCAACAAGAACAACCAAGCAAAACGTCCGCCATTTTATCATGGTGAACCCAGTTCCTCTTTAATCTGACGAATTCGTGCCCAAAATTCAGTACCAGGTTCTACGGCATGCAAAGCCATTGAGCAGCATGTAGCGGAAAAGTCTGCAGCCTGATGTTGTATATTTGGATTAATAACGCTTTCCTCAAATGCCTGCTTATAGCCCCAAAGAGCCTCTTCGGGATATCCGATTATCTGATACGCCTCAGCTAAGGGAAAAAGTGTTTCTGCCCTGTATAGATTCTTGATGCTATCCCTTTGTGAGTTGAAAAGGACAAGAGCGTCGTCAATATCTTTCTTTGCTTTTTCAGTATCGCCGGCCTTGTGTCGCAGCCCGGCAAGTTTTGCTGTATATGGAAGCAGGTGCTCATATGGCCATTGGTAATTAATAAGAAAACCCTGCACTTCATTTATTAATTCAATCGCTTTCGTCGAATCATTATGTTGCAGTGCAAACTCGGCCAGTCTTAGCAAAACATCCATCAGGACTGAATTCGGCAGCTTATTCTTTTCCAATGCTGTTCTGATCTTCTCTTGGACAAAATCGCGCTTTTCAATATCATCATAGTAACGGTTAAAAAGCTGAGCATAAGCATTTATAGCGTCTATTTTTACTTCAAAATTCATCAGGGCAATTTGAGAATCCAGTACTCTGGTATAATTCTCGAAAGAGATATGCCTGTCGGTTTTAATTTTGGTCTCCATTATTTTACTGCTTTCAACTTCTACTAAACCCTTGCTGAATAAGTCCGCCTTTTGTCGGTCTCCAAGCAAAATATAAGTTTGAGCAATCTTTGCTTTGATACGGTCACTTCGCCATTGCCGGCCATGGTCCATATTTGCTATTTGCTCGGCTATACGCAGACCCTTCTCGACACTTTCACCGCTGAAGCCATTTTGAGCCAGATGAAAAGCCGTATTCGCATAACAAAGGCCGCGACGCCAGTTTTCAATTTTGTCTGCATACCGTATCGCTCTTACGGGCTGGTCAAGCTTAATGCATGTGTCCACAACTAAATTCTGCGCCCTGCTGCGGTCTTTAAGATGTGTCTTTACCGGAATGGAACTTGCCGCCTCAAAGGCTTCTTTCACAAGCTGGATCCGAAAGTCAGCAAGCTGTTTGTCAACAATGATACGATTATCCCCAGATTGTTCAGCTTTAGCATCGCTGTTATTTGTGTCTTGAGTTGGTTTTTTTCTACAGCCATATATTGATATAATCAACGCCGAAACAACTAATAGAAATACGAATTGTTTATGTTTTGTTTGAATCGAATTCATTCTTCTTTACCCTTATTTCCAATGTTGAAAACGCACAAAATCTTCTTAGTCGGAACTTTGCTAAACCACCGGTTAAGACTGTTAAACCAAAACTGTAAGGGATGAGTGTTAGCGAAAGGTTAGTATTGTGTCATAATAGTGTTAGTTCGGAAAATTTGCCGGTGTAACGACTATTTGCTCTTGTGTTTACATTTAGTCTTATTACTTCATTGAACTAAAAAAAGCTGGTGGCAGAGCTGAATGCTCTGCCACCAGCCGACTGGTATCTATATTTGTCTAAGTAAAAAGCTCTTTTTGGTTAAGGAGCTTTATTACTGCAGCCACTGTCCAGCCATATCGGCAAGATCTTCCATATTGGTGTTGCCATCACAGTCAAGGTCAGCACTTGACATGTTCATAGAGGTATCGACCTTGCCAAATGCATCAGCAGCCGTCCAGCCTGAAAGCCAGTTACAACTGTTGAAAGCACCAGCAGTTACACCCTCAATCGGAAGAGGATTTACAAAATCTACAGGTTCCATATTCAAGACTTTTGGTTCCTGAGTTACAACAGCAACAACCGGACCACGAACCAGGTTCTGAATCGGCATCGATGCCGGTTCTTTGACATTACCGCTGAAATTTGCGCCGTCAGAATCGAGCTGGTCATACTCGGTATAATCAGCGACATTATAGAAAATGCTGTTTGTTATCTGGCAAAGCATACCACAAGGATCTGTGCAGACATAAGCTTCATACAGACCGGCAAAATCAATTCCGCAATTATTCGGGTCAGCATCGGGATAGTAAGTACCTGAAGAAGGTTCGGTATAAGGATAGCCGGTTGTACCATCTAAAGTCTTCCAGATGTTGTAGCTTGTGGTCCAGTGATCTACCCAGTTCAGCGTACTGTCGCCAGGATCATTATCACGGAACTGTGAGCCTTTTGTACCCGGACCGGCTGTACCATCATAACCCCGGGCGCCGTCGGTATCAGCGTTATCGAACAGGACTAAATCGTCGCCTACATCCATCCAGATGCAATTGTCATATTGCACACGGGCATTATCGCGCCAGGCTGTACCGCCGTCCCCCTTTTGAGGCTGACCAATAATTGTGAAGTTGCTGACCATGGCTGTGGTTACAGGTTGAGCATCACAATCTTCTGCACCGTCCGTTTCCAGACAGTTATCACCAATGCCACCACCCTGCTTTTTGGGATTGGTGTGACAGTAACCCTGAACAATCATACCGGTATCAACACAACCACGCCAGCCTTCGTCAACATCAAAGCTGTCGTCACCGATGTTCCATATGTTGACATACGAAAGCTCGCAAGTACCACCCCATATCTCTATACCATCATCAATATTGTTCATAATGTCAATGTGGTCGATATCAGTCTCGCGACCAAGAGCACCAAGTGAAATACCGTTAAGCTCTTTTCGGGGGTCGGTATCTCGGCCACCGTAACGAAGCGACAGGTAGTGAATCTCGCCGCTGTCATCATCATCGTCGGTACCACCATAAAGAATATCACCTTCGTTACCCGCCAGTGGGTGCAGACCTTCCATTGATTTTCTGTTATCGCCGGGGCACTTGGTATTGCGGACAGGGCCGGGAGGAGCCGTCGAATCCTCATCCCAATACTGGGGAACCCCACCATAGTGTGAACCTGAAAGATAGCCCTTACCCATGATTGCCAGGCTTCCCCACTCCTGGCAAACCGGACGCCAAAAACCTGTCTTGGGGTCGCCCAGAGTCGTGATAGCAGTAATGTCCCTTGTTTCACAAGGATCCGTCGGATCCCAATCACTAGGTACACATACACTTCCTGCCCATGTTGCAACATCATTGGCTGAGGTCATGATGACCGGTTCTTGCTGTGTACCCATAACCCTGATGTCGGAATCACGACAAACAGCAAGGCTGCCATCATCTGCAACAAAACTTGCAACGATAACACCGGCCTCGATGGTCAAAGTTGCACCGTTCTTAACATAGATATCACCAACGAGATGATAAGGGTTGCCTGACTTTGACCATGTCGTGTTAACAGTGATGTTACTGTTGATGGTGGTAGCTGCATTGGCAATGCCGGCCGCTGCGATGCACACCATTACAATTAATAATGCTGTTTTTTTAATATTCTTCATAAAACAAACCCTACCTTTCCTTTCTTTCTTTTTAATCCTTCACGGGTTTTCTTGCAGTATCAGGTAACACACCCAACTTCAACAACCCGCCTCTTCAGTTTCAGTTCTTAATTTGCTTCTTTGGAACTTTTTTAATCTACCTTAATCAACACAGAATTTTTAATACAAGTTTACAATAATTGTTTTTCTTCTCTGCTAACTCCTTGGCATCACCTCCTTTGGTTATCTAAAAGACGTTAATAACATTCCAAAATATCCTATCAAAAGATATCAAATTGCCTCTGCTTTATAGGCGATATGATTGTCTTGGGTCGGAGTATTTTGTAAGCTTCTTCTGTTAGAGGGCAATTAAACCGGCGTTAGAATAGAAATAATTTCCTGCGTCCATAAAAATGTAATGTCCCAGCATTTTCCTGTATGATGCACACGTGAGAAAATAAAGGATGGGCCTTAAGAAGAAACACGGGTATTCTCAAGGCCCCCTTCCCCACAGACTATTTTTATCACCCACCTCCGGGGTCTGTGGCTTTAACCGTGAAGGTTACTGGCGATTATTTAAATGTCGAGTTGATATGTACGCTCAACCCTGTTACTAACAATATTATCCGAAATTGTTGGGTTATGATTAGTAACAAGTGAGAATCAAATTAAATACCTTAAAATCCCCCAAAATCTGTGGAAATAAAGCCGGATGTGTTTAACTTCCTTAATATGAAAAGGTTGTGTCGGAACAGTAGGCCTTGCCCGATATAGCCGTGAGAAATGCGGGACAGATATTATGAATTGTTCAGGGGCCGGGTTTTCAGGGGCAGCCTTTTGTTACCTACCCTCCTTCCTCTGTCTTTTGTCCTTTTTCCCTTGCCTTTTGCCCTCTTCTTTTTAGCGTGGAAATACCTTCAGGAAACCTATCCCGTCCTTCTCAAACTCAACACTGTCTTTGTTTATCTTCTTTATGGTAACGCCCAATATCTCATCACCTTCGTAAAGTATCTCATTACCGATTACAATCGAACGGCCCGTCTCGGCCCACAGAATGCTTCGCAACGCTATACCAACATCAATCAGAGATTGCTCCTGGCCGTCCTCAATCACAACAACAGGCTCTTCCACCCACTCACCAGTATCAGGGTCCTGTGCCCAGTTCGTCTCCATTGGATCCCGAAGCGTCTCGGGATACTTCGAAGGTATCTCCCAGTCGATTTGAACATCCCTGCTCGCAGCGATCGCCTCGCCTGACGCAGTCGCCCGTTCCAAGGTATCGTCGCCGATATTCTTTTTACCGAGGTTGCGACTGAATGTCGAAGTCAAAACCAGTACAAGAACAATAAAAAGCACCACCATCAGTACTATTGTTGTTTTGCGCCTCCTCTCACTGACAACCTGTACGGGACCTAAGTAGCCCAAACCTCCTAACCTCGGGCCTCTGGGCCGGTCGCCCGGCCCGGTAGCGCCTGAGAACCGGGTTGGCTCAGCCGGCATATCTTTCGGCATAAAATAACCTTGCTGTTGTGGTTTCTCATCTTTCCCAGGCGTATCCGTCCAGCCAACCGCCGACCCATCCTGCTCAGACGAGCCGGTTCTGGAAACCGAAACACCGTCAAAAATCGATGAGACTTTCCTGTGTAGTCCGCTTTTTCGTTTTGCCATCGCTTACCTCTTCAGCTAATTGCATATATTCAATCGCCCCTCGGCTTGTCTCGTCATAAGTTATCACCGATTCGCCCGCACTTGGAGCTTCGGCCAATCGCACATTCCGATGAATTACCGTGTTGAAGACAAGCTCTCCGAAGAAATCTCTTAATTGTCGCTGGACGTCCCGGCTCAAAAGTGTCCTGCCTTCAACAAAAGTCAGAAGCACCCCCAGAATCTCCAAATCACGATTGAATCGCTCTTTCACTATATTTATCGTTTCAAGCAACTGTTTGAGCCCCTCAAGGGCATAGTAATGGGCCTGAACCGGAATCAACACCTCACCGCTCGCAACCAGAGCATTTAATGTCAATATCCCAAGTGACGGGGAACAATCTATAAAACATACATCATAAATATCATCCAGCTCGGCAAGCTGCTGTCTGAGAACACATTCTCTGCGGAAAAGAGCTGCTAACTCTATCTCCGCTCCTGAAAGCAGGATGTTGCTCGGCACCAGACTCACGCCGGATATGTAAGTTCGCCTTACCGCTTTGGATATCGGAGTCTGGGTGTTCGTTAAAGGCTCATATATACTGATATCCAGCTCCTCAGGATTGCAACCCAGACCCAAAGTGGCATGGGCCTGAGGGTCTATATCGACTATCAATACCCGGTAACCCCTCCTGGCAAAAGCAACAGCAAGATTAACCGATGTGGTCGTCTTACCACAGCCGCCCTTTTGATTCGCTATTGCTATTATTCGCATCATGTATCCTTCAGTAATTTTGCATTTTTCAGTTTGAGTTAAATTATTCCTACAGCCCCGGAGGCCGAAGCTTCTGGGACCGTACCGGCAGCCTTGTCTGCTTCCGGAATTCTCACAAAAACACTCAAAACCAGCTTCGCCGCGGGCACCGAAGCCTCCTTACGGGCCTGAGAAATTGTAAAATCTCCTATGAAAACAACCGGCTTGTGTCGTTCAAGTTTATTAATGAACTTGGCAAGTTTGCTGAAACTACCCAAGAAACTAACCTCAGCAGAGGCGGTACCGATATCGTAGCAGTTCGGTATCGAAGAATATGACTCATCATCTATGCCTCTGATTTGAAAAGAGTCCACACCAACCTCGCCGGCAATCCTGCTTACACTAAACCACAAATCATCTAATTCATCAACCTCGGCTGCGAACCTGCTCAGTTGCTCATTCATACTATTGACTTTCTCATTCAAACGGGCCCGTACCTGCTCGCTGTCGGCGGCTTTGGAAATGTCGTACTTCAACCTCTTTTCTAACAACTGTTTTTCCAACAATGCCGATTCCTTCCGTTGAGGAATCGCAAGAAAAATGTGAGCGCCGGCCAGCGCCACAAACACCCCTCCCCATAAAATCACTAATACCATCAAAAATCTCTTATAATCCGTTCTCATACAGGAAAGTACCGCTCATAAGGGTTTAAACACACACTCGATTACATAATTCATAACATTCCTTCTATTATCAGTGGCTTGAGCAACAAGCCTTATATTGTCCGCCCTGTTGCGAAGAATACTGGATGTGTTCAAAACACTGAGAAATTCAAGTACCGCTTCATCGCTGCCTCTGGTTTGCCTGCCGTAAAGACTTATATATAAGACCCTTTTCGGAACCGGTACAGGTATCTTGTTCGCGGGGCTCTTTCGATGTGGAACCTGCTTAGTCTCAATCTCGGATCTTATAGTAAGACTCGACAGCACAAGAGATGAAGGCATCTTCTCCGCCAAAACCTGCAAAATCGGAGACCACTGGATTTGCTGAAGGATAGTGTCATCTAATTCCATAAAACACTCCTTCATGGCACTTATTTGATTCTCGGCTTCCTCTTTATATCTTACACTGTTGGAAAGCTTGAAAATGTCCGCCTGGATTGTATTTAAAAGATGCTTCTGATTTCGCAGCATTATACCACCACGCACATAGTTTCCGAGTGCTACTATTGTAACAACCACCGGAACAGCAATTACGATTGCAAGAAGACTTGCTCCGGCGGGTCTCGTCTTTAAAGGAATACCTTTGCCTTTAAGCAAATCGATTGTTAGCATCTTAAATCGTCCTCATTGCAAGACCAGCCGCTAACGCCAGCCGGCTGCCCTGCTCTTTAACCAACTTCGCACCGCCTTGGCCGCCTTCAAAATGCATCTTGTTGAAAGGATTCCATATTACCGCTTCGACCGGCAACTGGCTGTTCAAAAGCTCAACAAATCCCTTCGCCCCGGCAAAACCGCCGCATATATATATCTTGCGAACCTTCCGGCCCTCCTGAGCACTGTAATATCGCAACGTTCGTGCAATATCACTCGTCATAGCACCTGCAGCAGTCTTCATACTATCCTCAAAACCTTTAACATCCCCGTCGCTTTTACCGGCTGCCATATCACGAACAGCCTGTAACGAAACCTTCAGCTCGCCGGCAATATCGGTAACAATCTCATCCGCCGCATGTGGAATATCGCGAACAAACGGAACTCCATCCGAACCCAAAATAGCAAAATTTGTATATTTGCTTCCAACACAAACGACCCCGGTCGGTTCGCCGCGACTCTCTTTTTCACATTCCACAAAACAGTTCAACAAAGCCAGCCCGTCAACATCGATAAGGACACAATTAAGTGACGCCGCCTTAACAACCTGGCTCTTATGCCCAATCACCCCCATTGTCGCCGCCGCCAATACTCCACGAATTGCACCTCTGTCCTGAGGGTTTTTCGCTTCGGACAAATCGCCCCCGGTATTATTTGTGAACAACTGATAATCTACTATATATTGACCCTCTTCAAAAGGACAAACCTGCTGGGCTTCGGAAAGGACCGCACTTTCGACTTCTTCAACACCAACAGATGGAAATCGGAATCGCCGAAGTGCCACATTCGGGCCGCTTACACCACATACAGCGTTTTTCGTCTTGATCTGAGCGGATTTCATGCACCTGCGAATCGCCCTGACTACCTCGGATATCCCGGCTGGCTTATCTTTGTTATCTCCAGATATCGCCGTCAAACCTGCCGTTATCACGTGGTAACCATGCTCATCGTGTCGCAATTGGACCGCTTTTACGTAAGACGAGCCTATATCAAGACCGAATACCTCTCTGCTGCCGTAGAATAAACGCTTCAAATCCAATATACTTACCTGCTAAATTCTATAAACAACTTACACTGCGTTTTGTTTATGCACCTTCTCTACACTCGCTGTATATAATTCGGGTTTTTGACGCGCTTAGTTCAGTGGATTAAAGACCTCAACTGAATAATTTTGCCCCTTGTATCACCAATACCGCGATATAAACTTTTGTCAGGATTGTAAAACGAGTTATCAATATCAAAAACAGCTTTTTCCTGCTGCCGAGCCCCTATAATAACGCATTACAGTTAGAACATACTATTTCTTTTCTGTCAAGACTTTGAAAATAGAATCACCTAAATCAACGGCTTGGTATAGCGAAGGAATACTTAATACCAAAGGTAGTGTTCTGGGGAGGTGTTCATTCAATGCCATTCAGAACTGGGAATCACTCCATCCGCCCGGTGTCGGGACATACTTGCTCTGCAACCACATATCCCCGGGCAAGATACCTGTCAAAAGCCGTTCATCAAAGTAGTAGCATCTTCGAAAACCGTTACCTGCCCCATCGGAAACTTTGCCCTGAACTGATTCGGTTATCGAGCCGGCAACAATCAAGTTGTCCATACCGGCTGGATTCACGTTCACCCTGCCGCCGACATTCTCGGCTCCCCACCCGCCCCCACATGCCGTTATCGCCGCCTGTACCACCATCGATGTCTCGGGAAACTGCGGTGGCTGTAATTGCCGGTCCCACACACGCGAAGGCAAAGCCGCCTGAAAACCAACCGGTCGATAGGTTAATAACGCCCCTTCGGCATTCGTATAAACTTCCGGGATATTCGGATTGCTGCTGCTGGGCGGTACATTCAAACTCAACTTCGGGTCTATAACCTTAACAACTCCAAATTGTGAAAACAGGCCCAGAACATTGGTATTTTGCATCGATGGGACCAGCTTCGTTAAATACCCACCCTCATACTCAGCCGGCTGCTGCGGACCGGCATATACTATCGGACTGACAATCCATATGTTGCCCGTTGCTACTATTGTAAGACGACCTCTTAACTTACTGAAAAGCCTCGTTCCGGCCATCACCACGTTTCCGGATGAGTCGATACCCACCGCCCCGCCTATGATTACATTTCCATTAACAAATATCTGGCCACCCGCGTCCGCGCTGGCAACCCTCCCTGATGGCGAAGATGCCTGCTGTCTGACATAAGTCGATGTAATCGGAAAGTCCGACGAACTACTGCTGTCGGCATAATGATAACCGTATATCGGATAGAGCGTATATGGATTTACCTGACCCGCAGCAAGCATAAAATCATCCCCGGTTCCGGCAGTACAACAAACCGTGCAATCGTTCGTTATACGAACCATCCCTGCGCCCTGGCCGCTAACGAAAAATTCCAGTTGAACAGCCGGCGCCGTGAGCCATCCGGCATCTGCGGGAACTACTGCAGGAGACGACACAGGCGAAAAGTTAAATGCGCTCGATGTGATACGGCCGAATCGGCTCACCTTCTGCTCGGCGCTGATGTTTTCACCGCTGCTGAAAGGGTCGGTTACGTTGCATTCAGCCTGGTTAAAGTAAATGCCTTTATCAAAAAGATATATCAGACTTCTGTACTTGTCCTTGCCGTCAACCCACCACGTATAACGTGACTCTCCCATCGAGACCCGGTAACCGAACCGTGGTTTGTTGCGACGCGATATATAAATATCCGCGGAACTGTCCTGCGCCGTATCTTCAATATTGATGTGTATAGGCATCCGGACAATATCTGCGCCCGTAAAAAAGGCCGGGTCCGCAATCCAGTTACTCGAAGGTATTTTGCACAATCCCATATCCCACCCGCTTACCTTCTGAACCACAAACGCCCGCACCCTCTGCTTGAACTGCCCGTAATAGCCCTCGGAAACTACCTCGTAAACAGGCTGAGTGCCCAAAAAACGGTCAAAGCTGATTGTGTACACAAAGTTTCCATCGCCGGCGAAACGATCGGGCCGTGAGGTTTTCCTTATTCGGGATGTCGATAACGACGATGCCGAGCCTCTGCCGATGCTTCCCCTCCCGCCTGCAGCCATTGAGCTTAAAACGTCCGCCTGCTGATTCATCCACAGAATCGCGTCTTCGTAACCGGCCTCCGCTACCAAACCCGCCATCGTTTTGTGACGCAACTTTGTCGAACGCAGCCTCGCACCATACGCCGCTGTCAGTATCCCCAGCCCCAGAATCGTAAGCGCCAAAACGACCGCTGAGGCCAGAACCAGAACTGACCCGTTGTTGCGAATCTTAAAAATACTTTTTTTTGTGCGCCTTGTAATCAACCCCCGATTCCCCAAACTAATACAGTCTTACAAAAATCCTGCACCCGTCTCTATCGTGCTCAACACACTCTTAAAATAACAAATCAGTTCCGCATCAATGCTGCCCCTGTTATCGTAATGGTTTTACCGTCATCAGGATCCGTCAGGGTCAACTTCATCTTGACGCTTCCGTGTCCGATGCTGTTGAACCTTGTCCGTCTAAATTCAACACTGGTTACATTTTCCGCAATAGTTACAGACCTCGCGGCCCTTTGTCTCGAACCCTGGGGGTATAACCCATAATCAACCTTTAAGACCCCAGCCTCGTCATCACCTTCCTCAAGATAAAACCTCGCGTACTCCGTAGGACTGCCGCTGGAACCCGGGCTGGATTGTGGGTCTCTGCCTATAAAACTGTTTCGTTTGTTACTCCAATATCTGAATTCCACCGTCTCCCCACAGATTAAGTCTCGTCTCGATTTGGTAATGTCATAAATCTGACAGTTATCGTAGTCGCTTTTTCGACCCACCCGACCGAAAATCGCCGCCGCCGCCTGGCCTTCAATCTCTATCTGCCTGTTCGCATAATTATAACCCCTCTCCCAGCTCCGCTGACCACCTACTAAAAGAACCAAAATTGCTGAAATCGGAACCATGCTGATGGCAGTTGCCATCACAACCTCGACAAGCGTTAATCCACTTGCAGGTCTCCGCCTGGGAAAAAACGCACTTTTCCTGCTTGATTTCATCTTCAATCACCCACCTGGTCAATCCTGGCATTTGTGCTGAGAACTATAAACGGGTCACTTTCCTCAACCGCCCCATCGCTAAGGTCGCTGCGCCATTGTACCCTTACAAAAAGCTCAATCAGCCTCTGATAACCAACCTTACGAATAAGCGTTACACGCATCGGGATGCTGTCAACGGTAACTTCATAGACACATTCAATTTCACCGCCGGCTTTGTAGTTCGTCCCGATGTAATCAAATCCCATATCCAGTTCCTCCGGATTAGGAGCGTCGTTAACCGCCCGGGCGTAAAACAGGGAACCTCCGTTGCCTTTCCAGTCCTCAAGCAAATAGCGGCCGATTTGAGTGCCTGCGCGCTGGGCACGGGCCAAACGCCTTTGACGTGCTCCGTGGTAGCCGTAACTCAGCACACCGGTTGCAGCCACGCTTACTATCAGAGTCGCTGCAATAACCTCTATTAAAGTCATCCCCCGTGCTGAAGTTGTTTTTTTACCGGCCATTGTTCACCACCCGTAAGCTCCGATAAAAACTCCACACAAAAAAGAAAAAAAACCCTCCTGCCGCCCTTAAATAAGGACAAAAAGAGAATGTGGGGCATCCCTGCCCCTCCTCTCTTCTGTATTCACATTTTTAAGGCCAAATGGAATCCCGCCGCTTAGAGCGTGCCGGCTGTCCATTCCCCATCCTGGTTGAGGGTGTAGGAATCTGGACCATTGATTCCTGTACCTTTCTGGGCCTCGATCACATAATCGAGAGTGTTCGTCCGAACCGTGTAAGTACCAGAAAGGATAGAAAACAGGTCTTCCTGAAAATAGGTCCCGGTCAGATCGCCTACGCGGAAACCAAGATCTGAGGCGTTCCCATAGATGGTCAGCGTTGTCAGATCAAGCTGAGGATCCTCTACATTCGGAGGACCGTCCCACTCTGCACAGTAAGCCCTGATCGCTGTGGCGATCGTGCCCATCATGGCCTTTCCTTCCGACCACTTCGCCGCATCAATGCGACCACGCATGATCGGAATCGCGACCGCTGCCAATATGGCAACAATCAAAATTACTACCATTAACTCAACTAATGTAAACCCTTTTTTTGACATAACTTACTCCTTCCAAAAAAATGTTCTGAAAATTTATGATACTCACACAGCATCATTACTTAATTCGGCATTTAACCCGTTTATCTTCAGGTCATTCTGCCAATTATCAGGTCTTTTTCTACAATAAATTCTGCTGCCTCCATCTCTCATTATCTTCAAACACTAAACAGTCCGCTTGCCTGACATAAACCGGTTTTCGCTGTTGGCGAAAATATACTTAGGCTTTCAAGGCTATATCCCGCTTTCCTGCCAAACTCCCGTGTTAAGGACTACCTGGTCTGGTTTCCAGCTCGGCACAGGTTTTGTGACCGTGATAACATATTGAAGATTCTCACCGTCATAATCAACTATCCAGGTATAATTTTCCTTACTGAAATATACACCATTAAGGTCTTCTTCGCCGAAACCTAACTCCTTCAGGTCCAGACTTCCCGGAGCGTTGGTCCAGGAACCGGGCATATTATAACCCGCTACCCAGGCACGAATCGCCGTGGCTATTGTACCGGCACTGGCCTTACCTTCGGACCACTTCGCCGAGTCAACCCGGCCACGCATCAGAGGTATCGCTATCGCCGCCAACATACCAACAATCAATATCACCGTAAGCAACTCGGCCAAACTGTAACCTTTTGTGTTTTTCATAATTTCAGCTTACGCAAACGCAGAGTCGGACATCGAAAAAATCGGCAGGTATAACGCAACTACCACCACCAATACCCCAACGCCTACAATTACTATCACAATAGGACCAAGAAGATTCAACAACGTCGTAATAGTCGTATCCATCTTCGTTTCGTAATAATCGCTCGCTCTTTCCAACACAACCGGCAAAGTGCCGCTTCTTTCACCAACCTGGACCATACGAGTTACCATGCTGGGGAAAAAACCCGTCTCCACCATTGCAGTGGAAACCCCTGAACCTTCGATAAGATTCTCCTTGCTGTGGACAACTGCATTTCTTATCACCACATTGTTCGTCATCTCAGAAAGTATATCGAAAGACTCTATAATTGAAACTCCCGCAGACAACAATGTCGCCATCGTTCGGCAAAATGTTGCGATGAACGCCTGCGAAGCGATCTTGCCCACCAAAGGAACACTTAGTGCAAGCCTGCACAACTTCGTATGGCCTTCCTGTGTCTTGTTGTAGATTATAAACAACACAACAAATGATACCATAGAGATAATGATAAGCAAACTGTGGCTTGCAACAACGTCATAAAAATGCATAAACCCCTGCGTAAATGCAGGCAATTTGTTGCCCATCTGCTCAAATATCATCCGGAATCTCGGTATAATCAGAACCATCATAATTATTAAAAGTACGAAAACAAAACTGACCACAAAGACCGGATATGCCAGCGCAGTCTGTATCTTCTTGGCAAACTTGTCTCGACGGGTATAATAGTCACCCAGCCTGCGAAGCACCAAAGGAAGTGAGCCGCTCGTCTCCCCCGCGAGTATAGTCGTACAGAACAAATTGTTGAATACCTTTGGGAATCGGGAAATGCTGCTCGATAGAGACTCACCTTTCTTTATGGATTCACCAACACTCAACAGAGCATGACGGAAACGCAGATTCTCAATGTCTTCAGCAATAGTCTCTATCGCTGTTGTAATCAGAACACCTCCGTCCAGCATCGTTGCCAACTGCCAGCAAAAAGCCGCAAGCTCTGCGTATTTGGGTTCTTTGTAACCCAAATTGCTGTCCTTCGTCTCGGGACTTGAAGTGACAGGAATCACCTCAATTGGGATTAGCCCCTTGTTGTGAAGCCACGCATAAACTTCCTCCCCGGATGCAGCACGTCTGTAGCCTGTTTTCTCTTCCCCGGCCAGATCCCGTACTCTGTACGCAAAATTATTCATCCAGGCACCTTAAATCATTAGTTCGCCGCACTCGACAGAAAATACTTCACACATTCCTCATCTCGGCCTGATACCTCGGGCTTGCGACAGGTACCTGTCCTCCTCCGGACATGCCCCGCTGACAAGTTGACTGTATTTTAAATCTTTTGGCCGAAAAAGTCAACACTTATTTTAAATTTATTTCATCACAAAAACACCTCTTTTGCCCCTTCAGGGCCGATTTACGCGCTTGATTGGAGACGAGAGGTAATGATAGTAAGCGTAATTATTTTAATGCAAACGCAGCTAATTGTGTATTGGAAGACACTCTCGATATAACACGTATTTATTCCTTTGTTTCGCCAGCCCCCGAAAAAGTGGCCTCAAGAACCTCATCGGCTGTAGTAACTCCTTCAAATATTTTTTTTACGCCGCTCTCAAGAAGATTGCCCCCGCCGGCCTGCTGCGCTAATGCGCGAATCTCGCTCTCGGCGGCACCGGAAGCAATCAATTGACGCATCGCATCATCCATAACCAGGATTTCAAATATCGGCAGCCGCCCCAGATAACCGGTTCCGTCGCACGCCTTACAACCCTGACCCCGATAAACGGTATGCTGCTTAGCAGGCTCAGGCTTAACACGAAGCTGCATCAGTTGTCTTTCACTCAAATTGACAGGCTCTTTACAGTTTTCGCAAATCCTGCGAACAAGTCGCTGAGCTACTACAAGGCTGAGACTCGATACCAGAAGAAAAGGCTCAATACCCATAAATACAAGTCTGCTGATTGCCCCGGCTGCATCGTTCGTATGGAAGGTACTCAAGACAAGATGCCCCGTCAAAGACGCCTGGATTGCAATTTCAACCGTTTCTTTGTCCCGAATCTCACCAATCAAAATTATATCAGGGTCCTGTCGCAAAATAGTCCGCAGACAGGAGGGAAAACCAAGATTAATATCCGGCCTTACCTGTACCTGATTGATGCCTTCGAGCCGATACTCCACAGGGTCTTCCACCGTATTGATATTCTTCCTTGGGTCTTTGAGATAATTGAGCGCCGAATACAACGAAGTCGTCTTGCCGCTACCTGTGGGACCTGTGACAATAACAATTCCGTAAGGCTGACGAAGTACCCTCTTGAACTGACTCAGAAACTCCGGGCTAAAACCAAGAAGGTCAAGGTCGTGACTGACCGCTTGTTTGTCCAGAATTCGCATCACAACCTTTTCACCGTATATCGTTGGAAGAGCGCTTGTGCGAACGTCGATATCACGTCCGGGTGCCCTGATTTTGAATCTCCCATCCTGTGGCATTCTGCGTTCTGCGATATTCATTCCCGACAGCAGCTTCACCCTTGTTGTTACCGCCGCCTGCATCTTTCGAGGCGGTGGTACCGTTTCACGAAGGACACCGTCAATACGCATCCGAACCACCATGGTCTTTTCCTGAGGCTCAAGATGAACGTCGCTGGCCTTTCGCTTCACCGCCTGACCCAACAACAGGTCCACAAAGCGAATAACGGGAGCCTTGCTGGCGGCCTCTTCTTCGGAGCGTATGTCCGCCTCCAAAAGCTCCTCGTCCCGCATTTCCTCATCCCCGGTACTCAGTTCCAGTTCAACGAGGTCGCGCAGCCTTTGTTCTGCAACATGAGAACCATGGTAGATTAGATCTATTGCGTCCTTAATGTTTCGCGCCGAACTTATTACCGGTTTTACTTTACGCCCGGTTCTGAACTCCACCGTGTCTATCGCAACGATATTAAGCGGGTCCGACATCGCGACGACTATGTGGTCGTTGACATGGTTAATACCGACAAGACAGAAACGCTGGGCAATCCTTTCGGGAATCTCCTTTGCCACATCGACCTCTATCTCAGCGGGATTATGAAGGCTCATATACTCCAGTCCGAGATATTCAGCAAGAGAGCTTGTAACCTCCTCGTCATCGAGCATCTTAAGTTTGCGCAGCACCTGGCCGAGCCGGCCGCCGTTGTGCTTTTGTTCGCTCAAGACCTCGTGAAGCTGTCGGTGCGTTATGAATTTCTTGCCGACCAGCCACTCACCAAAAGGAAGCCGTTGCCCGCTTTCAATTGTTTTCGGTGTCTCTTCCATACACCCTCTTTTCGTGGTTAATACATCGCCACAAGGGACCGAACATCCTTCCCCCATTTTTAAGTTTATATTATACCACAAAATTCAATAAAATCAAGCAAAATACCCGGCCCGCCTTTTAATATTTTCCGCCGTACCGCCGAAAGCAAAATTCCAAATGGATTCCCGGCATCTAAATAGTGAATAGCAAACCCAAAAACCTCATCGCCAGCCGCAACATTTGCGATAATATAGGACGTTGGGCGCTTTTTCGCAAATCATTGTTTCTACACGGCCAAAGCCTTCGGCTGCGCTCAGGGCAGGCTTATTCGCCCGTGGCACCCTATTGGTTGAAACGTGCCACCCTTTTCGGCTGAAAAGAATGCTCACCGCCATACTGTCGGCCCGGACACAGTTCTGTCACCCTGGACTTAGCTTTGTCACCCTGGACTTAGCTTTGTCACCCTGGACTTAGCTTTGTCACCCCGGACTTAGCTTTGTCCCCCCGGACTTAGCTTTGTCACCCCGGACTTGATCCGGGGTCCAGAAGCCCCGAAGGCAAGTGAGGGGTAAGTATTAAGCCGGGTGCCACTGTCAAGCGACAGGCTGGCAGTGTAAGACTGACGTGAGCAATCGTGCAAAGTACATGTAAGGGAGTACTAACCTGTTGCCCGGAATATGCGGTCACGAAAGACCACTGCAAACCAAAATGCCAAGGCTGCCGTGGAAATCAGCAATACTATCGGTGCCCCGTAAATGGCGATAAGGGGGATAGCTGCTCCTGTCCACAATCCGCCGCCCATGAACGGTTCGTGCAAAAGCTGTTTGCAGGCGAAGGCATCAGCGGCCGGTGTATCGTAATCCGCATCAACCACGCGCAAAAGCAAAAGCCCCGTGGCCGTTACACCCATTGATTGTCCCATCTCGGCGATTGCCCTCTCAAACCAGGCGTCCGGCAGCACCCGCCGCGCAAGGTACATCACACAGAAGACGTTCCACGTTATACCCGCCGACGCCAACAGCAGCAGCGGTGCCAGACCGGCCAAAATCAAATCGAGCTGAATAGTTGCCACCGCCGCTACGACGAGGAAGTCAAGAGAACAGTTCTGTATGCGGCGTATAAGACCCGGGTCGATGATGCGGTTCCTGTCGAAGCGCTGTTCGAGAACCTGAACGACAAGACCGCCCAGCATGCACAGCGGAAACAGGGGAAAGCTGCTTAGAAGCTTGTTGTTGGCGAGGTATTCAGCGCGGTTTTCAATACTTATCAATCCCAGTTTAGCCAGGTAGCCCAGCCCAACCGCCAGGCCGACAATTACTATGTGCAGACTGAGTGATTCGATTACGTCGCTGCTTACGGTGAGTCTGCCCGCCATGGGTCTTCGTCTTGACGGGATGGTTCCTGTAGGTTCGGGTTTATGCTCGTCCTCCCGGCCCTTTACAGTTTGGGTGCAGCCGTTGCGGATGGCCCAGTTGACCAGTATCATACCGACGATTATTGCGGAAGTGATTCCAAGCGTTGCACTTGCAAGGGCGAAGTCTTTACCCTCGGGCCAGTTGTGTTGCGCGAAGGTTTCGGCAAGTCCCGCCGCCGTGCCGTGGCCCCCTTCGAATCCGACCGGCAGCACCCCTCCGAACATGGCGGGCAGTTTACCGAACATCCAGCTAAGTGCAAAGACCCACAATCCAAGCCCGACCACATACTGTCCCCAGGCAACGATTTGTCCGTATGCGAACTGCGGCCCCGCCCTTCTGCAAAGCGTTGAGAACCTCGGCAGCCTAACGCCGAGGAACAAACACGCAAACACAATATTAATAAGAAAGCCCGGCAGTTTGCTCCAGGGCTCGGCCCACCCTTTCAATGCAAGATTTATTCTGTGGATATTGCCGCCGCCTGCGTCCAGTGCCGAGACCGACTGGATTATGAAAAGCCCAAGGATGCCCGCTACTACGCAACTGGGCAGATACAGCTTTTGAAGCAGTTTGATACGGCTTCTCAGGACATGACCCGCCCCCAACAGCAAACACAACACCACAAAAGATAACACTAATCTTCTCCTGATTCAGAAAGCTGCATTGGCTTATACCAACACGGCTTTAATTGTAATTGGAAGCCGGACGTGTTTCAAGTTTTGGATTGTTTGTTCCTTGTTGTTATACAATTTGGATTTAATATTTGCGATTGTTGTGAAGCCTTCTTACTGCGTAAGCCCGATTTGTCAATCGCTCGCGGTTCCTGGATGCGGTAAAATCTGGATTCCCGCCGGCGCGGCAATGACAGTGGATGCACAATAATTAATTCCAATTGGTGTTAATAATTTGTCGAAAGAAAAAAGATTGCCCGGAAAAAATCTCAAGACAGTTAGTGAACTGATTACAAAGCATAATTCTGTGAAGTTGCAACTGGGACTCAGCGGGATGGGCAGGGATTACTTGCTGAATTTTGGCAGAGCTGGCCTCGCCATATTGAGTTTGCGATGCTTCTGTCGGCTACGTTGACAACGCCGTCGCAATTGATGTCGCATTCCCTTAAAGTGTAATCACCTGCGAAACCATCCTGCCAGAAGGTGTTTATAATGGATCTGTCGACAACGTTTACCTCGCCGTCGTTATTAACATCGCCCAGGAGGGCTATACCAACCCAGGCCTCGGTCGAAGCACTATTGCCGCGGTTACCGGTAACGGTTACCCTTAAACCGAGTGGCTCACCGTTTACGGCAAGGCCGGCCGATTTATCACAGTCGGGAGCGGCAAAGGTCCAGAACACATCTCGTTGAGAACCTCCGGCCAAAGTAACCGGTGGCGAGGCGCCATCGTCCGGCAGGATAAATTCCCAGTTGTAAATATAGGTACTGTTTTCGGCGGTATCTGCCTGAATTGAGACGGTCGCGGTGATATTCGAGTTTCTCGAGCCGGGCAGATTCTGATACATCCACAAATTGTCCGTCTTCAGCGCAAGTTCTAAAAATTCACCCGCGCCCGCCAGCCACAGCGTGGACAATTGCGAAAGGTCGTGTGCATCCACATTATTTTGGCGGTTCAGGTCCGCACCTTCGCACCAGTTATTTGCCCTGCCGCAATCGGTATTTGCCCACTTCGATGCGAAGCGGACGAAGTCGGAAAGGTCAACCGAGTAATCCCGAGTCAGGGGATTGTCGTTCAAATCATAAAGCAAGACCATCGTTGGATTGTTATCGAGTATAAGGGGAATGTAGTCGCTATAGGCCGGCGTATCCAGAGGATTGTTCCGCAAGTCGAGCCTCGCCAGATTTGTCAATCCCGACAAGGGTATAATGTCGCTGATAAAGTTGCCGCTGAGACAAACCATCGAGACATCCGAAAGCTCAGACAGCGGCGTGATTTTGCTTATATGATTGTAAGCAAGGTCCAGAAACGCCAGATTTGACATTTGTGAAAGAGCTGATATATCGCTGATTTTATTGCCCCCCAGTCCCAGCGATTGAAGCCTGGCCGGTTGCGACAGGGGCCGGATGTCGCTGATAAAATTTTGGTTTACATACAGTATCTTAAGCTCGGCCAATGAGAATAACGCGTTTATATCGGTGATTTGGTTTCCGCCGAGGTACAGCGAAGTCAGGTTCGTCAGCGAAGACAGTGGTGTGATGTCGGTGATTTTGTTGTATTGCAGGCTCAAGGCAGTCAAGGTCGGAACCTGAGATACCGGCTGGACATTGCTGATTTGGTTATGCCCTGCAAACAGGTCCGTCAGGTTCGTCAGCCGGGCGACGGCAGAGATGTCGTTGATTTGATTGCGTTCGAGGTCCAGATATGTCAAATTCGTCAGCGATTTAAGTGCGGTAATATCGGTTATCAGGTTTCCGCCAAGGCAAATCCAATTCAGATTTGTCAGTTCCGATATCGGACCGATATCGACAATCTGATTGTGTCCCAGGGCCAATGTCTCCAGGCCTGTCAGGGCGCTGATAGCCTGGATGTCGCTGATACGGTTATCGCTGAGCCGAAGTACCGTCAGATTGTTTAAGTTCCTCAAAGGCGTACAATCAGCGACCAAATTGTTCTGCAGGTCCAGCAGTTTAAGATTCGTAAGTTCAGCGGCAAAATTACAATCCCGGATAAAATTTTTCCCCGCCCAAAGTTTTTGCAAACCGGTCAATTGCGACAAAGGCGAGAGGTTGCTTAGTCGATTGCCCGATACGGACAGTTCCTTTAAACCCGTCAGGGTCGAGAGTGCATAGATATTAGCGATTCTGTTATTGTAAAGGTGAAGTTCTGTAAGATGAACAAGTTTTGAAATCGCTCCGACATCGGTAATCCGGTTTCCGCCCAAATTCAGATAGTTCAGGTTGGCGGCATATTCCAGCCCGGTTAAGTCTGATATACCCGAAGATGTCGCACACAGGCTCGTTAAGCAAGCCATATCAGCGGCGGCAGGATAGCGAATACCCAGTTCGGCCTCGATTGCGGCCTGCAAGTGAACATCGGCAAAGTACACCGGTTCCTGTCCCCGGCTGATGCCGCTTATCAGGGTTGTTAAGATAACGATCAAAAGTTCAAACCGTTTCGTATGCACCTGTCTCCAATTCGGCGGGTGTTTAAAACATAAGCCCCATTTAACACAAATTTTCTTATACACTGTGAAGCCGCCAAAATCAACATTTTATCGGAATTTGTCATAAAAAACAGAATCTCAACGAGCCGAATACAAACTATAAAGTATAGATATTTATAAGAATATAGAGAATTTTTATCAAGAATGCATGTAATATACATCAGAATGCAAAATGACATCATTTAATTCGGCGCAAATATCAAGCTCAGCGGCTTTGGTTTTTGGGCAGGCCGGCGTTTATGCGAATGACGATCCGATTTTTTTTGCGACAGACCGGATGTATTCGGCCGCGTTGCGATATTCCTCGGGCTCTTCAAGGTGTTCGAGGATAAGGGGCGGTGACGGTGATAGTTTGGCCACTTCTTTTAGGTATGTAACATAGTCCAGTTTACCTAAACCCGGCTGACATTCCTGAAGATTGACGGGAAAACCCGGCATCATTTTTATATCCTTGGCGTGGCAACTTTTGATGTATGGTCCGAGCCTGGCGAAGCATTCACGTATCATTCGCGAATTATTGTAAAATCTGCGTGGATTGTTAATAAGATTCACAGGGTCAAGGTGAGCAGCGTTGCCTTTACGGTCTATGGCCTTTATCAAGCGAACGTAACTATCTATAGAATCGGGAAATCTGTCAGGCAGAGTTTCAAGTGCGTAGTACGAACGCGTGGGTTTTACCACGTCAACAACGGCCCTGATTACTTCAACGATCATATCGAATGTTTCATCCGTCAGATTGATACTACCTTCGCCCCGCGAACCGCAGACGTTTACACAGCATTTGGCGCCGATGCGGTCCGCCAATGCCAACTGTTTGCAACAGTATTCAAACGCTGATTTACGTTTTTTGTCGTCGGGATCGAGCGGATTATTCCACACACCCACTTCGGCGATGATGATGTCCGCCTTTCGGGCGGCTTTTTCATAAGCCTTCACAACGTCATTATCCTCATCTGCATCAACCGGGCAGTAGGCGGCATTGTATCCAAGCTTTTTCAACTCCTGCACCCATTCATCGGTCCCATCGTATTTTTCAAAAACCGGCCCGCCCAATCGCAAGCCCTTCTTTTCAGTCTCTGCGCCGGCCCCTGATGACCCCAAATCGCTGCCAGAAGCTAAGGTGGCCGCTCCCAGCACGGAGGACTTCACAAAAGTGCGCCTTGATAATGTTCTTTTTTCACCCGACATAACCATCTCCTTGTTGACCTATTAAATTGGCCCGACGGTTTTAGCTAAACCAGCTTTCTTACCGCCTCCGCAACGATTTTAGCTATCGGCAGGTGCTGTGGGCATCGGGCTTCGGCAAGGGTGTAATCGACTTTAAGTAAATTCTTTTTTGCATCTTCGGGGATACGGGCAAAGTGCTGTCTTGCCCGTTCGTGATGGCCGTAGCTTTTGTAATACATCATGCACCGCATGATACTGCAGACATGCGGCATATCGGGAACAGCCGACGAGCAGATATGTCCACAGCCTGAGCAATATCTGTTGCACGTTGCGCGGGCGTATTCGGCTAAAGCTTCCCTATCATCTTTACTTAGCTTGGTATTATCAATTGCTGCTGCCACATTCTGGGTCAATATTCCGATGTCATCGATTCCAACCGCGGCGGCTGAGAACCTTTCATCTTCCAAAACGACCTTCAGTTTTGCCTGACCGGTGGTGAAACCCCCGGCGAGGAAGTGGTCAGTGAGTTTTTTGTCTTCCTCCGACTCTATAGGCATCGGATCGAGAGTGGTTTTTCGCTGGGTTTTTATTGCAATAAGCCCGACACCGGCCTTGTGGGCTGCATCTATTGCCCGCTGATAATCATCGTCCTGCATCAACTGGAAATTGTACGCAACAAGCGCTATGTCGATCCAGCCGCACTTCGCCGCCGCCAAAAGACCCTCCGCCATGTTCTCGTGTGCACTGTAGCCGATATATTTGAAAAGTCCTTTCTTTTTGCACTTTTCGGCCCATCTCTTCAGCTCATCGGTCAGTTGCGCCGGCTCCGACAAACCGTGCACAGCGCAATATGCATCGAAATAGTTGGTATTCAGTCGCTGCATCGACTCGGCCAGGTCCTTGTCGAAATCGGCAATCACCGGCAACGGTGTTTCCAGATCTATCGGTTTGCTGATAAGAAAAAGCTTCTTTCGCAAATCGGGATTCTTTGCCAGATATTTTCCGATACCGAGCTGACTTTTCGTATCACCGTAATTGGTAGCTGTGTCCCAGTAATACATCCCATAGTCAACGGATGAGTCCAGGATATGGTGCTTATTTGTCATATCAAATACCGTGCCGAGGCCCAAACACGAGATTTTTTCACCTGTTTTGCCTAATCTCCGCCGGGGAATCTGAGCAAATTTTGCTGCCGACACCTGTTGTTTGCTTTCTGTACAACCGGAAACCGGTATAACCGAGCCTAATCCCGCAAAGCCTGCGCCCTTTAAGAAATTTCTGCGGTTGAGCTTGTCGTTCTTTCTTTCCATCGGGTTATCCTCTAAACTAACATCCGAGAGAAATCTTTTTAGTTCCCCCATATACGACAACCAATCAGCTTAGCAGATATATCTTGAAATTGCAACTATTTTTCCGCCCCGGTTAGTATCTTTATAGCTTCTTTTGTATCGTCGAAGCGGTCATCTCCCGCTTCCCGTTCAATTGCCAACGCTCCTGTATAACCAATCCATTCTAAAGCTTTTAAGAATTCGTTGCTCCCCACATGCCCACTGGACCACGTAACCTCGGCACCCCAGGTGCCGGGCGTTTTTGTTTTTTTTGCATCTTTTATATGAACCTGCTTAATCCACTTGGCGAGGACTTTGACAGCCTCAATCGGATTACCCTTGTCATACAGAATCATATTAGCAGGGTCAAAGTTGACGGCCAGGGCCGGGTGATTAAGTCCTTTGAGAAACCTTCGCAACTGGGCGGCGGTTTCCTGGCCTGTCTCCATAAGCAGTTGGACGTTTTGTTTGGCCGCCGCATCGGATAAAATCCTCACCCTTTTTAATAACTTCGCAGCCTTTTCGCGGTCTTTTATGTCAATGAAACCGAAGTGCAGCGTAAGATACTTTACGCCGAGTTCGGCAGTAATATCTATCGCATCGAAAACTCTTTTTTGGTTTTCCTGCCAGTATAGGTCCGGGACAATTCCGCCGGTAGCTTTTATTGACTCCAGTGTAGAATAGTCCTCCTGTTCGAAGTCAATCATCGTTGCGGTAATGCTGAAGCCCTCATTCCGAATCCGCTCAAGATAGTTTTTACCATTTGCACCGAGGGCCGGCGAGACTGCAAGGTGAATGTGATTTAGCCCGGTCTGCCGCCTCAGCGCGCCGAGTTTATCAAAATCATTTCCTAATGACCATGTGCAAACCGCTATCGGCCAATCGCCGCGTTTAATCATTCTATTGCCACTGCCTTTCCGGTTTCTGCTGACTGCCTCTCAGCCAAGACGAGCCTGACCGAATCGAGCGAATCGGCAGGAGTTGTAATTTTCGGAACCTTTTCGCCGCTTACGGCTTTTATAAAGTGTGCGATTTCAAGCGACCAGCCGTCACCGGGCAGTATCTCTGGTGTGAAGGGGTCTTTGTCGGCTGGACAGATTCGAAACGCTGTCTTGCGAGTATTGTCAAAGACAATGGTGGCTTCTTCGAGGACGATATTGAAGCTCATCTCAAAACCGAATCCCGGCGACATGAGCCAGCTTCCCTCGGCGGTAATGACGCGGTCATCGTCATATAGATAATGCGTGGCGATGTGGTCATATTTGCTGCTTGGGCCTTTCGTACATCGGGTGTAAACCGTTGTCGGCATCCCAAAGGCATACTGGACATAATCGGAGTCGTGTATATGCAGGTCCATTAGTGCTCCACCGCTTTGGGCGGCGTCCATCATCCACTGGTTCCAGGACCATGCAGGTGCAGATCCCAATCTGCGAAAATCGGCTGCCCTGACCTTGCCGTATTCGCCGGAGTCAATGACTTCTTTGGTCTTGGCATATTCAGGCCAGAACCGTATACAATGACCAACCTGCAATGTCGTCCCGCTTGTCTGGGCAGCATTAATAATCTGCTCGCACTGGCTAATATTCGGTGCTAACGGCTTTTCACATAGCACGCCCAGTCCGGCGTCGAGGGCCTTTATGGTATATTCGGCATGCATAGATGTCGGCAACGCTATCGAAACCGCATCAAGCCCTGCCTTATCAAGCATCTCGTCAAAGTCGGTGTATAATTCGACATTCGTTAAATCAAGCGCCCCGGCCGGCTGCTCGATATTACCTTCTGTCCGGCCGGCCGATTTCAGTTTTGTCTCGTCAATATCACAAACGGCAACCAATTGCGCGCCTTCGGTTTCCTGATAACACTTAGCGTGAACCTGCCCGATAAAACCCATCCCAACTACACCTGCTCTAATCATTGTGTCTCCTCATTCACAGATTCGGCTGGTTTATCTTCCTATAATTTTACATAGATTCGAAAAGGTGCGTGGCTCAGGGCCAACGCACCTTTAATTGTAATCATGATGTAGCTGTACTACAAGTATTCGGTGGGCCATCCTCCTTCGCATAAAGCTACGGAGGATAAAAGGCCCACCCTACCATTGTCATTCCAAACTTGATTTCCCGATTTATCGGGATTCTCTCGCCGTAACTCGTAGATTCCAGCTCCCTGCCTCCGCAGGGACAAGCTTCGCTGGAATGACAATAGAGCCAAAAGCACTTATGCGTTTCTGATAGCGGCCTGGGCGGCGGCTAATCTTGCAATCGGCACACGGAACGGAGAACAGGAGACATAATTCATCCCAGCCCTGTGGCAAAAGTCAATACTCGCAGGATCGCCGCCGTGCTCACCGCAAATGCCGATTTTGAGTTTTTTGCGGGTAACTCTGCCCAGGTCAATTCCGATACTGACGAGTTTGCCGACGCCTGTCTGGTCGAGCGACTGGAAGGGATCTTTGTCATAGATACCGTGCTCGACATATTCACCTAAGAATTTGCCGGCGTCATCACGTGAAAAGCCTAACGTCATCTGTGTAAGGTCGTTTGTTCCGAAGCTGAAGAACTGGGCTTCTTTTGCAATCTCATCGGCGGTAAGGGCTGCTCTGGGCACTTCAATCATCGTGCCGACCAGGAACTTGATGCGGGTCTTTTTCTCTTTGAAGACCTGCTCAATCTCATCTAAGATTTCGCTCTTTACAAATTTCAACTCTTCAATCGAGCCGACCAGCGGAATCATAATCTCCGGCAGCACAACCTTACGCTGCCTACTGACCGCAATAGCCGCCTCGATAATCGCCCTTGTCTGCATGCGATATATGGCTGGGTACGTAACAGCCAACCGGCAGCCTCGATGGCCCAACATCGGGTTGAACTCGTGAAGTTTTTCCACTTCCTCTGCGACCCTCGCTTGAGATACGCCGAGCCGTTTTGCCATCTCGGCCTGGGCTTTGGTCTCCTGCGGCAAAAATTCATGCAAAGGCGGGTCGAGCAGCCGAATCGTAACGGGCAGCCCCGCCATCGCCTTAAGGATTCCGACAAAGTCTTTCCGCTGATAAGGCAACAGCTTCCTGAGTGCACCCTCGAACTGCTTCTTCACAGGGGCATAATCCTTTCTGATTTGTCTCTTTTGCTTCTCACTCTCGGCAGCGGCTAACTTTTCTAACATAACGTCATAATCTTCAGCAGCCAAAATCATCTCGCGGACCGCCCAGATTCGGTCACCCTCGAAGAACATGTGCTCTGTCCGGCAAAGACCGATGCCCTCTGCGCCGAAATCTCTGGCCCTCTTGGAGTCGCCGGGCGTGTCGGCATTTGTACGCACACCCAGCTTTCGCACCTTGTCGCATATAGCCATAAACTTACCGAAGTCGCCGCTCATACTGGGGCTTACCGTCGGGACTTGGCCGATGATGACCTGACCGGTGGTGCCGTCAAGGCTGATATAATCACCCTCCTTAACCGTTACCTTGTCCACGGTGAATTTCTTTGCAGCGTAGTTGATATTAATCTCATCCACGCCGGCGACACAACATTTGCCCATACCTCGTGCGACAACGGCGGCGTGGCTGGTCATCCCGCCCCGCGCGGTCAAAATACCTTCGGCTGCATCCATTCCACCTATATCTTCCGGGCTGGTCTCGATTCGGACCAGGACCACCTTTTTGCCCTTGTCTCGCCACGCCTCGGCATCTTCAGCGGTAAATACCACCTGCCCGACAGCGGCGCCGGGCGAAGCCGGCAAACCTTTGGCGACAACTTTCCGTGTTGCCTTGGGGTCGAATGAAGGATGAAGGAGTTTATCGAGCTGCACCGGCTCGACACGACCGACCGCTAAAGTCGGTGTAATGAGTCTTTCAGCAACCATATCTACCGCAATCTTAACAGCCGCCGCTGCGGTTCTTTTACCCGTCCGGGTTTGAAGGATATACAGCGTATTTTCCTGAATGGTGAACTCCATATCCTGCATATCCTTGTAGTGCTTCTCCAGTTTCGTCATCAAGCTTGTCAACTGCTTATAAGCCTTGGGCATAATTTTATCGAGTTTCTTCAGCGTCAGAGGGGTCCTGATACCGGCGACAACATCCTCACCCTGTGCGTTCATCAGAAACTCACCGTAGAATTCTTTCTTGCCGGTGCTCGGGTTTCTTGTGAAGCACACCCCGGTTCCGCAGTCATCGCCCATATTGCCGAATACCATCGTCTGCACGTTGACCGCTGTACCCAAAAGACCGGTTATATTGTGAAGCTTGCGATATTTGACGGCCCGTGGCGTGTTCCATGAGTTGAAAACCGCGTTGACGGCGTGTGTGAGTTGTTCACGACCATCCTGAGGGAACATCCTGCCCACGTGCCTCTTATATACCTTTTTATACTCGTCAACCACGGCCTTTAGCTCATCGGCGCTGAGTTCGTTATCCATTTGTACCTTTGCCTTTTTCTTGGCTGTGTGGATGACGTGCTCGAAATATTCATGGTCGCAACCCATCACTACATCACCGAACATGTCGATGAATCGGCGGTAAATATCATAAGCGAATCGGGGATTTTTGGTCTTCTTGATGATACCGGCGATTACATCATCGTTAAGGCCGAGGTTCAGCACCGTGTCCATCATACCCGGCATCGAAACAGCCGCACCGCTTCGCACGCTGACGAGCAGCGGTTTGTTCGGGTCTCCCAATTTTGCCCCCATAACTTTTTCGAGCTTGCGGACGTTTTTGTCAACTTCTTCGGCCAGACCGGCAGGCCATTTGCCCTTTCTCTTGTTGTATTCGGCGCACACTGCCGTTGAGATGGTAAAGCCGGGCGGGACCGGAATGCCTAAGTTGGTCATTTCAGCAAGGTTGGCACCTTTGCCGCCGAGCAGCTCCTTCATTTTCGCGTTGCCTTCAGCCTTTCCACCGCCGAAAAAGTACACCCTTTTTTGTGCCATCAGTAATATCTCCTTTGAAAGTTAAAATAGACAGACAATTATCACATATCAGCAAACGTGAGGTTATCTAAAGAAATCTGAATATATTGGGCAACACCCCTCGCGTCAACACAAAAAAAGCCGTTAGTTGTTAAATCGTGCCGAAAAAGTTTTATTCCGGCCTTTATGCAATATTTTTGGTTTGCAGACCGTAAAACATTTTTCGGCAAGGCCCACCGATATCTGCGAGAACAAGTCAGAAGATTAGAAAACAAACAAGCGGGCGAAGGGAATCGAACCCTCCTGGCTGGCTTGGGAAGCCAGTGCATTACCACTATGCTACGCCCGCGGCCAGAATTTGTAAGCTCTTTATTACTCAAACTGACCGTTTTTTGTTGTCATGCTGAGCGACAGACGTCCCACCTGTCATTCTGAACCCCGATTTATCGGGGTGAAGAATCTGGTGCGTATAATTGTCATTCCAGCTAAGCTTGTCCCTGCGGAGGCAGAGAGCTGGAATCCACGACCTTTGGTGAGACAATGGATTCCAAATCAAGTTTGGAATGACAGTAGT
>Ga0180433_10001469_pt1 | contig 39230 bp, 38 predicted proteins | sample SS_ome_8_FD_132980 | JGI IMG/M metagenome (GOLD analysis project Ga0180433, IMG submission 132980) | Hypersaline lake sediment archaeal communities from the Salton Sea, California, USA - SS_1_D_1 metaG | ecosystem: Environmental > Aquatic > Non-marine Saline and Alkaline > Hypersaline >... | reverse complement strand
CGTTGCGTGGAGAATTCACCAAGCACGAGGAAAAAGAAACGGACGTAGCCATCGCAGCAAGACTATTTGAAGTCCTGTTCTCTGACAAGTGTGATACAGCCGTTCTGGTCACCGGCGATACTGACCTTGCCCCAGCCGTCAGAACCTGCAAGAGCCTGTTTCCCAGCAAGAACATCCTTTTCGCCTTCCCATATCGCAGGTATAACCGAGAGCTCCAGCTACTTCTGCCAAGTTCTTTCAGAATCCACGCCAAGAGTTATGTTCAACACCTCTTCCCCGATCCAGTTTGCTTGTCGGACGGCACCACAATCCACAAACCATCTTCGTGGTAGCGTTCGTGATAGCGCATTACGATTGCACATGGCCCGCTGGCCCAATCACGATGAGAAGCCCACCGAGGTCTATCCGAGACGACCTGTCTCCGAGACCCCTTCTGTCACCAAGTGTGCGGCGAATCGCTTTTGCGAAGTCGTGTCAGCTAGGCGTGAAGACGGGGCTCTTGAAAGAGTTGACTGCCTTTTTGTGAGCCCTTTCTGGTTGTGTCTACTGGCAGAAGGCCAGTCCGGCTTCACGAATGGGGTGGACAGGAGGAATGGTGGCGCATGCGGGATTCGAACCCGCGATCTCCTCCTTGAGAGGGAGGTGTCCTAAACCCCTAGACGAATGCGCCACCTTTGGAGGCTGCGTTGCACTTCGAGTGTCCCCGGCGGCTGACACGCCGGCAGGAGACATCCCGCCGTCACTACAATGGCTGGGGAACTAGGATTCGAACCTAGCCTTGCAGATCCAGAGTCTGCCGTCCTACCACTAGACGATTCCCCAGCGCCCACGCATTATACTACAGAGGGCCGTATCTGGCAAACCAGCGCACAGGCTCGATTCATCCATCGCCGCGCGCCGCCATAGCCGGTAGGGCGGAGCATGCGCTCCACCCCGGCCCGGAGCAGATGCTCCAGGCTAGCCGGACGTGCTCCGGCCGACATGTATTGACCCGCTGCAGTGGCTTTACCTCCGACACGATTCGTGTCATACTAGGCCCGCAATGCTCGCAGCCAACGATGCTGAGGCGAAGGCCCGGCACGTGCTGCGCGAGAAGGAGGCACGGATGAAGGTACTTGTGGGCTACATGTCGCAGACGGGCAACACCAAGAAGGTGGCCGAGGCCATCTTCAGCCAGATCCAGGCCGACAAGGAGCTGAAGAGCCTGGAGGAGATCAAGAGCCTCGAGGGCTACGACCTGGCGTTCATCGGCTTTCCCCTGCAGGGTTTCGCGCCGGCCAATGATGCCAAGGTCTTTCTGGAGCAAAACAGCGCCGGCAAGAAGCTGGCCCTCTTCGTGACTCACGCTGTGCCCGAAGGCTTCGAGGAGCTGCCGGGGTGGCTGGACAAGTGCAAAGAGGCTGCCGCCGCGGGCACCCTGGTCGGGTTGTTCGACTGCCAGGGCGAGCTGGCGGAGCCCATTGCCGAGGTGCTCAAGCAGAGCGGCGACCCGAAGATGGTGGGTTTTGGAAACATGCGCCCCGCAACGATGGGCCAACCCGATGAATCGAGGCTGGAGCGGGCGCGTGCCTTCGCCCGCGATATGATGGCGAAGTAGACCACGTCCTTGCGGCTACGGTCGAGGGCCGGCCCGCGCTCTCGGAATGAGCAGGGGCCACACGGTTCCCCATTGCTCGCGCGCCATGCGACGGACGGGGATATCCGGGAGACGAGAGGTAGTGTCACCCGGGGCCTGTTGCCGCGTATGTTGAGCCTGACTCTTACTGCAGTCTTCGCAGCGCCGCCTCGATGCGCTTGAGGCATCGCTCGCTGCCAAGGACCTCCATGGTCTCGAACAGCGGCGGCGCTGCGGTACGCCCGGTAACCGCCACCCTGAGCAGGCCGAAAAGGACGCCGGTCTTGAGTTCCAGCTCCTCCGCCAGAGGACGCAGGACCCCCTCCAGCGATGCGGCGTCGAAGGGACAAGACTCCAGGCGCTCTCCGCACACCCTCAGCGCGGCGGCTGCCCCTTCTCTGTCGATGCCCTTCTTGTAGAGCAGGCCGGCGTCGTAGTCGAGCTCGTCGACAAAGAAGAAGTCGGTGAGTTCGGGCAACTCGCTCAACACCTTCACCCGCTCCTGGACCAGAGGCACTATCTGCTGCAGGTACTCGCGCGAGAGGGGTCGCTGTACCGTGCCGGGCAGCCCCCTCTCGAGGAATGGGATTGACTGCTCGACCATCTCATCAACGCTCAGCTCGCGGATGTAGACCCCGTTCATCCACAGGAGCTTGTCGCGGTTGAAGATGGCGCCGGTGTTGCCCACCCGGTCCAGGGAGAAGCTCGCCATGAGCTCGTCGCGGCTGATGATGTCCGTCTTGTCGTCCAGAGACCAGCCCAGCAGGGCGAGGAAGTTCAGCACGGCGTCGGGCAGGTAGCCCTCATCCCTGTAGTCCATGACCGAGGTAGCGCCGTGGCGCTTGCTCAGCTTGGCGCGGTCGCTGCCCAGTATCATCGGCAGGTGGGCATACTGCGGCGGCTCGAGTCCCAGCGCATCATAGAGCATGATATGGCGCGGGGTGCTGGAGAGCCATTCGTCGGCACGGAGGACGTGGGATATCTTCATCAGATGGTCATCCACCACGTTGGCCAGGTGATAGGTGGGGAAACCGTCCGACTTCAGCAGCACCAGGTCGTCGAGAGTGGCGGCTTCAAATACAACCTCTCCACGAATGATATCGTCGAATCTGATAGGCCCCTCGAGGGGCATCTTGAAGCGGACAACGGGTGTGATGCCCCGGGCCTCGAACTCGGCCCGCTCCCCGTCGGAGAGATCCCGGCAGCGGCGGTCGTAGCCCGGCGGCTGCTTCCTCTTCACCTGCTCCTTGCGCATCTCCTCGAGACGCTGCGGGGAGCAGTAGCACCGGTAGGCACTGCCCTGCTCGACAAGACGCCTGGCGGCATCGTGGTACAGGTCCAGGCGCTGCGACTGAAAGTAGGGGCCGTAGTCGCCTCCCACGTCGGGGCCCTCGTCCCAGTCCAGCCCCAGCCACCGCAGGCTGTCGAGAATGGCCTGCGCCGCCCCTTCAACCTTCCGCGTGACGTCGGTATCCTCGATGCGAAGGATGAAGCTTCCCCCGTAGCGCCTGGCGAAGAGCCAGTTGAAAAGGGCGGTCCTGATATTGCCCACGTGGGGAATGCCCGTAGGGCTGGGGGCGAAGCGGACCCGCACCGAATCGGTCAACTCAGCACCCTTCATAGGCCCCGCTCAGCAGCACCCCCCTTCGGGGCAGCCTCACCACGCAGGTGCCGGCCATCCTGTCGTGAACTCCGCGCTTGCGGTCATCCACGCCAACCCACACGAAGAGGAGCCCGAGGGTGAGCCAGTTGACGATGTAGCCGAGGAACCTCATTGCGGCGGCGCCCCAGCCCAGCGGTGAGCCGTCGATGCGGACTATTCGTATCCCCGCCGCCATCTTGCCCGGCGTCTGGCCGCGCCACCGCCAGAAGCATATTGGATAGGCGATGCTTGCCATAACGCACAGCACCAGAATCACCACGGCGAAGGCGTTGGCCGCCGGCTCGCTGCTCCCCAGCTCGCCCACGACGGCGAAGTAGCCGAAGCCCGGGGCGAAATAGATGGCGTAATCAATGACGGCTATTACTATCAGGTCGACCAGGTATGCCCCGACTCTCAGCCAGAACCCGGCATAGCGGACCGTCACGTCCTCTCGCTTTGCCTCGATCTCACTTCCTGTAGCTGTCATGTATCTGGGCCACTCTCCGACCATCAGCCCGAGAACTCGGCTTCGGGCAACGCCTCACGCGCCCGGGGCAGTATTATCACGTAGGTATCGGCCATTTTGTCGTGGAGTCCCTGCTTGCGGCCGTCGAAGGCGACCCACACGAAGAGAAGCCCGAGGGTCAGCCAGCAGATGACGTAGCCGAGGAACCGGACCACAGCAGCGCCCCAATCAAGGGGCGAGCCATCGGCGCGGATCACCTTGATGCGCAGCGCCATCATCCCCGGGGTCTGGCCACCGCGCAGCACCCACAACAGGATGAAGTACGCGGCGGGGACAATGAGCCATATGAACGACCATGTTCCGCCATAGAAATACCACACGGGATGGAATGGCACCAGCAATCCCCGCGTGATCCCAAACGGTACCGTTATCAGCCCGATAATGGCCACCAGGCACGCGCCCATGAACCATACGGCGATGCCGTCGATGAGATACGCTGCAACCCTCACCCAGAAGCCGGCGTACTCGGCTACAATGCCGCCTTCCCGTTCTTCCATTCGCACTTTCCGCCGTTCTCGACATTGTATCACCGCGCTGGGACGCCTACAACAGCGAAAGGCGCTCCAGGGCCTCCTCGAGGTCCTCCGGCAGCTCCGAGTCGAACTCCACGTACTCGCCGTTGGAGGGCAGCCGGAAACCGAGGTGGCGGGCATGCACGAACTGGCGTTTCAGTACCGGCGAACGCCTCCCGTAGGTCTCATCCCCCACCACCGGGAAGCCGATGGCGGCGAGGTGCACTCGAATCTGATGGGTGCGCCCCGTCTCCAGCGTCACCTCGAGCAGGGTGTAGTTGTCCAGGTACCTGGCAACGCGGTAGCTGGTGCGGGCCTCCCTCCCGCCGGTGACCACCGCCATCTTCTTCCTGTTGCGCGGGTCGCGGCCGATTGGCGCCTCGATCGTCCCCGTGGATGGGGCGAGGTGCCCGTGGACCAGCACCAGGTAGCGCTTTGCCACCGAGCGAGCCTTCATCTGACCCGACAGGCTTTGATGGGCCGCCTGGTTCTTCGCCACCACCATGAGCCCGGATGTATCCTTGTCCAGCCGGTGCACTATCCCCGGCCGCGTGGAGCCGGCGACGCCCTGCAGGTCAGGGTAGTGGGCCAGAACGGCATTCACCAGCGTGTGGCTGGGGTGGCCGGGAGCGGGATGGACCGTCAGCCCCGCCGGCTTGTTCACCACCAGCAGGTCACCGTCCTCATAGACGATGCTCAGGGGAATCTCCTCGGGCTCCACCGTGGAAGTCGCAGGCTCCGGCACCACAACACCGATTCTATCGCCCGCCTTCAGTTTCTGGCTCCCCTTGGCGGGACGGCCGTTGACGGTGACCAGGCCGTCGCTGATCAGCTTCTGGACATGAGAGCGCGATAGCTCGGGACGCTCCTCGGCGACATACTTGTCGAGACGCGCCCCTGATTCGGTGGCAACCAGCTCGAGCTTCCTATCCACCTTCCCGCTCAACCGGCTCTTCTTTTCCGAATCGAAACAGAAGGTAGTAGATCAGAATGATGACGCTGACGACTATGGCGAAATCGGCGACGTTGAAAGTGTACCACCGGTAAACGCCCACGCCGATGTCGATGAAGTCGACCACGCTTCCCAGGGCGAGACGGTCAATCAGATTGCCCACCGTCCCCCCCAGCAAGAAGGCCAGACACATCCTTATCGGCGTCTTGTTGAGAGGGGCGTACCACCGGAGGGCGAGGATAGTGACGATGCCGGCGATGGCCACCATGCTGATGAGGAAGGTCTGATTGGCGAAGAAGCCGAAGACCCCCCCGGTGTTGGTGGCATAGGTGACCCTGAAGATCCCCTCCTCAGGTACTCTCTGTCCAATGGTCAGATTCGTTCTCACCAGGAACTTGCTCACCTGGTCAAGGGTTACCACCGCCAGGGCAATGGCGAAGAAGACAATCTCTCTGACGAATCTACGGGGAGGTTTCTCTTGCATGGCGAATACGCTGCTCCCGAGCACTCCGAAGGAGACTATGCAGGCGTCCCTCTCATGAGTCGAACATTCACTGCAGCCAGTGCCGTCAGTCTAGCATATCTATCGGAAGCGGACAAACAGCGGCCCGCTGAGGAGACCCACGGCAGGATACCTCCTGCACTTCCCGGGACTGCCTGTTCAATGGGCTGACTGGGGCGCGGCCTTGCCCCCGAGAACAGCAAGGCCCTGACCTGGAGTACTCCGCCACAATATGCGCGATAGGAGGACTCAGCATCGTATGCAGAAGGCAAATCGAGGAGCGGACCATCGCGGTGCCAGAGGGAGGGCAAGCCGGCGCCAGAGTCGCCCGTCCGTGCTGCAACTACGCGGTGAGCGACGCCGCCTGCTGCGACGGGAAGGCGAGGTGCGCGCGGACTCTAACCAGTGGTGCTACTGGTTCTGGCGCAAGGCCAGCCGTCGCGGTCGGTGCGAAGAACCATTTCCTCTGTCCGGCGCCGCCTTGCCGTAATCAAATCCCTGAAGCGTCACACGCTCCAGCGACGCGTCGAGAAGCTGTTCAAGAGCGCGCACCTTATCCGCATCAGCGCCGGTTACGAAGGTCAATGCGTCGCCGCTCTTGTTGACCCGCCCGGTACGGCCGATGCGGTGGATGTAGTCATCCGTACTGTCGGGCATATCGTAATTGATGACGTGGGAGATACTCAGAACGTCGAGCCCGCGGGCAGCAATGTCGGTCGCCACCAGGATCTTGATTGAGCCGTTGCGAAAGCGTGCAACCGCGGCCTGTCTCTGTAGTTGGGACAGGTTCCCCTGTAGTGAAGTCACTCGATAGCCGCCTCTCATCAGTTGCTGCGCCACATTTTCGGCGCGGCGTTTGGTGCGGGTGAAGACAAGCACCGAATCCGTCTTCGTCTTGTTCAGAATCTCCTTCAGCAGACTTGTCTTGAGGTGCTGTTGTACCGGGTACAGAGCGTGTGATACCGTTTTTGCCGGTAGCTGGCGGTCGACCTGCACCGTTACCGGGTCATCGAGGATATCACGCGCCAGGCGCCGGACATTCTCTGGCATGGTTGCGGAGAAGAGCAAAGTCTGTCGCCGGTTCATGATACACCATAGAATCTTCCGAATATCGGGCAAGAAACCCATGTCAAACATGCGGTCGGCCTCGTCAATGACCAGAACCTCCAGTGCCGATAGACAGATCGTGCCCTTCCAGATGTGGTCGAGCAGTCGGCCGGGGCAGGCGACGACGATCTCGGGGTTCCGGCGCAAGCTCATGATTTGCCCGTCCATGCTTTCCCCACCGTAGATGGTAATACCCCGCAGTCCGGTTCTGCCCCCCAGGTCGTTGACAACCTCGCAGGTCTGCGCAGCCAGCTCACGTGTGGGCGAGATTACCATGGCCTGGACACCTCGTCGCGGCCCTGGTCGCAGACGCTCCAGAATAGGCAGTGCGAAAGCCGCTGTCTTACCCGTTCCGGTCTGGGCCAGACCGATGACATCCCGCCCCTTCATAATCGGCGGGATAGCCTTTGATTGTATTGGTGTGGGTGTGGAATAACCGAGCGCACGTACACCGGCCATGATGCTCGGATGAAGATTGAAGCTATCGAAACTCATTGGACTCCTTGACAAGATACTGCCTGCGCACCTGCCGTGCAGGTGTTCGATGACCGTGTATCTTCCTTTTCTTTATTTTCTTTGAACCGATTGTCCCTTCCGCTGCTGAGGAAACCGCACCGCTCACCCAACGTTGACGCCCTTTACCTGCCGGGTCGCCCTTTTCGATAGCAGTCGCTGCAGTAGACCGGCTTATCACCGCGAGGCTGAAATGGGACTTCGGTGCTCTTGCCGCACTCGGCGCAGATCGCAGGGAACATCTGGCGTGGGGCTCGGTAGCTGCTCCCGCCGTCGCGCTCTGAGTTGCTTGCCCGGCGGCATTCCGGGCAGCGCTCCGGCTCGTTGGTGTAGCCTTTGGACCGGAAGAACTCCTGGTCTTCAGCGCTGAAGGCAAAGCTGGCTCGCAATCGGAGCACCGGATGGACTTGTCCTGAAAACTCGTTGGATGACCCCCTCACTTTCTCACTAGTTAGAGTTCGGGTCATCCAATACTTGAGAAGACTCTATATGAATGGCTTCCGAGAAGCTTGTTGCAACCTAAACTGAAACTTGCTTCGATTATACCACAAAGGGAAGCCCTTATACAAGCGACATCTGAACGAGGCAACACAGCGCAGCGATATCGACGTCAGCATACGATTGCATGAAACAGGATATTGATTGACAATGGGAAACGCCTTATACTACAGCATACTCTGAGGGAAAGGAGGGAGTCTCATGGCGGAAGAAGAGATCGGCCGGGTTATGGACTTCTTCGCCAAGCCGGTGGTGGCGGGCATCGACCTCACCGGCACCCTCAAGGTGGGGGACACCATCCATATCCACGGAGCCACCACCGACATGGAGCTTGTCGTGGGCTCAATGCAGATAGACAACGCGAATGTGGACGAGGCCAAGGCAGGCGACCAGATCGGCATCAAGGTGGCCGACCGGGTCAGGCGGGGGGACAAGGTCTACAAGGTCACGGCGTGAGTGACCTGGTCAGGTTCGCCATCTCGATGGCGGTTACCGCCGCGTTGAAGCCTGCATTCCCCATCTTGGTGCCCGCCCGCTCGATGGCCTGCTCCAGGGTATCCGCGGTGATTATCCCGTAGACCACCGGCAGGTCGGCCTGCAGGCTCACCTGCGCGATTCCCTTGGTGACCTCGGCAGCAATGTACTCAAAGTGGGGCGTCCCACCCCTTATCACCGCGCCAAGACAGATAACCGCAGAGTACTTCCCCGATTCGGCCATCCTCTTGGCAATGAGCGGAATCTCAAAGGAGCCCGGAGTCCACGCAACTTCGACATCGTCTTCCTTCACCCCGTGGCGCGCCAGGCCGTCACGAGCGCCCTCCAGCAGCCTGCTGGTAATGAACTCGTTGAAGCGGGAGACGACTACTCCAAACTTCAGGCCTTCGCCCAGAAGAGTGCCTTCATAGCTCTTGCTCACTACTCGTCCTCCTCATTCAGGTATGACTATCCGCCGAAGATCTCATCGCTGCTCTTGGCGAAGGCGGCGTGAAGATCGAAGCGGACGGCGCCGACGGCAGCCTTCCCCCTCACGGCGTCCGCGACCTTTCCGGTCATACTATTGCCGAAACCGCCGCAGAGTTCAATGACGCTGCACCCTTCGTCCGCGAGCTGTTTGGCAACGTCGATAGCCTGGTCCATGTTCGCGACGAACATAAAGACGATCTCAACCAGCCCCGTTTCCATGGTGCAGCGATGCTCCTGAGGGTCGGCATCGGGCACCAGGGCCATGAACGCCATTTTCGGCTTGGACGCCATCACAAACCTCCTGTCACTACGTTTCCTCCACCGCCTCCTCAATGTCAAGAAGATGACCCAACTTGGACTGCTTCGTCCTCAGGTACTCGATGTTGAGCGGGTTTGGCTTGCACAGAATGGGCACCGTCTCCACGACCTTCAGCCCGTAGCCCTCGAGCCCTACAACCTTCTTGGGGTTGTTGGTGAGCAGTCTGATGTTGCTCAAGCCCAGGTCAACCAGTATCTGGGCGCCGATGCCATAGTCGCGAAGGTCAGGGGCGAAGCCCAGCGACTCGTTTGCCTCCACAGTATCGAGACCGTTGTCCTGGAGGGCATAGGCCCGTATCTTGTTGTGCAGGCCGATGCCTCTCCCCTCCTGCCTCATGTAGAGGAGAACGCCCCGTCCCGCATCGGAAATGGCCTGCATCGCAACGTTGACCTGCTCGCCGCAGTCACATCTGAGGCTGCCGAAGACATCGCCGGTGAGGCACTCGCTGTGCACCCGGACCAGAACCGGGTCGTCGCCCGACAGGTCCCCCTTCACCAGGGCAACGTGCTGGTCGGGGTCAGTTACGCTCTTGTAGGCGATGGCGGTGAAGTCCCCATATCTCGTTGGCAGACTCGCCTCGGCCACACGCCTGACCAGCTTCTCAGTCTTTCTCCGATAGGCGATGAGGTCAGCCACGGTGACTATCTTCAGGCCGTGGTGCTCGGCAAAGACCTCGAGCTGAGGAAGGCGAGCCATGGTGCCGTCGTCAGCCATTATCTCGCAGATGACCCCCGCGGGGTAGAGCCCGGCGAGCCGCGCCAGGTCCACAATGGCCTCGGTCTGACCCGCCCTGACCAGCACGCCCCCCTCTTTGGCCCGCAGGGGGAACGTGTGCCCCGGGGACACGAAGTCAGATGGTTTGGAGGCCGGGTCGACCACCGCTTTGACAGTGGCGGCACGGTCGTGAGCGGAGATTCCCGTGGTGGTCTCGTGCTTCGCCTCAATAGATACGGTGAAGGCGGTCTCGTACTTCGCCGTGTTGTCGCGGACCATCATCGGGATTCTCAGCTCGTCCAGCCTCTCCCCAAGCACAGGCATGCAGATGAGCCCGCGGCCGTACTTGGCCATGAAGTTGATGGCCTCGGGAGTGACCTTCTCCGCCGCTATGGCCAGGTCGCCCTCATTCTCGCGGTCCTCGTCATCGACGATGATGACGAACCTGCCCGCCTTGATCTCCTCAATCACCTCCGGAATTGTCGCCAGCACCATATGGTCCCCTCTCCATTCTATCGCTGCGGCGAGGAAAGGAAGCCGTGCTCCGCCAGGAACTCGGTGGTCACCTTCGAGCTTCCCTCCCCACTGAGCCGCTCCACGTATTTCGCGATTATGTCCACCTCCAGGTTCACCACGTCCCCCGGTTTCTTCTCGGCGAGGTTGGTGGCCCGCTGGGTGTAGCCCACCAGCGACACCGCGAAACGGTTGCCATCACATTCTACCACAGTCAGGCTCACCCCATCGACAGCGATGAACCCCTTGCGGACTACATACCTCATTATCTCCTGGGGCGCCTCGAATCTCACCAGCAAAGCCTCTTCCTCGGGCGTTATCGAGACAACCCTGCCGGTACCGTCAACGTGGCCCTGCACCAGGTGCCCTCCCACACGCCCGCCAAGGGCAAGGGCACGCTCCAGGTTCACCCGGTCTCCGGGGCGCAGAAGCCCCAGGTTGGTGCGTCTGAGGGTCTCGGGCATCACCTCAACGGAGAAGGAGCCGGCGGTGACCTCGGTAACGGTGAGGCAAGCCCCGTTCACCGAGATGCTGTCGCCATCCTTCGTATCCTCAGTGACCGTGGTGGCCGAGATGCTCAGCCCCTTCGGTTGCGCCGCGCCGACGGTCCCTACCTCTTCAATGATTCCACTGAACATGCTTTCGCTTCCTTGGCTGCGCTTGGAGATGGTCACCGCCGCATGCCCGCCACAGCGGCCGCGATGTTGACCGCTAGGTGGCTTCTTTCTCGAAGTCCTTGTAGTATTTGCTGGCGGTCGCCTCGGCCTGCCCCTGGTACTTGCTCCCCAGGCTCGCGTCGCCGTAGAGCCTTTCGGCGGGGGAGGTGAGGCGAACAAATGAGATTTGACCGATCTTCATTCCGTAGTACAGGGTTACCGGCAGCTTGGCCACGTTGGACAGCTCCAGCGTCAGGTGGCCCCTCCAGCCGGGGTCAACGTAGCCGGCGGTCGAGTGAATCAGCAGGCCGATGCGGCCGAGGGAGCTCTTCCCCTCCAAACGGCCGACAATGTCGTCGGGCAGCGCTATGTTCTCAATGGTGCTGCCGAGGACGAGCTCGCCGGGCGGCAACAGGAAAGGCCTGTCATCGTCGATGTCGACCGCTTCGTTGAGGTCGTCGTGACGCTGTTTCACGTCGACGTAGAAGGGCGAGCGCCATGTCTTGAACACCAGGAGCCTGCGGTCGAGATGGACATCAACGCTGGCCGGCTGAATGCAGGAGGGGTCGAGAGGCTCGATGATAATCCTCTTGGCCGCGATCTCCTCCCTGATGGTACGATCGCTCAGAACCATGTAAAGACCCCCTCAGTGGCATTCTACCATCTACCCCTGGCGAGGCGCAACAAAAGGGAGAGCCCCGAGCCTTCGGGGCTCTCCCAGGCGCGGTGCAGCACACCACTACTGAATCTCAAAGGCCATCTGGACCGTCAGGGTTACCTCGGTCTCGCCGGGGCTGATAGGGGTGGCAGCATACGCCTCTCCACCCCTCAACTCCACCCCGTAGTCCCAGTAGGTGGGGTAGTAGCCGCCGCTCTCCGAGATGTAGAAGGCCCTTCCCAGGCTGACGCCCGCCGCCCGGGCCAACTGCTGCGCCTTCGCCCTGGCATCGGCTACGGCCAGGTCTCGCGCCTCGTCCTCACAGACGGAAGGGTCGTCCACGGTGAAGCTCACCCCGTTGATGCGGGTGAGGTCTCCTCCCGCCCTGGCGACGTCATCGATGATATCACCGGCGGCATCGATATTCCTTATCTTGACCGTCACCGTGTTGGTCACCTCGTAGCCGGTCAGCACCTCGTAGTCCTCGTCGTCCGCCCAGCTCGAGATAGGAGACCGGACGTCCACCCACTGCGTTATGGGATACACGTTGAACCACTGCGTCTTGATATCCTTTTCCGCCACCCCATTGCTGTGCAGCGAGTCAATCACCCGGTTCATGGCCACCGCCGCTTCGTCCATCGCCTCCTCAACCGTCGCTGCCTGGGCCTCCACCCCCAGGGTGAGCACGGCGACGTCAGGAACCGCAGTCACCTTGCCCTCTCCACTCACCCATATCCCCATGGAATCGGAGCTGTAGGTCATCTGCGCCGCCGCCGCGCTCGACGAGGCCGGCCCGGCGGACGCCACAGAAGCCGCCGCATGGGTCCCCGACACGTAGGCGATGCCTGCCGCCAGAGCCACAACCGTGACCACAATCACCGCCACATAGAGCCTTTTCTTCATATCAAGCCCCCTTTCTTCGACTGCCCCGAACACCGACCACCAGGTCGGTGGCAACCAGTGTCATCAAGCCCACGAGCAGCAGTATCTTACTCATTTCATATACCCTCCCCTATGACTCGGCACCAGTGATGTGAACCTGGTAGACCGCCTTCTGCAGGTAGCCCTCCTCCCAGGTCCTCTCGTAGACGAGAGTGACTGCGGTGTCCCCACCCTGCAGCGCCCGGAACTCGAAGGTCTCGACGCCAGGAGCGCCAAGCAGGTCGGAGGAAGGCTCGAACCGATTGTCGACCAGCTCCAGGAGCTGTCCGTCGAAATGGGCGGTCCACGCGTAGCCGGTGCTGGGGTTGGAGTCCAGAGACAATGTGAAGCTGCCGCCGACCTCCACCTCCAGCGTCTCCGCCGCAGCGCCGCCATCAACCGCAACCATCTTCTGCTCCATCATGTCCCACACGCCGTCCATGACCGCCTGCACCACCTCTCCCCGGTGCACCGCGATCCAGGCGGTGTGAGGAGTGATGACCTGAGCGACCACCTGTCCCGTCCTGTCGCCGTAGCCGGCATGACTGCACTGGAACTCGAACTCGAAGGCCCAGCAGTAGGGACAGCGCATGGTCCAGTCGCCCACCAGCTCGATGGTGTCCTCCATGCCATCGAAAGCAAAGGTGGGGCTGCTCTTCAGATACTCTTCGGCTATGCCGCGGCTGTCCTCCAGGGTCAAGTCCGCGGCTTCGCCGGTGGTGCAACCCGCCGCTGCCAGGACCGCCAGGCCCATAATGCAGGCCATTGCAGCAAGAACACACCTCTTCATTCCCTGGTGCCTCCCTTCTCCCGGACCAGTGCCTCAGCTTCCTTCTCCCGCTCTCGCCGCAGCCTCAGCCACATGACCGCCGTCGCGCCGCCCAGGACCACCACCACTCCCGCCAGTCCCAGCTCGACGTTGCGCAGCGACCGTGTGCCGCCCCAGTCCTCGTCAACAGCGAGGTCGTCTTCGTTCACCCCACCCTCCCCAAGCAGGCCGCCTGCGGGCTCGGGCACCGGCGTTTCCGTGGCGGCGGCCTGCTGCCGGGTCGACTTGTCTTCAACCGGCCCGGCCCCAATGAAATTGAGGGCGTCGCCAATGAAGACGAAGGCAAGCACGAGCACGGCGACGGCAGTGGCGGCGCGCATCGCCCCCCACGCCGGGTGCCGTCTTGGCGCCCTTGCCGCGACGGTGAAGGAGCGTGGCGGCGCAACCTGGGGCACCCGCCGCAGCAGGCCCACCGTTGCTCGAAGCGCTTCAAGCTCGCGGCGGCACGCATCGCACTCCTCGATGTGGCGCTCCACCCTCGTCTTCTCCGGGGAGCCGAGCTCTCCGTCGATATACGGGGACAGCATCGCTCTGAGCTGCTGGCACTCACTCTTCCTTCCAAACATGTCTCTAACAATAATGACGAAATGACTACTGAGAAAGTTCCACGTGTTCTCTGAGGAGGTCACGGAGACGCTCCCTACCGCGACTGATCCTCGACTTCACCGTGCCCAGGGAGCTGGCGGTGGCCTGGGCGATCTCGGCGTACTCCAGCCCCATAATGTCACGGAGAATGACCGCCAGCCGCTGGTCGGCGGGGAGTGCGGCAAGCGCCGCTCCAATCGCCTGACCCAGCTCCTGGCTTGCGGCATAGTCCTCCGGGGACAGGGCACGCCGGTCCACTTCGAGGTCGAGAGGAATGGCATCGAGTGAGGCGGCCGGGCGGCGGAGACGCAGGCGAAGCTCGTCACGGCAGGCATTGGCGGCAATCCGAAACAGCCACGCCCGGAAGCTACCACCTCTGAACTTGCCCAGGCCCTTGAAGGCGGAGATGAAGGCGATCTGGGTGACGTCCTCGGCGTCATGGGGGCGACTCAGCATGCGCAGACAGAGGTTGTACACCTGCCGCTGATAGGCCTCGACGAGCTGGTTGAAGCAGTCGAGGTCACCCCGCTTTGCCCGCTCTACAAGCTCACTCTCTTGCATCGGCCACATTCTAGCAGACGGACGCTCCTGCTCCAAGCAGACCGTCATGGGCGACTCTCCGCCAGGGGACGGCGGCAGCGGGCGGTGAAAGACCAACAAAGGACGGGAGCACCGCGTTGCTCACGGCGCAAGTGGAAGCCACCCGAGGTGTGCGGTATAATGAGTAACCGACCGGGAAGCATCATGTCTGCAGTTCGCGATATTGCCATCACCCTCGTTCTGGCGCTGTGCATCTTCTTCGCAGTGCAGTTCACCATACAGAGCTGCCAGGTGGATGGCATCTCCATGCAGCCCACTTTCGAGAACGGGCAGCGCGTGCTGGTCATCAAGGCGGCCTACTGGTTTGGCGAGCCGCATCGCGGTGACGTCATCATATTCCCCTCCACGAGCAACTCCGGCGAGAACCTGATTAAGCGGGTGGTCGGCCTGCCCGGGGAGACGGTGGAAGTGAAGAACGAGCTGGTATACATCGACGGCACGCCGCTGGAGGAGCCCTACATTGCCGAGGCGACCAGCCAGGAGTTCCCCAGCACGGTGGTGCCCGCAGGCCACTACTTCGTCATGGGTGACAACCGCAATCACAGCAACGATTCCCGCAGTTGGGGACCGCTGCCGGGGCAGGACATCATCGGGAGGGCGTGGCTCACCTACTGGCCGTTCAGCGACTGGCACGTCATCCCCGGCTACACCTATGCCCTGGAGTGAGCGCCATGCGCCGCCCCGGAGCCCCGGCATGCCACGAACGGCACGCTGCGGCTCAAGGCCCGGCGAGGACTGACCCGAAGGAGCACTTGTGTCGCGGGAAGTGGAAGACATCTTCAGAGAGGCCGGAGCAGTCCTGGAGGGGCACTTCGAGCTGACCTCCGGGCTGCACTCGCCGGTGTACTGGGAGAAGTTCAAGGTGCTCAGCTCTCCCCGTCACACCGAGGAGCTATGCCGGATCATCGCCCGGCATTTCGCAAGCCAGGCCCTGGACGCAGTCGCCGGCCCCACCGTAGGCGGGGTCATTCTGGCATTTGAGGTGGCGCGGCAGCTCGGGACAAGGGCCGTCTACGCCGAGCAAGCCGGCGATGGCAGGGACTTCAGGCGAGGGCTGACCATCAATCCGGGGGACAGGGTGCTCGTCGTTGACGACGTGTTGACCACGGGCGGTTCCGTCCTGGAGGTGGTCAGAGCAGTCGAGCGACATGGTGGCGAGGTCGCCTCCGTTGCGGTGCTCGTCGACCGTTCGGCGGGAGGCCTGGCCCAGATAGACGGGCATGCCGTCTTCAGTTGCCTCACCGTCTCCGCAGTAACCTACCCCCCTGACCAATGCCCGCTCTGCGCTCAGGGCATTCCCCTCACCAGGCTGGGCTCGTCGCAGCCGCCATCGCCATAGAAGCAAAGGCGGCATCATGCGTGGGAAGCCTGTGGGCGGGCCGCCGCCGACTCAGCGGCACACGACGTTCAAGAAACGACTTTTCTTCTCTTGTGGGAGAAGTAGTCCACCAACACGTAGGCGCCCAAGTTCTCCGGGCTGGTGTAGAAGACCCTGCCCTTGTTGGCCTTGGTGAGCGAGTCGACGAATCTCTTGACGTAGGGGTCCCTGTCCAGCATGAAGGTGTTGATGACAATGCCCTCTGCGGCGCACTTTCTCGCCTCGCGCAGGGTCTCTTGAAGGGTACGGGGGCTGGGGGGGTAGTCGAAATAGGCGTGGCCCCCCTCGAGATGAGCGGTCGGTTCGCCGTCGCTGACCATGATTATCTGCCTGGTCCCGGCTCTGTGCTTGGAAAGCAGTCTCCTTGACAGCATGAAGCCGTGCTGCATGTTGGTGCCGTAGACGTATTGGTTCCATGTGATGTGGGGCAGCGCGTCCCGCTTCAGTTCCACCGCATAGTCGGAGAAGCCCACAACATAGAGGTTGTCCCGGGGAAACTGGGAGCGAATCAGGCTGTCGAGAGCCAGAGCCACCTTCTTGGCAGCGAAGAAGTTGCCCCTCATGGGCATGGACCAGCTAAGGTCGAGCATGAGAACGGTGGAGCACTGGGTAAGGTACTCCGTTTCGTAGACCTCGAAGTCCCGCGGCTTAAGCCTGACCGGGCTGCCCACACCCTCTCTGCGAAGCGAGTTCATCAGAGTACCCTGGACGTCGAGGAGAAAGCTGTCGCCAAACTCGTATTTCTTGGTGTCGTCGGACCTGTCGACACCGACCCCCATTCTCGACACCTCGTGCTTGCCGAAGCGCCCCCTCTTGAGGTGGTCGAAGACCTCTCTCAGCGCCTTCTGGCCCAGCCTTCTCGTTGCTCTGGGGGTGAGCTTCCACCGGCCGGCGTCCTTCCAGATATAGCCGGTCTTCTCAAGGACGTCGGTTAGCTGCTGGAGTTGCTGCAGCGAGCGGAGGGCTTCATCCCCGAGGTAGTGTCTCACCCTGCTCGCATCGATGTCATCCAGTGATGAGCCGAGTTGGCCCCGCTCGAACTGCCTCTCCAACTCGTCCATGCCCTGAAGCTCTTCCATCAGTCTCAGGGCCTCCTCCAGCGAAAGGGGCTCATCACCGCGAAACTGGTATTCAGTCCCCAGCTTCCCGCGCCCGGAGAGGTACTCCAGATTGGCTACCAGGTCGAGGAACTCATCTCTGAGCTCCTGGTACTCCAGCAGGGAGTCCACCATCTGCTCCAGAGACCGCCTGGCATCGGCGGGAAGGCTATTCAGAAGGGACTCCATCTGGGCTATGCTCTTGCGGAGCATGTCAATCAGCTCTTCCAGGCTCGATGGCCGCTGGTCGCCGAACTGGTCACCGAACTTGTCCATGAAACCCTCGAAGTCCGGCTCACGACCCCAGATCTTGTCCTGAAGCATCTGATTGAGGCTCTTCAGCATGTCCCGCAGGTTGTTGATGTCATCAGGGGTCAGGCTCTCAAGAGCCCGCTGCATGTCCTTGAAGTAGGACTCCATGATCCTGCTTCGCAGCATCTCCATCAGCTCTTCGAACTGCCGACGAGCCTCCGGGTCGATGAACTCGTAGCTCACCATCTCCTTAATCTGTCCGGGAAGGTCCTGGGGCAGATTGTCCAGGAAAGCCAGGTTGTTGGCAGCCACATTCTCCAGGGCCTTTACCATGTCCTCCGGTTGCTGGCCCGCCCATGCCTCCTCAAGCCGCCTTTGAATCCCCTCCCGCTCGGTGTTGATAGCGTCATCCAGGCGCTGGCGGATGTCGTCAAGCACTGAGCCTATGTTGTATCGGTCCAGGGTCTGCCGCCTGAGGGCACGCAGTTGCTGCAGCAGGTCTTGCATACCCTGAAGCCTCTGGCCCATGCCGCCCTCAAGGCCGAAGCGGAAGAGCCTCTGGAGCGCGCGGAGTACGTCCCCATCGTAGCTGAGCCGGTCCGACAGAGCGTCGAACAGCTCCTCGGGGTTCAAGTCGGGGATTTCCTGGGTCCCATCCCACTGTGAGTATCGGTAGCGAATCATGCTAACCCTGATAGCGGACTTTGCCTGCGACCCGGTCCTTGTTCAACCTCTTGTTCAGGTGAAGGCCCTCCAGGATGAACTCGAGCGCCGACGCTACGGTAGCCGGTTTCTCTTCAGCCCCCAGTCTCTCCACAGCCTCACCGAGGCTACCGAGATCTCTGGCCAGCCTCACGTACTCGGCGGAGTCCATGCTCTCCGAGACCTCCACCTTGACGCCATTGCCGAAGCGCTCCAGGAGGCTATCGAAGTCGTGGACATTGAAATAGCGATTGAAGGTTGCCTGTACCGCGTTGCGGATAAGGCGGTCAATCACCTGCTCCTCAAGCTCCTCCTCACCGCTCTCCAGCTCTATCTTACCCTTGGTGGAGGCGACCAGGAGCGGCAGGTCGCTTATGCGAGGGGCCACTTCCTTCTCGCCGGTCCTGATCCCTCTCCTCATGGCATTACTGAGCAGGTTCTCGTAGTTGGATATGGACACCCGAACGCTCACGCCTGAGCGTTGACTTATCTCAGGGCTCTGCCTCGCCAGCCTGGTAATCTCGGCGACGATCTCCCTCATGAACTGCGGCACCACCGCCCCGTGCGTGTCGTCGGCGAAGACCTTCTTCTCCCGGTCCATTATCTCTATCTCATGCTCCAGCGTCCTGGGGTAGTGAGTCCTTATCTGCGAGCCGTAGCGATCCCGCAGCGGAGTGATGATGCGCCCGCGATTGGTGTAGTCCTCCGGATTGGCGCTGGCCACGATGCACATATCGAGGGGCAGCCTTACCTTGTAGCCTCGTATCTGGATGTCCCTTTCCTCAAGGATATTGAACAGGCCCACCTGAATCTTCTCCGCCAGGTCCGGCAACTCGTTGATGCAGAAGATGCCTCTGTTGGTGCGAGGCACCAGTCCGTAGTGCATGGTGAGCTCGTCCGAGAGGTACCTGCCCTCCGCCACCCTTATCGGGTCGACCTCGCCTATGATGTCGGCAATGGTAGTGTCAGGAGTGGCCAGCTTCTCGCCATAGCGCTGCTCACGGCCAATCCAGGCTATCTCAACCCGGTCGCCTTGCTTGGCGACCTTCTGGCGGCACTCCTTGCAGATGGGGCTGTAGGGGTTGTCATTGATCTCGCAGCCGGCGATGGCCGGCACTTCCTCGTCGAGGAAACGAACAAGCGCGCGGATCATCCGAGTCTTGGCCTGCCCCCTCTCTCCCAGGAGGATCATGTCCTGCCCGGAGAGAATAGCATTCTCAACCTGGGGTATGACCGTGTCGTCAAACCCGATGATGCCGGGGAAAAGCTCTTCGCCGCTCGATATCATCCTGATGAGGTTCTTCCGCATCTCTTCCTTGACGGACAGCACCTCATGGCCGGCCTCTCTCAACTCGCGGATATTCCTCGGCCTCTTACCGTTCATCCACTCCTTCCCTTCCACCGGTTGCAGCAACGAGCCAGCATCCCTGGTCGGAGGCCGGCATGTCACCGGTCTCCTCATATGCTCCACCCCTGCACCCGGAACGGGTGAGCTTGTGGGAACAGGCGGCGCACTCGCCACGAAAAGCGTGGTGACCCTCGGCACCGGCTGCATAACGAGAAACGAGCGATGTCAGTGGAGCATTCATGAGGTTGTCTAGTTGCCCCCTTTGTCTTCCCTCTCCTCACCCTTCTCTTTGAGGAATCGCTCAATATCCTTGACGAGCTCGTCGGTACTGTAGTCCGGCAGCACTCCGTGACCACCCTCCTGTGCCGCCAGCCGGTCGTAGTACTCGATGAGCTCTTTCGCCTCATCACTGAAGGAACGCTTCAACTGGGCCATCTTCTCTTCCACTTCCCTGTCTGTCTCCTCGGCCCAGCCATCGATCTCCGTCAGGTCGACCTCCAAGCCGGTCATCTGCCGCAGCAGCTCGAGCACCGCTCTTGAAGACCTGGGATTCGCAACCTGCGTGGTATAGACCGGTATCTCCGCCAGCAGACATACGCCATCGATATTCCTGCGCTTGGCAACCCCGAGAAGGAGTCCGTTGAGGCCACTTATGCTGCCCTCTTTCAGCAGCTTGACATCGTGCTTCTTGAGCTCCTCGACCAGCTTGGGACTTGTCGCTGCGCCCAGCACCTTTGGTCTGTTGGTGTGATAGATGTGGGTGGGAGCGGCCGCGAAGGTGTACAAGCGCTTCACCCCGAACTTCTGCGCCACGTCCACAACGAGGTTGGCGAGCGCATACGACTTTATATGGGGTTGAGCTTCCGCCATGAACACGACCAGGTCGTTCGCCCCACCGCTCTGCGAATAGTAGAACTTGCCTTCCGGGACCCCGATATCACCCACAACGGAGTTGTCGACGAGAACCCCACCCAGGTCGAAGAACTCATCGGGCTCAATGCTGCCGAATTCACGCGCATCCAGTCTCTCCGTCAAGTACTTGGCGGCGACAATCGCCACGCCTCCCATACCGGGCCAGGCGGCTATCATCCAGGGCTCGGCGAGTGCAGGTTCCTCGTGAAGTCGTATCGCGTCCATAGCTTTGCCGGTTGCGCCATCCCTATTGTACCACTATACTCGAAGCAACTGCCAATCTGTGGCGACGAGTGGCTCAACACATGGAACAAGCCGGGGGTACTGCAACAGACACGGTCACGTTTCTGGGAACGGCTGGCGCCCGAGTCATGGTGGCAAGCCAGATCCTCGAGTCGGGCGGCCTCTGGTTCGACCTCGGTGGTACGGAGATACTCCTCGACCCCGGCCCCGGCACGCTGGTGCGGGCGGTCAGGAAGAAGCTCAAGCCGACCAAGCTTGCGGCCATCATCCTCACCCACCGGCACCTGGACCACTCGGCGGATGCCAACATCATGATCGAGGCGATGACCGAGGGAGGGCTGAGGAGGAGAGGCACGCTGTACGCACCCGCAGACGCGCTTGAGGAAGACCCCGTAGTCCTTCGCTACCTGCGCCCCTACCTGCAGCGCATCGAGGTACTCAAGGAGGGAGAGAGCTACAGTATTGGCGACGTCTCCTTCCACACACCGATAAGGCACCGTCATCCCGTAGAGACCTACGGCGTTGTCCTCAAGACTCCAAGGAACACCATCTCATGCCTGGTCGATACGCGGTTCTTCCGTGAGCTGTGTGACCACTATCAGGCGGACCTCCTCATACTCAACGTGGTGTTGATTGAGAGTGGCTGGCCCGTCGATCACCTCTCCGTGCTGGAGGCGGGAACGCTGATCAAGTGCCTGAAGCCCAGAGCAGCTATCCTGACTCACTTCGGCATGAGCATGTGGAGGGCGAAGCCGTGGGAGGTGGCCGACCGGCTGTCACAGCAGACCGGAATCGAGGTGATCGCAGCCAGAGATGGCATGACCTTCGACCTGGCGGAGCTGGGCCAGGACCGCGCCAGCGGCGGCACAGCCTGAGCCGTTTGGGCGATGGCGGCCTGAGGCGGCCGCTCGAACCGGCTTTCGGGCATTCGCGCCGACGCAGACCGCTGTGGCCCTGTCGGCACCACGGCTCACAGCATGGGGAAGTAGTTCATCCTGATGAAGGTGAAATTCCTTGCCACCATCTCCCTGCCCTCTATGATGCTGCCAAACTGGGTGCCGTGGCCGGCGAGAAGGTAGTCGATCTCCAGTTCGGAGAGCTTCTCGATGCTCTGTTTCAACTGCTTGCTGTCCCCTCCAGGTATGTCCGTCCTCCCAATGGCAGCGTAGAAGACCGCATCCCCGGTTATCAGAACCCCATTGTCGGGCCAGTGAATGCTTATGGACCCGGGACTGTGACCGGGCGTGTGCAGCACCTTGAGGTTCGTCTTGCATTCCTTTCCCAGGACCAGGTCGCCTTCTCTGAGGCAGATGTCGGGCTCGAATCCCATTTGCCGGCCCATTCTACCGGCCATCTCCCGGCGGAACCTGTCTTCATCCTCGTGCATGGCGATTAGCGCCTGTTCCACCTTGCCAGCTCCCACGTTTGCCCTGGTGCGCTGCACGAGATCCTGGCTCGCCGCGCAATGGTCGGGGTGGGCATGAGTTATCACTATCAGGCCGACCTCTTCAGGCTTGAGGCCGTCGCTCTCCATAGACATCAGCAAGTGATCAAAGCAGCGCTCCCCGACCTCATTCTCCACGTGCCCCGGGTCTATGAGGAGGTGGGGACGGCCCCCGTCCAGCACATTGGCGAAAACATAGGTGTTGCAGTTGTTGCCCCTGCCGGGCCAGATGTAGCAATAGAGACTGTCCACAAGCTTCAACGTGTCACCTCAACTGTCGTTATGCTCGGGCCCTTGCGTTGCCGCCCGTTCAGGAGAGAAGTATAATTGAGCGCGGACGGATTATCCACTCCGCAGCAGTGCCATCATGGGAGAGATGAAGAGCGCCTACGAGAGAGCCCTGGAACGAGCCGGCAGACTGGGCAGACTGTCGCCGGAGGAGATGAGGGAGAGGAAGATGGCGGAGTATGCCGCCATCGGCAGGGCGCTGGCCGAACGGTACCTGGAACACGGCTACACTCGAGTCCTCAACGAAGAACTGGGCAAATACGAGGGCAGCGACAGAGACGTGCTCGCTGACGCTGCTCTGTCGAGGCTGGCGGAGGCACTCAGTCTCGACGTCCCTGAGACGACGGAGAGGGCGCTACAGGGCATCAGCACCCTGAAGCCCAATGCGAGCATAGTGGAGACAGAGAGGCGGATGCGCTCCCTGCAAGCAGACTACGCCGATGCCCAGGAACAGGCCTATGAGCAAGCGAGAGAGGGCTTGAAGAGACGGGGCGCAGAGGCGCTCGATGAGCTGGGGATCACCGGCAGCGCCATCGGCGATACAAGGATTGGGGTCCGCGAGCTGCGCAGAGATGCGTCACAGGAGCTTCGGTCACGGTTTGAGCCGAGGCTGGGAGAGGTCAGGCAAGAATTGCTGGAGCGGGCGCGAGAGAGCTGACCCCGCCGCTGAAGCTGCTAGGCTCTGGCGAACACCTTTTCCGGCTGCCACAGAGCCTTGTCCGGGAGGAAGCGCAGCACCGCCAGGAAACGGCCGTCAACGGAGTAGGCGCGGCAGTATCCTCTATCCTCATCAACATCCAGAGCCAGCGGACGACCATGTCTGATGGCACGCTCCTCTTCTTCGCTCACAATAGCCGCTACCCAATGCTCGAGTACTGCGTCCAGTGGGTAGAGCAGGTCCTGCCAGTAGCCGTGCTCAAACGAGTTCTCAACCTCAGCGATGGTGAGACTGTCGTCGATGCTGAAAAGCCCGCTTCTCAAACGAAGGAGTCCCCTGACGTGGGCGCCACAACCGAGAGCCTGGCCCAGGTCATGGGCCAGGGCACGGATGTAGGTGCCCTTGCCGCAGTCCACAACGACGGTGCACGAAGGAGGCTCCCAATCCACCAGCTCCAGCCGGGAGATCTGAGCCTTTCTCGGCTCCCTCTCCACCTCCGTGCCGGAGCGAGCAAGCTCATATAGACGCTTCCCCTGGTGTTTGACCGCACTGTACATGGGGGGTATCTGAAGAATGGTGCCGACGAAGGATGGAAGCACCTGCTGCACCTGCTCCCGGGTAACGTGGGAGGAATCGAGCCTCTGGGTCACCTGGCCGTCAGCGTCGTACGTGTCGGTTGACACACCCAACTCGATCTCAGCCAGATAGGTCTTCTCGGCGTCCATAATGAACGGGATGACCCTTGTCGCCTGGCCCAGGCACACCGGCAGGACCCCCGCCGCCATCGGGTCAAGGGTACCGGCATGCCCCACGGGCCTTTGCCGGCTGAGTCCGCGCACGAGTCTGACAACCCCAAATGAGGTGATACCAGGGGGCTTGTTGATGTTGAGGATACCGTCAACACTCAAGATTCTCTTCGTTGACCTGCTTCATCAAATCGAGGATTTCTGCCCCTAGCTCCATGGAGTTGTCCAGATGGAAATCCAGATGAGGCATGCGGCGCAGAGAGAGGCGCACCTTCATCTCTCTGTAGAGGAATCCAGAGGCGGAGGCCAATCCTTCCATCGCCCCCTTCTTCTCCTCGTCGCTCCCCATGATGCTCACGAAGATCTTGGAGTGCCTGAGGTCGGCCGAGGTGTCCACCCTGGTAATGGTCAGGAAGCAGCTAAGTCTTGGGTCCTTCACCTGACGGCGCAGAAGCTCGCTCAGCTCCTCCTGAATGAGGTCATTGACTCGTTCCGTGCGTCTGGTCACTGTTTTTCCTGTCTGTATACCTCGATGATGTCGCCGACCTCAAACTCGGTGAACCCCTCGACGCCCACCCCACACTCGAAGCCAGCGCTGACCTGCCTGACGTCGTCCTTGAAGCGTCTCAAACTTGAGACGGTAGACTCGTAGATCACCTCGCCACTCCGTAGCACTCTGGCCGTTGCTCCCCGAGTCAGCGTGCCATCGGTTACATACGCGCCAGCCACACTGCGTCCTCGGACGGAGAAGGTCGCTCGCACCTCGGCGTGGCCCTCGAGCACTTCCACCCATGTGGGCTCGAGCATGCCCGTCAGCAACTTCTCTACGTCGTCCACCAGGTTGTAGATGACCTCATAGCAACGGATGTCTATGCCCTCGGTGTCGGCGAGCTGCTTCGCTCCCGGCTCGGGAGCGGTATTGAATCCGAGAACGAGTCCTTTGGAGGCCAGAGCAAGAAGCACGTCGCCCTCAGTGATGCTTCCGCTGCCGGAATGGACAAGGCTGACCCTGACCTCACCCACACCAAGACCTCCGAGGGCGGCCGTTATCGGCTCAATGCTGCCCTGGACATCGGTCTTCAATATGAGATTGAGCTCCTTGATGCGACCTTCACGAATCTGAGCCGACAGCTCGCTTGCGCTCAGGGCCCCACTCGGCCTTGCGGACAGCTTCCTCTGCTCCTGGCGTCTCTGTGACACGCTGCGCGCTTCCGCCTCACTGGCGACCGCGTTCAGCGTGTCGCCGGCCTGAGGCACGGTCTCGAAGCCCAGAACCTCGACCGGCGTCGCCGGCCCCGCTTTCCTCACACGCTTCCCCTTCTCGTCGAACATCGCCTTCACCTTGCCCCAGGTGTCCCCTACAGTGAAAGCGTCGCCGACTCTCAGAGTGCCTGACTGAACAAGCACGGTTCCCAGCGACCCCTTGGTCTTGTCCAGCTTCGCCTCAATGACCGTACCGCCCGCGCGTCCCTCCGGGTTCGCCTGGAGCTCCTCAAGCTCGGCAACGATGAGCAGGTTCTCCAGAAGCTGCGCGATTCCTTCCTTCTTCTTCGCCGAAACGGATAGACAGACTACGTCTCCACCCCACTCCTCGCAGACCAGCCCCAGGTCGGCAAGCTGTTGCTTCACGCGCTGCGGGTTGGCATCCGGCTTGTCGACCTTATTGACGGCCACGACGATTGGAACACCGGCAGCCCGCGCGTGGTCTATGGCTTCTACGGTCTGGGGCATCACTCCGTCGTCGGCGGCGACGACCAGTATGGTGATATCTGTTACCCGAGCCCCCCGTGCCCGCATTGCGGTGAAGGCCTCGTGACCCGGGGTGTCGAGGAAGGTGATCTTCTTGCCATCGACCTCCACCTGGTACGCCCCGATATGTTGAGTGATCTCGCCCACCTCTGTGGCCGTCACTCTCGTCTCGCGTATGGCATCCAGAAGACTGGTCTTCCCATGGTCCACATGCCCCATTATGGTGACCACAGCAGGTCGCGGCTTCAGCAATCGACTGTCGATGTCTACAAGCTTCTCATCGCTCTTCGGCTTGCGGGCTGAGATTGCCTTCCTTTGCGCCGCAACGGGCTCGTAGCCGAAGTCCGAGGCTACAATGGCCGCCATGTCATAGTCGACAACCTCGTTGATGTTGGCCATGGTGCCATTCCTCATCAACTGCTTGATGACTTCCACCGGGGAGACGTCGAGAAGCTCAGCCAGTTGCTTCACGGTCGCAGAGGCGGGTAACTCGACGCGCAGTTCACTGACGGTTTCCTCCGGTTCCTCGGGGGCAGTTGCCACCTCCGCAACCGGTTCCGCCTTGTCCGTCTTCCGAGCTCTTGCACTCATCTAGCCCTCACTTGACTGGGGAAGTGTTTCGGCATACGAAGCCAGTCCTCTTCGGTACTCCGCCGCTACCTTTGTCTTCAGCGCACGGTCAAGCCGTTCTTTCCTAAGTGCTGCCTCCCAACAGCTCCTTTGTTTACATAAGTAGGTGCCACGCCCCGATTTCTTGCCGGTGGGGTCGACTTCCACCACACCGTCCGCGATACGCACCACACGGATGAGCTGCCGTTTTGGCTTCACCGTCCGGCAGCCAATGCAGGTACGCTGTGGAACATGCCTCGGTCTGGGACTCTTCTTCGCTTGAGATGCGCTGGGCATGTGTCCCCCACCTCACCACGTCTCTTCTTCATCGCCCTCGTCGACAACCACCCTGGCGGGCCGGCGGGCCTTTTTCGCCTTGGCCGGAGCTGCGGTTGTTTTCTCCTTCGCTGGCTCAACCTTTGCCTTGCCCTTCTTCGCCCTCCTCGGAGTCTTCCCTCGCCTCTGCGGCAGGATGTCCTCGGCGAAGCGTATGAGAGGAGCCGATTTCACCGGTTCCTCCACAGGTGCCGCTGCCTCTACCAGAACCGTCTCCTCCTCCGCCTCTTCCTCTTCCTCCTCTTCTTCCTCCTCCTCTCCGAATTCCAGCTCGAGCTCTTCAGCAACCTCCTTCGCTTCCTCCTCCACTTCCACAGCAAGCGGCTCAACGTATTCCTCGGCAACCTCAGCAACCGCCTCTTCAGGCTCTGCCGGCACGGCTTCCTCGACCACGGCTTCCTCAACCGGAGTGACGGCTTCGGCATGCAATGCTTCCTCAGCCAGAGCCGCTCTCTCCGCCTCGGCAACAGACGCACTCTTGATGTCAATCCGCCAGCCGCTGAGTTTGGCAGCCAGTCTGGCGTTCTGACCCTCCTTGCCTATAGCCAGGGAAAGCTGGCGGTCGGGAACGACAACACTCGCCGCCCTCTCCTCTTCATTGAGTTCCACGGTTGTCACCTGGGCCGGACTCAAGGCGTTGGCGATGAGCGTCGCCTGGTCGGGATGCCATTCGACAATGTCGATCTTCTCCCCATTAAGCTCATTGACAATGTTCTGGATCCTGATGCCGCGGAGTCCGACGCAGGAGCCCACCGCATCGACACCCTGCTGGCGCGCCGCCACGGCGATCTTGCTGCGATGTCCCGCTTCCCGGGCAATCGCTTTCAGCTCCACGACTCCACTATGTATCTCGGGAACCTCAAGCTCAAGAAGGCCGCGAAGCAGATTGGGATGCGTGCGCGATACAAGAATCTGGGGGCCGCGGCTGCTGCGATGCACCTCCACAACAGCAACCTTCAGCCGCTGTCCTACGCGATAGCGCTCACTTCGCACCTGCTCCGCATTGGGCAGAACGCCCTCAGTCCTTCCCAGGTCGAGGATAATCTGTCTCGGCTCCACCCGCTGCACAATGCCAGTGATAATCTGGCCTTCGCGATCGGAGAACTCCTCAAAGACCAGCTCCCGCTCCGCCTCGTGCAGGCGCTGCAGCACTACTTGCTTCGCGGTTTGCGCCGCGATCCGCCCGGCATTCCCCGGGGTGGCTTCGATCACAACGGTCCCACCCAGCTCCGCGTCCTTCTCCACCTTCTTCGCGTCCTCCAGCGTCATGTCGCTGCGCGTGTCCTCCACCTCCTCCACCACCCTCATCTCGGCCAAGACAGTTACTTTCCCAGTATTGGGATTGAGTTTCACTGCTATCTGTTGGTTCGGCGCGAAGCTGTCCTTCTTGAAGGCGGAAACCAGAGCCGCCTCCACCACATTCAACACTACCTCCAGAGGGAGCTTCTTCTCAGCAGCAAGCTGGGTGATCGCGAGCATGAATTCGCTCTTCATCTTGCCCGGACTCCTCTTCTTACCTCATACAACAAAAAAGTGGGTCCCGACGCCCACTTTAATCCAACTCACTTTGCGACAATCCACTATACCACAACTAAGTCGATGATGCAACCCCCTGCCCCCCAAGGCCGGTTCCTGCCTCTGCCGCCAAACGGCGCACTACAAGCCCGAAGACCCGAATAGAAAGGGGCAGAGACGTCGCCCCTGCCCCTTGGGGACATTGCCTTACACACGCTACACTTCGCGGAACTCGCCCTCGACAGTCCCTTCGTCTGAAGGTGGCGGTTGCTCCCCAGGAGGAGTCTCGGCCCCGGGCGGCGGTTGCTGCGCCTGGTACACGGAGGTGCCTACCTGTTGCATGACAGCCGACAACTCCTCGGTGGTGCGGCGCACCTCGTTCACGTCGCCGGATTGCAGGGCAGAGCGTACGCTGGCGATCTTGGCCTCGGCCTGCTGCTTCAGGTCCGCTGGCACCTTGTCGCCATGCTCGCGCAGTGTCTTCTCCGCCGTATAGGCCATGTTGTCGGCGGAGTTCTTGGCTTCAACCTCCTCCCGCCGCTTGCGGTCTTCGTCGGCATGAGCGTCGGCCTCTCGCTGCATCCGTTCCACCTCGTCCTTGGCCAGACCGCTGGAGGCGGTGATAACGATCTTCTGCTCCTTGCCCGTCCCCTTGTCCTGCGCCCTGACACTCACGATGCCGTTGGCATCGATGTCGAAGGTGACCTCGATCTGCGGCATACCCCTGGGCGCCGGAATGATGCCGTCAAGCATGAAGCGGCCCAGAGTCTTGTTGTCAGCAGCCATAGCGCGCTCCCCCTGAAGCACATGGATCTCGACGCTGGTCTGGCTGTCGGCAGCGGTGGAGAAGATCTGGCTCTTTGACGTGGGTATGGTGGTATTCCTCTGGATCAGAGAGGTCATCACTCCGCCAAGGGTCTCGATGCCCAGGGTCAACGGGGTCACATCCAGCAGCAGCACATCGCTGACCTCTCCCTTGAGCACGCCAGCCTGAATGGCGGCGCCGACAGCCACCACCTCATCGGGGTTGACTCCCTTGTGCGGTTCGCGGCCGAAGAGCTGCTTCACCTTCTCCTGCACCAGCGGCATACGCGTTTGCCCCCCGACAAGGATGACTTCATCGATCTGCGTTGCGGTCAGACCGGCATCCTCGAGTGCCTGCTTGCACGGACCCACGGTCTGCTCCACCAGGTCGCCTACAAGCTGTTCCAGCTTCGCCCGGGTAAGGGTGATGTTGAGGTGTTTCGGCCCGCTGGCGTCGGCAGTGATGAAGGGCAGGTTTATGTCCGTTTGAAGCACGGTCGACAGCTCGCACTTCGCCTTCTCGGCACCCTCCTTCAGCCGCTGCAGCGCCATGCGGTCCTCCCTCAGGTCGATCCCCTGGTCTCTCTTGAACTCATCGCACAGCCAGTTGGTGATCACCTGATCGAAGTCGTCGCCGCCAAGATGAGTGTCGCCGTTGGTGGACTTCACCTGAAAGGTACCCTCGCCCAACTCGAGGATGGAGATGTCGAAGGTGCCGCCGCCAAGGTCGAAGACGGCGATGGTCTCGTCCTTCTTCTTGTCCAGGCCATAGGCCAGTGACGCGGCGGTAGGCTCATTGATGATCCTGAGTACCTCGAGCCCGGCGATCTTGCCGGCATCCTTCGTTGCCTGGCGCTGGCTATCGTTGAAATAGGCGGGCACGGTGATCACAGCCTGAGTCACCGTGTCTCCAAGGTACGCCTCAGCATCCATCTTGATCTTCTGCAGGATCATGGCTGAGATCTCAGGCGGGCTGTACTCCTTGTTCCCCATGGCTACCCAGGCATCCCCATTGGAGGCTTCCGTTATCTTGTAGGGCAGAAGCTTCCTGTCATACTCGACCGACTGCTCCTTGAACTTCCTGCCCATGAGACGCTTGATGCTGAATACGGTGTTGTCCGGATTGGTGATTGCCTGGCGCTTAGCCACCTGCCCGGTCAAACGTTCGCCGTTCTTGGCCACCGCCACCACGGATGGCGTAGTGCGCCCCCCTTCGGCATTGGGGATGACCGTCGGTTCGCCCGCCTCCATGACGGCGGCACAGCTATTCGTCGTCCCCAGGTCAATCCCTATTACCTTGGCCATTGTCCCCCTCCTGCAGTTCTTCCTCAGTGCCTTCTTCTTCGCCTTTGCCCACCATTACCCTGGTGGGACGAAGCACCCGGTCGTGCAACCTGTAGCCCTTCTGTATCTCCTCAACGACCATTCCCTCGTCGCCTTCACCGAATAGCATAGCCTCATGGAAGTGAGGGTCGAAAGGCTCACCGAGCGCCTCAATCTCGCTAACACCCTGCTCCTCCAGAACAGCCTTGAACTTGCGATAGATGAGAGTGATGCCATCAAGCCAACCATCCTGGGCAAGGCCGTCCGGAACGCTGTCCAGAGCCCGCTCCAGGTCATCGAGCACCGGAAGCAGGCCCAGAATGAGCGCGGCGTTGCCAAAGCTGACCGCCTCGCTCCTCTCCTGCTCAGTCCGCCTCTTGTAGTTTATGAAATCCGCTTGCGCCCTCTGCCAGTTGGCAAGATAGCCCTCAGCCTTGGCCCTCTCCTCATCAAGCGCCTGCTTCAGGGATTCAACGTCCTCCCCCACTGGTTCCTGTCCCCCTGGCACTTCCGCAAGCTCAGCTTCCGCTGGATGCTCACCTTCAAAGGAGGCGTCCTTACTGTTCAATGCATCAACCCCCTGCAGCCTCTGACCCACGGACGCAACAGCGTCGGTCGTCGGCCGGCCTACTGTCCCCCATACAACTGAGCGACAAGCTCGCTCATGAGGGAACCCACGTAGCGTACCCTGGAAACGGCCCTATCATAAGGCATACGGGTCGGACCCAACACCCCCAGGGCGCCGCTTGCCTCGCCGGGGATGCCGTATCGGGCGAGCACCACACTGCAATCCCGCATGATATCTTCCTTGTTCTCCGACCCGATGATTACCTGAACGCCCTCCTCAGTCACCGCCTCCGGCAACACTGTGGCGAATCTCCCGGGCTGCAGCAGGTCCATCAGGCCCAACATGCGGTCGTTGCTGGAGAACTCGGGTTGGCTGACGATGTAGCGCACTCCGGCGATGCACGGTTCCCCGTACCTCTGTGCATCCTCCTTCTCCATCTGTTGCACCACAGCCTTCCTCACCTGTTCCTCCAAGCCGGTGTACTGGCAGTCAATGGCAAGGATCTCCGACCTGCCCAGACCGCCGAACAGGCCGTTGAGCCTGTTGGAGATCGCGTTGAGGTCCTCCTGTGACATCACATGGTCGAAGGCAATAAGCTGCTGCTTCAGCCTGGTTCCCCGCAGAATCAGCACCAGCAAGGCAAGCAGGTCCTGCACGGCCACCAGCTCCAGATGCTTGAATCGGGTCTGCGCGGACTTGGGGAAGGTGGCAATAGCCACACTGCTGAGCAAACGAGCAAGCAGCGCGGCGGCAAGGCGATTCCACTCCTCGAACTCTCGCTCGACGAGAAGGAAGAGATGAGACATCATCCGCCGCTCGGCCAGCGGCACCTCCTCCTCATTCATCAAGGACTCGACGTAGTACCGGTACCCCTTGTCCGAGGGAACGCCACCGCCCGAGATGTGACGCCGCGTGATATAGCCCTCCTCCTCGAGCACTGCCATTTCATTCCGAACGGTTGCCGAGCTGACTCCAAGCCCGTACTTCCGCGCAATCGTTTCCGAGGCCACCGGGCTCGCCGTCATCGTGTATTCCCCCACGATAAGCCCGAGAATCCTCTCTCTCCGCTGCCTGTGCACGCCTGCCCTCCTCAGTTAGCACTCTCCCAAGCCGAGTGCTAACTGTACTAATCTATCACCCCGCCGTCGCCGCTGTCAAGAGGTGTGGCCCGGTGAACGCTGGCACGTTTCAGTCGCAGTCGCCGCGACCCTGTGCGGCGGCGCTTCCCCCTCCCTCCCAGGGTGAGGGCCAGGGTGAAGCGACAGGGGCTTGACCGTCCGGCCCTCCCCTTGCTATACTCTGCAAAGCCGGTACAAGGAAGTCAGAAGGGAGGCATGGAATGCAAGGAAGAACCCTCACCATGATGGATGCGCTGTTTCCCAGAGCAACGCTCTTGCGGGACATTCTCCTCGTTGTCAGCTTCGGCATCGTCACCGCTCTGTCTGCTCAGGCGGCCTTCTACATCGGTCTGGTGCCCATTTCGGGACAGACCTTCGTCGTTGTGCTTGCCGGAGCCTTGCTGGGCAGCAAGCGTGGCGCACTCAGCCAGCTTACCTACCTGAGCGCTGGAGCCCTGGGAGCTCCCGTCTTCGCCGGCTGGCACGGAGGGGTAGCCCACCTGATGGGTCCCACCGGCGGCTATCTCTTCGGTTTCGTGGCTGCCGCCTTTGTGGTTGGCTTCCTCGCCGAGCGAGGTTGGGACCGTCGCATCTGGACCGCGGCTCTGGCCATGCTCGTGGGGAACATCGTAATCTATGCCTTCGGTCTGGCTTGGCTTTCCCATTTCGTTCCGTCAGGATCAGTGCTCGGCGTGGGGCTGTACCCGTTCATCCCCGGCGACGCAGCCAAGACCGTCCTGGCCGCCGGTTTGCTGCCCTCCGGGTGGGCATTGCTGAACAGGTTCAGAACGTAGCAGCCTCCAGCCGAAACCCAAGGGGGTAAGCGCTATCGAAATCACCTGGTTGGGGCATTCTTGCTTCCGCATCAAGGGAAAGGATGCCACTATTGTCACCGATCCCTATGACGATAGCATAGGCTATTCGCTGGGGAACCCGACGGCGGACGTTGTGACATCCAGCCATTCCCACCCCGGGCACAGCTTCACGTCAGGCGTGGACGAGGTGTCCAAGGTCATTCGCGGCCCCGGGGAGTACGAGGTGTCGGGCGTTGTCATCACCGGCCTCAGCACCTTTCACGACGCTGAGGAAGGGATGCGGCGGGGGAAGAACACCGTCTACCTCATGGAGATAGACGAGATCATGTTGTGCCACCTCGGCGACCTGGGACATCCCCTTTCGTCAGCGCAGGTTGAGGAACTCAGTGGGGTCGATGTTCTGCTGGTGCCGGTCGGCGGGGTCTCCACTATCGACTCCGCCGTTGCCGCAGAGACGGTGAGACAACTCGAGCCGAAGCTGGTGATCCCCATGCACTTCCAGACCGAAGTGCTGCGTTTCAAGCTAGACCCGGTGGACGGCTTCCTCAAGGAGATGGGAGCGAAATCGGACTTGGCCCCCCAATCAAGGCTCTCAGCAACCAAGACGAACCTTCCCGAGGAAACCCACCTGGTGCTTCTGGACTACCGCGCCTAGCCCTTCTGTGTCACGCTCGTCCGACCCAGCGATGGGAACCCAGCGTCACACCACCACTCACCTCTTTCGGTCATTGCGAGGAGCGTCAGCGACGAAGCAATCTCAAGAGAGAAGCAGATCAAAGCTGGCTCAAGGCAGAAGAAGGTCGACCTGACCAACACACTCAACAGCGGGTGGCGCGACTTATGCGACCAACTGTAAGGCCCCGCCGTCTTCTACACCCTCATCCGAACCCTGGGCCTCGGAGACCAGTCGCGCTGCTTCCCGCAAATGCCCGATGTCGCCTTGCCCTTACCCGACCTCTGAGATTGCTTCGCTCCTGCTTCGCCTTCGCTCGCAATGACACGAAGGGGCGTTGCTTGCCCTCTCCTCGCCAGTCTCCGCAGGTCGCCTGAGGCGACACCGACTCGCCTCTGGCGAGAGTCGGGTCTACGAGCGCCAGGCGAGAGGCGACCTGGCCAACAGGCGCTCCCTACGCTCGCGGAAGGGAGCCAAAGGGACGGGGTCTCAAGCATCTACACCGGCTTTCGCATGACCACAATGAGTCCAACTACGACGATGACCAGGGCGGCTCCCACTCCGACGACCACCCACACCCATATCGGCGCTCCGGCCGCCGCCACCGGCCCGGTGGTGAACACTCCAGTAGCGCTCCAGTCGCTCTCCGTGCTATCGCTGAGGCCCCTCACCTGCCAGTAGTACGTGGTGTTCTTCTCCAGGTCTTCGTCCGGCTGGTATGCCGTGGCATCGACGGTCGTGTCTATCACCACATCAGTGAAGGCGTTATCCCGCGCAACCTGGATCTGGTACGTAGGCATCGCGGCAAACGCGCTCCAGCTAAAGGTCGGTCGCAAAGCAACAGCCGTGGCACCGGGAGCGGGGCTGCGAAGGACGGGAGCAGTCGCAACACTGGTGCTGGTACTGGCCACGGTGATGAAAGTGTACGTATGCGACCACGCGCTGTGTTCCGGATCGACCACCCGCACCCGCCAGAAGTACTTGAAGGCGTTCTCCAGGCCAGCCACCTGGGCGAAGGTCTCGGTGGTCACGCCCTGATCGACCAGTGGAGCAGTGAAGCCGCTGCTATCGTCTACCTGCCACTCGTAGGTCAGCGTGGCGGTGCTCTCCGCCGCTTCCCACAGGAGCTGGACGTTCACCTTCTCCTCGTCGCCCACCAGGTCGCCCACGTCGGTCGCGCCGTCGGCGGGCTCCAGGAGCACCACGCCCAATTGTGACAGGGTGTCCTCGTACGCAACGAGGCCAAGGTCGTAGTCGGCAAGTTCACTTCCGATGAGGTCGAGCTGGAACAGGATGGAAAACAGGTGGTTGGTGCCGGGCACAGCTCGCAGCAGCCACAACCCACAGTAGGGGGAACGGGGAAGACCCAGGGTCAACGCGGTCCACGATACGTCGCCGGCATACTCCTCGGTGCCATCCAGCGTGCGCAGCGCACCGCCCAGCCCGAAACTCGCGCGGAACTCCGCTGCGCTGCCGCAGTCATCCGGGTCAGCCCACTGGAGGACGGCGAACGGAAGGTAGATAGTGCCGTCATCACCGCATTCGAGGTCGGTCAAAGCCCAGTATCTCCACTGTCCTGACACAGCGTCGGGCAGATACGGCTCGATATCGTCGAGGCCATAGATTTGCTCCCAGAAGCTGTCAGAGGGGTTGCCCAGGTCCACCTCAGTGCGATAGACGCCAGCCTCGCCGCGTTCGCTCAAAGCTGCGGGAAGGGGACACCCACAGCAGTGCCGCGCGAGGAAGCCACTGCATCCGGCATACACCCAACGATTCGCTGTGTCGCCGTTCCCGCCCCATCCCGAGTCGAAGTTGACCACTACCTTGCTCGGCAGGCCGTAGATGTCATCGATGATATCGCGGCCAATCTGGACGAATTGCTCTTCAGCGCCGTCCTGGGATATCCATACCTGGGCGGCGGTTGCCGCGGTGTTCCACAGCCCCACCACCACCACCCTGTCGGTGCCTTCACCACCCGTCTCGCTGTAGACCGGGGACACACTGAGGTCGGTCACAATGCCGGTGGCCGTATCCACCCCGTCGGTCCAGCTATTGCCCCGGTTGGTGGTCTTGAAGACGTAGCCCGCGGTGTCGCCCACGATCACCTTGCTGTCGTCGATAACCGTCCAGCCGGTGTCACTGACGGTAGCGACAGCCGGCATAGCCGAGGTGAGAGTCCACGTATCTCCCCGGTCAGGGGAATACCACAACCGGTCGCGCGAATCCACGCTGGCCATCATGAACATCACATTGCTGCTCTCGAAACCAGGATCGACGCGCGGCACGAAGGTGCTGTCGAACCCCACCAGGCCGCCGCGAATGTCGGAAAGGTCCAGCAGTTCGGCGGAGACGGTAGCCGGCAGGCCCTCGAGCGGCGACCCTACGTCGGGCAACATCATGTTCTCATAGGCAATGCGCTCCCACACAACCGCGCCGTTTGGCCCGCCGGGGGCGTGCCGCCATAAACTGAGGCCGCTGGCATAGTCGTACGGCTGGCCAGTCATGGTGCCGCCGCTGACGCCGCCACCGCTGAAGGAGCCTGAGAAGAGCGCATTCAGATTGCAACTGCCTGTGGCGGAGTAGCATTCGCCAATCGGGTCGCCACAGCAGACCTCGGCCGTCAACGTCGCTCCGACCTCGCCCTCAAGCGTCCCCGTGGCGTGGCAGAAGACACCACCGGCCTCGTATGCCGCCCACAGCCGGCCTTTCACGTTGCCGCCAGCATCGATGGCGCCGAGCCAGCGACCGCTGAAGCTATAGCCGAAGCCGTCCTCCACCGTGAAAGCGATGTCGCCCAGCACCAGCATGTCCTCAAAGCCACGACTCCACGTCGTCATGTACAGTGTATCGTCGCCAGGTGAGCCGCTGGCATAGGCTGGAGAAACCTCTTCATACACAATCGCGGCGAAGTTGGTCCAACCGAGCACGTCCGTGGTGCTCACTATGGAGTCAATGAGGCCCACGCCATTCCACACCCATTTGCCCTCGGCATTGACGATACCCCTGGAGACACCGCTGGGGCTCATACCCCAGTTCTCTCCGGTGGCCACATAGTGCTCCGTACCGTCGCTCACCACATAGACGCCTCCCCACACCATGCCGGACGCCGGGTCAATGCCCAGCCCGGCTCCACCCGAAGGCGGCTTCAGCGCCGGCTCCCACTTGGGGGAGAAGGTGGCGCTGCTGCCGACAAACACCTGCGCCTGCCCGCCGCCGGCGGCGGGCGCCACGCCGACCAGTATGGTGGCGTCGGAGGCCAGACTACCATAGACATCCAGGCTGTAGACCGGCGAGAGGCCCAGGCCGAGGGCAGTCGGCGACGAGGGGCCCGTTGCCGGGGCCACAGTCTTCACCCGGTAGACATCGTCAGCGCCGCTGCCGGTGAGGGCTACCACGCACTGGGGACTCCCGTTGATGTCGAAGTCATCGAAGAAGGCGAGCCGCGCGTAGCTGGAGGCATTCCCCGGGGCCAGGGCGGCATCCATGTACTCGATGCCCCAGGTCCCGGCAAGGCCATCGTAAACGCTCACCACGGTTGTGAAGCCACTGGGCCCGGTCCATGATGGGGAGATGATACACGGGTCGTAGTTGGCCACCGCATAGATGATTCGGTCGTCACCGTAGTTCGGTGAGAAGGCAACCTCCAGCACTCCCTCGGCGCCGGTGTCCCAGGCGGCGGCTATTCGATTGCCTATCTCCATATCGCGCCAGCCACCTGTGCCGCCGACGTTCCAGGCGTAGACTCCGTCGAGGCCGCCACGGTCAGTGCCGACCACCACCACCTGTTTACCAGGCGAAGCGGCGGCGCTGACCACATCGAGGGAGGTGATAGTGCCACCGGGAATCCCGTCCTCGGGGTTGCCCACCACGCCGGGACAGACACTGGACATGCGGCTGAAGCTGCGCCCGCCGTCGGTCGAGTGGTACAGATAGGTGGGAGTAGCGAAGTACACCGCGCCGGGATGGCCATAGCCGGGGACAGGCACTATGTCCACTACCGGGCCGGGGTCATCCTCCGGCAGCTCCCAGCCGGACTTCCACGTATAGCCGCCATCGATGGAGTAGAACACCGCGGCGAAGACCGACCCCCGCGGGCTTCCCCAGCGGTTGAACGTCTGGTCATACACCACGGCAAACAGGGTGCCATCGCCGGCGAGGGCGATCGGCCCTACATCGGTGCCGGGGAATAGCTGGTACCCGGCCTCGCTGGGCAAGGTGAATGCCGACCATCTGTCGACTCCGGGGTCGGCGCCAACCTGCACGGGTGAGAAGGCACTCCAACCGGCGGCGAGTACCGCCAGTGCCATTGCCAACACACACACTTTCAACATGACCGTCCTTGTCGCTTTCACGTCACTCCCTCCAACCGCCCTGGTGCAGCGGTTTCCCACTGCTGGTTCTTAATCATTATATCATGATTGCAGTGGTACGCTCCCCCACGGCAGGTGTTCGCAGAGCACGACGCAGCGTGGAATACGCACGGAGAAAGGAAGAGCCCCCCGATTACCTCGGGGGGCTCTCATCTCAAGCCTGTCTACTCTGGCATTAGCTCCGGATAGCTATGCCGGCCGCCTCGTCCTCACGATCAGTACGATTACCACGATCGCCAGGATCGCGCCGATCACTATCACTACCCAGACCCATGCCGGGGTCCCCGGCTGCTCCTCTGGTCCCGTGGTGAATACACCGGTCGAACTCCAGTCGCTGCACTCACCATCATCGGCACATCCCCTCACCCGCCAGAAGTACGTCGTGTTCTTCTCCAGGTCCGAATCAGGTGTGTACGCCGTCCCCTCAGTCTCCTCGCTTATCACCGTGTTGGAGAAGTTGGCATCCGTCGCTACTTCCAGCTCGTAGTAGTCAACTCCTCCTATCGCTCCCCAACTGAAGGTCGGCTGCAGCGGCACGTTCGTCGCTCCCGGCGCCGGACTGCCGTCGGCTATCGACGGCGCCGTCACCACCGAACTGATGGAGCTCGCCTTGGTCTTGAACTCCCAAGTCTCGCTCCACGGGCTCAGTGCCGGGTCTACCACTCGCACCCGCCAGTAGTAGGTGAACTCGTTCTCCAGCTCGGCAAACTCGGCAAACGTATCCGTGGTCACAGCCTGCTTCACCAGCCCCAGGTCCTCAGCCGATGCGGCCGTCACGAACCTCTCACTGGCGTTGAACTTGCTGTCCTCGTCAAGCTGTACCTCGTAGGTCACCGTCGCTTCACTGATGACGGCGTCCCAGTCCAGTATCACGTTCACCTTCTCCAGCTCACCAGCCAGGTCACCTACCTTCTTCGATGCGTCAGCAGGCGACAGCAACTCCGGTCCGTCCTCACACAGCGTGTCCTCGTAGATCACCAGACCGATGTCGTAGTCGGTCGGCTGCTCGACTTCCTCTGTAAACAGCATGTCGAACTGACACGGTATGGAGAACAGGTAGTTGGTGCCTTCCACCGGGCGGATCAGCCACAGACCGGTGTACGGGTTCCGCGGCAGGCCAAGCGTCAATACGTCCCAGCCTATCCACTCCACCCGCTCCTTGGTACCGTCAAGCGTCCGCAGCGCGCCGCCCAGCGCAAACCGCATCCGCCCCTGCACCGCCAGAGTAGGATTCTCACCTACCTCGTAGTCAGGCCACCACTCCATGATGCCAAACGGGATGTAGATCGTCGCATCGTCACCGTTCCCTATCGGAGTCTGGTACTCCAGGTCGGTGAACAGCCAGACCCGGTCGGAGCACGGGTGCGCATCCGGCAGCAGCCCCTCCGCCATCATCTGGTCTACCCCGTAGATCAGCTCCCAGATGCTGTCCGACGGGTTGCCCAGGTCAACGTCGGTGCGGTATACACCAACATCGCCCTTCTCACACACCGTCGCCGGTGTCGGGCAGCCGCAGCAGTACGCCGCGAAGAACCCGCTCGCCCCGGCATAGATGACCTCGTTGTCCTCCCAGTTGAGGTCGAAGTTCGTCACCATCTTGCTCGGGTACGGCTCATCAGCTACCGGTCCCATCAGGTCGTCAACTATGTCCTTGCCG
>Ga0180433_10001468_pt1 | contig 39232 bp, 26 predicted proteins | sample SS_ome_8_FD_132980 | JGI IMG/M metagenome (GOLD analysis project Ga0180433, IMG submission 132980) | Hypersaline lake sediment archaeal communities from the Salton Sea, California, USA - SS_1_D_1 metaG | ecosystem: Environmental > Aquatic > Non-marine Saline and Alkaline > Hypersaline >... | reverse complement strand
CAGGTCTGATTATGAGCCCAGTCCACGCCCGAAGGAATGAGCTTGCCGAGCAGCTCCTTGATATCCTTTACCAGGCCCGGTTCGTATTCGACGGTAGTCACCGAAGCCGTGGACCCCACAACGAAAACGGTCGCCGTACCGGAGCCTATGCCCGAACCGGAGACCGCCTCCGACACCTCGGAAGTGATGTCAACCACGTCGTCCCGGCCCTTTGTATGGAACCCGATCTTCCTGGAAAACGCCGGCATTATTCGCCGTGCTCCAGTATCTTCCTGATCTCCTCAAGCGCTCTGGTCTTTTCAACCAGCTTCACGTCTCCGCCGGCCCTGAGCTTGATTTCAACCTTATTTTCCTTCAGCCCCTTGGGCCCGATTATGATCTTGACCGGTATGCCGATCAGGTCTATGTCCTTTAGGCGGGCCCCTATCCTCCCCTCCCTGTCATCAAGCAGCACTTCAATGCCGCTCTCAAAAAGGCTCTCATATATCTCCACGGCAACCTCTCTCTGCTCGGGCTCGGAGAAATTGACCGGAGCGACGACCACGTGATACGGAGCTATGCCTGCGGGCCATATTATGCCGTCCTTGTCGCTGCTCTGCTCGATCGTGGCAGCCGCGGTCCTCCCCACGCCGATGCCGTAGCACCCCATCACGCAGACGGTCTCCCTGCCGGACTCGTCAAGATAAGTCGCCTTCATCTTTTCGGAGTATTTCGTTCCCAGCTTGAAAATGTGGCCGACCTCAATGCCTCTTGTCATGACAAGCTTTCCTCCGTCACACGACGGGCAGAAATCGCCCTCCTCCGCCAGCCTGAGGTCGTCAACAACATCAGCCTTGTAATCCCTTCCGTATTTAACGTGTGTGATGTGCGCGTCCTCCTTGTTCGCGCCTGTTACTCCGTCATGGATGCCGGGAACGCTTCTGTCGGCGATTATTTTGACGTTCTTCAGGCCCACCGGCCCCGAGAACCCCACCGGGGCACCCGTTGCCATTTTTATGAAATCCGGTTCAGCAAGCTTCACGTTCTCGCTCTTAAGGAGCTTTTTCAGCCTGGATTCGTTCAGGCCGTGGTCGCCCCTGATGAGGACCGCGACAGGCTTTCCCTCGACTTCATGGATCAGCGTCTTGATCATCTGTTTCGGATCAATCTTCAGGAATTTCTGAAGCTGTTCTATAGTCTTTACGCCGGGAGTCTTGACCGTTTCAATCTTCGGGACCGTCCCCTTCTCCTTCTCCTGATCCTTCCCCTTGAACCTCGCCATCTCGTGGCTTGCCGCGTATTCGCACCTGTCGCAGTGCATGATCTCGTCCTCGCCCGTCTCCGCGATGACCATGAACTCCTGTGAAAAGCCTCCTCCGATCGGCCCCGGATCGGCCTCAACAACCTTATATTTCAATCCGCAGCGGTTGAATATCCTCCTGTACGCCTCATCCATCTTCCTGTAGCTGACTTCAAGCCCTTCGGCGTCCCTGTCAAAACTGTACGCGTCTTTCATGATGAACTCCCTGCCGCGCATCAGGCCGAACCTGGGCCGAATTTCATCCCTGAACTTGGTCTGTATCTGGTACAAATTGAGCGGCAGCTGCCTGTATGAGCGCACTTCCCTGCGGACGAGGTCTGTGATTACTTCTTCATGCGTGGGGCCGAGGCAGAATTCCCTCTCGTGGCGGTCCTCTATCCTCATGAGCTCCTTGCCGTAGACGTCCCAGCGGCCCGTCTCGCGCCAGAGCTCGGCCGGAAGAAGCGCCGGGAGAAGCAGCTCCTGCGCTCCGGCACGGTTCATCTCTTCGCGGATGATGTTTGATATCTTTTGAATTACCCTGAAACCAAGCGGAAGAAGCTCGTAAATTCCCGCGGCCAGCCGCCTTATCATTCCCGCCCTCAGCATCAGCCTGTGGCTTACAACCTCCGCCTCCGACGGGTCCTCGCGAAGCGTTGGCATGAGCAACGCAGAGAGTTTCATGTTTTCCCTACCACCCCGCTACAAAATTGATGCCTTACAACGGTATTTTAATCCATTTGGCGAAAGCAGTCTATATTGAATTTTTGGCTTCAGACCTGGATTTTCGGAAAGTCGGCGAGGGATTTATACATTATATCGATGGATTTTAGGAGGGCAAGCCGGTTCACCTTTATTCTCTCGTCCTTATGCATCACAAGAACCTTTTCAAAAAACACGTCAACCGGATTTGACATTGAACCAAGGGCCTGAAAAGCCTTGCCGAGATCGCCCGAGTCAATTGAAGAGCCGACTTCCCAGTTGACCTTGAGGTATAGCTGGTAAAGCGACTTCTCTTCGTCATCCACAAGGTCGGATTCGACCACCTGCTCCTTCTCGGCAGGCTTCGAAATCCTTGCGACGCGGTCGGAAGTGGTCACTATGCCCTGCAGAAGCTCGCTCTTCAGGCTCTTCATTATCAAGCCGGCCACCCTCTCGGCGAAGAGAACGTCGGAAAATCTGGAAAGGACTGCGTCCGCCACATCGTATCTCACGCCGTTATTCATCAGGATCGCCCTCAGCCTCTGGGCCATAAATGAGAGCACGCCGTCCCTGACTTCAGGAAGAGCGGCTATCTTGACGTCCTTCGCCTTCCCGAACATGTGCTCGTAAAGCCTGTACGACCTCTCCACGGCATTCTCAAGGGAGACGGATAATTTCCTGTTGAGTATTATCTCAACCACTCCCGCGGCCTGCCGTCTCAGCGCGTAAGGGTCTTCAGATCCGGTCGGTACCGCCCCGACGCCGAAGCACCCCGCAACGGAATCAAGCTTGTCGGCTATGCTTACAACCGCGCCGGGAACGCTTTTAGGCAATATGTCGCCGGAGAAGCGCGGCAGATAATGCTCGAAAATGCCGTCAGCGACCGCCCTGTCCTCGCCCGAGGCCAGGGCATACTCTCTTCCCATTACGCCCTGCAGCGCCGGCAGCTCAAACACCATCTTGGTCACAAGGTCGGCCTTGCTTAAATGCGCTGTCCTGTCGACAACCTTGACCGCGGATGGGTCGTTCACCTTAAGCTCCTTGCACAGCCAGGAGGACAGCTCCTTTATCCTTTTCACCTTGTCGTGCAGTGTGCCGAGGTTCTTGTAGAACCCCACCCTCTTCAGCTCCTCGACCCTGGAGGACAGGGATGTTTTCCTGTCCTCATCAAAAAAGAACTTGGCGTCCGAGAGCCTGGCAGTCAGCACTCTCTCGTTTCCCAAAGCGGTCGCCTGAGCCGTCCTGGGGTCGGGGCAGTCCGCCACCAGGACGAAAGAAGGCTTCAGCCTGTCAGCGCCGTCTAAAACCGGAAAGTACTTCTGGTTCTTTTTCATTGAGGTTATCAGGATGTCCTTGGGAAGCGCAAGGAATCTCTTGTCAAAACTGCCCGCGGCCGCGGCGGGGCTTTCAACAAGATAGGTGACCTCTTCAAGCAGATCATCCTCGATCAGGGCTTCCCCTTTGACGCGCTTTGCCGCCGCGGAAACAATGCCCCGGATGCTCTTTTTTCTCTCATCCTGGTCGAGAACAACGCCGTTCTTCAGAAGAAGTTCTCTGAATTTTTCGAGCTCGACGGGAGCCTTGACCTTTAAAGGCTTCGCGCCCGTAGTGTACCTGTGGCCGCGGGTCGAGTCGGACGATTTTATTCCGGAGAACTCGAACCTGACCGTCTTTGAGCCGAACACGGCCAGTATCCAATGAACCGGCCTGATGAACCTGTGCTCGCCGGCGCCCCACTTCATCGTAATCGGAAGATAAAGAGAAGACAAAATCTTCGGGAAAGCTCCGGCAAGAACATCTTCAGCCGGAAGGCCGCGCACCTTTCTGGTGGCGAAAACATACTCTTTGCCTTCAACTGTCCTGGTCTCGAGGTCGCCGACGCCGAGCCCAAGGCTCTTTGCGAAGCCTACCGCCGCCTGGTTCGGCTTGCCGTCGGGACCGTAAGCTCTTTCCTTTGGAGGGCCTTTTCTCTCCTCAACAATGTCCTCCTGTTTCTGGGGCAATCCCTCAATGTAGAGGACAAGCCGTCGCGCGGTCCCGAAGGTTTTGACGCAGCCGAAGTTAATCCGCGAGGCGCCTAACTCCTTCCCGGCCTTATCACCGAGATCACTAAGCATTTGCCCCATGAACCTTGCCGGGATCTCCTCGACACCTACCTCAAGCAGGGCGTTAAGCCTGCCGGTTTCAGCTCTTTTTTTTGCCACTCTTTGCACCTTTCAGCAGCGGAAACCCGAGTTCTTCTCTTTGCTCCGCGTAAAGCCTGGCGCACGATCTCGCCAGCTTCCTTATCCTGAGGATGTGCGCCATCCTGTCCGTGACTCCCAGCGCGCCCCTTGAATCCAGAATGTTGAAGGCGTGCGAGCACTTGAGAACATAGTCGTAAGCGGGCCACGGAAGCCCCTTCTTAATGAGCTGAAGGGACTCTTTCTCGAAGATCGAGAAGAGCTGGGTCACCGCCTGCACGTCGGCCTCGTCGAAATTGTAAACGCAGTTCTGCTTTTCGCTCTGAAGGTGGACGTCTCCGTACTTTATTCCCTTCGTCCATTCGATGTCGTAGACGCTGTCGACCTTCTGGATGAACATCGCTATTCTCTCGAGGCCGTAGGTGATCTCGCAGCTCATCGGCTTGAGCGCGAGCCCTCCGCACTCCTGGAAGTAAGTGAACTGCGTGATCTCCATGCCCTCCGCCCACACCTCCCATCCCACTCCCCACGCGCCGAGCGTAGGCGACTCCCAGTTGTCCTCAACAAAGCGGACGTCGTGCCTGGCGGGATCGATGCCTATGGCGCGGAGGCTGTCAAGATAAAGCTCCTGAACATCCTGAGGGGAAGGCTTGAGTATGACCTGGTACTGGTAGTAGTGAAAAAGCCTGTTGGGATTTTCCCCGTACCTTCCGTCCGTCGGCCGCCTGACCGGTTCAACGTATCCGACGTTCCACGGCTCCGGGCCCAGCACCCTGAAGAACGTCGCCGGATGCATCGTTCCGGCGCCCTTTTCTATGTCGTAGGGCTGCTGGATAACGCATCCTTTTCCCGCCCAGAAGTCGGAGAGCTTTGCCGAGATCTCCTGGAATGTGAGAGTTTTCTTTGCCATTCTGCAAAAATGTTAACACAAATATATGGGCAAGGCAACAATGAAGAAAAGCACAAGTTTTTGCCTTGATATCACGATTAATAGTAAAAGGGAGGATAATGCGGATTGGCCGATAACATCCAGATATCAAACCAGACCAGATCCCTGTACACTCAGCTCGGTTTCCGGGACCTGAACGGGGACGGGCGAATAACGGGGGATGAGCCGGGCTACGAGGGGAGGTTCGACCCCGACGGGGACGGAATAAGCCCCCGGGAGGCCTGGAACGAGTACTGCAGCCACATTGACGAATATCCCCACGTGAAGATAGAACATTTCAAGAACCCGTTTGAGACCGATCAGGATCTTGTCGATTTCACCCATGAAGTAATAGAGGGATCGGGTTCCGAAGTCGAGACCGCCCAGCGGCTGTTCTTTTCGATAACCCCGGTCGATAAAATCAAGGACGATCCCGGATTCGAAAGCTACGAAGGCAAGAAAAAGGACATGCCGTACGACAACGACCCTAAAAAGAGGGTCCAGGGCGGATACGCGAACGCCAGCGAAGCCTTCGACAACGGATACGCGCAGTGCTCCGAATATTCTTTTCTCTACACCGCCATGGCCAGGGAGGCGGGGTTGAACGCCAGCGTCGTTCACGTTAATGTCAACAATAACGGGAGGCCGGTCAATCACCTGTGCGTCCTGGTCACACTGAGCGACGGCAGAGAGGTCCTGGTCGATCCGGCGTACGGCGAGTTTGACATTAAACACATGGAGTATTCCGCGCTTGACGATGCCGGCGCCCTGGCCAGCCACTATTACAACAGCGGCAACGCACTCCTCGATTCCGGAAACGAGGCTGTGGCATTTCAATACATGCTTGCCGCCATCGAATGCCGTCCCGACTTCGCTTCAGCACATTATCAGCTCGCGCGCATCTATTACGGCAGGGAGGATTTCGGGAGCGCCATCTCGCACCTGTGCAGCGCCATAGAATTCGCGCCGGAAAGCATGATGCTGCACAGGCTCCTGACAGACTACTGCGCGAGAGCCGACAATTTCGGGCCCGCGATCGAACTTTACGAGCGCCTCCTGGAATCGGAGCCCGGCAACGAGCTTTACCTGAGACGGCTCGAGAGAAACCGCAGGGAGGCCGGAGTCCTGTAACCCCGCTTTCCTTCGCCTTTGATTTCGTGATATAATCCTCAGCAACATGCTCAAGCCTTTCCTGAAGAAACTCATAGAAAGAAAAGACCTGACAATCGAAGAGGCCACCGACGCCATGGGCCTTATCATGGACGGAAAAGCCACGCCGTCCCAGATAGCCGCCTTCCTTACCGCTCTCAGGATGAAGGGTGAAACCGTCACCGAGATCACCGGATTCGCGAAACAGATGAGAGAGCACGCGGAAAAGATCCATCCCAAGGCTTCGCACCTGGTTGACACGTGCGGGACGGGCGGCGACGTCTCCCACACGTTCAACATTTCCACCGTCTCGGCATTAGTCGCCGCCGGAGCCGGCGTCACCGTTGCCAAACACGGCAACAGGTCGGTCTCAAGCAAGTGCGGCTCCGCCGACCTGCTTGAAGCATTCGGAGTAAAGATAGACCTTCCGCCCAAAAAAGTGGAAGAGTGCATAAACAAGGTCGGCATCGGGTTCATATTCGCGCCGGTCTTCCACAAGGCAATGAAGCACGTAATGCCGTCAAGAAAAGAGATGGGCCTCAGGACCGTCTTCAACATCCTCGGACCGCTCACCAATCCCGCCGGGGCTCACGCTCAGATAATGGGCGTATTTGACGAAAAGCTCACCGAGGTAATGGCCAGGGTCCTCGGCAACCTGGGAACGAAAGAGGCATTGATCGTTCACGGCAAGGACGGGCTGGACGAGATATCGATCTCGGACGACACGAAAGTCTCGCACCTCAAAAAGGGAAAGGTTGAAACCTACACGATACGCCCCGAGGATTTCGGCATCAAGAGGGGAAAGAAGGAAGACATTGTCGTGAGGAACATCGAGGAGAGCAAGAACCTGGCCGATTCCGTCCTCAGGGGCGAAGAGAAGGGCGCGAAGCGCGACGTCGTCCTGTTCAACGCGTCAGCCGCGACAGTCATGGGCGGCAGGGCAAAGGACCTGAAGGAAGGCATAAGCAAGGCCGCGGAATCAATAGACTCCGGCAGGGCAAGAAAAAAACTGGAAGAACTCGTAGAGTTCGGCAAGGGCTGACAAAACCGCGATGAAGATCCAAACGAACGATCTGGTCAAATCATACGGAAGCAAAAGAGTCGTCGACAGGATAAGCATCTCTGTTTCCCAGGGAGAGGTCGTGGGGCTTCTGGGGCCGAACGGCGCGGGAAAAACGACCACATTCTACATGGTGGTCGGCCTGGTGAGGCCCAACAGCGGCAGCGTCTTCCTGGACGAAACCGAAATCACCCACATGCCGATGCACAGAAGGGCCCAGATGGGCATCGGATACCTCCCCCAGGAGCCGTCGATATTCAGGAAGCTGACGGTTGAAGAGAACATAAAAGTTCTCTGGGAAGTGACCCCAAAGTTCAAGGGCCAGCACAGCGAAAAAAAGCTCGACGCCCTGCTTGACGAGCTGGGAGTAACGCACCTGAAAAAGCAAAAGAGCTACACGCTCTCGGGCGGCGAACAGAGGCGCGTCGAAATAGCGAGGGCGCTGGCGATGAACCCGTCCTTCCTTCTGCTCGACGAGCCTTTCACGGGAGTGGACCCGAAAACCGTGGGAGACCTTCAGGAAATAATCAGGATGCTCAGGGACAAGGGCATCGGCATACTGATCACCGACCATAATGTCAGGGAAACCCTGTCAATAACTGACAGGGCCTACATTGTGCACAAGGGCAACATTCTCATCTCGGGAAACTCGGAGGAGATCTCCAAATCCGAGGTAGCCAAGAAATCATACCTTGGCGACAAGTTCGAGCTCTAGGTGCCGCAAATGATCAAGACGATCGACAAGTACATCCTCAAAGAGCTGTTCGACCCGTTCCTCTTCGGGCTGGGCGCGTTCACCGCCATAATGGCCTCCAGCACGGTGATGTTCGAGCTGGTCAGGGCGGTGATAATAAAAGGCATGCCGGTGATGACCGCCGTTCAGCTTTTCATTCTCAGGCTTCCCCAGGTTATGGTCTATATCTTCCCCATGGCGATGCTTCTCGCCGCGCTTCTCGGATTCTCTAGAATGTCCAACGACAGCGAAATAGTGGCGTTCAGGTCGGCCGGAGTAAGCCTCTACAGGCTCATCGTTCCGGTCCTGGTCATGGGCCTCATCGTGAGCTTCGTAACGCTTCTCTTTTATGAAGTCGTCGTGCCCGAATCGAGCGAGGCCGCGAAAAACCTGGTCGTGGAAGCCGGCGCCAAGCACACCCCCAAGATCCAGAAGAACATGTTCGTTCCGGAGCATGAGCACGGAGAGCTCAAGCGCATCTTCTACGCGAGGGAGCTTGAGGGCGGAGTGATGAAGGGCGTTATCATCGGCGAGTTCGAGAAGGACAGGCTGGCACAGCTGATAAACGCGGAGCAGGCGCTGTGGCAGCCGGACAAGGACCGCTGGGTGATGAAGAACGGCATAATCTACCTGCTCTCGGAGACCGGTGAATACAAGCACCTTCTCAGGTTCGAAGAACAGTTCATAGCCATAAAATACACACCGGCCGACTTCTACGCCGGGGAAAAGAAAGCCGAGGAGATGAACATCAGGGAGCTCAGCAAGTTCATCACTCTCAAGAAGAAGATGGGCGAAGATGTCACCGATTATGAGATACAGCTCAACATGAAGATGTCCATTCCCTTCGCGTGCCTGGTCTTTTCGCTCCTTGGAGCGCCGCTGGGGCTCAGGCCGAAGCGCGCCAGCTCATCAATAGGCCTAGGGCTGAGCATCATTATAATTTTCGGATATTACGTTCTGATGTCGATATCGGTGGCCTTCGGAGAGCTGAGGTGGCTTACCCCCTTCACCGCCGCGTGGATCCCGAACGTGCTGACCGGAGGCGTAGGCTGGTATCTACTTCACAGAGCGGCGAAAGGATAAGGCCGAATAACCGGCAAGAAAGAGCATCAGCAGATAGACAAAAACATCCCCGCACCTCAGGTAGATTGTCGGATTGAGCTTCCCGGGCACCCTAACCACAAAGGCCGCCCCGCTGCCCATTGCCGCCTCCCTCACCACCCTGCCCAAAGGATCGATAACAGCCGAAGGCCCGGTGTTCGCCACCTGAACAAGCGGCAGGCCGGCCTCAATAGCCCTGATAATGCCGACCTCAAGATGCTGCCCGGCAAGGGAGCTGCTTCCGAACCAGGCGTCGTTGGTTATCACGATATAAGCGTCGGCGCCTCCGCGCGCCCTCTCCAGCATCAGCGGCGGGAAGGTGGACTCGTAGCAGATCGCCATTCCGAGCTTTATTTTCCCGACCGGAAGCAGCTTCGGTTTCCGGCCGGAATCGTACCCTTCTCCGAAAAGATCGAACCTGGCGCCGAACCTTGAAAGGACCGGATACAGTATCCGCCTGGCGGGAAGATATTCGCCGAAAGGAACCAGCTTCTGCTTGTCGTACCTGCCTGTAAGCCTGCCCTCCGGAGAAAAGGAATATGCGGAATTATACACGGCCGGGTCGTCAAAGTGAGGAAATCCCACGACAAAGTGGCTGCCCGAGCCGGCGATCAGGTCCTTCAGGCGGGCGCTGAGCGGCTTGTCGTAAAAGAGATATGAGCGGACAACCGTCTCCGGCCAGATCACGACATCCGGCCTGCCGGGAAGAATCTCGCGGGTAAGCCTGATGTAATGATCGAACAGGACGGATTTCCTGGAGGAATCGAGCTTAAGAAGCTGAGGAACGTTCGGCTGTATGACGGCAACCCGAGGCCCGCTCAACCAGTCAAGGCGCGAATAACCCAGCCTGTAAAAGCCGAAAACGGCCGCCAGAATGACAAGCGCCGCGGGCAGAATAAGATGGGAGAACTTCCTGTTCCCGGCAGATTCAGCGACGGCATAATTGAACGCTACGACAATAAACGATATCCCGTAGACCCCCGCGAAAGACGCGACCTGGGCAAGAGGAAGAAATCGGGCTAGCGAATATCCCATGATGCCGCCGCTCACGCCGAACGGGCCGAGAGTCCTGAGCCACTCCATTGCCACCCATAAGGACGCGGCGATCAGCCATTCAAGGTTTCCTCTCCGCAGGGCGCGGAACACAAGCGAGAAGACGGTGGCAAACAGCGCCTGAAACGCGCAAAGCGCCGCCCAGGCAATATAGGCCGGAAATGAAACAAACGCGTAAAGCTCCGTTATTCCGCTGAAGAGGATCCCGAAAAAAACGCATCCCCAGAGAAATCCGGAGAGCGCGGCTTCCCTGGCGGATGCGGCCTTTCGAAGGGCGAAAAAGAGCGGCGCGAGAGCGAAAAAGGCGAGCGGCCACAGCCCGGCGGAAGGAAAAGCCAGCGCCGACAGGAGCCCCGATGCGGCTGAATATAAGTAGATCATGGAGTGAACATATTACTCAATTGACACCGACCAATCAAGTATGTCAAACGTCGGGTCGATCTCCGAGCTGCCCTCGTCCGATCCCGTGACGATCATCCCGTTGTACCGCGCTATGGACTTCACCGGCGGAGCGACCTGATCCATGAGAATATGGCCGGGGTCAACGCTGAGGAAGTCAAAATAGATAGTGTCCGGAGGATCAGACCCGAATATCTGGTCCATCCTGAACTGGAAATTCACCCTTGTCCCGTCCGGCAGGGGGCCTCCCACCTGGACCCGGCTGTAGGTTTCCGCGCTTGAGTTGAACGGGCCGTCGACCAGGTAGACAATACCGTTGTCAACAACTACGTAGCCGGACCACGTCTTGTAGAACTCGTAGTAATCCACCTGCGGGTCGAACGGAGGAACGCCGGGCTCCACGAACTCGTAGTCCGGCGGCGCCGGCACCTGGAAGTTGGGATCGGATGAAATGATCATGAAGTACTTATTGTCAACAAAGTCCAGCGCGCCCGCAAAGTTGAAGTAAACGGACACGTCCTCCCCCCTGGGCACCCTTTCGGTGACCGTCCTCGAGCATCCCGAGAGGGAGACGGCAAACAGCAGTATTAAAACCAGGGTTTTCTTCAGCATTTAATATCTCCCCGGAGACGACTGCCTGAACTGGTTGAGGAACCTGTCGGGCGAATACCCCTCAAAGAAGTATCCCCTCTCCCCCGCTCCCCATCCGACCGGCTGCGACGGGAAGGCGTTGAGGGTGAATGACACCCTCCATTCCTTCCTCCAGTCCGAATAAGTGAACCTCATCTCCCAGCAGTGCAGGTTCTTGACGAACGACAGGTCCCTCAAAATAAACTTGCCGACGAAATAATCGTAGCTGTGCCTGAACTCAAGGAAGAAATTGTAGCGCCAGTTGTCTTTAAAGAGCTCCGCCCTGACCAGGCTGCCGGCAGACTTGAAAAGGCTCTGGTTCAGGTCGTGGACCGAGTCCCAGGTCCAGGACACCCCGTCTATCGGCCTGACCGTGGTGCGGAGCACGAGGTCCCTGTAGATCTCGTTATTGATATCATAGCCTGTGGAAGCGGAGCCATCAAGGCGGGGGTGGGGCTTTACGGTCAGCGTGGTGAGCAGGTCGTTGTAAAGCTCCGACTTGAAGTTGTACCCGCAGCTGGTGGTCCATCTTACGTAATCACGGTAATAAAGCGTCAGCTTCTCCGTTATCCACTCATGGTTGACCCCGACGATATCGAAGAAAAACGGGGTGTTCCCCTCGCTTATCCCTCTCTTGTACTCGATCGAGTTGCTGAAGAAGTTCCACAGGTCGGTGGAAAGGCCGATCTCTTCGTTGAGCACGTACCTCTCGTCGCCCGGAGTGTAGAGAAACTGCTCAACGCCGCCAAGAAGGGAAAGCCGCGTGCCGAAGCCGATGGACTCGGACCTTGTTGCCGTAAGCCTGGCGCTGTACCTTTCCGAGGTGTAGTCGCGAAGACTGGACGTCTGGCCCAGCCATCTGACCTCGTGATACTGTCCGAAACCGAAAGAGGTGTCGAGCTTGAACAGGTTCAGGTCCCTCTGCCGGAGCGACAGAGTTATCTCCGGCTGCTTCTCAAGGTACTCAATGTTGGCGTCGCCCAGGTACGTGTCGCGGTCGGTGTCTATGTACCAGTTCTGAAAGACCTTCAGGGTGTACTCTTCCTCCTTGTCAACCAGTTCAACCTGCGGCTCAAGCCTCTCGTCCGCCGGATCGCTCTCGGAAGCGGAATTCCTGTAGAAGTTGACGACCGTGGAGAATGTAAGGTTTTCCTTAATGTCCTCAAGGAGAGGCTGCTTGTGGGTAAGCCTGCTGCTGAACCTGTTCCACCGCGGCAGGCTCTTGCCCCTGTCAAGAGAGGCGTTGAACGACGTGTCGTATCCGGATATGCTGTGGGAAAGCTTGTAATTGTACTTCTCGTGCCCTCCCCACCTGTCGTCAAGGATGTCAAAGCTGGTGCTGAACTTTCTGTCCGACAAATGGTCGAGCGCGATTTTCCCGTAGCTCTGGTCTAGCCTGCCGGAAGGTACCAGGTAGATGTTTGAATAGCTGTTGAACAAGCTGAGCTTGGTGACTTCGTCAAGCTTGATGTTGTGGTCAAGCTTGGAGACCCAGTCCGTGAGGCCGGTGTCCCTCTCCTCAAGATGATACAGGTAAAACACGCCGGAGTTCCTGTCACCCATTTTATACTCGTGCTCGAAGCCCTTGCCGAGGCCCTTCTTCTGCATCAGGTCAATGTAGACTAGGCCGTAGGCGTCGTTGTCGATGAAGTAGTCGAATGCGAACTTCGCGAAATTTCCTTCAACCTGGTTGTGCCCCACGACGGGCATGAGGGACGACCTTCTCCTGTGGAAAGAATATATCCAGTACGGAAACCACATGACCGGAATGCCGTTTATGTAGAAAGTGACGGAGTACCCTATCATCTTGTCGTTCGGGTAAAACTCAAAAAGCTTCGCTTTTATGTCATAGTGCGGAGCGTCAATGTAATCGCAGGTCGTCATGACGCTCTCCCTGCCCCACTTGTGCACGGGATCATCCATGAATTCCTCAACCTTGATGTAGACGTTCCCCTGTATGTCGGGCGTCGTGTAAATGGTGTAGAAACCCCTCACCGAAGCGATCTCAGTCGACGCGTTGTATGTAAGGTTATCGCTCATGGCCGAATAGCTGTCGGTCGAGAGGTTGACGTTGCCCTCGGCCGTGAACATGTTCTGAGAGGTGTTTACCAGCATCGTGTCAGCAACCACCACAAGGTCCCTGAGCCGGGCCTCGACAGAGCCGGAAGCCACGACCACATTGTTCTCCTCGTCGTAGCGGAGGCTGTCGGCCTTCAACTTGACCGTGATCTCCTCCTCGGCGCCCGATCTCAGGGCGCAAAGCAGAAAGACGGCGGCAAGGATTGCCGCGCGGAGAATTCTTTTGCGGAGAAAGCTCATTGATGGTCCGAGGTCCTGTACTTCAACCTTCTTGAGGCAAGATCGCTGACAACGGTGTATTCCTTTACTTTCTCCCAGCGGGCGACGGCCTGCCTGGCATTGCCCTGAGAGTAATAAGCGTCGCCAAGGTTGATCGACGCCACTGCAAGCTCGGGATCAATTGACAGCGCCCTCAGCAGCTCAACCTCCGCGGTCTTGAAATCGCCCTTAAGGCAGCACACGACGCCGAGGTTGTTGTGCAGGACCGCGTGCTTGGGATCGTCCTGAAGAGCGGCCTTGAGCTTTGACTCGGCCTCGTCGTACAGCTTCTGGTGAGCGCGGATCACGGCATGATTGTTCAATGCCGAAGGAAGCCTTGAGTCAAGGGACATGGCGAGAAGGAACTCCTCCTCCGCCGACTTCTCCAGCCCCTTCACCATGTAATCATAACCCTTCTCGTTATGGGTCTGGGCGAACGATATTCCGAAGTCGCCGCCCCTCTTGCCGTGATGCACCCTTCTCCCGTCCCTGCCCCAAACCTGGAACAGATCCCCGCCTCCGCTCTCCCTGAGCACCATCGCGAACATCCTGTCCCGCAGTGATTGCGGGTTGACCCCGCTGAGATAGGCGATCCTGGCCTCGACTTTGCCGAAAGAAACGTCCATCTCACGCACGGCCTGATACAGCGAAAGAGCTTCCTCGACGGAGCCCAGCGCCTCGTACACAATGGCCAGGTTGAATCTGATGGCCTTCTCAAGCTCTTTAAGCTCGTCGGGGAGATTTTCAAGCGCTCTCTTGAACTGCGAAACGGCCAGCTCAAGCTTGCCCTGCTCCTTTAGCGTCAGCCCCATTAAATTGTAAGCGAAGGGCGCCCTGACCTGGTCACGCAGGGCCTCCTGAAGCTCCTTCATCGAGAGGTCCCATTCCATGAGCTCTATGTGCAGCTTGGCCAGGTCAAGATGAAGGGACTTCCTCCATTGATCCTGCTTTATCCTGGCCTTCAGCGACTTGATTGAATCGGCCACCTCCATAGCCCTTACCGCTCTCAGCTTGGAGTGGATGTCAATGTTGCAGGGATCGAGGTTCAGCGCCATGCGGTACGATTCGGCGGACTTGGAATGCTGCCCCAGTCCAGAATAGGCGTCCCCGAGAAGCAGGCAGGCGTCGATATTCTCCTGATCAGAGGCCAGTATCTCGCCGGCCTCAATCAGAGCTTTTTTATAATCTTTCTTTATAAGGTAAATGTCGCCGAGCACCTGATGAAGAGCGATCAGCTCAGGCTTTATCTTGAGAAATTCTCTGCACTTTTTGGCGACTGTGTCCGCTTCCCTGGGATCAAGGGCTAGAACGGCCCTGTACTCTTCAAGAGCTTCGTCGTATTTTCCGAGGGCGCTGTACGCGTCGCCAAGGAACTGATGGGTGAGAAAATGGTCCGGAAAGGCGCTGAGAATCCTGAAGAGGCCCCTGATTGCCGCCTTCACGTGATCCCCGCCGAGCTTGACGAGCTTATTGTACTCAATGGCCGACTCCGTGTAAGAGCCGTTAAGAAGAAGCGCGTCGGCCAGAGACTCCACAAGTCCCGGGTGCCCCGGATAGATCCCCAGCGCCCTCTTGAACCTTGTTATAGCTTCGGACGCCCTTGACCTGTCCCCCGAATAGATCTTCCTGAACTCATCCACCGCGCGGTCAGGATCGTTCCCCTTAAGATATATTCCGGCAAGTATCTCCCTTATGGTCAGCTTGTCGCCGTGGCTCTCGGTGAGCATAGCGAACTTGTGCACCACCTCGCCGTAGGTTGACGGGTCAACCTCGAACAGCCTGGCGTAGGTCTCCGCGGACTTCAGGGGCCTGTCCACCCTGAAGTAAAGCTCGGCGAGCACCCTGAGCGTGTTCTTGCTCTCGGGATCGCGGGAAAGAATCTCCTCGTAAAGCCCTATGGACTTCATGACGTCCCCGCCCTCCAGATAGGCGCCCGCGAGCATTTCCGAGAGCGCCGTGCTTCTCAGGTCGTGCCTGTGCGCCCTCTCAAGGAGCTCTATTGTCTCATCGACAGCCCCCATGCTCATGAGGATCTGCCCGAGAACGTTGTAGACTGATTCCATTTTGGGCGATATGTCCAGTATCTCCTCAAGCTCGATAAGCGCGGACGGAACATCCGAGAGCCTGAGGTACAGGTCCGCGAGGGAGAGCCTGAGGGGGATATTGCCGTCCGCCGATTCAAGAGCTCTCTCATAGTCCAGTATGACATCGGGGAACAGCCTGGGATCAAGCAGCACCGCCATGCGGTACTCGTCCTTAGCCTTCTTGTAATCTCCGCACAAAAGCCTGTCGCGGGCGTTCCTCTTCATTGACTGAGCGTCTTCTCTTCTGGATCTGGTCTTCTTGAGCTGCATCACTTGAACACCGCCTCCCTGACGAGAAGGCCTGCCCCGAAAAGCGTGAACGTCGCCTGCGGAACAAAGGCGGCAAGGAAAGGCGGAACGACGCCTCCGTAGCCGAACGACCTGGATACCGAAGCAAACACGTAAAATGAGAACACTATGACTATGCAGACAACTATGCCGAAGGCCCTGCCGGAGCGCACCCTGGGAATGGTCAGCGGTATCCCGAGAAGAGCGAAGACAAAGCACGTCAGGGGAACAGAGAACTTCATGTAAAAGTCCACCATCAGCGAGCGCGTGTTGACGCCGCCTCTCTTGAGCATCGTTATCAGCTTGTGCAGCTCCCTGCTGTTCATTTCCTGGGTTGTTTTCTGCTCGCTGTATCCAAGGTGGCCGAGGAAACCTTCGGAAACGACGACGCGCATGGAATCGAATGAGGCCTCGTACTCAAGATGGCCGTCATTTCCGTACTTGTGGATCACTCCGCTTTCCAGGTTCCATATGTCCCCCTCAAACCTGGCCTTCCTGGCGACAACGACCCTCGGAACCACCCCTCCTCCGAGCTCGTACATCATTATATCCTTAAGGGTCCCCTCCTTGGGGTCCACCTTCTTCACGTAGAAATACCTGTCCCCCTTGTCCTTGAAGAAGACGTTCTCCTTTATCTGCGTGACCGGCTTCTTCATGATTATCTGGCGGATTATTCCTTCGGACACCTGATTGGCCCAGGGGACCAGGAACTCATTGGTCATATACGACATCACGCTTATAACGAGCGCGATCGCCATTATCGGCACGGCTATCCTGAACATTGAAACCCCGCTTGTGCGAAGGGCGATAATCTCGCTGTCGTGGGACAGCCTCCCCATGGTCATAGCGACCCCGAAAAGGGTCGACACCGGAAACGTGAGAACAAGTATGGCCGGAAGCTTGAATATCAGGAGCTTGAGGACGGCGAGAAACGGCACCCCCTTATTGATTATAAGGTCCGTCAGGGTAAAGAGAATGTCCGTTATCATGATCAGCACAAAGCCAAAGCTGCCCACCAGAAACGGCGGGACCATTTCCCTGGCCATGTAACGGTCTAATATGTTAATTTTTGCTGTCATTCCTCGGCTGTAATTCTATCTGTCCCGCATTGACCTTCTTCTCTGCTCACGCCTTCTGGCGCGCTCAAGGTCCTTGCGCCTCTTCTGGCTGGGCTTTTCGTAGAATTCCCGCTTCCTCATCTCGTCGATGAGACCTTCCTTGCGGACCTTTCTCTTGAACTTCATCAGGGCCTTGTCAAGCGATTCGTCCTTTCTCAGATTTATCTTAGGCATATTTTTCCCCCCTTCTCAATTGATCGGAAACGCGTGTCATCCCGGAGGCCACTTAAAGTTTCTCCCGGACAGAACGTGAAAATGCAGGTGCGAAACGGCCTGCCCCGCGCTCTTTCCCTGGTTGACAACCACCCTGTAGCCGGCCTCGTCCAGCTTGAGATCGGACACCACCTTCAAGATCGCCGAGTGAACGGCCTTCATGTCTTCAGGGTCGAGGTCCGAAAGCTTTTCAACATGAGTTTTGGGAATGACCAGAAGATGGGTCGGCGCCTGAGGAGCTATGTCGTGAAACACGAATGTCCTCTCGTCCGAGTGAACGGCCTTGGTCTCCAGGGCTCCGGAAGCTATCTTGCAGAAAATACACTCGCTCATTGCTTCTTCCCCTTTTCCTCCCACTCGTACTCCAGGCAGCACATCAGCCTGCCGCATACCCCCGACGTCTTGGTCGGGCTTATCTGCAGCCCCTGCTGCTTAACCTTCTTAACGGTAACGTGCCTCGGTTTTTCAAGCCAGGAGGCGCAGCAGAGCGGCCGGCCGCACAGGCCCAGCCCGCCGTGCATCATTGCCTCGTCTCTCGGATTTACCTGCCGCATGTCCACCTTCGCGTTCAGCATCCTCGCGAGCTCGGACTTCACGTCCTTGAGGTTGGGGTTCTTGCCGCCCGATTCCAGCTTGTAGTACAGCACGACCCTGTTCCTGTCAAAGATGTACTCAGCGTTCACGCTTTTGATCGGAAGATCGTATTCGGCGTACTTCTTCGAGGCAATCTTCCTGGCTTCCTCTTCTTTCGGGAGAAGCCCCGACTCGGAAGCAATATCTTCTTTCGTGGCGTACCGGGCTACTTTCTTAAGCCTGACGTCACGGGCTATCCTCCTGGGAAGCCCTTTTTCATATTCCACTATGACCCCGAACTCGGTGCCCCGGTCGGTCTGAACAATTACGGGAGAGCCCACCTTTATGCTCTCTTCCTTGTATCCGGTTATCGGGCAAAGGCGTCCGAATTTCCTGAGCCTAATTGCCATTTTTTTCGACATCAAAAACCTCTCCTAATCTAAGGCACATAACATCAAGGGCAAGCTTTATGTTGGCCCTTCTCTTGATGGACGAGAGCGCTCTCGAAACGGCGGACACGGCCCTGCGGGACGCGGGACCGCCGGACTTCCACATTGACCTCATGAGCGAAGACAGCTGGGCCGGAACGTCTTCGCTTTCTCTTGCTATCCTTGAAGACAGCTTGAGCATTTTCACCGTGTCGCCCGATATTTCCCTGCGTATCCAGTCGGAATCGGCCTCCGAAGATTCCCCCTGAGAGCCCTCCACGAATATTATCTTCTGGCACCTGGATACCAGGGTCAGCGGCACTCCGACGTCGCTTGCCGAAATCAGCACAAAGACTATTCCGGGAAGCGGCTCCTCGAGCGTCTTCAAAAAACTGTTGGCCGCTTCAGTGGTCATGGATTGAGCGCCATCAACCACGCATACCTTCCAGCGCGACGTGGAAGGGCCGAAGCGCGTGTAAGAAATCAGCTCGCGGATCTGGTCGATCTTTATACTCCTGCTGCCGCGCGGAGACACCACCAGGAAGTCGGGATGAATCCCCCTTTGTATCTTGTCGCAAGCCGGGCACCGGCCGCAGGAATCGCCTTTTCCCGCTTCGCAGTTGAGCGCGGACGCAAATGCCGCGGCCGCGTCGCGCATAACGCCGGGATCCGGCCCGAGAAACAGATACGCGTTTGCCACCCTGTTATTGGCAATAGCGCCAAGCAGCATTTTCTCAGCCCTGTCCTGGCCGAGAATTTGGCTGAATTGCATAAAAAATCACACCATCTCCGGGGGAAATTATATCACATCAAAAGGGGCTTATCAATTTGGCGGATCAGCGGGCTCTCGTCACGTCGTAGACGTCGGATACTTCCCTTATAGCCTTCATTACGACCCCGAGGTGTTCGGTATCCTTGATGTCAACGACCAGCTTGATGAACGCGCTGCTCCCGCGCTTGGTCTTGACATCAGCCGCGGAAACGTTGACCTTTGTCTCCACGACCTTCTCCAGTATGTCTTTCAGCACCCCGACCCTGTCGAACGCCTCGACTTCTATCTCCACCGGATAATATATCTCGGCGCCCGGTATCCACTCCACGGGGATCAGCTGGTCTTTCGGAGATCCCGGCCCGGTCACATTGGGGCAGTCGCTCTTGTGGATCGAGACACCCCTGCCCTTGGTGACGAACCCGATTATCTTGTCTCCCGGAAGCGGCCTGCAGCAACGGGAAAACCTGATGAAGACATCGTCCGCGCCGGCCACCCTCACTCCGTACTTCGAAACCTTCGCCGGCCTCCTGGCGGAGATCTTCTCGGCTATCTCATCCTCTTCTATCTGAGGCACTCCTTCAATCTTCTGCCTGAGAGCCCTCAACCGCCTGGCAACCTGATAAGCGGATATCTCCCCGCATCCGATCTGGGAATACAGCTCCCCGGCGGATGAAAGGCCGTATTCCCTGAAAACATGAGATATCTCTTCTCCCGAGCCAACACCGGCCGGGTCAAGCTTGAAGCGCCTGATCTCCTCCTCAAGCGCGGCCTCCCCCCTGGCGATATTCTCTCCTCGTTTCTGCCTTTTGAACCAGCCCTTGACCTTGGTCCTGGCGGCCGGGGTCTTGACGAAATTCAGCCAGTCAAGCTTGGGACTGTCAACCTTCCCGGTAATGATCTCCACTATGTCGCCGTTCTTCAGCTTGTGGCTTAACGGCACTATTCGTCCGTTCACCTTGGCGCCCATGCAGCGGTGGCCTACCTCGGTGTGAACCCTGTAGGCAAAATCGACCGGCGTCGCACCGACGGGAAGCCCGAAAACGGCGCCCTTTGGAGTGAAGACAAAGACCTCGTCGGCAAAAAGGTCTACCCTGAGGCTCTCCATGAAGTCCCTGGCGTCAGAAAGCTCCTTCTGCCAGTCGAGCATCTGCCTGAGCCAGGACATTTTCATGTCCAGCTTCCTGTCGGTCTCTCCTTCCTTGTACCTCCAGTGCGCGGCAATTCCGTACTCGGACACGCGGTGCATCTCGGTCGTCCTTATCTGTATCTCAACGGGACGCCCCTGCGGGCCGATCACGGTGGTGTGGAGCGACTGGTAGCCGTTCGGCTTGGGCATGGCTATGTAATCCCTGAACCTGCCGGGAATGGGCTTCCAGGAAGCGTGTATGACCCCCAGCACCGCGTAGCAGGTCTTTATGGAATCCACTATGACCCTTACCGCGATGAGGTCGTAAACATCCTCGAAGTTCAGGTTCTGGCTGATCATCTTCCGGAAGATGCTGTACAGATGCTTGGCCCTTCCGTTTATCTGCGCGGAGATGCCGACAGACCTGATAACCTTCTTCAATTCTTCAATGAATCCCTGAATGTAAACTTCGCGCTCCCTGCAGGCGTCAGTCACCTTTTCGCTGATATCCCTGTGCTTTTCGGGTTCCAGGAACTTGAAAGACAGGTCCTCCAGCTCGCCCTTGAGCCACCACATTCCGAGACGGTGGGCCAGAGGAGCGAATATCTCCATGGTCTCAACCGAAGTCTCCTTTTGCTTCTCCTTAGGCAGGAACTGAAGCGTCTGCATGTTATGAAGCCTGTCGGCAAGCTTGATTATTATGATCCTGATGTCCTCGCCCATGGCAAGGAACATTTTCCTGAAATTCTCCGCCTGCCTCTTTTCGCGCGACTCGTACGTCAGCCTCCCGAGCTTTGTGACGCCTTCCACCAGCACCGCGACCTCCTCGGAGAATTCCCGCGCGACCTTCTCGCGCGGAACATCGCCGTCCTCGATGGCATCGTGCAGCAGCGCGGCGGCCACGGTCTTGTCGTCCTGCTCCAGATTCGCGAGCGTCATGGCAACCGAGAGAGGATGGCTTATGAAAGGATCTCCCGAGAGCCTCTTCTGGCCGGAGTGAAGCTTGTCCGCCATCTCGTAAGCTCCCTGAATGAGCTTAATATCGGCGTCCCTGTTGTAGGACTTTACTTTGTTAATTATTTCCTTGATCGTTGGGGCCATGCTTCATCTTTCTGAGGGCGGATTTTATCTCCTCCCGGTAGGGAGGCTTGATCAGTCCGGCCTCGGTAACCAAAGCGTTAACATACTGCCTCGGAGTCACGTCATGATCGGGCTGCCCCTCCCCCGCAACGTCATCGCCGGACGCTGAGCTCAGGTTGACAGAGGAAAGCCGGGACGCGGCGTAAAAAGGCACGCCGTGTTCCTTGGCAAGGACGGCAAGCACGTAAGTTCCGACGTCCGCTACCACATCGCCGTTCGAAGCTATTGTGTTTGCCCCCACAATGACCCTGTTAACCTTCTTTTCCCTGAGTATTTTTCCAGCAGAGCTTTCCGGGATCAGGGCGAACGGAATCCCCGACCTCTTCATCTCGAAACGGGACAGGCGGGACAGTCGCCCCGTGTCAGGAATGAAGACCGTCTTGATCCTTTTATGCTCGTGGGCGCGTTTAAGGATTTCAGGCTCATTGCCGAAGAAGAGGACCTGCGATCCGGGCCTCACAAGGGAACTCCCCGCGTCCGCGATCCTGGAGCTTTTCTCGGACTCTTCCTCGGTTATCTTCACCGCCTCATTGAGCATGGCTCCGCGTATTGCCTTAAGGCCGAGATGGCGGCTTCCTTCGGCGGCCGATCTGACCCTGTTGAGCGCCCAGGCAACAACGGCAAAGGGCGAATTGGCCGAAGTTATCTCTTTCATGGGAACGTCCAGCGCGTAGAAAAACTCCCTCGCGTTCCTGGCGCGAAGGGATTTTGAGGCGAGAACCATGGCAAAGGCGGAGGCAATCGCCAGCGGCCCCGATCCGCAGATCCTTGAGCCCTTCATCGAAGAGAGAACGTCCGTCCAGCTTCTGAGACGAATGATCCTCACCTTGTCCGGAAGCCCCGAAGCGTCAATTACCCTTAGGGTGCCTTTGATCCATTCGATGATCTTCTGGTTTCTGTCCAAAAACTATCTCCTTCGCCGGTTCCTGCTCCTGTCCATGACGCCTATTCCCGGAGGAATGGCGCTTCTCCTTCCCTGATGCTGCTGCTGCGGCCTCTGAGGCCGTTCCCGTCCGCCCGAAGTGGAGCGTGAAGCAATGAGAACCTTCGACGAGATCTCTAGCGCGGACGAAAGCTTGCATGCCTCGTTCAGGTCCTTGCCGAAAGCGAAACTGCAATAGCCCTTTACAAGCGCGACGCCGTTCGTGCCGCTCACCAGGCCGGGAAGGATCCTCGCGACATCGTCAGAAGCGATCGCCCTGCCGGCTCTCACAACCGGGACGCCCCTGAAAAGCGACTGCCCCACGGCGTCCTGAGGAACAAGCTTTGAATCGCTTATGGATATCGCGATGGCCTCGGGAGGAAAAGCCTGAATTACCGCGTTTGCCTTGTGGTTCTTGTATATTGCCCTGTGCACAACAAGCTCCCTGGATGCCCCGCCGTCGTCACCGCCGGATTCCAGCGGAACCTCGATGACGTCATCACCCTTAAGCGCCGAAAGCATGGCGCCTTCCCTGGTGATCAGCAAGTTGTTTCCCCTTCTCACGCTCATGCTTCCGCCGTGAGTGCCGATGAGGCCCGAAACCAGCATGGTCTCGCCTATCAGGCTGAATTCTTCTATCATTTCAGATACCCCTTTCTCTTTATTGCTTCAAGGATCTTTTCGGCGGATTCGTCCGCCGCAAGCCTGTCTGATTCAACGACAATATCGGGGCTTCCCTCCTCGAACTCGACGTCCACTCCGACCACTTCGCCCAGCCCCTTTTTGCTTTTCCCGGTCCTCCTCCTTTCAATGGCTTTCCTGTAAAGGTCCGCGGTTACAAGCCCCTGTTCTCTCTTGGATTCCCTGTCGACACATGTCATGAGGTCGCATTTCACGCGGACCTCAATGAAATTCGGTATGGCACGCCTCGCGGCATCCCGCCACCTTTTTCTGTGGGCGGTAGCGTCGATAAGCACGCTTCTGCCGGACCCGAATATTGACCCGGCCTTCTCGGCCAGCTTCCCGTAAACGAAATCCCTTTCCTCCTCGGAGTACTGCGGGTCCGGCACTATCTCTTTGCGGAACTCGTCAAGCCTCAGATACTCGGCGTCAAGCTTCTTTAAAAGCTCCATGGCTATCGTGCTCTTGCCTGAGCCGGGCAGGCCTGTTATCCAGAGCGCGAAGGTCATAAGATCACCCCTCCAGGCAGGAATTGATCTTTTCCACGGAAAAGTTTTCCGAGCCAAGGCTGCGCCTGATAAAGCTGAAAAGCTTTCTGCGGACATCGTCCCCCTGCCCGGGATAGAATATCGGGTGAGCCACTACAACGGCCCGGAACGCGAAGAAAAGCGGCGAAAGCCTTTCGGAGTGCCTGTCGCCTGTCATTTTGAGATAATTTCTCCAGAACTCCAGAAAAAGATCCCTGAAGGGGCCGTCGAACCCGCCTGTCATCCGCACGGCGAACCACAGAAAGTTTACGGACAACGCGGTAAGGTCGTCCGCCGCGAGCCCCCACGGCTCCCTGGAAGCGTCAAGAAGAGAAAAGTCCCCGCCTTTATCGAACCATATGTTGCCCGGATGGAAGTCCCCGTGGATCCTGGAAAGCGGAATGCTTTCGTCTTTAACCTTGAAGCTGAACTTAACCGCGCTGCCCACCAGCTCGGCAAGCTCATCCCTGCTTGCCCACGAAATTTTCTCCGGATACGTGTCCAGTACCCCCATTAACATTTCGCCGTGCCCCACGGCATCCCTCAGATGCCTGAGCCTTACGGACCTTTCCGCCTCCCGCGGACCGCTGAACCTGCTTGAGTGAAGCTTGGCCAGGTAAGCGGCCAGGGCCTTCACCCTGTCCATATCATCCTTCCCGAGCTTGCCCTCCCGCTCTATCCTTTCAATGTCCTTCATGTAAGGCTCGCCGTCTGCCACCTCGACTATCTGAAAAAACTCCCTGGCGTCACCCAGGGATACAAGCCTGCCGCCGGGAGACAGCCCGCCAACGTCTATTGACCTGACGTGCTTCGGAATTATGTTGAACATCTCGTTCTGCAGGACAAAGACCGAAGCGCGGTCCGAGGGATGGTCGTGGGAAAAAGATACCGGGCTGAGGGTCCTGAGTACCACCCTTTTTTCCCTGCCGTTGACCGAGTAAGAGATGCTGTAGCCGCTGCCGTGCCATCCGGAGCCAAGTTTTTTGTACTCGGATATTCTGGCGGCGCTTCCCTCCCTCTGGGAGAGAAACTCTTCGGCCGCCGATTTGGATATTTGAAAATCGCTCATAATATTATCGCCGTCAGCAGGCTTATTATGACCTGCTGAAGAATCCATATCAGGACTATCGCGACGAAGGGCGCCGCGTCTATCCCGACAAACGACGGAGGAATCCCCTTTCTGATAGGCTGGATCACGGGATCGGTCGCGGAATACACCAGCCGCACGGCGGTGTTGAACCTGCCGATCGGCAGCCACGGCAGCACTGCCCTGGCTACTATTAATAGTATGTAACCGTGTAATAACCAGTTGATTATGTCAACAGCGTAAACCATTCGATTTTTCCGCAAAGAGAAGTGTCGTTTCAGCTTAAAGAGAAGAAAGTTACGGCTTGAGTTCCCTGCCCAGCTCTTTCGATCTCCCGGCGGCAGCCATTATAGCCGATTTTACCGCTTTTTTGAATCCTAATCTGGAAAGAACTTTCATCCCCGCCCGGGTCGTCCCGCCGGGAGAAGCGACCATGTCCGCGAGCTCGGCCGGGTCTTTCCCGGAAAGCTTCATCGTTTTTCCCGCGCCGAAGACGGTCTCAATTGCGAGCTTTCGCGCCGCCTTCCGAGACAGTCCGGCCGCTCTGCCTCCCTCCTCCAGGGCCTGGGCCGCAAGATAGATGAAAGCGGGTCCCGAGCCGGACAGCGCGGTCACCGCGTCCATCAGTTTTTCAGGGATGACCACGACCTCACCCACGGATGAGAATATCGCCTCCGCAATCCTGTTCTTTGACGAGATGGCGGTCACTCCCGCTCCGACCAGGGCGGGATTATTGGGCATAGAGCGAACGATCCCGGCCTTCCTGATGTATTTCCTTATACTATATGTAGGAACGCCGGCGGCGATCGATATCACCAGATGCCCGGGCCTGACGGAGGGGCCGATCTCCCTGAGGACCGATCCCATGGTCTTGGGCTTCACCGCAAGAACGATCACGTCCGCGCGCTTTATGCAGTCGATGTTATTCTTAAACGTCTTTATCCTGTACCTGGACTTTAGAAGCTTTAAGCGTCTGGAAGAAACATCGGAGGCGCAAATGCCAGAGGAATTCAGTCCCTTGATCAGCGCCTCGGCCATCCTGCCTGCGCCGACGAAAGCGATTTTTTTTCCGCGGATGAGCGTCACTTACGGCTGAAGAACTTCCCGTTGTCGGACGGCTCGTCGAACTGGGCGTTCAGCGCCGCTTTCCCCTCGATGTCGCTTATCAGTATGTGGTTCGGAGTAAAGAGGAATATCGCGTCCGCTATCTTGAGCATGTGCCCGTCGATCGCGTAAGCGGTGCCGCACACAAAATCTATGAGGCGCGTGCCCTCGGCCGGCTCAAGATGGCGAAGGCTGATAATGACGGGAGACCCGCTCCTGAGGTGCTGGGATATCGTGAGTGAATCCTCGTAGACTTTGGGCTCGTATATGACTATCTCGTACTCGCCCTCCTCGGAATTCGCCCTGCGCCTCTCGTGACGCTCGGAGCTGCCGAAATCAACCTGCCTTGTAGCTTCCCCTGAGATCACGACGCCCTCCCCCAGTCCTATGAAGTTCTTCGCCCTCTCAAGCAAGTTCTCGACCATGAGGCACCTCCGTCAGGAAGTATAGCTTATTCCAGTCGTGGAATCAATATTTTGGGAAGGAAATTTATAGAGATCAAGTTGAAATTAAAATTCTATGCAAGTTTTACGCAACTTCTGCCGATATTAATAAGTGGAAGCAATAAAAGACTAAATTTTCCTTAAAAATTGAATATTCGGTTCTGAATAAAGAGTGCCTGTCTCTAAGGCGCTCTTTTTTATTGGGCATCAATTGGTGGCCACCTGCATGGAGCCGGATAACGGGAATCGCTTTTTAAGAGCGCAGGTGGCTTAACATGCGCTCTATTTTTTTGCAAGGGGGTAAATGATGAAGAAAGCAATGATCGGTATTCTTTGCCTGGCGCTCGTATCAATGGGAACGGCAATGGCTGAGGACTTAAGCGCGGCGGTGGACCCGCTTTATCTGGGTGTCGGAGCGAGGCCTCTGGGAATGGGCAAGGCCTACGTGGGACTCGCGGAGAACGCGGAGGCCCTGCTGATAAACCCCGCGGGGCTCGGATGCCTCAACGGAGGAAAGCTCACCTCGATGTACAGCACCCTCATGAACGACGCCAAGTACATGGTGCTCGCGGGAGGCATGCCGCTGAACGACGCGGTCGGGATCGGCGCCGGATTCGCATCGGTGTCGGTCGACGACATCGGACTGTACGATTCGGGAGGAAACCCTCTCGGCACCGCCAACTACGTTAACGGCGTGGCGTTTCTCTCGGCGGCCGTCAATCTTGAGAAGGACGGCGTCATATCCGAGGTTCTCCCCAACAACGGTAAGGCGTTCCTCGTGGGAATGAACCTGAAGATGTTCTTCCAGCAGGCTTCGGGGCATGACTCCGTCGCGTCCGCCAACGGCTCCGGCATGAACGCCGACCTCGGGATCCTCTACAGGCCTGACAGCTTCTACACGATAGGCTTCAACCAGCAGAACATACTGCCTTCCAACATGGGGGCCAAGCTCAGGTTCACCGACGGAGTCGAAGAGGAGATCCCGGGGCTGACCAAGATAGGGACAAGGATCAACGTCCTGGGCCCGAAGGGAAAGGCGCTGGTTGAATCCACCAACACATTCTACCTGAACATCGACGCCGACTTCACCAGATGGGGAACGGCAGGTCACGCGGGAGTTGAGTACAATCCGGAGAAATGGCTCTCCATCAGGGCGGGGCTCGACCAGGACGCGACCCCGGTTGAGATAGCCACCAACCCGACCCTGGGTGTCGGGCTCAAGTTCTCCGATTTCGCATTCGACTACGCCTATCATCCCTACGGGGAGATCGTGGACAACACCACTCATTTCTTCTCGCTCTCATACCTGGGGCCCGAAGAGGCAAGGCCGGCCAGGGTGGCTGATGAGCCTGCGGAGCTTCCGGACATATCCCTGAGCATCTATCAGCCGAGGAACGAGTCGGTTGTCTACGAAAGAAGGCTCAAGGTCAAGGCCAAGGCAGAGGGCGTCGAGGAGAGCGGCGGCGTCAAGATCGCCGGTCTCGACGCGAAGAAATACAAGAACGACTACTATGCCACGGTCACGCTCGACAAGCCGGGCAAGAACGTCGTAACGGCGGTTGCCTCAAACGGCGAGGAGACGGTCACAAGGAGCCTGAAGCTCCTTCGCCTCCTGAGCTTCAGCGACGTCCCCAACGGCTTCTGGGCAAAGGATCCGATAGAGTCGTGCGCGACCCTGGGGCTTGTCCAGGGATTCCCGGACAGGACGTTCAAGCCGAACAATGCATTGACGAGAGCGGAGCTCGCTACCCTCATCGTCCGCGCGAGAAAGATCCCCCTGCCGGACGTCACATCAAGGGTGTTCAAGGACATGCCGAAGACCCACTGGGCGGCGCCGTACATTCTGGCAGCCAAGAAAGAGGGTCTGGTGAAGGGATATCCTGACGGGACATTCAGGCCCAACAGGACCATAACAAGAGCAGAAGGAGTCACGGTTTTCGCCAGGTCAGACGGACTGGAGGAGGACGCGGACATGTGGGAGGTCCCGTTCCCGGACCTCTCGGCGAGGCACTGGGCGACAAGGATGGTCTCATCCGCCGTCAACGCCGACCTGCTCGGATATCTTGACGGAAAGGACTTCCAGCCTAACAAGAAGCTCTCAAGGGCCGAAGCGGTGAGAGTGCTCGCCAACACATCGCTTGCCAGGCACAGAATATCAACTCTGAGGGACTTCACGATAGGCTACGACCTTCCGGAGGAAGCAACCCCGGCTGCTGAAGTTGAGGAAGAAGAGCCAATAGCTTACAGCTGGTAAAAGAGATACTTGAAGGGGGTAAAAATATGAAACACCTGCTTAAGGGAGCAATCTTCGCGCTGGTGATCGGAGCCCTGATAGTTCCTCTCAATTTCATTGATTCACCTGTTATATCGGACAGCGCGGCTTTCGCCTGGCTCACAGGAAAGATAATGGTCTCCAACAACGACACGGTCAATTCCGAATCGCCAAAGGTGGCCACGGACTCATTCGGAAGAAAACACATCGTCTGGGACGAATATGACGGCTCGGATAATAATGTCTATTACGAGAGGCTGGATCCCAACGGCAACGTCCTCATAAACAACCTGAAGATCAACAACAGTGATGCTGCCGAACCCTCTGTTGCGGTTGACTCCAACGGCGACGCGTTCGTAATTTTCTCCGAATGTTGGGGAGGCATAAAATACAGAAAAGTTAAGTATGACGGATCGCTCGGCAGCAGCATCAAGAACGTATGGAACGATGACGCCAACCAATACGACCCGTCAGTCGTCATAGACTCAAGCGACAACATGCACATCGTATGGAAGGACCAGTGGGGCGCGCTTGACATCGCGTACAAAAAGATCAGGTGTTCCGATGGAAGCACGCTGGTCGGGAAGACTCAAGTGAACATAACGGCCGACAATTGCTCTCTTAACCCTCCCGGCATAGATGTTGACGCGAGCGGCAACGCCTACGTGGTCTGGATGCAGAAACCCTCCGCCGGAAGCAGCGTTTATTATGTGAAATTAAGAAACATCTCGGCAGCCGGTCCCGAAAGGATCATCTACAACAACTGCGAGCTCGGGGAAAACGTGGCGATAGCCGTTGACGCTACCGGCAATTCAAATATCGTCTGGAACGACGACCGAACCGGAATTAATAACATTTACTATGAAAAAGTGTCGCCTGCCGGCGCCGTCCTCGTGAACGACCGCCGGGTCTCAAGCATGTCGCATGCATACGAACCGCAAATTGTCCTTGACCCGTACAATAACGCCCACGTCGTGTGGAGAAGCCAGCAAAATCTCTATTACGAAAAAATCAATTATGACCATTCGCAAACTGAACCTCTGGTCGATGACATGGGCCTTATCGAAGATTGTGGATCAGTCAATTCCTCCTCCATCGCCATCGACACCAACGATGAAATATATCTGGTATGGCAGGAACTGTATGATTCAGGATCCTGCTATGAAGTGTTCCGCAAGAACTTTGAGAACAGCTTTTATTCCATTTCCGGGAATGTTACCGGATACTCTGGAACGGTCACACTTACAATAGATTCCGGAGGTTATTCGAATGTCGCAACTATCGAAGCTCCCGGATCTTACTCCTTCGACGGCCTGATCAACGGCGACTACCTCATTGTTCCCGAAGAAATTAACGGCTACGACGTCGACCCAACAAACCGCTCGGTGGCCGTAAACAATGCCGACCGGTCCGGACAGAACTTCGATTATTCGGTGAACACCTACACCATCTCCGGCACGGTGACCGGCTATACCGGAGGGAACGTGACAATCACTCTGTCAGGAAGCTCCTCAGACTCACAAGTGGTCAACGGCAACGGAGGATTCTACTCGTTCTCAGGCCTGGCAGCCGGCGACATGTACAGCATAGTTCCCGAGAGTAAAGTCGCCGAAGGGTGGGAAGTCGAGCCAGGCAATCACTTCATCCCCAGTCTGGATTCAGACGAGCCGAGCAGGAACTTCCTCTACACTGAACTACCCGGAAGCAATCCGGTAGTAATCGAATGCAGCCCGTCGAGAATAGATTTCGTTGTGCCGGAAGGATATAACCCGGCTGACTATCCTGAGATCTTGGAAATATGGGAATCAGGAGGCGGGGAGCTTAACTGGGCATGCACTGATGATTTCCCGGGTTACGGCAAGCTTTTGTGGGCAACTCCAAATAACGGCGACGGCCCCTACCCCCAAAATTTAACCATAGAAATCAAATATGACAACATGAGCCCCGATTATTATGAAGGGGAAATAATTATTTGGGACAGGATCGGGGATTATGTGGAGAAGAGGATCCCAGCGACCATAACGGTCACGCCAGCTTCCCTGCCAACTGTGACCTCTGTAGCACCTAGCTCAGGATTCAACAACGCCGCAACCGGCGTTACTATCTACGGCACCAACTTCACCGGAGCCACAGCCGTGATGATAGGAGCATATAACGTCTCCTCGTTCACCGTGAACAGCTCCACCCAGATATCGGCCACCATTCAGGCGGGCATCCCGGCCGGAACATACCACATGACAGTGACCACACCCTCAGGCACAAGCTCAACCTCGTCAGCTGACGAATTCACCGTCCTGTCGCCTCTGCCTCCGCCAATAGTGACGGCGGTAAACCCCAACATGGGATACAATATCGCCGCAACCAACATAAACATATACGGCAGCAACTTCTCAGGCGCAACCGAAGTCAAGATAGGAACATACAACGTCTCCTCGTTCACCGTGATCGAACCTACCCGCATATCGGCCACCATTCAGGCGGGCATCCCGGCCGGAACATACCACATGACAGTCACAACCCCCTCAGGCACAAGCTCAACCTCGTCAAACGACGAGTTCGCTGTCCTGTCGCCTTACCCTCCTCCAACCGTGACTTCGGTAATCCCCAACTCGGGATACAATAATGCCGCAACCGGAGTGAACATCTACGGTACTAACTTCACCGCAGCAACAGCCGTGAAGATAGGAACGTACGACGTCTCATCGTTCACCGTGAACAGCTCCACCCAGATATCGGCTACAATTCAGGCGGGGCTTCCGGTCGGAACATACCACATGACTGTGACCGCATCCGGCGGCTCAAGCGCAACATCACCAGCCGACGAATTCACTGTCATGGCGCCATCGGACACAATTCCTCCGGCAAATATCACCAACCTGACAGCAGATAACCCGACAGTCAACTCGATCAGGCTGCAATGGACAGTGCCGGGTGATGACGGTATGATCGGCGTGGCCGCTGAATATGACATAAGATATTCCACCATCCCAATAACTGCCGCGAACTGGAACACCAGAACACAAGTCGCCGGAGAACCGTTCCCAATCCCTGCGGGCAACACTGAGGTTCATACAGTAACAGGCCTTAACCCTAACACCACCTACTTCTTCGCGATGAAAACTGCCGACGAAGTGCCCAACTGGTCAGGACTTTCAAACAACGCAAGCGCCACAACGCTGGCTAACGAACCTGTAATTTCAACCACCCAGTCGAACCTGTCATTCACTGCTGAAGAAGGCTACTCGTGGGCGGAAACAGCAGAAAACCTTACAGTGTTCAATTCAGGAGGCGGAACGCTCACCTGGAGACTTGAAAGCAATATTACGGGGTTGGGCGATGTCCTGTCTTTTATCCCGGCGGTCGGCGGCACGGGCGCCACGGCACACTCAGTTTACCTGGTCGAAGGAATAGCGGCCGGGTCATACTCAGGCTCAATAACAATATCCGACACCCACAACACCCCTCCGGTGGCGGACAAGATCGTGCCGGTAACGATAACGATTAATCCCGCGCAGACCACTTCTATATCAGGATATGTCAGCCTGCAGGGAGGGGCAGATCCGTCAGGAATTCTTGTAAGCTGCTCCGGAGGATCAGATTATACGGACATGAGCGGCTATTATGAGATCACAGATCTTGCTGACGGAAGCTACGACATCACAGCAACAATGGCCGGGTGGGATATCCAGCCCTCGAATTTCGCCAATCCTGTGGTAATTTCCGGCGCGGACCAGACCGGCAAAAACTTATACGGCACCCCTGTGGTGACAACTCATAACATCGCCGGAACAGTCACACTTCTGGGCCAGGCCGACCATTCAGGCGTGACCGTCAGCGACGGCACCAGGTTCACAGTTACCAATGCGTCCGGATCATATCTGATAACAGGCGTGCCCGACGGCTCATACGACCTGACAGCAACAAGGGCCGGGTGGACAATATTTGCTTCCAACTTCACAAATCCTGTCGCTGTCTCTGGGTCTAACCTTTCCGGAATTGATTTCGAAGGCGTTATTGAGGGAGCGCCGTACATAATAAGGATTGACCCGACATCGGGCCCGGTCAACTCCTCCGTCAGCATCATCGGAGGGAACTTTGGAGCGGCAAAGGGCTCAAGCACTCTCCTATTTGCCGACATGCCGGTCGCGGACAATCTCATCACGCACTGGAGCGACAATCTTGTGATATTCACGGTGCCCACAACCTCTACGGGGAATAAGAACGTCCAGGTGATCGTCGGAGGAACAGGCAGCAATATCAAGCAATTCAACGTGAACTCGACCAACCCCAACCACGGAAGACCGTCGATAACGAGCCTCTCACCAATATCCGGAGAAGTAGCGACGGCGGTAACCCTCTACGGAGAGAACTTCGGCGCAGTTGAAAACACGGTAGTATTCGACGGAGCTGCCATAACCCCGGCCAACGTCACCTACTGGAGCGACACCATGATAATCTTCATAGTGCCGAACCCCGTTCCTTCAGGCACTCTTGGATTAAAGGACATTTACGTCGAAGCCGGAGGCCAGCAGAGCAACACGGTCCAGTTTGACGTGACATCGCTAAGCCCCAACAACAACAGGCCAAAGATATACAGCATCAGCCCGGCCGAGGGAGAAACCAATATCACGGTCACCCTTACCGGAAACAACTTCGGCTTCGCTCCAAGCGAGCTTTACTTTGCAGGACAGCAGATATCCCACGACACATGGGGCAACACGCAGATAACGTTCACGGTCCCTTCGGGAGCGGACATCGGGCCGAACGAGATATACGTCAAGCGAGCGGTATACTTGAGCAACACGGTAATTTACACCGTGACGGCTCCGGGCACCGCCCCCTACATAGACTGGCTGTCTCCCGTCGAGGGCCCTGTGGGAATATCGGTAACGATAGTCGGCGGCAACTTCGGAGATGCCAGAGACACCCTGTTCTTCGGCGGGTCCCAGGTGGACCCGGACCTCATAACGTTCTGGGAGGAGAACCAGATAATATTCACCGTGCCGCACCGCATGACGACCGGACCGAAGGACGTGATCGTGCAGGTAGGGATCGAGCAGAGCGATCCGGAAGAGTTCAACCTGACATCGCTCTCGGTAAACGACCAGATACCGAATATCGAGTCCATAGACCCGTTTGAAGGACCTAACGGGATCTCAGTGACCCTGTTCGGAAACCACTTCGGCGACACGCCCGGCCAGCTGTGGCTCGCGGGAGCACAGAGGAACGAACAGATAACACAGTGGACCGATACCATGATTGTCTTCACGGTGGACGCCTCCGCGACAGGCCCGCTGAACATATTCGTGGTCAGGGGCATATACCAGAGCAATACGGTGCAGTTCAACGTGACGTCGCTCTCAAGCGATCCGGACATACCTTCCATAACAAGCATACAGCCGCCAAGCGGCATCGCCGGAAGGTCCGTGACGCTGATCGGAGAGAACTTCACCGCCCAGGGCAGGCTGTTCTTCGACGGAGCGGAGCTCCTGGATGAAGTGACGCACAGAAGCGACAACATGATCATATTCACGGTGCCGATAGACGCTTATGAGGGCGATCACGACATATACGTAATCGCGAACGGCAACTACAGCAACACCGTGCGATACACCGTTGTGGACGAAACGATCACGTCGCCCATACCCAACATAACCAGCATCAACCCGGTCGAAGGGCCGAGGGGAATATCCGTGACGCTCTCCGGAAACAACTTCGGCGACTCCGGGATCCTCTACTTTGACGGGGCAAACGAGACCGTACAGGTCACTCAGTGGGGCCCCGAGCAGATCATATTCACCGTGCCCCTGCCCGATTCCGGAACAACGGGGCTCAAGGAGATCTACGTTGAGGTCAACACGGAAGCCAGCAACACCGTGGTCTTTGACGTAACGTCACTGACGCCGAACCCGAACATACCGTCGATCATGACAATTAATCCGGAGGAGGGCCCGGTCTCGACGGTAGTGACCCTTGAGGGAGCCAATTTCGGCCTCGAGGCAAGCGGAAACCTCTTTTTCGACGGCAGCATAATTGCCGCCGACCTTTGGACAGACGCGATGATAGTCTTCACGGTGCCGGACACCGATATGGGCGAGAAGGCCGTGTCGGTGGAGGCGAGCGGAGAGTTCAGCAACACGGTAACGTTCACCGTTACGGGATTTGAGCCGGACTCCGTTGAGGGAGTGTTCAACTATCCCAACCCGTTCGATCCGGTGATCGGCGAAGCAACGGTGTTCGAATTCACGGTTGAAGACACCCCCAGGGAAGTGGGCGCATACGTCTACGACCTCGCCGGAAGGATGGTCTGGAAGGAAGAGAGGGTCATTGCCGCGAACCCCGGCCAGATCATCTGGGACGGCAGGGACCTTAAGGGGGACATAGTGGCAAACGGCGTCTACCTGACGATAGTTATCGACAAGGACGAAGAGGTCATGATAGGCAGATGCAAGCCGTTCGTGGTGAAATCGGGGGAAGAGTAGATATAAAATAGAGATTAAGCAGCAATTAATAGAGATTAAATAGGGCGGAAAAACTTAATAAGCTTCGAACGAAAAGGTGCCTGTCCTTTGACGAGCACCTTTATTTTTTTAGGAGGGCATACATGAAAAATCAAATAATGAAAGGGCTGGCGCTGGTCTTCATACTGTTTGCTGTTTCCGCTCCCCTCCAGCTGATCGACACACCGATCTTTCCCGAAGGAGTTGCGTACGCGTGGTACGCGAGCGACTACCTGCTGACATCTCCAGCTGATGGCTATGAATCAAGTTATGCTGATGCCGCAGTTGACTCTTCAGGCAACATCCACGTTGTATGGCAGGACAAAAGAAGCGGCAACTGGGACATATATTACAGAATGATCTCTGCCGGCGGAATTCCTGGGGAGGAAATCAGAGTAGACGACGCAAACGACAGCGCAGACCCGCCCATTAATTCGCGAGCCCCTAAAATTGCCGTTGACCCGGACAACCGCGCACATATTGTCTGGGAAGACGACAGGAATACCAATCAGGAGTGGAATATTTATTATGAGAGGATCGACAATCCTCACGGGGATAATATCAATAATGAAAAAGTTACCGATCACGACAGAGACCAGACCAGCCCTGATGTAGCTGCAGACGCGGATGGAAGAGCATGGGTTGTATGGGTAACCGAAACAGATCAAGGCGATAAAGATATCCGCTTTAAAAAAGTGGTGGACAATGACGCGAAAAGCACGTACAAAGTCACCAACACAAATCCCGGAGACGAATCATGCCCAACAATAGCTGTTGACTCGTCTAACAATCTCCACGTTGCATACACGGCATGGAGAAGCTCAAGCTACCGGGTTTATTACGCCTATAAGGACAGCGGCCACCTAAACAGCAACTTCGACAATGAAACATTAATATCAGGCAGCGGGAACCCGGTTTACCCGGATATTTCCGCCAGATCAAACATGGTGTCCTATCTGGTTTGGAAAGAAGGAACCTCAGAAATCAAGTACACAAGAATTAACAACGGGACTCCGGGATCAACCATTACAGCTTCATCAGGATCTCCGAAGGGCCGGCCGTCAATCTCTATCGGATCTGACGGACACGCGCATATAATCTTCAGGGATTACAAGCCGGGAAGAGACGGGATCTACAACTCAGGAATTTTTTACTCCAGGCTGGACGCAAGCGATACGATCGTAGCGGCGGACTACGAAATAACCGAAGACCCGGCAATGGCGGACTCATATGGATGCGCCGTTGTAGTTCAACCCGGCATTCCCACCGACAGCGTGAACGTCATCTGGACGGACAGCAGGCTGGGCATCAATGAAATATTCTATCAAAAAGGTTCAGGCACTCTCCCTCCCACCTCCACCGTAACTGTCGAGGAGGAAGTTTACTACTGGGGCGATTACAACTCCACCTGGCTCGATGACCCGATTCATGGCTCGGCGAACGATCCGGAACTGGGCGCTGCCGGCATAGAAAATGTCAAGATTCTGATCGAGAAGGAAGACAGCCCAAAATACTGGGACGGATGGAATTGGACAAACACCGAAACATGGCTTTATACAACCGACACAGGCGACAGATGGCAGTATGACGGGCCGGACTGGTCGGCCGGACCGAAAGCATTTTTTGAAGATTCCATCGGACAGCTGATAACAGTTTACTCAAAGGCAAGAGACACTGACGGAAACGATCAAGGGCAGCCGTACGGCGAAGACAGTTTCATGTTCCTGCGGATCACTTACACAATTTCTGGCAACGTAAATCTCAACGGCGAGACCAACCATTCCGGGGTAACCGTCAAGGTCGAAGGAACCGCGCTGGAGGCGCAGACGGACACGAACGGAGACTACACCATTTACAATGTTCCCGAAGGCATGGTCACCCTGAGCGCCTCAAAGGAAGGATGGACACTGTCCCCTACGTTCGCCAATCCGTTCCAGCTCACCGCGAACGCTGCCGGTAAGAATTTCAACGGTACTCGCACCACCTATACCATTTCAGGCACGGTATTGGGCGGCTTCGCGGGGATCGAGGTTTCGGCCTCGGGCGACGGAGGACAATACGAAACGGCCACGACGCGGTCGGACGGCACCTATACGATAAGCGGCCCCTCGCTGACTTCGGGAAATTACTGGGTCAGCGCGTACGAGGACGGGTACAGCATTGTGGAGTACGGAACATGGACGAACCCTGTGGCGGTCAGCAGCAATGTGGCGGGGATCGATTTTATTGCCTACACGATCATGTACACGCTCACGGGCAGGGTCACGGAACAGGACGGGACGACCGGAATTGCCGGCGTGACAATATTGAGGGATGACAGTGAGATAGCGACCACCGGATCGGACGGAAGATTCAGCGTCGAGAACCATCCGGGCGGGACTTTCACTTTTAGGGCGCAAAAGACCGGCTACAGCTTTGCAAGGAACGGATTCGGCAATCCGTGCACGCTCCAGCCGGGTTTCGGCGTATGGACGCCGGCCATAAACTTTAAAGCCACCGCCACGCCGCCGCCGACATTCAACATCTCCGGGAGTCTCACGGGACTGCCGCCCGATCAGGATGAAGGCATAACAGTCTCTATTTCAGGAGGCCTTCCCGACACACAAACTGATTCCAGCGGAAATTACACGTTTGCGGACGTTGAAGCGGGAGACTACATCATCACGGTACCGGCGACAGTCGGAGATTATAACGCCGATGATCCGTCGGTAAACGTGACGGTAGCATCTTCCGACATTGAAAATATTGATTTCAATTATTCGCCGGCTGTAGTCACGACTCCCCATATTGACGAGGTCAGCCCCGACACCGGACCGGGAGACATATCCGTCACACTGCTTGGCTCCAATTTCACCTACTCATCGGTCGGGAACAGCCTAATAATCGCGGGCAACGACTACACAGACACAGTTACCCAGTGGGAGGACAAGCAGATAATATTCACGATCCCCGCCCTTTCAGGGCCTCCAACGAAGCAGATATACGTACTGGTCAACGGCGAGTCGAGCAACACCGACAAGACCTACACCTTTACCGCGGACCCCAACGACAACATCCCGTCTATCGAGAGGATCGTTCCGTCATACGGGCCGGTCGGAATATCGGTCACGCTGTACGGAAACAACTTCGGCGCGAATAACGGCTTGGGAGAGGTGAAGATCGGCTCATACGACGGCATTGTGACCCAGTGGGAGGACGACATGATCGTCTTCACCGTGCCACAGTCGTTTGCCAGTACCGGAAACAGGAAAGTCAGGGTCAGAAGATACGTCGCTCCGGATTATTTTGAGAGCAACAGCGTCTGGCTTGACGTCACCGATATCAATCCGAACAGCGATATCCCGTCCATCAAGACCATAACGCCGTCAAGCGGTCCGGCCGGACAGCTGGTGACTCTCGGAGGCCAGAACTTCGGCACGTCAGGCACCCTGCGCTTCGGCGGGAATGACATATCGTGGCAGAGCAGGACGGACAATATAATAACCTTCCTGGTGCCCCAGTGGGCCTCCGCCGGAACGGTCTACGAGGTCCAGGTCACGGCCAACGGAAAGGAAAGCAACACCGTAAGGTTCACGGTAAGCTCATCCCCCACCCAGACAATTCAGCTTGATTCCATCTCTCCAGAGAGAGGGACTGCGGGAATAACGGCAACGCTCTTCGGCCCGGACTTCGGAAGCGTTCAGGGCACCGTATACTTTGGCTCCTTCACATGCACGATACACATGTGGGAAGAGAAGCAGATAACCTTCACCGTCCCTCCGGGGGCGACCATAGAAATGATCTACGACGTTTATGTTGAGGTCGGAACGGATTTCAGCAACTCCGTTACATTTGAAGTTACAAGCATCCCCGTAAATCCTCCGTCTATCAACACGATCGACCCGTCGGCGGGGCCTGTCGGCACCGTTGTCACGCTCGAGGGCATCAACTTCGGAGTTCCGGGAGAGCTCTACTTTGACGGCAATGTCATAGCGCACGACTCCTGGAGCGGCACGTCAATAACATTCACGGTCCCCGAAACCAGCCTGGGAGCCAAGCTCGTCCGGGTAATGTCCGGCGGCAATTTCAGCAACTCAGTTGAGTTCACCGTAACAAGACCCGACCTTGACTCGGAGAACACGGTATTCAACTATCCTAACCCGTTCGACCCGACCAAGAATGAATCAACAGTGTTCGAATTCGAGCTTGAGGACCTTCCGAAGGAAGTCACGGCATACGTATACGACCTGTCCGGCAAGCTTGTCTGGCAGGAAACCACAGCAATAAGCGCGAACCCCGGCCAGATCACCTGGGACGGCAGGGACATGAAGGGAGACACAGTCGCAACCGGAGTGTACCTGGCGCTGGTAATGAACATGGACGACGAGGTAATGATAGGCAGATGCAAGCCGTTTGTTGTG
>Ga0180433_10001467_pt1 | contig 39244 bp, 50 predicted proteins | sample SS_ome_8_FD_132980 | JGI IMG/M metagenome (GOLD analysis project Ga0180433, IMG submission 132980) | Hypersaline lake sediment archaeal communities from the Salton Sea, California, USA - SS_1_D_1 metaG | ecosystem: Environmental > Aquatic > Non-marine Saline and Alkaline > Hypersaline >... | reverse complement strand
TAGCATGAGCACGATTTTCACCCCTTTTAGCTCCCAAGTGTGAAGAATTGTTCACTATGTGAACGAAAATCCTCCCGAAACCGTGGGATTTGACATGTGCCCTCATTCATCGCGGCACAACAGCGGAGTCTCAATCATTATTCAATGATGCTCTAATCGCAATTAACGCTGGCTGTTTAACTCCAAAACGAAGTGCATCAAGTAATCTCCCAATTGCTATCGAAAACCCCATACTGCATTGGGTAACCTGGGGAGAGCTTGCAAGGTGGGCCGTAAAGGCCGGCAAGTCCATTCACCCGATTTTCAAACAATATGGTTTTGTTTCAAGCATGGCCGTGGAATCTAGCGCAAATCCAAAACGTCAAAATCTACCGGCGCTAAAGCAGAACACCAATCCCTGCCTCACACCCACCCCCAAGTTGAGGCCAAACCAGGAAGCCCAGTTTAATTGTCGGAATATTGCCGAGGAGGAATGGAAAAAAAATCCCCAAATGACCATAACTGCTATGGCCCGACAGGTTAGAACGCTAATTGGGAGCGCCGATAAAATGTACACCGAGAGGACCACCTACGAATGGATCAAGGATCTGAAACCTGGTCCCAGAAAAGGTGGCAGGCCACCAAAGAAAAAACCTCCGGTCTAGCTGACAAAACCTCCCGTTAACGCATGACCAACCATCCTCCCGTTGAGCGAAAATCGCGCTGTAATTTCTGGCGATTAAGCATCTAAAAACCTCCGGTCTAACTTAAAAAACCTCCGGTCTAGACTTCGCGGGAGTTTTTTCTTTTGGTCATGTCCGCTATCTCTTTGCAACAAAGGAGGTAACAAAATGGCAATTGAAAGCGACGGGCGGTATCTGACTTACTCCCAAGTAGAAGACCGGTACGGGTTGAGTCAAATTTTTTTAAGGACGCGCGTTCACCGACGAGAAATCCCCCATATCCGACTAAGCCGACGAATGGTTCGGTTCGACAAGAAAGAGCTCGAAGCCTGGCTTCGGGATTGCTCCGTGAAGCCCGAACCAAAGGAAGCAAGGGGCGCCCAAAATGCGTGAACATTTTTACTCGGTGTGAACAAAAGTTGACAGCTTGGGACAACTCCGCTACTAGTGAATATGTCCCGGCCCGCTGAAAAGACTTGCATCTACCGCCACCCAAACGGCCGAAAGTGTGAGGCCTACCGCCTCAAGGATCGCCCTTATTGTTGGGCCCATGATCCCGAGTACACCCCGGCCGCCTTCGAGCGCCGAAGCAAGGGAATCCAAACCACCAACGCGCGAAACGGGGGGCTTACCGATCAACCCGCCCCGCCGGCCGATGGCCCGCCCAGGACTCGAGCCGATCTCCTCGCCTACCTCCAAGAGACAATGGAAATGGTGCGAAACGGCCGCCTCGATCACCGCCGGGGCGATGTGGTCATGAAGCTAGGCAAGCTCGCCCTGGAAAACATCGAGGAGCTCGAGGAAGAAACGGCCGAGGCTGAGGCGGACGCAGAAATCGCCAAGCTGGGAGCGGTGTAATGGCAAACCTTTTGGATAAGCTCGAAAACATCAAGATGATCAAGGATTACATCCGGTGGCGTGCAGGCGCCGAGGGGTTCAGCGCCGAGGCCCTAAAGATCGACGTGAGCGCGAGCATGGAGCGGCCGGAGTACAAGGTCAATCTTGAGTACGGGGGCTTTGGTAGCCAGTACACGATCCATGAAGACGACAATTACAAAGCGCCAACCTGGTGCTCGGTCGAAACGATAAAAGCCCTTCGAGATCTGAACCACTACATCCTAGCCCACGCCGCCAAAGCCGCCCCGAAGCCCGAGGAGCCCCCGGAGCCGATCGAGGAAAAGCACGTCACCTTTGCGGCCCTCAAGGAGTTTGAGGCGGCCATGCATAACCAGCTTGCCCAGATTGAGCGGGAAATGGGGTTTGAATCGGGCCGGGTTCAAGTTACATCAGCCCAGCGCAATGAAGATGACTCAGGCACATGGCGCCTAGCTGCCCTCCACCCATCCACCGGTAGTAAATGCCTAGCAACGATCCATTTTACAGCGGTTGATATCAGATACCTTCAGCGCAACCCCCACGATCTGGAACACCTCGCCAAAAAGAAGCTACAAGAGGCAATCGATTCCATCCGCTGGGAAATCCTAAACGTGAGGCCGGAGGCGCCTGACTGATGGGCAACGCCTGGGATGATCTCAACGGCGGGTGGGCCGGCGCCGATAAGCCAAAAAAGGGAGCAATGAACCCGCACGAAACCAATGCAGAGTGGGCAAAGTTTTCGGTGTACGACCCCGGAAACGACGCCGACGAAAGATTGATCCTTGGGAATTGGCTTGATCATCTAAGAGCCCTATACCGTGAGGACAAGGCCGATGGTAGGCGGCGGCTAAAATCTATCGCCAAGCTTGGTAAGCATGGGTGGAGGGCAAAACGGGATCAGGTTGCCGATCTGATCAAACGCTGTCCTCCGATCATAATCCGATCCATTCATGATCAACCGTGCTATGGGTTCATTTGCGCAGAGTATCAGGGGAGCGATCAAGTGCTCCACTTCCTTTACATCCGGGACATGTGGCGCCGGCGGGGATTCGCAACAACGTTAATGAGGGTTTCATTTAACCGACTGGGGAAGGATCCCATTTTTTATACCCACCCAATGCTTGCCACTTTCTTTTATCGGGACAAGTGGAAGCTAATTTACAAACCGAAAATGATAGTACGGAGGGAAGATGATCACCCATCTAATGCTCCAAGCCCCCGAGGGAATCCCCGGATCCTCGGGGCGTAACATCTCGGTGGGGGACAAAGGCCGCGTTGCGAAGGCCGTGATCCCCCATGAGCTCTACGGCCAGCCCGGGTTTATCGTGGTCTGGTCACGGGATGGATTCGTGCCGAGCTGGATCCCGATGGCCAACGTCAAGCATGTTGAAGATGATAGTTTGCCTGGAATCGTCGCCGAGTGGGAAGCCCGCGAAGCTAAATCGTGCCGCGTAAGCCACGCCCGCAACCAAAAAGAAAAAGCCTAAGCAGGATACGGCTATCCGTACTCCGAGGGCTTTTCCCTAACCAGCTAGCGGTTAGAAATGATCCGGCGAAGAAAAAATGCATATGGACAACCCGGCGGGCGGGAAAGACCACAACGGTACTCGCCGATTTTATCGATGATGGCCTTGCCATCCCGGGATCCAAATATGTCTTTGTCGCGATCACCTTGCAAAGCGCCGAAACCATCGCCTGGGACATGCTCCACAAAATGGACAAAGCCCACGGTATCGGGATCGATTTCAAGGATGCAAAGCTCAAGGCTATTCTCCCCGGTGGATCCTACATCCGACTTTATGGCGCCGATAAGCCAGGGTGGGCGGCCCGGATTTACGGTCAATCCCTTCGCAAGGCCGCAATTGATGAAGCGGCTTTTTACCGCGTCGATATCAAAAACCTTATCGATGATTACATTGAACCTTGCGTACTCGATCAGGACGGCGAGATCTACGTGATGTCAATCCCTGGCCATATTCCCCGGGGCCTTTTTTGGGATATCACGAAGGGGTGGAGCTGGAGTGAGTCTTTCTCGGCCAGGCCCAGCGAAACCATGCCGGGGTGGAGCTGTCATAGATGGACAACCTATGACAACCCCTATGCTCGTGATCTGTTCATGAAAAAGATCGCCCAGCTCAAGGCCGAAAACCCCGATATCGAATCCGACCCTTCCTTTATCAGAAACTACCTTGGCGGGTGGGTGACCGAGATCGGGGAGCGGGTCTATGCCTTCGATGAAAAGAAGAACACGGCGGCCCGGTATGAAAAGCTTGACGGTGATCAGCATATCCTCGGGGTGGATTTCGGCTGGGATGATGCAACGGCCTTTTCGCTCGACGCCTGGGGGCCAGGTCGAAAAGAGATCGTGGAGATAGAGAGCTTCAAACAATCGGGGATGTTTCTCGACGATATCGCAAGCTACGTGAAGTATTACATGGAGGCTTTTCCTAACCTCCGGCTGGTAGGCGATCCCGCCCACAAACAGCTATTCGAAGAATTTCGCCGTCGATACCAGCTCCCCCTTATCGAGGGTGAAAAGCCCAACAAGTATGACTGGATCGCCACGATCAATTCTGATTTCCGGGCCTCCACAATCAAGATCGTGAATCCTAAAGAGTCCCCCCATTGCGAGGAGATGAGCCATTTAGTCTGGAAGGTGCGCCCCAATGACGGCCGCCGGGTGGAACAACCGGGGCTCCCCAATGATTGCTGTGATGCTTTCCTTTTGGCCTATCGCCAGGCCTATCACTATCGATTCGAGCCCGAATATCAGCCCCCGACGCCTGGGAGCAAAGAATTTTACGACGCCGAAGAAAAACGGATCGAGGAATACCTAGAAGCGGAGCTAGATGATCATGAGTACAATTGAATCCATCCCCAAAAAGAGCACGCGGTTTTGGCACAAAGAGCCGGTCAAACGCAACGAAAGCAACAAGTACATTTTTGATACCCTTCGGGCCCTGAAAGACGATATCACCGCCCGGGCCGAGGCCTACAAGCGGTGGCTAGGGCTCTACCTCAACCGCGCCAACGTCGATTTTTTCCCCACGGCCCACACGTCCCTAAGTGACGCCTACCGCAAGGCCACCAAACAGCAACCGCTCGTGATCAACGCGATCGAATCGTGCATTGCGGCCCTGGCGGCCCGAATCGCAAGCCAGCGGCCCCGGGCCGAATTCCTAACCTCGATCGACGGGCCCGACGTTTGGGATCTGTATCTGATGGCTAAACAGCTATCCAAGTTTGTTTCGGGGGTGTGGCGAAAGCAGCGGGTCTATCAAAAGGCCGTGCTGAGCTTTCATGACGCGGGGATCTTCGGCCTCGGGGCGATCAAGGTCTGTGAAAACTCCGATGGGGATGGTATCGAATTCGAGCGGGTCTTTCCCCTCGAGATCGTTGTAGATGAGCGGGCGGCCATGTTTTGCAGCCCCCGCGTTTATTTTCAATATAAATTCGTGCCCGCCGAGGTTTTGAAGTACGAGTACGATGCAAAGGATCAACGCAAGGCGATTGATGATGCCATCGGAAAGCCCCTGCTCGACTATGGCGAGCTCTACGCTCACTCAACCGATCTTGTGTCCGTGGTGGAGGCCTGGCACCTTCCCAGCGGCAAGGATTCGGGCGACGGGCGCCATGTGATCTGCGTTGACGGCCTCGATCTGGTCAACGAAGAGTTCAAAAAGTCTCGGCCCCCCTTCGCTTTTTTTCATTTCAACGCCCCGGTGATCGGGTGGTATCCACAGGGCCTTGTGGAAAAGGAAAGCTCCATTCAGGAGCACTTCAATACCAACATGCAAAAGTTCCAGCGGGCCCTTCATTACATGGCCTCGGCCAAGATCCTTGCCGAGGAGGGGAGCGTTGAAAAATCGCACCTGACCAACCGTGATGGGGATATTCTCTGGTACAAGCCGGGAACCCGCCCCCCACAGGTGAGCTTTCCCCCGACGCTACCGGCCGAGTTGATCAAGTACAATTGGGAGATCTACGGTAAGATCTTCCAAGACTCGGGGGTGAGTGAGCTTTCGGCGGCCTCGATCAAGCCGGCGGGCATCGAATCAGGCAAGGCGATCCGTACCCTTCAGGACAACGAAACCGGCCGCCATGCCCTACGGTCCCTCAACTGGGAGGATTGCTTTGTTGATCTGTCAGAATTGACCGTTGACGCGGCGGCCGATGTATACCGCCGGCGGGGAAGTTACAAGGTGCGCTTTTTGGAGCGGGGCTATGCCGAAACGATCGACTGGAAGGACGTGAACCTTGATCGTGACGTGTACGAGCTCCGGGTTTACCCAACCAACATGCTTCCCACCACACCGGCCGGCCGGCTGGCCACGGTGGAGGAATTGATCAACTCCGGGCTGATCTCACGCGAGCAAGGCCTCGAGCTCTTAAACTGGCCCGATCTGGATCAGTTCGAAAGTCTCGAGGGGGCGGCCTCGAGAGACATTGACATGCAAATTTCCCGGATGCTTCGCGGTGAGCCCCAATTGCCCGAGCCCGAGCAAGCCCTTGACTACGGGATCAAACGGGTGATCAGCGCCTTGCTGTGGGCCAAGTGGCGCGGGGCCCCCGAGGAGCGGCTACAACTGCTCCTGGACTGGAAAGAAAAGGCCCTTGAGATATTGCAGGCGGCGGCCCCCCCGCCCCCCATGGCGCCCCCTGGGGGCCCGGAAATGGGCCCTGACATGGGAGCCCCGCCCCCGGAAATGATGGGCCCCCCGCCGGGGATGCCCCCACAATAGGAGGATGAAGTGCCCCCTGAAATCAGACAACCAGAGATCAAGCCCTTGAATCAAATCTATCAGGCCCCGGCGCCGGAGGCCCAGCCCCCCGAGGCCGGAGGCCAGGCGGCGGCCGAAGGCCAGCCCCCCGAGCTGCCCGGCGCCCCGCCAGCTCAGGAGCCCCCCGCCGAAGGCCAGCCCCCGGCGGCCGAAGGTGCCGAGGCCCCGCCCCCCGAGCAGGCCGGCGGCCAGGAGGAAAAGCCCCCCGCCACCCCCGACGATTCGCCGGAGGCCCGGGCCCGGGCGGACCTCGAGCGCCGTGACCGTGAGCTTTTCCAGCGCGAAACCTGGATGAGCCAAAAGATGCAAGAGCTCAAGCAATGGGAGCAGATCCGCCAGCTGGCCCGGGACAACCCGGCCGAGGCGGCCCGCCAGCTTGGGATCGATACCTTGCGCTTGGCCGAGGGCCTAATGGGCGGCCCGCCCCAAGAGCAGGGCCAGGCCGAGGGCTCCACCGGTGACAAGGTGCTGGACTACATCAAAAAGCTCGAGACAAAAATCGAAAGCCTGGAGGGTGGGTTTCACCGACAAACGGCGGTGGGCGAGATCAAGTCCGGCCTATCCGCCGGCCGGGAGCAATACCCCATGCTCGCCACGGTGGCCGAGTCTAACCCGGGGTTCTACGAACAGCTGCACAAGCTCCAGGAACAATACCGCCAGGGGGGCCGCCAAGTAGAGCTCAGGGAACTTTTCCAGCAACAAGAGGACTTCTACACTCAATCCATGCTCCAAAGTTTGACAAAAGTTTTATCTGTGCCCAAACTCAGAGATAAGGTTTCAGAGCTGATCAATAAGCAACCCCCGGGCGCCACCCAAAAGCCACCCCCCCCAGCGGCCCCGCCAGCTCAACGGACGCTAAGAAACAACATGAATGCCGAGCCGCCCTCGGAAGTCCCGAGGCCCAAGACCCCCGAGGAAGCGGCCCTTGAGGCGAGGAAATTCAAACTCTGGGCCGATTGAAAAAAAAGCTCGAAAGCGCCCCGCTATAAGCAACCACGGCCACCAATAAGCAACCCAACCAAGGCCACCGGGGATCTTCAGGAGCGATCCAGGAGATCTCATGGGTACCTTAGACGCGACCGCGTTTGATTACTCCCTCAAAACCCGATATTCCGATGAAGTGGTCCAGTTCATGGCGTACAAGGACAATCCTTTTTTCGCCATGGTCAAAAAGGATCAAAAGTTCGGCGGGAAAAACTTCGGTTTCGCCATGCAGTATTCCGGCGGTGGCGCCGGCCGAAGCTCCACCTTTTCCACCGCTCAAACCAACGCCTCGGCCGGCAAGGGTGTTGACTTCACCCTGACCCGCTCGAAGGATTACGCGGTGGCCAGGATCGACGCTGAAACCGTGCTGGCCTCGGAAAACGACTCCGACGCCCTGCTTTCGGCGGTGGAAGATGAGCACGACAAGGCGCTGTACAAGCTGATCCGCTCCATGGCGATCGGCATGTTTGGAAACGGTTCCGGAAAGCTTGGGACCGTTGACTCCCCCGGCGCCTCCACCACCTTGACCCTCGAAAATTCAAGCGACGTGACCAACTTTGAGGTTGGCATGAGGCTGGTTTTCGCGGCCGATGAGGCCTCGGCCCTTCGGGACTCGGGCAAGGTCTTGACCGTCAACGGCGTGGACGCCGACGTGGGGACCTTGACCATGAGCGCCAACGTTTCCACGGTGAGCGGGATCACCGATGGGGATTCGATCTTTGCCGAGGGCGACTACGACAGCGCGAGCGATCGCAACAAGATCGCCGGGCTTTCGGGCTGGATTCCCTTGACGGCCCCCACCTCCGGCGACAGCTGGTTTGGCGTCGATCGGTCGGTGGATCCGGTTCGACTCGCCGGCCACCGGCTGAGCGGCACGGGCAAGGCGATCGATGAAGCGCTCTACGATCTGGCGGCCCGGATCGGGCGCGACGGCGGCCGGCCCGACACCGGGATCGTGAGCTTTTCGAACTACGCCAACCTCGTGATGCTCCTGGGAACCAAGGTGGTTTACCAGACCCACACGATCGCGAACATCGGTTTCGAGGCGATTCGGATCATGGCGCCAAAAGGCCCGGTGGATATCTTCCCCGATCAGAATTGCCCAGATGACGTGGGCTATGTCCTCACGAAAAACACCTGGAAACTGAAATCCCTTGGGATGGCCCCCCGCGTGCTCGATCTCGACGGTAAGCGCTGGGCGCGGATCTCCGACGCGGACGGGATCGAGATCCGGGATGTTTTCATGGGCAATCTGTACTGCAACGCGGCGGGTTGGAACGGGCGGACGACCCTGTAACCGAATAGCTTGTCAGCCGGCCCGCCGGTTTTTGCTTCCCATTTTTTCCGGCGGGCGCGGTTGACTCCCCCTTGAGGAGGATCAAAACCATGTCTCGAAAAGTTACTCGGTTGCATAGGGGCCTCGAGCACAACCAGCCCGGCCTTGCCATCCTGGCGGGCAAGATCACCCTGGACGGATCGGGCGATCAATCCGCCCTGGACTTTCCCGGGGTGGCCTCGGTGACCCACGATGACACCGGAGATTACACGATCAACCTTGACGATGAATACGCGGCCTTGCGCGGGTTTGTCGCCACCGTGGAAAAAGCCACCGCTCAGACACTAATCACCCAGGTCACCGATGATGACGTGCAAAACGGGACCATTTCAATTACCTTCACGGGCGATGATGGCGCGGCTGAGGATCCCACCACTTGCGCCATTCACGCGATCATCTACCTTGACACCTTGCTTGGGAGCTAGCCCTAGATGGCCAGGACTCGCACGCTAACAGAGCTGATCGCCGAAGTCCGGGAACGGGGCGATTTCAGAGCAATCCGCCACCCCGACGCGGACATAACCCGGCGGATCAATCAATCCATTGCCGAGCTCTACGATCTTTTGGTGTCGGTGAATCAGGATTATTTCCTGGACTCCGACGATATCAGCGTTGTTAGCGGTACCGATTCCTACTCGCTGGACACGGCCTTTTTCAAGGTGCTGGGCGTCGATGTGCAGTTTGGCTCTAACTGGTATCCGGTTCGTAAGTTCCAGTGGGCAGAGCGCAACCAATACCAAGACGGCGGGACTAGCCAGCGGGATGTGCGGTACCGGATCATGGGGCAAAAGCTCTACCTCCGGCCCACCCCCCGGTGGAGCGGCACGGTTCGGGTTTGGTTTATCCCGGCCCCCACCGTGCTATCCGCCGGATCGGATACCTTCGATGGAATCAGCGGGTGGGAGGAGTATGTGATCGTGGATTGTGTGATCAAAGGCACGCTCAAAGATAAGGAGCCGGCTGACGAGTGGATGGCTATCAAAGGCCAGCTGGCGGGGAGGATCAGGGACTTGGCGGCCGAGCGAGATCCGGGCGAGCCCGATCGCGTGAGGGATGTTTTCGGCGAATACCAGGACAACCCCGACTATTGGACTCCATGATTAATGCGCTTCACGCCCCCTCAAAGCACGACAGAGCGCGATCTACAGGATGGCGCCCGGTATGAGGTAGACCGCCTCGATCACGCCGTGGTGCGCCCCTTCGGCGCCCCTAAGCGGCTTTACGCCTCGGGGGCCGTTGGCTACGGCCAAATTGCCCTTATCGATCCTTCAGAAGCGGCCCTGACCGTGACTCTGCCCCCGGTGGCCCGGGGCCGGGCGGGCGAATTGATCCTGATCAAAAACAACACCGACAGCACAAACGCGATCACGATCCTGGCGGCCGGATCAGATGAGATTGACGGGGAGAGCTCGCTTGAGCTTTCCACCGCCCGGGCTGTGGCCCTGCTATTTTGCGCCCCGGGCGAAGGGTGGGTGAGGCTGTGAGGCAAAATTTCCGCCATAGGCCATTGGCCGATTCGGCCCGGATGGCCACCGACACGATCGCCCACCTCGCCGGCCGCCCCCTGGGCAAGCCCACGGCGGTTCAGACGGCCGACTATTCGGCCCGGCTGGGCGAATGTGTTCTGTGCGACCCTTCCGGCGGGGCCTTGGCGGTGGAGCTCCCCCGGGTGGGCCGGGCGGACGCAGGCCGGGTTGTGGCTGTCAAAAATGTGGCTGACTCGGCTAACGAGATAACCATCAGGGCCGCTTTGCCCACCGATACGGTGGAAGGCCAGCAAAGCATTTTTCTGGCCTCTAGCCATGGCTACCGCGTTTTAGTGTGCGTGGGGGCCGGGGAGTGGATATCGATCCGCGAGCCCGAGGCGGCGGCCACGGTGCTTTTCGCCGGCGGCCAAAACAACACCGACAGCAAGATCGCCCTTTTCACCTTCACCGGCGACAGCTGGGAGGCGGTGAGCGGGATCCCCGATATCTCCGGCGAGATTGTCTCGATCTACGCCAGATCCACCTCTGATATCTGGATCGTGGTCAACACGGCCTCGGGCACCGATCGCGTTTACTCCTACAATGGCTCGAGCTGGACCGAGCGCACCTCGGCCATTTCAAACGCCCTCACTCTGGGCCCGGCCGACTTTTCGGCCTATGGGGTGTGCGGGGATGACTCGGGCGAGGATGTCTTCGTGGTGGGCTCCTACGACTGGTCAAGCGGTGAGTCCTCGGGCACCAACGGGTTTGTCGTTGGCTTCGATGGCTCCTCGTTTTCGTCGGAGTGGGAAAGCGGGACCGAATATCCCATCTATGCGGTGGACGTTGTTCCCGGCGGCCTGGCCTTCGCCCGGGGGCCAACCCTTGTGTTGAGCAACCGGGGGGGCTCCTGGGGGACCGATGGCACGATAGGATCGGGGGGCACGCCTAAGCATGGGATCAGGGCCTTTTCCGATGACTCGGTGATCACCCATCAGTGGTACCTGTCAGATGATGGGTATCTCCACGAATATGATGGATCGTGGGGCAATACCTACGTCACAGACGGCGGCGGGATGGCCTTAGATGGCCTGTCCCCCGATGACTATTGGTGCTGTGCTTACCCGAGCAACGGCGATCAAGTGGGCCATATCGTGAATCAGACGGCCACCGTTTACGACAGCGGGGATAACCCCTGGTCGGGGACAACCCGCGATGTTTTGGTTGTCGGGGAAAATGACGTTTGGGTGTGCGGCGACTATGACGGGGTGTTGTCCACCCCGGTTTTGTCCCATTGGGATGGGAGCAACTGGAGCGATGAGACTTCTTACGGCGTGGGAGACATTGGCTACTTTGATCTCCTGTGCCTTTGCAAAACTACTGGCTAGGCGAAAGATGGCACTTCAAAAGCAGATCGTTCCCGTCGTAATGGGCACTGGAATTGACTCCTCGGCTGATCCCAAGATCACAAGCCAGGGGCTTTTACTCCTCGAAAATGGGGTGGTAAACAGCAGGGGGGAGATCACCAAACGCACCGGCCTAGCGTCGATCGGGAACAGCAACACCTCGCCCTATTTGACCAAATTTCGCGACAAGCCCATGATTTTTGATGAGGGGGCGGGGTGGATTTATCAAGGATCCGACGAAACGGACGGTTCGGATTTCTCCTCGGTGGACGCCGACAGCGGGCCGGCCCTTTGGGAGCACGCCGAAACCAAGCTCGACAGCACGACCCAAACGCGCCATGACGGCGGGGATTACGTGGAGCTTGGCAATGTGTCGATCTACGTCGATCTAAGGGCCCCTTCAGACGGGAGCTCAGTAGGCAAGTGGCACATTGTCACGATCAACAAAAACAACAACACGGTGATCGATTCCGAGGAGCACGACTATATGGTTAGGCTCCTAAAGGTGGGATCAACCGTCTACATTTTTTACGTGAACGGCGGCGATAAGAAGATCTATCAAAAGCAAATGACCACCGGGGACGCAGGGACCATCCCGGCCAGCGGGACCGTGATCCCGAGCTGCCCAGCGCTGGACTTGACGGCCCTAACGATCCTCTATTACCAGCTCCATGTAGCGCTGATTAACAGCGATGGGAGCGCCATTGCTTTGATGGGCAAAAAGGATAGTGCCGACGAGTACGCCGTCATTGCCTGGAAGCCATCGCCCAATACTTCCGCTGTGGTTACGATCTCGGTCACGGCCGGGGGGACCGATCCCTGTTTTGGCCTTTGGCAACATGCCGATGGATCGGCCTGGTTTGTCTACCTGGACACGGCGGCTTCACCGATGGAGGTAAACATCGGTGACATTGAGGATGACGGGACAAACAACTTTGATACCTCGCTTCACACCTTTACCAGCGCGGCCGAGCGGCCCATGGCCGTTATTGGCCACCCGCTGAGCTCCACCCAATCGGCGATCCTGTGGACCTATGCCTATGGCGCCACCCTGAAAAACACCTATGACTCGGTGGGCGGGGCCGGTACGGCGGCGATCTTTTTGCCGGGGGCCTGGATCTGCTCGATCCCATTTTATTGTTCGGCCCTGGGGGACTATGCCTTTTTGGTTACTCAGTACACCCCCACGATGAGCGATGAAGGGCACGTTTCTTACTTCGTGGTGACTCACACCGGCCGGATCCTTGCCAGGATCCTCGGGGGCTTTGCCGATATCCCCTATAACATCTACGCCCCGCGATCGGTGTTTACCATTGCCACCGACAACTGGGCCTTTTGTGTTCCCAAGGTGTTAGTTGAAGATCGGGAAAACTTTTTTGACTCTGAAACCTCGCTTTCGCGGATCGAGATCCAGGCCATTTCAGGCGGGGTGCCCAAAACGGCCGAGGGGCGAAACCACCTAGCGTTTCCCGGGAGCGCCCCCAAGGTTTTCGATGGGCGGACCATTGTGGAGCAGGGGTTTTTTTACTTTCCGGTGATCGAATCCGCCACGGTTACGGCCCCCGGCGGGGCCACCTCGATCGGTGTGGGCGTCTACAATTACATCGCCGTCTATCGGTGGCTTGACGCCAACGGGATCCGGCATCAAAGCGCTATCAGTCTTTCGGCCTCGGCCACCACCACCACGGCCAACGATAAGGTCACCCTGGTTATTACGACCCTGGGCCTGACCGAAAAGGAAAACGTCTACGTCGATCTGTACCGCACCAAGGTTGATGGATCGAATTACTACTATTTGACCTCGATCGAAAATGACAAGACCGCCCGATCGGTGAGCTACGATGACACCACGGGGGATAGCTCCCTAGCCGACGAAGAAAAGATCTATACCACGGGCAACATCTTAGAGGATCGGGCTCCCCCACCGTACAAGGTGAGCTGCATTCACCAAAACCGGCTGTTCGTGGCCGATATGGAAAGCGGCGATGTTTTCTACTCAAAGGACATGGGCCCGGCTAACGGCCTGGCGTTCAGCCCCTACTTCACGATCCGCTGTGATTCGGTGGATCGGTATATCACGGCCCTGTTTTCGATGGCCGATCGACTCCTGATTTTTTACGAAAACCAGATCTGGGCCACCCATGGGCAAGCGCTAGACGATACCGCCGGCGGCCAGGGGTACGCGGTACCCTATTTGATCTCCGAGGCGATCGGATGCATCAACCAAAACACGATCGCCCGGGTTCCCCAGGGGTTGATCTTCGAAACCAACGATGGGCTTTACCTGCTCGATAAGACCTTTAACCTTGCCCCGGTGGGGGATCGGGTAAAGCAGCAATACGACGCGGTGAGCTTGATCAAGGCCGTGGAGATACCCGAAAAACATCGCGTGATGTGGCTTTCGGATGGCAACGCCCTAGTGCTCGATCACAAACACCAGATCTGGTCAACGTTCACCCACCACGAATGCACCGACGCGGTGGAGGCCATGGGCCTTTTATGGATCAAGCGGGTTGGGAGCAACGCGGTTTTTGTTGAGGATCGATCGGCCTACCGTGATGATGCCATTACCGGTGTGTCCGGGGATATCATCCTCAAGATTCGCACCGGGTGGTTTTCATTCAATCAGCCCATGGGCGTTATGCGGGTCTACCGGGCCTTGCTGTTTGGCCAAAACCGCTCGATCCATACCCTACGGGTAAAGACTGCCTACGATATGGATCCCGTTTGGGTCGATAACCAGACCTTTGACAGCGGCGATCTGGGGGGCTACGGCGAGATCTCCGATCACTTTGGCGCCGGGCTGGCCAGCGGCTACACCGACAAGGCCTATTTGGTGGACGTGGCCACCTCAAGGCAAAAGGTCACCTCGATCATGCTCGAGATCGCCGACGAAACCACCTCGGGCGAGTCAGACGTTGAGGAAGGGTACTCCTTGACGGGCATTTCTTTTGAAATTGGCCTCAAAACCGGGCTCAAGCGCCAGGGGGCGGCCCGGCGATTCTAGGAGGGATGGATCATGAACACTTGGGATAAAACTTTAGCAGGGGCGGGGGCCGGGGCGGCCATCGGCGGGCCCTGGGGGGCGGCCATCGGCGCCGGCGGGGGCTTTCTTTCCGGCCTTTTCAGCGGCGGCGGTGAGGCCCCGCCAACCGGCTATGGTTATTTGCCGAGTTCCGAGGCCTTCGCTTCGCCCATTGGCAACCCCGAGGAGTATTTTTCCAATGGTGAGGGGGGCTGGTACATGGGCCAGGCCGATCAGGCCTTCGGAAATTACAACCCCTATGTCAACGATATCGCCCCGGCGGTGGCCCTAAACGGCGCCCTGGGGGCCGGGGCCCGGGAAAACCAGGCCATGGATTGGATGCAAGCCATGGCTACCGGCCAAGATTCGGTGGCCCGCCGTGAGGCGGCCTTGCAGCAAGATCAGCTTGCCCGCGAGCTCATGAGCCAGGCGGCCACGGCCTCCGGCGGCCGGTACAATCCAGCCCTGCAACGTCAAGCCTTGCTTCAGCAAAGCCAGCTGGGGGCCCAAATGGCGGGGCAGACGGCCCTTAACGCCATGAAGGAAAAGCAGGCGGCGATGCAAACCTATGGCGGGATGGCCCAGGCCCAGCAAGCCCGGATGGCTCAAGAGCTGGCGGCCCAAAACCAAGCCCGGGTGGCGGCCTACAACGCCCAGAGCGGCCGGATCGGCCAAAACATCGGGGCTTTCCGGGCCGAGACTGAACGGGGCATGGCAACCGATCAATCCCGCCAGGCATGGCTTAGCCAGGCCGTGGCCCAGGCCGAGCGGGATCGGGCGGCCAAGGTGGCGCTTGAGCAAATGAGACAGCAGGCCTCGGCCGGTAAGTCCTTCGCCGACTTCAAACAGCAGGCCGAGGATCAAAGCCAGTATGAGTACCACAACCGGCTCATGTACGGCGACGATCCAAACAAGGGGCCCCGCCGCAACCCAAACCGGCCGTATTCCTATGATGAATACCGCCGCGACAACTGGGATTCAGGCAACAAAAACCCCTGGTAAGAGGTGATCCATGGCCCCATTTAAAGATCCCTTCGCCTCGGCCTTCGAGCCCAGCCTTGCCACCGGCGATCCGAATGCGCCCTCATTGCTCACCCAAGCCGGGATGGGAGTATTGGGGCTTGTGAAGGATTGGCGGGATGGCGCCGAGCAATTAGGGCTTGTCGATCCTCGCCCCCAGGCGACAAGCGAGCCCATAAGCGGGGCCCCCCCGCAAATGGAATCAGGGAACTGGCTTAGTCAACTGAGACCTTATCAGCCCGCCGGCCAGCTGCAGCTTACGCCAGATCAGATCAGGGATTTATCTGGAAAGACGGTTTCAGCGGGTGGATCTCGAAGCTTTTCAACCCAAACGGTAAAGGGGCGCCCGGCGGATATCCCATTTGTCCAGGCCTCAAAGGAAATCGCGAAACAGAGCGCGGCCGCAACCAAGACCGCCGCCGAGGCCGAGGCCGGGGCCGCTGAAAAATCATCAAAAGAAATGGGCGCCACCCTCCAGGAAATGGGCGAAGCTCGACAGCAAGCCCAGGTTGATCAATACAACATCCGCCAGGAGATCGAAGCCAAGGAGCAGCGGATAAACCAGGCCCGCGAGCAATTGGCGGCCGAAAAAATCGACCCTAACCGCTATTGGTCAAACCAAACGGTGGGGCAAAAAATCGCCTCGGGGATCGCGGTGGCCCTGGCGGGTTACTTCGCCGGCCACAAAGAAGGTAAGCCTATCTCTGATCGCATTGTGAACATGTTCAACCGCGAGGTTGAGCGGGACATAGCCTTACAGCGCGATGCAATCGCCCGCAAGGGCGACAAGATCAAGGGCGATGAGAACAGCCTGTCATGGCTCTACAAGCGCTTGGGGAGCGCCCAGGAGGCCGAGCGGGCCCTTCGGGACAGCCTCACCCAATCGATGGGCCTAAAGCTCCAACAAATAGCCCTCGCGGCCCAAAGCCCGGTGATCAAGGCCAACGCGATCCAGGTGGCGGCGAAGCTCCGGGATGAGTTTGAACGGCGAAAGCATGACGAAACGGTGGCGGCCTTCGATAAGACGGTGAAGACCTCCAACGTGACAAAACAAGATGTCCCGTTACTCAGTCTGATCCAGCAGCAACTTAAGGCCAAGGCCACCGACCCAACGGCCATCAAGCCCTTGACCGATAACCCGGGCGCCTTGAAGGAAGTCAATCAAGTTGTGCGCGATGCCAACGTGTTGAGGGAGGCCTTTACTCACTTTTACAAGGAGTATGAGCGGCTCGATCTATCGCCGGGGGCCACGGGCTGGGCAGGTCGGGAGGCCGCCCGGGTAAACATGCTCAAAAAATTGGCTACGGAAACCTATCTAAGGCTCAAGGTGGGCAACGTTTCCGAGGGCATGTTTCGGGAGCTCGAGGACATGTTGGCGGGTGACTGGACTATGGATAAGGATGTCAAAAAGCGGGTTATCGACGCGGTAAAGCACGCTGACATAGACGTAAAAGAAACACTAAATACGTGGGGCCTCCACTACGATGTGACGCCCTACATTCGAAACGAGCTCGCACGGCGCCAAAAGCAAAACGCGCTACTCGGGATCCCTTATCTAGAATTCCGGCAACCCGAAGGCAATAAGAGCGGTGGCCACTAATGCCTGAAATTTTCACCGATGGCGATCAAGCATTTTTGATCGATCCAGACAGCGGGCAGGTCACGGCAATTGCTCGCGACAAGGTGGGCGCGGCCCTTGCGGCCGGGTTTGTCCCGGCGACTAAGGATGAAGCCCAAGCCGGGATCGATCATCAATACTACTCCTCGGCCGGCCAGCAATTGAAAACCGGGGCCCTTAGCGCCCTATCCGGCGCCACCCTGGGGGCAAGTGACTTGCTGGCAACGAAAAGCGGCCTGGTTACTCCCGAGGAGCTAAAGGCCGGCCGGGAAGTAAACCCAAACCTGGCCATGGGGGCGAACGTTGCAGGCGGGATCCTCGGAGCCTTTGTCCCCGGCGGGCCGGTGGCGCTGGCGGGCAAAGGGGCGGCCAAGGTGGGCGCGGCGGCCGGCCAGGCGGTGGCCAAGGGGCTTGCCGCTCCGGCAACGGCCCTGGTGCCCAAGGCGGCCGAAGCCATCGCCCGCGAAGCCTTGATCGGTGGGGCCATCGGCGCCGGCCAGGGAGTGGCGAAAACAGCAGAGGATGATCTGTCCCTTGGGGATGCCTTGCTCAAGATCGCCGAGTCCGGCGGCCAAGGGGCACTTTTCGGCGGCGCCCTCGGAGCTGTGGGGTTTGGCGCGAAAACATTCGGCCAAAAGCACCTGAAAAAGCTCACCGGTAAGACTCAAGACCTAAAGCGGCTTCAGGGGCAGGAAAAAATGTTGAGAGCTGAAATCGAGGCGGCCAAGGCCTCCGGGATGGCCACCGATCATCTCGAAGATCAGCTTGCGGTGGTTACAACGGCCGTCATTGAGCAACAAGCAGGAGTGCTCAAGCAAGTTTTTCAGCGGGCCGTGGGTATGGGGATCGGGGCCACCATGGGTGGAGGCCTGGGCCTAACGGCCCTGGGCTACATGATGGCGCCCAAAGTGGTTAACACCTTGGGCAAGGCATTAACGCCCATTGGTGCGCGTTCTAGCGGTGTGGTGGGGCGGTTATGGCAAAGGATTTCGCCGGCGGCGGGCCGGGCGGCCGAGGCGGCCAAACAGGGGGCCGGCAAGGTTGCCGAGGCCTCGGGAGCTCGAGGGGCGGCCGAGTCATTAAAGAGCCCCCTAGGCGATAGCGTTGCCCAAGGAATAGGCATTGCCGAAAAGCAGGCCGGAAAGATGATGGGCAAGCTTTCGGGCATGATGGGCAAAGACGCGCACCTGTACGTTGAAACCGCCGGGCACGCGGCCGGTAGCGCGGCGGGGACTGTGCTATCTGCAGCCCCGGATGAAGTTTTATCAGGGGCCATTATAGGCGGCATGGAAGGTGCTTTGTTTGGGGCCGCTGTCCACAAATTTGGCAAGGCCTCAGTGGTTAACCTGATCAATGCCATCGGGGCCAAGGTGGCCCGGCCTGTGGTTTCAAGCTTCGAAAAATCAACTTTGGCCACTGGGCTTTTTGATTTTCACAAGCTCACCGATGATCTCGATCCGGCGGTACTCGACGCCGTGATCCAGGCCCAAATGCCCCAAGATATGCCCCCTCAGATGGCCCAGGAGGTATCAAAAAGGGTCAACGCGGCCCTGGAGGTATTGAGGGAAAACAGGCCCCCTAGCGCCGGCGACAAGCCCAACATGGCCGAGCTCAAAAAGTTTAACGCGGTGGCCCGGGTGATCACTGATCCCGAGTCCTTTTTTGATGAGTTCGCCTCCGGCCGGTTGAGCGGGGCCCAGGTGGCGGCCTGGGAAAAAGTCTACCCGGAGGCCCTGGCCCAGCTCAGGGGGATTGTTCGGGCGGAAATGGCGCACGCCGAGGCCTCGGGGGCCAAATACTCCCGCCAGCAAAAAGCATCCATCGAAACCCTACTCGGGGAGCGCAAGCTATACGACGCGGGCCGGGTGGCCCAAATGCAGGCCATTCACCAGAAAAGCCAGGGCGAAAAGGCCGCCCAGCGATCCCAGATCGTGAGGATGGCCACAAGCCGTCAAACGCCAATGCAACGGATATCATCCGGAGGATAAAAGACCATGGGAAACTATCGCACCTTTGGGGGAAAAATCATCCAGGCCAGCGGGGCGGATAACCTGGGCGCCGATCTGTACTCGGAGATCGTCAAGCTGGGCGACTGTACCAAGCTAAGCCTTGATTTCCAGCTCGCCAACACCGACGCGGTGGGCGAGCTTTTCGTACTCGAAACCAACGATCCCACCCTGGATTGGGCGGATTGGAACGTGGTTGAGTGGGATGATGGAACGGATTCGATCGCCGTTTCTTCGGGCACGGACGTTAACCAGGTCAAACACCTGGAAACCTTCGCCGGTTACTTGGCTGTTTTCTACGATTACACCTCGGGCGATGGACAGCTTGACGTGATCTTGACCATGAAGCGGGGGTAATCCATGGGACGTTACGGCGGCCTAGACCGCACCATTTCACGCGGCGCCTCACAGCGGCGCTTTTTGGGCTTTGGTGGCATCCCGGCGCCAAGCCTCCGGTACAGGTCCGATCTGATCTACCCGACGATCGATAACCTTCCTTCCACGGTCACGATCAACGGCCAGGCCGGGACAACTGTTTTCCGGTACAAGGGCGGGGATCTGGTAGTCTCTCCCTCGGTATCCTGGCCCGCGTGGGGCACCGGTGAGACTCTTTCGGGGCAATCTAGCGGCGACGATCCCACCCCTAACGATGGTAGCCCGCTACTGGGGGCTAATGATGATTCGGCAAAATTCAACGGGGGGGTGGTACTTCAGGCCAGCAGCAGTTCATTTGCTGATGTGACCACGGAAGATATGCGAATCAGGATTTTTCTTAAGACGCCGGCCGCATTGGCTACCGGTAGTAACCAATGCTATATCTCAAAGCGCAAAGTGGGCTCAAACTATTGGAGCTTTCAGCAATCGGGCGGATCTTCCAACTTTTTATGGTTCATAAACGCTAGTTCTCTCTTTAGGCAAGTTGGATGCACTATAACCCTTGTCCCCAATGCCTGGTTTTTCGTGGATCTATATCTGGATAACAGTGAAACAACGGCGGCAAATGCGATCGCAATGTTTATCAATGGTGCCAATGTTTCTAACGTTTCCGGTCCAGACGGGGCAATAGGATCCTTGACTACCACCGATGAGTTAACGATCGGAGCCTATGGAAGCTTTCTCTCAAAGCTTGGGGTAGGCGGTAATATTGCCTACGTGGAGATGACAAAAAAGGCCTCATGGTTCGCCGGGGGCGCCCAAAACATTACCGACTGGGCGGCCGATCACCAGGCCGGCCTTTACAACCTCGCCGGAGCCTACCCCCACCTTTTCCGGGGAACGAAAGCGCCCACCTTTTCACGATCTGGCCCCGCGTTCCTTCGTAAGGAAACTTCGGGCAACATCAAATACTACCTCATGGGCGCCGGGTGGCCCCGGGTGAGCAAGCTCACCGATGGCAACGGCGATGCCTTCACGGGGATTGAGGTGGAGGGGAGCGATAGTGAGTATTGCGCATATTCTACTGATATCAGCAACGCGGCATGGTACAAGGGCGCTGTAACAACCCCTTCCTCAATTAATGGACCTCTAAAAGGATCTAAAGCATATGCCGTCGTTGAAAATGTTGATGGAGGTGATAATTTCCATTCGATCGCAAGCCAAGCCATAGCCATAGACGATCCCTCAGGAAAAGATGTCTGGATAATATTAATTGTGTCCCCAAAGGTTCGCCCATGGTCATTGGTGAGAATCAATATCGATGATGGCGGGACAATCTACAAATTAAGATGCTATTTAAATTTATCCACTGGAGCGGTTGGGGCCGAGCTAACAGGGTCTATCGATGAGGTTAGGATCAAATCGATTGGCACTCATGGCGGGGAATCATTTAACCTGATAAGGCTTAAGGTATCCCTGGCCAGTAGTAGCGCCGGGGATTGTAGCCTTATCATATATCCGGCGATCGACAACGGGGACAATAATTATCAAGGGGATGGATCCACTTGCTTTTATGTTGCCTATGCGGGATTGCGAATTGGCACCAATTTAAAGGAACCATCATCCCCGATCGTCACCACCACGGCCACGGTCACCCGGGCGGCGGATACTCGCTACTTTAAGGGCGATGATGGCAACCTCGGGGGCGTGGGGAGCGACAAAAAGGGGAGCTTGTTCCTCAAGAGCTTGATCCCCGGCGATATCACCCTTGGGGCTAACCTCGAGCTCGCGGCGATCAATGACGGGGGGGATTCGGGGGATGAAATCTTGCTCTACGCTGACACCTCCGGCCATGTCAACGCCACGATCACCGCCTCGGGGGGCACGCCCCGCACTGTATCCGGCCCCGCCGTCGATATCACCGATGGGGCCCAGCACAAGATCCAGCTCACCTGGCAAGCCGGCCGGGCTAAGATCTGGGTGGATAACACCGGGGGCACCGAAAACACCGACGTGGTGGCGGCCGATATCCCCGACACCTTGGATCGTATCAACCCGGGACTCGCCTTGATCTCCGATCTGCGATGCTACCCGGTTCCTCAATGGGGGGTGCTGTCATGAGCTACCGCGTTCCGTTTGTGCTCGCCCTTGCCGAGGGCATGGGCAAGGCAATCCTGGGGGCCATGGATAGCGTGGCCTTCGTTGCCGGGGGCACTGACCGCCGGATTCACTATGACCGCGTGATCTGCACCAGGGCCGGGGTGGATTATGGCTTCATGGTTCACCGGCTGGCCTCCGGGCTGGCCCTGGCGGCCTCGAGCGCGGCGCCTAGCGGCCGGTGGGATGCCTGGATCCTGATCCCGGAAAGCCAGGATTGGCGGGTGGGCCCGGCGGCCTTGCGGCTTTTGCGGCGGGTGGTACTGGGCCCGCGCAATGAAAACGGCGATGGCGCCCCCTACCTCGCCGGCCCCTGGGGACTCCCCGAGCTCGCCAGGCGGTTTCCGGCCTTCGCCGAAGCCAAGCTCAAGCCCACGATCGACGAGATCGGGACAAAGGGAGCGTTTTATTGCCCCCATATCTTTTGGGGCGATCCGGCCCCTGAAACGGTGGCTGAAACGGATTACGCCCCCGCCGATCTCGAATGCACGCTAGACGTGGAGCCCGACAAGGCCGCCCTATTCCCGGCCGAGGCCGAGGTGGGCGAGCTGGCCTTGGAGCCAGAGGAGATCAGCCGTTGACTAGCCACGACATGGCGGCCCTTTACCAGCTCTTGGGAAAGATCGAGGCCAACCTTTGCGGCCTGGACCTCCGGCTGAAAAACCTCGAGGCTAACACCGAATTCATTCGGGCCGCCCACGAAAGCAACGGCCGGGCGGTGGCCTCAATCGAGGAGCGCTGTAGGCTTCGGGGAAAACAGATCTCGGAAATAGTGCGGAAGGTGGGCGGGGTGGAGGAAATAACCGGGGTGATCAAAATCCACCAACTGAGCGAGGAAAGCCAGCGGCGCCTTGTCCGGTGGCTTGTGGGCGTGGGGATCGCCCTGCTTTCGATTCTTGTTTCATTTTTGGCCTGGCGCTTTGCCAGGTAAGGAGGGTTTCTCATGGCTGACAAGTACAAATTTGCCCTGATCGCTTTGGTCTTGGTTATGGTGGCCGTGCTCGCGGGCCTCAAAATCATGGGCGGGGAGTTTGTTGCGGGCTTGCTGACCGCCGTGGTGAGCTACCTCACCGGCCAGGTGGCGGCCTCCAAGCTGGGGGGCGGGGGCGCGGCCAAGGTGCTAGCGCTGTTCGCCTTCGGGTTGACCATGACCGCTTGCGCCGGCTGGCAAGCCCAGGCGAAGGCCTCGGGGGATCAGCTCCAAAAATGCATGGTACGGGCGGCCCAGCAATGCGCCATTGAAGCGGCCAGTCAGCTTGTTTGCCCTGTACCGCCCCCGGAGGCCCCGGCGAAAAAATGACTCCCGCGCCACCGCCCCACCCGATCTTTCGTGCCCCTCACTTCCAAATTTTGAAGATCGATCACCTGATCCCCAGCAACCCCGATCAGCGCTACCGCCCCCGGGCCCTGGCCCAGATCAAGCGGGTGATCGTCCACCACACGGCCGGCCCGGTGATCGATGGCTGGGCGGGCCCGGCGGCCACCGCCAGGACCCACACCAAAGAAAGAAAGTGGCCCGGCATCGGGTACCATTTTTTTGTCCCCTACAATTCGCCCGACAAAGATGGCACGCCCACGGCCTACCTGACCCAACCGCTCAGGGCCTGGGCCTATCACACCGGCCCCGGCTGGAATCAGCCCGGGATCGGGGTGGCTTGTCAGGGGTGCTTTGTGAGCCGGCACGATCCCGATCAGGGCCCGATCAGGGCCCAGCCCACCCAAGGGCCCTCATATCACCAGTACCGGGCCCTTTGGGCGCTGTGGGGCTACCTCTGCGATAGATTTCCCGGCCTCAAGCTCTACGGCCACTTTGACGCGGGCAAGGCCACTTGCCCAGGCGATGATCTCGAGCACTGGATCCGGCTGACTCGAGGCGAAGAAGACTCGCTGCATGTCGGTTGACCCCAGCCATAGGGCCCGGGCCCCGCCCCTCCCGCCCAACGGCGAAAAGGATTGAAGCCTATTGGTTTGGTAATGCCTGATAGCCCCCCGCTCGAGCAACGGCGCTTTGGCGGGGGGATTTTTTTGCCAGTTAAATTGCAGGGGTTGAAAAAATAACTCAGTTAGCGGTTGCCAGGGGGGCCGGGGATTTGATAGGACAATCCCACCCGGCACATTGACAGCCACTTTTCAGGCCATCCCCCCTGCTCGTTGGTGGCCGTCTGATGAGCCGGGCAATTTCTCCCACGCCCCCGGGGCCGGCTACTTGTCCAACTTCCACTAAATCATCAGGCCCCGGGGTTTTTTTCTTTGCCCTTCGGCGGCCGGCGCCAAACGGCCCAGCGGATAGGCCGCCGGGGGGCTTTTTTCACCCGGTAAAGCCCGCGTCACTGGCGCACGCCTCGGCCGCCCCGCTTTCAACCATTTCCGCATTGCAGCTAGAGGGCTTGGCCAAATACTCCTCGAGCGACCACCGGGCCTGTGCTTCCTCCACTAGGCATAAACAAAAGGCCTTCGCCTCGGGGCTGTAATCTGACTCGTCTAGGCATCCAGAAATGAAGCCCGACACGTTGGCTTGCGGCCATTGGTGCCCCCCTTCACCGCAGGCCCCCAGGGCCAGGGTGGCGGCCACCACGGCGGCCAGAATAGTTTTGGTCATGGGTGCGAATCCTCCAAAAAGCCCCCAGGGCCCACCAGGGGGGATTCGCGGCCCCCGGCGGGCCCCAAGGGCCCATGGCTGAAACGTCCCCCCAAGGCGAATCCGGGGGCTGTCAATAAATGGTAGCGCGGGGCAGATGTGGGCCCCAAGGATAATTGATCGGGCTGGTTTTGTTCCCTGGAAAAGGCCAGTAATTTTGCTGCCGCTCGTGTGGCCTTGGATTGATTTTTTTTACAACTCTCTATTTTTACTTGCTAATCGAACTGCGCGCGGTGGTAACCTGCCCGGGTTTTCGGCTAATTCGGCAAATAATTCTGCGGACTTTGATCTTGCTGTGAATCGGCCGGAACGATTGGGGGGCGTTTCGTTCCAGCGAAGTCCCCCGCGTCGCCAAGGAGTTGGGCTTGCCAATCGGCCACCCGGGCGGAATCCACGGCCCCCCGGTCGGTGTAATGCTGCCGGGTGATCGCCGTGCCGGCATGGCCCAGGGCCCGAGCTACGATATCGATGGTTGCCCCGTTGACCTGGCTCAGGGTCGAATGTAAGCTCCGCATCGAGTGAGCGCACCGGTGCGGCACACCGGCCAGCTCGCAGATCCGATGGACCCACCTATTAATGTGATCCGGCCGCGAGAACCCGAACAGCGGGTCCTCCGGCCCCTTGCCCTGCGCCAGGCGGAGCAGGTGAGGCCGCAACACCTCCGGGATCGACAGCAACCGGTTTCCGCTGGGCGTCTTAGCCCGGTGGATCCAGAGAATTCGCCCCCCGCCGTCAAGATCCCGCGCCACCCGTTTGTTTACCTCGCTTGTCCTCATAGCCAAAAGCAGGGTGAGCACGGCCGCCACCGGCCCCCGGGGGTTAGACCGCCGCCCGGCCTCGGCCAGGGCCACGGTGAGCCACCGGGTGGCCTCATCGCGGGTCAGGGTGGGCTTTCCCTTGGAGATCTTGCCCACCGGGCGGACCTCGAGCATGGGATCCTTAACCAGGTAGCCGGCCTCGGTGGCCCAGGCCGCCCAGCGCTTGGCCTCCTTCAAAACATTTCGGTGGGTCGCAACGGCGGTGGTTTCCACTAGGCGATCATATCGACGTTGGCACCAACGGGGAGACATGGAGCTCAGGGGGAGATCGGCGGGGAAAAAGTAGCCGGCATCTCGAAGGTAGTTGCTCATGGTGATCGGCCGGAGCTCCTGGAGCTTGATCCGCCGCTCAAGGTGGGCGCGGTATTCAACCAAAACGTCACAAAATAGCTTTTCCCCGAGGAGTACCCGTTTCAGGCTGATTACCTTGGCGTCGGCTTCTTTCCTACTTTCAGCGATGTAATTATTTGGGATGCCCACTCGTCGTATTCCAGCGATCTTGATTCGATATTTGATCCTTCCCCCGATCCATTCTTCATAGGGGCCGAGGACTCGCATTCCTTTTTTCGCTCTTGGCATTGTTCCTCCCTTCCCTGGCCACAGAGCGACAGCGGGCGGACATTAACATTGGCATGGAGCATTTGGGCAAGCTCAAATTCACAACCCAACATCTTTGCTAGGTTAATTAGGTGCTGGGCGCCATCGCGGGGATCTGGGCCAGGGGGCTTGCGGGTCATGGTTTCAATCTTCGCTGTCTTCGTTTTTCGCTCGCCAGCTCTTTAGGCCTTCTACGAGCAACATTTGAGCAAAAGAGCCAATGCTGACCTTGATCCCGATCGCTTTCATAACCCCTTCCCATTGGGAGAAAGCTGTTTCAATTTCCTTTACCAATCTTGGATGCAAAAACAGCTTAAATTTTGTCGCGTCCATTTTTCCTCACTTTCCCGGCTGGGTAACAAACCCCCAAAAGCCGCCCTGGGGGTACCGATCCTTGTAGCCCTTCCATTCGCACCATATTCCCGCCGCCAGGAAAAAGGCCACGAATAGGGCAAGGATGATCTTGATCAGGGTGTTCACCACACCACCTCCGAAAGAATCTCGAGCAAAAGGAACACCAAAAAGCCCGCGATCATCCCTAGCGAAGCGACTAGGGCTAGCTTGGTTTCTTCGGTCATTTGCCTTGTTCCTCCATTTGAGCGTATTTCTCTTTGAGCCGTTCAAGGGTCTTAGCCACTTGATCGGCCTTCCATTGCCTGTGCTTTAGCTCGTTTTTCACGCCGAGAATGGTGTTTTGCGCTTCCTCCATTCTCGTGTGGGCGTCTAACATCATTTCGATCAGACCATCCACCGTTTGATGCTCATATGGATTCATGTTGCATTTCCTCTCTTCCTCAGATGGGCCCGGCACACCTCGAGGTGGGGCGCACCGTCAAGCCCATATGGCTCCAGGTCCCCCGACAGCAGGGGAAGGTAATAGATTTCCTCGCCGCAAAGCTTGCACGCCCCCCGGTGGCCGAGCTTCGCAAACAGGGCCTTGTGATGCTTTTGCAGGATCAAAGACACGTCCTTGGCATATTGGAGTAAGGCCCGCTCGAGGCTGTTTAGCATGGCCGAGTGGATCTGGCCCCGCAACCGCGCCTTGTGGATCGCGTTGATCATCTCGTCTGTAACTCGCATGGGCGTTCCTTTAGGTTTTCAGGGTTAAAGCCAAACGCAGTCCATTGCAGGAACCCAATGGCGATCCCCATTTGGCGTACAAATTTCGATCTCAACAGGCCCATTAAACAAATGTACTCCGGAAATTTTTCCGCATAGCCCTTTGCGAGGGCCCTTGACTACAACTCCGTTCATGCCAACTTCTGGATGTCGCTGATCGTTGCTGCTCATTATCTGTCTCCCGTAAGCGTTCCTCGCTAAAGCTTCAGACAATCGTGAACTGTCATTTCATATTCAGCGGTGATATCCACCACCAAAAGGTAACGGCCCCCCACCGCCGGGGGCCATTGGTGCTTTCTGCTCTTGATTATCCGGTACAGGATCCAGGATAGGAGTTTGTAGATCATCAATTCACCACGGCCGGCCCGAGTAGGGGCATTCAGGATTGCAGTCATAGCGGGGGGGCTCATTCCAAGCCGCCAAAGCCTCGGCCTCGGTATCGCAAAATGGGCCGGTGGCCTGACAACTTCGGCACTCAACCCAAAACCCCGCCTCGGCTATAACCATCACCGGCGCCTCGATCTCCTTGCAAAACATGCAAGGCCGGGGGCGCTTTTTCTCACTTTCCATCGGCGCCCCCCTCCCCCGGGAGCAACCCACCGGGGGCATGGTATCGCAAATTGAGTTCATGCCAGATCTCGGGAAACCCCATTTCAAGCGCCCTTGCATTGATGCTATCCGCCTTGCGCATCGCAGCCATGATCAGGGCGTAAAAGGGATAGTCTTTTTCCGCTAATTTCTCGCTTACTCGGTAGTCATAAAGTGACATGCGTTATTTCTCCTCGTTTTCGTCGATACTCACAACGGTGATCTTATCTAGGCTGGTTTTTTCACGTTCGGCGCTGATCAGTTTTATCTTTCCGCCGTTTTCTTCCCTTGGCAAACGGCCTTCCTTGTCGTAATTGGCGGATCCGCAAACGCCACAACGCCAATAAGGCCCCGCGTCGGGTGAAGGAAAATAGCGGTGGGGGAATTCTGCTTTGCACTGGCGACAGTACAGATCTAGATCCTCCCTCTTTTTTGCTGATCGGGAAAATAAATCCTGGCGGGCATGATCAATCACAAAGGGGCAAAGTGATTTAAAGCCCAGGTCAACCCCCACCATGGGCGATTTTTTCGGTTGCTCCTCGGGCAAGCTCCACTTTTCCCATTGCTCGACCGCCCAGCGAAAAAATCGCATGATCTCCTCAAAAGCGAAGTGATCCATGAAATACTTGCAGCCCGGGAAAGCGCCATATGCTCGCCCTCTTTCATAATCGAATTTGATATCCCCAACCGGCGGTACTTCAAAGGTGGCCTGGCCCGCTGGCTTTTTGGGATAGACCTTGTGGCCTGCTATTGTCCCCCCGATCTGATCCCTAAACCGCCGCTGCAAGTCTCGCCGGTGATCGCTGTCAGCACAAATAACAAAGCAATAATGGCCATTATTCACATCTTTTTCGAGGATATCTAGCATCCGCTGGGTTTTGCCGGTTCGCCGAAGGCCATCAACCGTCATTTCGAATACAGTTTTCATTATTCCTCTCCCGTTAAATTGGTGCCCCCGGCGATCGCCAAGCAACCCCCGGGGGCAATAAGCTAGCTAGTCTTCGACAACTTCATATTCAATGACCGTTTTTTCAACGGGGCGAACCTCCCTGAAAATGGCCTCTTTGCATCCCTGATCTTCGTCATAGGGGCAAGTGTCAACGCTTTCCGTTGATGGTTTATCGTAACGGGCAAGATAAAATTTATCGTTGTGCTTCAAAATGGCTTCGTGTTCCGTGACCCAACGGCGCTGTCCAACCATTTCCTCTTTCACGATCTCCCAATCAGGGTTATCGCCAAAAACAATCTCTCTTGCGTTTTGTGGGGTTAATGTGATTTTTGGCATTTTATTTCACCTTTCAGAACCGGCTACCCGGTAGAGATACCGCCACGGGGTGCAAGGCATCCGATCCCAGCCCACCTTGGGCTTGATCCTGATCTTTCGCCGGGCGAGGATTCGGCGCCGGGTCATTGACAGCAAGATTCCATCCACACAACACCTCTCCACCAAAAACGCCCCGGCGATGGCCCCCGAGTCCAGCTCGCCCCGCTGGCCCAGGAGTTGAACGATCTGTTTTTCCCGCTCCGCTTTTGTCATCGCCGCCCCTCCCCTCACACCATTTTTTTGATGGTTTTATGCACGTCATGAAGCACAAGGGCGGCCTCAAAGGCCTTCCACAGGGGCTTGGCTTTCTCCCGAGGTACCCACTTCCAGGTCAGGCCCGCGTCATGCTTGCCCAGCCGAAGGATATAGAGATCGGTGATCGGCATGTCCGGGTGGTATTGTTCCCAGAGCTCCGCGTAAGCGCACACTTGAATCAATGCCTCCGCGTAGATGCCAGACCCCGTTTTAAAATCGAGGATCCCAAGGCGCTTTTCGTCGGAGTCCCGCTGTACGATGCAATCGATCGTGCCTCCAAATCTGTGTTCCTCTGAAATCAAGGTCAACTCCGAGTAGGGCTTTCCTTCCTTGTCCTTTAGGGGGCTCACCCGGATCGTATCTTTGAATTCCCTCCAGGCGATCATGCACTTTCCCACCGCCTCCACTTGGGCCGGATCGAGATCCAGGAGGGTAATATCGAATTGCTCGCCCTTGAGCTCCGCTTCAATCGCCGCGTGGGCTACGCTACCGATCGCGGCCTCGTACCCCGCCTCCTCGTTTATGTCCTTCCCCTCAAGGCCCACCCGGTTCGCCCACATCATGAGCACGCGGGCATTCCAGCCTATGTTTTTCTCAACGGTGGTTACCCCCGGCAACCGTTTCCCCTTCGAGTCCTTGTATTTAATCGCGGGCACTGGTGATCACTCCTTCCTCGGCCAGCTGGGCCGGGCTTTGGCTGTTTTCTTCAATTTCGGGGACGCTGGGCATGTCGAAAAGAGGCTGGCCCCGGTTGCGCCATCCGATGGCATCGCGGTACTCCCCGCCCCGGCCGTGATCGATTGATTCGTCTGTTTGAAGCACGGCCTGGGTTTCGATAGGTAAATTAATGAACGGAAACAGCCGGCGCACGGCCGTTTTTCGCACCATGGAATCAAAGTGTTCTTCCCACACGGGTTGCTTGCCCGAGCTGGGCCGGCCCTTGCTGTCCCATTGGCTCCATTCGAGGCTTAGGGAGCGGGCCTTTTCGATATCGGCCTTAGTGATCGGCCTGACATGGGTCAACCCGTTGGCGTTAACGACCTTGGCCCACCCACCGATGATCGGCCCCCGATCCTCGGCCAGGTCGAACGTGTGGCGAATGTGCTGGTTAGAGCCGAGCTCCATTTCGAAAGAATCGTTTTCGTGGACCGTTTCAGCCCCAATATAGGCGTAACGGCCGGTTCGGAGGATCAGGGCGATCATGCCCTTGTAGCCCAGCTGAACTTGGAGCTCATGGGTTCCGGTGTGCTTATTCCAGTAGGGCACAAGGTAGACGTGATCAAGCTGGGGGATTGGCTCGAGGCCCAGTTGAGAGCAATCGAGCATGGCCCCGATCACCGACAGGGGCGAGCACTGGGCGATCCTGGGGTTGCGGGAAACAATAGTCCTCACAAGCGCCATCATCCGCTCAGGGCGCACGTACCGCGAGCAGGCATCGGTGATCTGGCGTTGCATCTCCGGCCGCTCCAGGACCGCGTTAAAGCTCGCAATGGCGGCCTTTGTGCCCGTCTGTCCCCGGTTGCGCTTGACCGCTTGCTGGGCCTTTTCCATGGCCGTTTGCGGTTCGGTTGTTTTTGTCATTGATCGATAACTCCTTGCTTGGTAAGCATCCGCTGTTCCCCTTTTCCAGCACCTTCCCCCCGCCGGGGGTACTCCCCGGCCGGGGGGCCTTCCCCTTCGCTCATGTACACGACTTGGTATTCATCCGTTACGAAAAGGCCCCGGTTGCATCCGGGACAGATCAGGTACTTTCCGGGGGCATACCGCCCGTTAGGTTGCGGCGGGATGGGCGCGCCACAGCTGCAATAGACCTTGCCCATGAGCGGTAAACATTGGGCGATCTGGGCGGCGATATCCTGGTAATCCTCGGTTTTGAGGTACACATCTCTTAGCGCTAGGTGACGCGCCAACATCCGCGACAACCTAGCCTTGGCGGCTAGTGGATCCATTTGTTTTAGTTCCTTCGGTGGTTATTTCTCGTCGGTGCAACTGTAAAAAAACATTTGATCGTTGGCTTTTTCTACCTCTCGAATTTTGATAAAGGCCCCCTGGTTATCGCCGTAGATCTTGGAGGTATCGCCGGCGATCACCTGGCTATCATTTTTGTAGATCACCCCCTCCAAGGCATCCTGTACCGCCCGCAAAAGCTTATCCCGATCGGGGGCCACGGTGTGGCACTTGCGCTTGACCGTCTTAGGCCTGGCGAAGACAAACACCACATCCAGCGAGATCGGGCCCGTCAAAATCTCCGGGGGCCTTTGCCCCAAAGCGGCAATCTTGATCATTTGTTGCCACTTTTTGAGCTTTTGATCGTTGGTGTCAAAAATATAAGCCCGGTACTTTTTCCGATAGTTGGTTTCGCTGTAGGCACCAGGGATCGGCACGATGTTAGCCCGGTGGTTTCCCTTTTCCTCGGGGCGGCCCGGGACAAAAAGGTTGGCGCGATACCTACTCACCGGCCATCTCCTGGGGTTTATCCTCGCCTTTCCCTGGCTCCGGGAACACCTCGGGAAAAGCGGCCTCGATCAGAATTATCCCGAGATTAACCCCAAACTTTAACCCTTCCGTTGTCCCGGGGACTTCATTACAAGTCCGCTTAAGGATGGCATGAACTTTTTCCAGAGATAATCTTGTTTCATCGCCGACATACATGGTTATTTCCTTTTCCCCTTTTTCTTCCCTTCGTCATTGTCAAAAAGCTCGCCTTGCACCTTGTCAAGGTTCACCATTACCGTTTGATTGAGCTTATCCTTGAGCCAAATAAACTGGGCATCGGTGGCGCCAAAGTTCATGGTCAAGGTGAGCATGGGATTGGGATCCTCGGCATTGGGCCGCTTGAGCACGGCGGCCACCGTATCGATGTTTTTCACCTGGATCGAATCCTCCCCCTCGCCGAAAACGGCCACCACTTCCTCCACCGGCACGGGGAGCCGGGCCCCCCAACACTCCCCCGCGTTGAGCGCTTGATAGCAGGCCGCCGGAAATTCCCCCATGGCCCCGGCGAATTGTTGGGTGAATTCGTATTGCAGGCAAAGGGTACAGTATTCCTTCACCACCTCCTTTTTTTCCTCTTTCCGAGGCACAATTGAGCGTATTTTGGCGTGATAATTTTCGAAAAACATAGTCTCACTTTCTCCTCTGGTGTTGATCCCCCTTGGTTGCTCGCCTCACCCCCCGCCGCCGGGGAGCCAAGCCAGCAACCAAACGGTCGGTTGCTGGGTGCTACTTTAGGAAGATGAGAGTTTCCGTACCGCCATAGACGGCGAAGCTTCGTTAGTCACCTCCTGGGTTAATGGTTTTGGGTTTACCACCAGTGGTTTGATGTTCATCACGGGTTCCCGCCGATCCCAAACGAACCAACTTTGATCCCTTGGGGGGTGGGTTTTGACCGTGAGATCGTATTTGACGCGATCCCGAATGGGGAAAAGCCCGGTTGGCGGATAGCGCCGGTTGAAATCGTACCGCGCCTTGCTGTGCATGAAGGCCGTGGGGAGCAGCAAGGCCACATATTCCAGCTCGAGCCCGAGGATCTTTTCAGCGAATTCGAGGCCCTGATCAAACGGCGGGTTTGTCACGGCGGCCCGGATCGCCGCTTGCCTCATGAGCGGCAAATCAAAGCTTAGCATCAAAAAATCGTGACAAACGGTGTGGCACGTTTGGGCGAGCTTTTCAGCAAGCCCTTGATCGATCTCGATAGCCGTTACCGAGTAGCCCCGATCCATGAGAGCCCGCACGATCGCCCCCTCGCCGGCGCATGGCTCGAGTACCTTGAACCCCTCGGGCGGCCTAGAATCGGCTAGAAGCGCGTCTATCACCGGCCGGGGGGTAGAATATAGGTCCCTGGGGTGGCGGGCCTTGTAGGCCGTCTTAGGCACTTCGTGATAGCCCTTTTTTTCTACGTAGCGGGTCATTAAAAGCCTTCCCTTGCCAGCTCGTCTGCCCTTGCGAGCTCGCGTTCAAGATCGTTGATCCTGATCTCGTAATCGTGCTCGAGCTCCCTCATTTCCGCTTGGGCGCATTTAAGATCTTCCTCTAATTCCTGGGCCCGATTGCGCCATTCCTGCCCCCACTCCCGAAGATCCTCGCATTGACTCCGGCAATACTCGAAGCCCTCAACCAATTCTTTAAGGGTATCCGCAACGCGATCGGCGAAAGACTCGATCTCTGAAACCTCTGATTTTCCGCCCTCGATCGCTGTCAGGTAAGTGTCAATCGTTTGGCACGAATAAGCCGGCTCTCTATCTAACGCCATAGCGATCCCCCTTCCTAAAACGGTATCGGCGTAACAACATCGAAGGGCGAAATGATCCCATCCACCCCCGGCGCATTGGCGTCTATTTGAAACCCGGCGGCCCCCTTGTGCCCCCCGCCGCCGTAGGCCTTAGCCACCGCCGAAACGTCCACATCATCCCGTGTAGAATAAAGCGAAAAATGCCACTTCCCGCCGCGATAGTGAAACGTGATCATGGCCTTATACTTTTCAGGGCTCCACACCGAATCAAAAAACTGGGAATTGGTAAGGCCCTGGTTTGCGGCGATCACATGCAACCCGTCGATCATGGCCTCAAAGCACATCGCCTCGGCCTTGATCGCGTTTTGCTTCGTTTCGTACTCGAGGATCGTTGATCCGGCTTTGACGATATCGGCAAAAACGATCGGCGAATTCCGAAAAATGAGCTCCCAGGCCGCCGCCCCCGGATCCCACTCCCCAACGCGCATCCCGTACTGATAGGGCAGGGTGAGGCGGTTGGAATGATCCCACACATCATAGCGGCCGAGGAGTAACACGCCCTCGGGAAACGGATCGTTGGGGAAAAAATGCCTCCAGGTGAGCTCACAGGCCCCGAAGCCTTCGAGCTGGAGCCCGGGGATAAAAGCGCCGGAGGCCTTGCACGCCTCGATCGCGGTCTTGTGGTGATCGATCCAGATCAACTCCTTGCACTCCTTGAGCAGGCCCAACATTTCCTCGAAGGGTTGCAATGCAAAGTCCACCATGATCACCGTCATGTCTTTTCGGATGTCTTCCCAGGGGAACTTATCCCCATAGTTGATCCCGCACAGATCGGCCTCGGGGAACTTGCGCTTGACGATCGCGGCGCTGCACTTTCCGTCAAGATCCGAGTTGTGGTAAAAGCACTTAATCATCAGTTTTCTCCTGTTTCTTCGAGAGTTCGAGTCTGACTCTATCTTTGATGTCTAAAGCCAATTCGGAAACAACGTCGGCCCCCCGCTGTATGTTGATCTGCTCGCAAAGCTTGCACTTTTCGACGGTGAGGAAAAACCTCGCACTGGATATTTCCGCGTCCAATATCTCGAGGAATTTGCCGCAACCATCACACTTAATTTCAACCTTCATCACTGTTCTCCTCAACTATCCGGGATTTCCGGATGGTTCATTTCACCTTGCTAACATCGGCGAGATACGCCTTAGCATCCGCCGAATTGGGTTCATAAAAGCGCACCGTTTTACCATCCCACCCGAGGGCCTGTAGCCCCGTTGGGCCGTCTTTTTGCTTCGCAATATCGACGATCCGGCACTCCACAAGATCATTTCCCGGGATGCCACCTTGAGGCCGGGGCCACCCCTTGAGCTCAGGGGCCCAGATCATCATTACGGTGTGCGATCCCTGCTCGAGCTTCGCGCTGTGATAGAGCTTTTCCAGCCTCGGGCGGCCGTCATGACGTGCCATTTGCGTTACAAGCAATGTGGCAACGTCCTTGTGCTTTCGGCTGAATTTCACGATCTGGGAAAACACATAATCAACATGTTGCTGCTCTTTTGAGTAGGCCTGGCCCGAGGGAACGAGCTGCAAGTAATCGATGATCACCAGATCAGCCCCCGCCGTTTGCATGTGCCTTGTCGCCGTCGATAGCATCTCGTGGACGTTATCCGGCGGGGTATCGATGTAATGGATCTTGTCGCCGTACCGGTGGATTTTCGAGGCCGCCCCGACGAACGTTTGCCATTCATCCCACCCGATCACCTGGCGCTGCACCTGGCGGTTCTGGATCCCTGACTCGGCCGAAAGATCCCGGCGCACCTGGGCCCGGGAGGAATCCTCGATCGTCACCACCAGCACGCGGGCCCCCTGGCGGGCCGCCCCCCGCTTGAAGGCCTGGCTTAGGGCGCTTTTCCCCTGGCTTGTCTTGGCGGCCACGGTGGTTACATGGCCCCGGGCTAGGCCGCCGTACACAAGGGCATTGTCCAGGGTGCGAAGGCCGGTTGTCACGCCCAGGGGGGCCGCTTCGGATTCCTGCTTAGAGCGCTGCTCGCACGCCGTCACGATCTCGGCCACAAGCTCCCGCTCGCATTCAACCGCCATGTCCTCAACCCAACACCCCTCAATCTCCCGCAGGGCCCGGGATACCAGCTCCCCAAGCTCCGGCCCGTGCAGGGCCGCCGCGTCCACCGCCGCCCGCTCACAGATGGCCCGCAGGCGCCCCCGGGCGGCCCTATCCCGGATCAGCTTGGCAAAGTGGGTGATAAGCTCAGGCGATCGGCAATACTCGGAAAGCCCCGACACCTCGAGCGCGTCTATTCCCGAGTCCAGCAAATGGATCGGAGTTACGGTGAAGCCTTCCCGGTGGAGCTTGCACGCGATCTGGTAAATTTTCCGGTGGGCGGTGGCCGTGAAATCCTCGGGCGCCAGGGTGCCCACCACTTGCTCTATCGCGTGGGGGTACACCAGGATCGTTCCCAGGATAGATTTTTCCGCCGCGTGGTGTTGATCGTTTGGGTTCATGAGTTTGGATCCAAAATCCTAAAACTTTGCTGCTGTTCGTACATGGGCCGGGTGCTCGAGTTCGAGTTCGACTTGGGCCGCCGCATAACGGCCTGGAGCCGGTCAAACTGGAGCCGGAGCTTGCCGGCGGATTGAACGTTGGGGCCCCAAAAGTCATCCTGGGCCACCCACCGGATGATTTCGGCGATGTCTTCCCAGCTCCGGCCATCCCGCCGGTTCATGAGATCAAAATCCTTGGCCCATTTGTCCCGCTGGGGGCTTTTGAGCCAATCCACCTTGGCCAGCTTGTGATCGGGCTTTTCTTCCACGATGCATTCCCGCAATAGGTCTGCCATCTCGTGGGCCTCAGTAGGTAGTGGGGCTACGGTTTTTGGCTTTTTAGGGGGGTCGGAGGGTTCGGAGTCTTCAGACTTCGAACATAAAGATATATTCTTAACCTTCTTAATATAGTATCTGTCCCCCTCACTGTCCCCCAGGTTGTCCCCCAGGTTGTCCCCCAGGTTGTCCCCCTCACTGTCCCCTCGCCGATCCCACCCTTCATTTTCACCCTGATATTTCTCCCAATTATTAATGATATACAAACAATGGCACTGTCCCCGATTTTCCGATTTTTCGCGCCGTAGGAACCCGATCGCGTCCAATTTTTGAAGTACACCATGCATGACTTTGCGTGAAACACCGATCCCTCGAGAGAGATCACGGATAGACTTCGTTGTCATCCCTGGTCCAACGGTGATTTTTTTCCAGCAACGGGGGCAAATATGATCTTTCTCTTCCCAGTTAACGCTAAGTAGGAGCCCCACTAGCGCTACACGTTGGCTATCGGTCATGGCCATCCACAGGGCGTCCTTCAGGAGGCTTCGCCAAAGCTTGATCCAGCCAGGGCCGTTGGCGCGTTCCTCGGTCATTAGATTTTACCCACCAGAGCGGCTGTGGGCTCTCCTGGGCCGCTAGAATCGATTTTTGCGGCAAGGTTGGGCTCATGGGCCGGGGGCTCCCCTTGAATCGTCTTTTCCACCCCGATCACTTGCGGGTTATCGGGGTTGTTTGGAATGTGGCGAAACCTGTACCGGTACAGCGGACACGGTAATATTGATTCAGGCGTGCATGTGCATTTTGCCACCTCTGCCGAGTTTCCGCCCATGCATTCGAGGCAAAAAAGTCTAATGGCGGCCCTTGGGCTACGTGTAGCGTCCTTTGCAAGCCCTGGGTACTTGGCCATCAACTCGTGGATTAAACGCATAACTATCCTTCCCGCCACCGCGCACGGGTGGCGTTGTTTGGTGCTCCGGTCTGTACTGAGGGGCTAGCGGCCTACTGGTGTTTGAGGCCTAGCTGCTGTTCGGCGGCGATGCAGCCCAGCTCCATCACCATGTTCCAGGTCTTGATCTTGGGGCAACGCACGCCGTCTTGATCGTACCACTGGGCCGCGTAGGCCTGATGAATCCGATCCAGGCGGGCGATCACTTTGTCGGGATAGGGTACGGTTCTAAGGCGAGTAGACTTAGATTTCTTAACGGCCATCGGTCAAACTCCACGGGTAACGAGCAAAAAGTTAGCTCAGAGTCAATAGCATTTCGTGGGTAGCAATAGGCTATTCAATTTTTAAATGTGACAAGAACAGTAGTTGCTAAGTTAATATCGGTCAACCCAAAAAATAACCAGGCAAAGTATTTTTTTTAACATGTTGTGGTACTATTACTGGGTTAACTTCACAAGTCCGTATGTGTACGGACAAGCGGGGGGATTCCTTGAAATCACAAAGGGTTATTCATTTGCAAAAGGGGTTGCAACGTGGGTAAGAAATTGGGTTACAGGGTAAGAATGTGTAGGTTAAATCTTGGCATAACACAAAGGGAACTGGCGAAAGCTTGCGATTTATCAGCGGCCTACATTTCCCAGATCGAGAGTGGAAAAAAGCAGAATATTGGAAGAAATAACCTCGAAAAGATCGCTGAAGCGTTAGGGGAAACGGTTGAATTCCTGCTCTACGGGACAAAGAAGGATCCCCCAGTTAAGCGGCCGGTACTGTCAAAGGATGAAAACGCCATGCTCGAGATCTACAGAAAACTGGCGGATGAGGGCCAGGAATCGGTGCGAAAATATCTTGCGTGGTTACTTTATGAGCAGGAAAAGATTACTAAGTAAAAAATCTGGGTTGAAATTAACTCCCGCCTACGCAATAGATATCAACATATGAACTTCGAGTTGAAACAATCGGTGGACCGCTCGATCTTGGGTTATCTGATTTATCATCAGGCCAAAGCTACCAGGATCAAACCTTCGTTCACCGGTTTCCATTTTGGAAACAACTGCGAATTCTCCTCGGGGGACCGCTAGAAATGGGTTACCACTGCTAATGGAGGAATGTTGGTTCGAGTCCAACCCGTCGATGAAAATTCGGCGGTAGTTTAATTGGAAGAACACTAAAACCCCATTTCCCCCTTCGTTCCCCGAGGAGTTTTTGTTTTTCAGAGCATGAAACCCCCTCGAAAAACGCCTCTATCAAGCTTCACAAATGACTATCAGCCCCCTAAAAACCCCTTCATCGAGCAGAAAAAACAGGCCCGGGAACAGGCCAAAAAGGCCCGCTCCAGGGCCAAAAGAAACCCTCCAGAGAAGCAAAAAGCTCGCAACGCGGTTCGAGCGGCCATCGCCAAGGGCGAGCTCGTACCGAAGCAATGCGAGCTATGCTTTGACGGATGCCAAAAGTGGCCCACCGAAGCTCACCATGAAAGCTATGAACCCGGCCAAGAGCTCAACGTCAAATGGGCCTGCAAATCTTGCCACGATAAGCTATCCAGCGCGGCCTGGAGGGAATCTTACCGGCGCAAGCAACGGTTGGGCTGGCCTTCAACCGTCTGTCACGTCATGGGCCCGCAATGCGCCGGTAAGAGCTTTGCTCTGCGTCGGGCTGGCGTCGGAAAAGAGCTGTGCTGGGATGTCTTGAGCTTTTATGAGCGCGTCGGGGCCGTGGAGCCAGGCGAGTCTTTCCCGCCCAAGCTTCGGTTGCTCCAGCCTCAAGAGTGGTACAGGCGCACAGCGGGCCTTAAACGAGACTTATTCGACTGGCTACAGAGGGGCCCAAGGGTGCTTTTTGTGGAGTCCAGCGGCCTTAACAGGCGCCTCAATGGCTTTCTCCTCGATGCCATGGCTCAAGGTCGATTCAAGATCGTTCCCATCTATTTGGACGCCACACCGCAAGAGCTCGTGACTCGGGCCAGCCTTCGCAAGCTTGACCTCGAGTCAGTCTTGAGTTTCCAGCGGCGATGGCGCACCAAGATCGGGAAAGTTGAGACAATGTGTCACAGCCAGGCCGTGGAAGCCATTCAAAACGTGCTCAATCGTGCAACTTTTGCATAGGTCTAAGGGCCGCGGTGGATATCAAGCCGCGGTTAAAAAAGGCTAGTATTTTCGCAGGAAAAAAGCCGGTTGACCTCCCCCCTCCAC
>Ga0180433_10001466_pt1 | contig 39246 bp, 55 predicted proteins | sample SS_ome_8_FD_132980 | JGI IMG/M metagenome (GOLD analysis project Ga0180433, IMG submission 132980) | Hypersaline lake sediment archaeal communities from the Salton Sea, California, USA - SS_1_D_1 metaG | ecosystem: Environmental > Aquatic > Non-marine Saline and Alkaline > Hypersaline >... | reverse complement strand
TGACTTCCTCCGGCATAAATAAAGTTTGTTGTTTCATTTTTTTTCGTTCGCGTTCCAAGCGTGCGCATGAGTCGCGATAATAATCTTTGTCAAGCTCAAATCCGACGTAATCATGAAAACCTTTGTTATTTAACTTCTAAGTCAAAAAAAATCAATCAATTTTACCGAATACCGATTCGAATAATTGCCGGCAATTTTTAGTCTTTTTGACGAATTCGATATAATCGGTTTGTTTCATATCCTGAAATAGCCAAGATTCGTAAATATCACCGTCATTCTCTGGTTTTAATCCGACGTAGAGTTGTTTTGCTTCTGTATAACTTAGTTTGAATTTCGGATTCCGGCATAGCCTTTTATCGATTTCGACCGGTTTCATTTTGTATTTTTCAGAAAGCCGGTTGAATTCACCGTCAAGATAGTCTTTCAAGCCTTGATAGTGCTTGAAAGGATCGGTTTTAAAATCTAAATCTGGCATGATTCACCTAAAAATTTTCAGTATGGGAGCATTATTTTCCCGTGCTTACAAAAATGCTTTCTAAATTTTCCTATTGTTTCAAAGTAATTCTGATTTCTGGGTGGTAAAAAGGTTACAACACTCCCCTTAGTCACTCCCTTTTTTTTCGTACTGTCCGGCAAATAGTAATTTGTCCGGGGTGATAAATAGCATTGAGGAAAATTAAGCAATGGTTGAAACCACTTTTCGGAAGTACTTGCAAATGTAATACAGCATGCTTGAACAACATGCCTGACTTCATATTCGCGTATTATGTTTTCAATCCAAAGCTTGTTGGTTTCGCGTAAAAACGGATGATTCATCCAGACGTTACCGAACCAGGGATGATCAAGACCATTTTCTTGCTCGGTAAAAAATTGATTTGCCTTGATCGTTTTGTTCGCGCGCTTGCTGCTTGCCGGATCCAAGTCGATGCTTCCCATTAACGCGCGCGCTGCCTCCACTATTTCGGGAGGCGTGTAGTATTCTGTTTTTCCGGAAGTCTGGTTAATTAATTGATGGTTGGTCATTAGTACCTCCTGTCGTATGGCATTCTACATATTTCATTTTCATATAGATTCCAAATTAACCGAAATAAATCTTCATTCATTTCTATTTTCAGCCACTTATTTTTGGGAATTGTTGTTGATGCAAGTCCCTGGTAATTTTGAAAACGGGACCTCCACCAAGCAAAATCGTTTCCTGCATATTGATAATTATCTTGAAATCTCTGTATTTCCTTGACTACGCGCCAAATTTCACCCATAACGGGTTCGATTTGTTTTTTCTGAAAATCAGGATTTTTAAAAATATCTAATTGTCTTGTTTTAGCTTTTTTTGATTTTTTCATAGTTCATCTTATAAAAATATTCTACCTAAAATCATTAAAATTATTAATAATGCCAAAAACAGTATAGCTACGATTAAGCCGTCGCTGTCTGGCACTGGATCGTAGTCGTTCATTAGCGTAACCTCCTGTTTTCCCCAGTTGTTTCGTAAATAAAACCGGACGTTAGCCGGGTTGCAATTCGTTTTCCGAACACTTCGTAAAGATTTTGTATTGATACATCAGTTGTAAAAACTGATAGCGTGGAAGTGTTGCCGTATCGCGTATCCAGAATGTCAGCAAAAATGTCAAGCGCCCATGAGTCAAAGCTTGTTGATAATAGATCATCAACAATCAAAATTTTCACTTTCTCAAAATCTTGTTTCGAAAATGTCCGGTTTGCGTTGTCCTTTGCAGACTTGATTTTTTCAATCAGGTGTTTAAGCCGGATAAATTTCACCCGGCTATAGTAAACTTTCGTTTGTTGCAAAATGAATAAAATTGATGCTACGGCCAGATGCGTTTTTCCGGTTCCGTTTCGTCCGTGAATCAGGAAAAAATTCTTTTGTGTTTTGCCGGCGATCTTGTCTGTTAATCCTGCTTTAATTCCTATTTTGCCTTGATAGTTTTCAAAAGTAGAAAACAAATAGCGTTCAGGAATGTTTAAACGACTCATTACGCGGCTCGGTTGTTTTGCAAGTACTTCTAAATAATTAAGCTTATTTTGATTTTGTGCATTTGAAATACATTTTTTGCAATAAAGCCGGGTCGTATCAGGATAAATAAAACTCAGGTCATTTATGACAACCAGGTTCTCGTTAACAAAATCAAGCTCCTGGCATCCGCACGAAAAGCATTTTCGTGAATGTTCTTTGCAATCAGAGCTTGATAGTTTTTGCCTTAAGCTTTGCAAGCTCTTCGGGAGAAATTGAGTGATCTGAGTCATAGTAGTTAAATCCGCCGCGTCCGTTGTTTGCGTTTCCTGCATGTTGGTTGTTTCCTTTCGATTGATTAACTGTTTCCGGTTTTTGCCATGCTTCAAATTCAGCGTTAAGCAAAAAGCGATATGCATCCATTGCAAAACCTTTTAAAACAACTTCACTTTTAGAATAATTATTAACTCCGGTCATTATAAAATTTGCATCACCATTTAAATTTTTAATAACCCATTGTTTTGCTTTTTTCTTACCTTGCTTTATTCCTTTTCGTGCTGGGTATGCAGGCCAAAAAACAGTTTCAAACCATTCAGCATTAATTTCTGCTTTTGATTTTTGATTTGAGCCGGAAGGCGAAATATTATTTATAGGATTATTATAATTTGATTGATCTTTATTATATGATCGGTTCATTTTATTGAACGGTTCCTGTTCAATATTTTGAACGGTACTGTTCAATATTTTGAACAGGTCGTCATTTTTTGAACGGTCAAGCTTTTCAGACTCCTCAGTAAGCCTATAATAATTTTTTTGTTCAATAGTTTGATAATCAATTAATTTCCAGTCTTTAAGCTCCTGAATAATTTTCGTTACACTTCCCTTTGATGTTAAATGTAAAATAGGATTTTCATCGAGAATCAATTTTGATGAAATATAAGTATAGCCGTCAGATGTTCTTATTATTTTTGAACTTGCCGAATTACAGATACTTTTTATTGAATCAAAAATGATAGCGTGCTGTGCCCGTGCTTCTGGGTAATAATGTAACCAGGCAAGTTGATTAATTAAAATTGAATACTTCATTTGATTCCCTTCGGTTTAAATTCCGATTATAATTGATTTATTTAAACTGTTAATTAACTTTCAATACCAGAAAAAGCCGCCGATAATGGCGGCTCCTCCACCCTATTTTAAACCGGTCACTAATTCAGATATTAATTTTGCTTTTTGACTCGGGTCATTAGCCATCACCCGGTCAATGGTTGCTGCCAGTAACAAGGCGGTTAATTGCTTTTGTTCAGTTGTGGAATTCTGTTTTTCGGTTTGATTTTTCATGGTTTGAATCTCCTGTTATGTTATGACCGTAAACCAAAAAAGGCTATTGAATGAGTTGTGTCAACGCCAAATAACAGGAACGCGCCCCGGCCCTCGCGGGTAATCGGCAACTCAGACAATAGCCTTATTAAATTTTATGGAATTTTCGAAACAAAAAAATCCGCGTAAGGCCCGGACATTACCCTGGTATTTGTTTTGACATTTACAAGATAGCAAATTTTCCTGTAAATGTCAAGTGAAATGTTAATCACTTTAAACTTTCCCTTTATTTGCAAGCTCGGTAACGTATGCATCATAATTCATGCGTTTTAAGGCGGCTTCACCGTATAGGATATTTTCATCATAATCAAAATCAGATGCCAGCGAACCGCCGCATCCCCAGCGAACTTTTAAACCGTCCTTTGATTTCTGAATAATCATTTTGATTATATTAACCAGGTGATCGGTTTCCAGTTCGGATATTTTTATTTTTTTTCCATCTTTGCAAGTGTGATAATTTATCATGCTATAACCCCCTCCCGTTGCATTTTAAGCGCCATTTTTCGATCGCGCTTTTGTTCCCAGGATAAATATTCAGACAGTTTTCCGGCAAGTTCAGGATCAACCCGGTCAAGTGTGAATGTTTCGCTTAATCTCCAATCGATTTCGCCTTTATCCGTAATATAGAAATACTTTTGCAATAGTCGCTTGATTGCGTCTGTCTGTGTCAATTTGTCCTCGCTGGTTTGGTTGTCTGGCCCCGTCGCCAGGATTCGAACCCGGAAGGCTTATTATTTCGCCTTGCCATCTCCCCCACTTGCGCAAGGTTCAACGGGATATAGCCGGATTCGCTCCGGCTGGCGTTGATCTTAAACTGCAATCCATTTTTTCACGGTAATCGTTTCTTCAACTTGCTTTACCTCGGGAGCATTTTGATCTTCGTATTCGTTTTCCTGCATTTCAGTTAGTCCTTGCTCCCAATAAACTGAATAATACTTTCCTCCAAATTTAATGATGGAAGTGATTGTTCGTGACCATCTGCGATTTTCACCCTCGGTTCTTTCGACTTCGTTTTCCCATACTAATTCTTTTACTTGATTTGCAGTAAAATGCTTTTTATTGACTTGTTTCTTTTCCATATTGCCTCCAGTGTTAATAATTAAATAAAAGTGACCTAAAATAAAAAAGCCCGTGAAAGTAACGGCCAAGTAACTCGCACGGGCTAAATGAATTCCAAGTAATATATGAAAAAAAAGAAAGGTCTGATTGATTTTAAAAAAACTTGGATTTCATTTAAGGGGCTTGGCCTCCCCTACTCTTAGATGCGGGTATCGGATTTGCACCGATGATCTCTGGCTTATGAGACCAGCGTTCTACTACTGAACCAACCCGCAATGTATTATTTAAAACTGTTATTTAACTCCTAAAACAAAAAATAAAACCGGACGCCATTCTTGCCGGGAAACGTCCGGTCTCTAATCCAACACATCAGGAGGCTTGTAATAAGCTATGTTTAATTATATCAAATTTTGAATTAAAAGTCAAGTAATTTTTAAACAATTATTCAGAATTGGTATTTAATTCCCCGGATAATAAAAAAGGGATACTTGAGAAGGCATCCCTTTATCCTAAAATAGTCCGATTAATACTTCAAACAAAAAAGGCCACGCTCGAACCTGATTCACGTTTCAATCCTATAATAGTCCGATTAATACCCGGTGGGCTGATGATACGAAAAACAGTGATATGCGTTTCAATCCTATAATAGTCCGATTAATACAGTAACAGCTTTTTGTGCGCATGGGAAAGGACTACCAGTTTCAATCCTATAATAGTCCGATTAATACATGGCTAAATCAGAAAATCAGTACAAAATCACGGGTTTCAATCCTATAATAGTCCGATTAATACCCACCAAATCAGGTAATAAAAAACAAGGGTTTAAATACCTTGAAAATGAGAAAATCGTCGTCGATCTCCGGTCGTGTAAAATTCCCAGGGGATCGACGACTTTTTTACTGGATTTTGATCCTCTATCAAGCGAGGCTTAAATTCTGACACGGTAAAATCATCAAAAAAACTATCTCGGACGACGATGTCGCAATCCTCTATCAAGCGAGGCAATGACTTAGAAATCCCTCCGCTGGTGTTAGGGAAATTCTGACAATTAATGCCATGTCGCCCTGCGAGGTGTACATATGGGTCTCAATCCCTCCGCTGGTGTTAGGGAAATTCTGACGTAGTAAACATTAAAGTAGGAAAAGGAGGCTGTTTTAGTCTCAATCCCTCCGCTGGTGTTAGGGAAATTCTGACGCCCAATATTAAATCAGCGCAAATTACTGATTGCAAGGTCTCAATCCCTCCGCTGGTGTTAGGGAAATTCTGACCATTGGACCAAACACATTCTTTATAAGTCTTTTACATACGTCTCAATCCCTCCGCTGGTGTTAGGGAAATTCTGACTGCTAATCAATACTTATTTCTAAATAAATTACCAAAGGTCTCAATCCCTCCGCTGGTGTTAGGGAAATTCTGACCTATCTGTGTCGGATGCGATGGAATATATGATCACGGAGTCTCAATCCCTCCGCTGGTGTTAGGGAAATTCTGACTGGACGACCCCCCTTCTCTTGTTATCCGTTTTAATACGGTCTCAATCCCTCCGCTGGTGTTAGGGAAATTCTGACCTCCAAAAGCAACGGGCGGAATACGCCCACTCCCTCCGTCTCAATCCCTCCGCTGGTGTTAGGGAAATTCTGACCAAGCTAGAGGATTGTATCCGCACGAAAAATGGGGCAAGTCTCAATCCCTCCGCTGGTGTTAGGGAAATTCTGACCTACCCCTTTTTTCGCCTTTAAAAAACAGTAACTTAGCAATAGCATTTAGCTAACCCCCTTTTTCTGCTAAATTTTTAGCACAAAAATCGCTCCAAAATCGACTTAACTTTTTACCGTTTTTTGAGCTAAGTTCAATATAATTCTCGAAGTTCAACTTTTGCGCTAACCTGGTTACAGCGTTTTTCTTCGTAACTAATTTATAATCAGATAATTAAAATGTGGGAAAATCGAATTTTTAAAAAATCGAAAACACTTAGCGCATTTTTAGTTAGTTCGTAGGAAATATTAAACTTAACTCAATAACGATTTTTCGCAATTTTCAATGAGCGTATCATTTTCGACGAAAATAAGTTAATACAGTATATCAATATTTTTCTTATTTGTCAAGGGGGAAATGGAAAAAAATTGAATTTTTTAGTTATTTTCACTGAAAAATTTTGAGGTTTAGAATTTGACTTTATCAAATGCCTGCTTTTGGTGGTTTAAAACTATGTGGGTATAGATTTGCGTGGTCTTAATGTCCTTGTGACCGAGGATCGCCTGCACGATCCGAATATCGTTTCCGATTTCAAGCAAATAAGTCGCTATTGAATGCCTGAGTAAATGCACTCCACCCTTTTTATTTATTTCAAGCGATTTGAAAGCCTCTAAGAAGCGTTTAGTTAGATAATCGCCTATTTTATCAATAACAAGATTGTTGAGCTTGACATTCTCAGGCCGGAACCATTCAAGTAATTTTTTCAAAGTTGGGTGAAGATAAACAATCCGTTCCTCTTTAGTTTTTCCACACAAAGTCAAGCAATCCCGATCAAAGTCGATAGCATTCCAAGTTAATCCCCCTTTTCCCTCCCTGGTTTCCGAACAAAATGTAGTCAGCCGATACTTTCATATCTTGACATAGCTTGGCAAGGACTCCAATATTGATATTGGATGCTCTATCTTTGTTGAACCACGCGCTTATTGCTGCCTTATCTCGATTTACCATCCTGGCCATATCTGTTCGGTTCAGTCCCAGGGACTCGGCGATGCTTAACAATCTGTATTGCCAACCCTCTATTAGATGTTCAAAATTACTTACATTTTTTCCCATTAGGTTTAACTCCTTTCGTAATCATCCTTGATATTAAGAAAACGTAAGTTAATAGTATTGATTATTTAAACTTAATTATGATACAATATAGTTACAAATTATTAATATGTCAACCTTTTTATTCTAACTGGCAGTTAACTTTAATTTCTGTATTTGATTGACTTCGCCCCTGTTTTGGAATTTTTTTATAAAAATATATTTAATTTTTTGAAATTAGTACTTGACTTTCAAATTAAAAATAGTTAAATTATAATCACAACGAATTAAATATAATTACGTATCAAGTTAAATGTGATTAATTTTTCACAATTTTTAAGTGGGGCTAAACAATGACAAAACAAGAGGTTAAAAAGACAGTAAATGAAATGATGCCGGTGTTAGTAGACAAGGTTAAAAGTGCAATTGGCTGGGAAAATCCGGACGAAAGATATAAAACGCTTAAGACAATTGAAGATTTGGCAAAGCTGTTTGATGTTTCAAAAGTAACAATTCATGGTTGGATCAATAAGCACAAAATTAAACCTTCTTGGCAAACTCCGGGGGGTAAGAAGCGTTATGATGTTAATGATTTCAACGTCTTGAAAAACCAACAGTTTGAGAAGGTTTATAACCTTTGTAATTAAAAAGGATACTATCATGTTAATCAAAGGGGAGTTGATGGTTTTAGATAAGTTAAATAGAAAAACCAAAAAACTTATTGATGATGAGATAAAGGGGGTTGACAATAACAAAAAAACAATAATTGAAATATATGATTCCATTGATAGTGAATTCAAACAAACTATTGAAGGTTTAAAAAAAATATATTGGAGGGCAAAGTGGAAGAAGTAAAATTAATTATTATGATTGCTGTAGCTGTATGGTATTTTTGGTATAGAAACAGGCAAATTGAAAAAACCAGAAAACAAGTTAAGGCTGGAATTAGCAAGGCATTCAGGGAGTGCAGTGATGGTATAGACGCGGATTTGGCAGATATTGAAAAAGATTTTCATGAATTAAGTAAATCGCTTGGAAAGATTGCAGACATTTATGATGATAAGCGGAGGGGCAAATGAAAAGAGTTGACAATTATCGGGAGGGTGAGTATTCATTTGAGCTTTGGGAAATGAAAAAAGCTAATCTGTTTTGTATTTACGTTCGCAAAAACGGAAATTTGATTCCCGAACAGCAAATGAGTTCGCGGGTTTTTGATACTGAGGGGAATGTTACCAGGATGTATACAGAATCAGAAATGCGCCGGTTTATGGTTGAAAAGATTGAGAAATTGACCGGGGTTGATGCGATGAAAGTTGATGAATCAGACTTTGATAAGCTGGTTGCAGATATTGAAGGTCAATATGCTTTAGCGATCTAAATAAAAAATGCCGGTCGCCTGGGGGAGTGGCAGACCGGCAAATCAAAACGTAAAGCACTTGTAAAATAGGAAAATATGGCATGAATGTCAATACTTTTCTTAAAAAATTTAAATTGGGGGAAAAATGACGGATATTAAAGAGATGAAAAAACCGTTTTACGTTACTGCGATATGGTTCTCTGATGCTGTCGTTAGCTGGTCTCTTGAGATTTTTTCTATGTGTTTAACCTGTATGTTGACATATCACTGGTTAACGGCAACGGCAATTGGCGTCGAATTTATATTTAAAACGGTAATGGGAATATCTTTAGGAATCCTGATTGACGGTGCCAAGAACATGGCGTTTGTAATGGCAATTGTTTTAGCTGAAAAAAAATCAGAAGATGTTAATCAAAAAGCAAAAAATATAAAATTTAAAACAACGGTTTTGGTTCCTCTTTTTTGGGTTGCTGCTTTTGCTGCAATGTCTATCTCTCTCATTGCTTCTTATTCGGAACTCGGTCGTGAAAATTATGTCGCTTCAAAAGAAAGTGATGAATATAAAACAATTATTGAACGCCGGAATAACCTTCAAAAGCAAATTGAAAAAAATAACGGATCAATTAAGTTCAATGAAAATGAAGCACGTGAAACAAAATACCACAAACGTAAAGACAAGTATTCAAAGCGTAACCAGGAATTGAGAAAAGAAAACGCAAAGTATCAAAAGCAAATTGACAGTTTGAGTGAAAGTGCAAACACTGTTTTAGCTAACGGTGCAGGCGAAAGTTCTTTTTTTAACAATGCAGTTCGTGGTACTTTTGAAAAAGTTGGTCTCCCCCTTTCTTTTCGCGGCGCTAACCTTGTTTTGGGAATTATAATCGAATTAATTGCATTGTGTTTTCTCACTTTTTGGGTCGTAAGGCATCGAGATATTGTTGTTGTTTGGTTGAATATGTCTCATGATTTTGATGATTCTGATTCAGCTATCAAAGAATTGCAGATGATGCATGAAAACAGAAAAAGATACATCGATACAATTCTAAAGTTGCAAAAATCGAGTTATAATCATTTTGATATCGATGCGGCACTTGATAGGTTGAATCTTGAGATTGTTAAATCAAAACAATTGCCGGGAAAAATTCAACAAATTAAGCCGAAAATGTTACCTGAATATAGGAAAGGTGATAACGGAAAATTGATTCCTGTTTTCGAAAAAAATGGTACAGAAAATATCGAAAAAGGTTTCGAAAACGACAAAAATAAAAAGGAAGATATTTTCGAAAATTTGGAGCAAACTTTCGAAAATGATATAGCACAAAAATCGAAAATTGAAAAGCCGAAAATCGAAAAAAAAATCAATAAAAGTAACGATGAAAACTTGCAAGAAAATAAGCCGAAAACGATGAAAGAAATTTTGGATTCCCTTGATGCTGCAAATCGAAAAAGATTGTTTGAGGCTGATGAAAGAAAGCAGCGTGTTGTTTTTTTATTCGAAAATAATAGGAAATGGTCTTTCGCAAAAATAGGACGTGATTCAAAAGTTCAATTAACTGGTCAGCGTGTAGGTCAGATTTTGCGTGAATTTGAAATTATAAATTAATAGCTGAAAATGGGACTACGCTATGCATGGTACAAATTAATAAAGCGTATCGCGGATATTAAACCCAAAAATATAAAACAAAGCGAATAATTAAATTACCTGCTGGCTCCGGCTGGCGGGTCTAATTTGGAGACAAAATGGGTTTGGAAAAATTGTATGAAAATGAAGTCACTTGCCCCTATTGTGGATATAGTATAAGTGATTCCTGGGACCTGGACGGCGATGATGGCGAAGATGATGTAATGGAGTGCGGTAATTGCTGGAAAAAGTTCGTTTGGTGGAGAAATATCAGAATAAGTTATTCATCAAAAGCAGATTGTGAATTGAATAACGAACCACACGAATTCGATGTACATGAAATCGATGATAAAGAACATAAAGTTTGTATTAAGTGCGGAAATATAAAAGACTTATAGAAACATATTTAACACGGAGGTTAAAATGCAGGAGCGAATGCAAATACAGGCAAAGGTTATGCAGCATTTAGGCGTTGTTCAATTAGTCGATGGCCGGACGGTTCCCGGCGCACGGTTTCAGGAAATAGCGAAAAAGTTTGCCCTGGTTTACCGGCCCGGTAAGTCTGTGACTGAAATAGAAAAAGAAATAAAATATGAATTAACTGGGAGGTGATGCGATAAGTAGGTGAAACAAACAAAGTCCAGTACCTAATTAACTAAAATTTCAAAGCCCTGAAATATATGAATTGACTGGACGCCGGGAAAGCGATTACAAAAAACGCTGGAGAGCAAAATATCAAAATTGCTTTCCCGGATTTATTTTTTTTTGGAGAGATTGATATGGAATGCTTACAAAGTAAAGTAGTAAGGGTTCGAAAGCCACACAGTTGCTGGGGCTGTCGGAGGGAGATTCAAATAGGTGAAAATGCTGAATATTGTGCTTGTGTTGATGCTGGGAATTTTTGTGCATCGTATTGGTGTGAAAAATGCCAAATAGCGATGAGTGAATTAGATTACGATGACTTAATGTACGGTTTTACTTATGGTGAATTGATAGATAGTTATCCGGAATTATTCGAAAGGTTGGGGGATGGTACCGAAATTCAGAATCCATAAAAAGCCGTCTGGTGAAATCAAATATATTCCAGCAAAGGAAAAGCTCGCAAAGTACCTGCAATCGCTTTCGCCTGGAATATATGAATTAACAATCAAAAAGCCTAAAAAGCAGCGATCATCTGAGCAAAATAGGTACTATTGGGGAGTTGTTGTAAAGATTTTGTCCGAGGAGTGGGGCTGGTTGCCGGAAGATTTGCACGACGCGCTTAAATGGCATTTTTTGCGCGTGCCCGGTGAAAACGGATTGCCAGATCGGGCCGGGTCAACAGCTTCATTGTCAACGGTCGAATTTGAAGATTATCTCGAAAAAGTTCGCGTTTGGGCGATTCAGGAATATGAAATTTACATTCCTGCGCCGAATGAAGTAGATTTTTAAAATTAAAATTGGAGGGTAAGCAAATGATTAAAAAGCAATTACCGGCAGGGACAAAAGTGATCTTAATAATTCCCGATCAAGGTACTTTTGGCGGGGAAAAGAAGCTTGAGCATGTTACCAAATCGGAGCAAGTTATTTATCTTACCGAGAAAGGAAAGGAGCTTATACATAAAACTAAACCTGAGCCTGAAAAACAAAAAAGAAAAAAGCATGAAAAAAAACGAGTTAAACAAAGTGAACCCAAAAAACAACAAAGTCCAGGCGGGTTCATTATTGCAGTTACTTGTTTTGTTGGCTTAATTGTGTGGTTAGTTATGCAATCGGGAGCCATTCGATAATTTAACATTGGAGGGGAAAATGAAGTTAAGAAGCGGAAAAGAGATATATCAAAAAAATTACAGTGAATTAACGAATGCCGAAATTTCCGGACATTGGGTCAATTGGCCGGAAGTACAGGATTTATTTTCATGTAATTGGGACGAACTAAGAAAATTAAACCCGGTTTGCATCATCGAAAAAAACGGTGCATATCATATCACCATTGACACGCAGGACTTTGAAAAATGCTGTTTTTGTAATTGTAGTTATGACCGTAATTCAATGTATGACCTCGGAGATCATTTTTATTGCGAAAATTGCAGGGGAACCAATAAGTTTACACAACTCATAATTTAAGAAAATTAACTGAGTTAAAAACAGTTAAATATCAAATTTCTTTTGTTTATAAAAAGCAGGTACGAAAAAAGTACTTGCTTTTTTTATTTTTAAAATATATATTAAGAACATAAAAAGACTGTGTAAAATAGCCAATAGATAGACAGGATGGGGAATAGGATGCTCGAAATAGACAATTAAATGACCAAAGTTAAATGACAATTTAATAGAATTGATTATGGATGAATAAGGTTTTGGGTGTGCCGAGAAAGTGAAGTATTGTTTTTATTGAAGTTAAATAGTACACCGAGCGGGGGTCGAACCCGCAACCTTTGGCTCCGGAGGCGACCGTACAACATGAATAAGTCATTGTTTTTATTGAAACATATTTTTATTGATAGACAATTGAATGACAATTTCAAAGGCGTTGCAATCTTTCACGGGAATGTAGCGCCTTTTTTAATTATATGAAATTAACAAAGTATAACTTGATAAAAATTATTAAGTTATATTATGAGATAGAAAAGATACATCAGCTTGATTTTAACAAGCTTTTGGATATATTTGGAAAAGATTTCTGGAAGTGGGATGAATATCTTGAATTTATCGATTATGATCCGGTTTGTCCTGATAGATTCAGTGAAGAAACTTACGGAGAACTAAATGGCAAGCATGTAATGCCGCACCGGACTAACGGCAAGATGTCTGCCAAATGGAAACAAGAACTAATTAGTGTTTTGCATGATAATCATTACAATCAAAAAGAAACAGCGAAAGATTTAGGAATATCTGCTCGCGTTGTAAACTACTGGGTTGAAAAATTCGGGATTGATCATCCGAGTTGGAAGCGGAAAAACAAAAGAAAATAATTTAGATAAAAAATAATGGCAAAAAAGAAAATTGAAATAAGATGCGAAGGCGCGGATTTACTACCGCTTGATATGCTTTGTCCTTTGCAAGGTAATTTAAAATTGATGTCACCGGTACGCAAGGAAAAACTTAAAACAAGTTTGATTGAAAATGGTTTTTGGTTTCCATTTTTTGTATGGTATTGTAAAGAGGAAAACAAACATTATTTCATTGACGGCCATCAAAGAGACAAAGTATTACCAGAAATTCAAAAAAAAGATGGTTATCAAATACCGGAAAAGTATCCAGTTGTTTTTATCGAAGCAAATAATAAGCGTGAAGCGGTTAAGGCAATTTTGTTGCAATCAAGCGGTTACGGATTTACTGACAGTGCGGAACTCGATTCATTGATTGTAAATTATCAGCTTGATATTGACGATCTGTCAAAATCGGTTAACATTCCGGGGATTGAGATTGAGGATTTTAAAAATAAAGATTTTTTTCCCGTTGATAAATCAGAGCAGCCGAGGCTTGATGAAAAGAAAAGTGTAATTTGTCCTGAGTGTGGCTATGAATTCAAACCGAAGTAAATTAAAACTTGATTGGTGTTCTTATGAAGCTGCAAAATACGCGGTTATGAAATGGCGTTATTCAAAAGCAATGCCCGCGGGGAAATTAGTAAAAATTGGAGTCTGGGAAAACAATAAGTTTATCGGAGTTATCATTTATTCGTATGGATGCTCAACAAGTGCCGGGAAAAGATATGGTTTGAAAATGACAGATACCGGGGAACTTGTAAGGGTTGCTTTGGGCAAGCATGAAAATCCAGCAACTAAAATTGTCGCTATTTCTATAAAATTATTAAAGAAGCAGTCTCCTGGATTAAAGTTATTAATTAGTTTTGCCGATCCATACGAAAAGCATCTTGGAATAATTTATCAAGCTGGTAATTGGATATATGTTGGCCCACAAGGAAAAGATAAACGGGTAAGAAAATATGAAAAATGTGGTAAAATATACAATTGGCGGACTGTTGGAGGTCATTTACGTAAAAGAAAAGATTTGAAAAATAATGTAGAGGGTGCAAAGCATTTAGGATTTATACCGTCTCCCTGGGCGCCCAAGTATAAATATTTGTATCCGCTTACAAAAAAAATGAGAAAACAAATTGAATTATTAAAAAAACCTTATCCCAAAAGTTTAACTGCGCCTGAAGCATAGATCGCGATGTGCCATTTTTTCCAGAATGGAGAGGGGAGTTCAATTCTCACCCAGGCGCTTAAATTTAAAATATAAATATTATGCAAAAAACTAAATGCACAAAAAGCGAAAAACAAAAGCGACTTTTTTATGTCCAGGGTTTAATTATAGATGGTGTAAGTAATTATGAGATACTTCAATATATTACCGAAAATTGGAATATAACATCGAGACAAGCTCGTAATTATATAACACTTGCCAACAAAAATATTCAGAAAGTTTATGACGTTGAAATTAAAGGAAAACTTGCCTGGAAATTTGTTGCCCGGCGGCGACTGTATAGGAGGGCAATTAAAGATGAAAATTTCAACCTTGCGCTTCAGGTACTTAAGGATATATCAGAATTGGAAGGTGATTATAAACATATTGGCACCGCTGAAAATCCTGTTATCATGAACATAGTCGGAACCGGGAAAGAATTCGGGATGGGGGAGGGTGAGACATAGATTCCGAAAATGAAAAAACATGGAAACTAAATGATTATACATCGCATTTTTTTGAATCAAATGTTGAAAATGTTTGTCTTGCCGGTGAGTTTGGTTCAGGAAAAACGACTGTAGCGATTATAAAATTTCATGAACTGATGGAGCGGTTCCCTGGTAACATCGGCGTAGTCATTCGAAACACGACCGATGAATTAAAAATGACAACGATTCCCGAGTATTTCGAGGTTATGTTTCGTGACCGGTTCGCTCCGGCATCTGGATATTACTGGAATAAGACTGAGAAACATTTAATATTACCCAATAGCTCGGAAGTCTGGTTTATCGCGCTTGACAACGAACGCCAGCTAAAGAAGCTTAAGGGGCCGAAATTCGGTGCTTTGTGGATTGATCAATGCGAGGAAGTCGAACAAAATGTTTTTAACCTTGCCTGTTCGCGTGTGCGTCACGATGTTCCTTTTCGGCAAAAGATAATAACTTGCAACCCGGAAGGGGGAGATCACTATCTTAAGGAATTGTTTTATTGTCAAGATATTAAGACAAAGCGGGAAAAGATTTTTTTCCAAAACAAGCAATGGCCCGCTTATTACGGGTATTGGAAAGGCTTAGATGATTCTTATCTTGGAATAACAGCTAAACCGATGGCGAACGCGGCGAATATTCCTGACGAAAAGTATTATGAAACCCTGGTCAAAACACTTCCTCATGAATGGGTTTTAAAATACGTGTTTGCAAATTGGTTCGGCAAGACCGGATTAATTTACAAGCTTGCGGATGGTGCAATTGTTTCAAGCTTGCCATTTGTATCTTGCATGTTGGAGTTTCCGGTAACCAGATTTGAATTGAATGATTACGGCATTTCTGACACTTCGCCGATGGTTTGGCTAAACATAGTGTATATGAACGGCTTGTATTATATTACAGATGAGTATTATCACTACGATGCGGCTATTGAAAGCACGGCGCAATACGTTCAGGAGCTTGAAACAAAATTTAGCATAGAATCCTTGTATCGTGTCGGGTGTCCCAGGGCATTCCAGCGGGAAGGGACCAGCAATAACTTGACTCCGGCTATTATATTCAAGGAACACGGGATTTCATTGTCGCCTTTTCCGGTGCATATTGACACCAGGCGACCAATACTGCAAAGGCTTTTTGAGCAGGATAAAATCAAAATTCACGAATCTTGCCGGGAATTAATCAAGGAATTGCGGGGCTTAAAGTGGAGTAATGAAAAAACGGCTCCGGCGCACGCGGTGGAAGCGCTGGAACGTGGATTGACAAAGCATTATTTAAGTGTGCGCGCAACATCTGCAAGCGAATTCGAAAAACAATTATCAGGCAAGCGAAATATAGCTGATGCGCTTGCCGGTGCATCATACATGAATACGGAATTTTAAAATGGCTTTTTGGAATAGAAATCGAAATCGAGTGGCAAGTTTAGAGGGTGAACTCAGACAATTAAAAGCGGCTTATAGCAGTACGCAAAGATTTATCCGGGGCCTGGGTGTCCCTGGTACTGAAAACTGGTCTGGTTATTTTCAGACAGATTACAATTCAGACTGGAATAATAACAAGTATGACAAAATCCCTAAAATGGTCAATGATGCTGTTATTGCCGGTCTTTTGCTTGCTGTTAAGCTTCCGATCTCGCAAAGCACGGTCTCGATTGAACCTGCATCCGCCCGGCGCATCGACAAAAAGATTGCCGATGCTGTTGAAAAGGAGTTGTTTAATAATCCGACTTTCACCTGGAGCTATTTACAAGATCATATTCTAGAGTTTTTCGAGTATGGTTGCGCTGTATTTGAAAAGATTTCGTTTTTCAGCAAAGAGGATTCCCGGTGGCATTTCAAGCTTTCTCCCAGGCTGCAAGATACGCTTGAAAGGTGGTATCTTACGCCGGATGGCACGCTTGACTATATTGAACAGCACGCCATGAAAGGGTCTACATACGAGTTTTTTAACCTTCCAAATGATAAGCTTTCTATTCTCACCCTAAATCAGCGTGGGTCTAACTATCAAGGCGAAAGCATTTTGAGACCATTGTACTTCAACTGGTATTCAAAAGAACTTCTTTCCAAAATCCTTACAATGGCATCTCAAATTTGGGGAATCAAGGTCCCGGTGATTCATTTGCCAGAGGCGGAACAATCTGGTGATTTAGAAAAAGCTAAAACGGTTGGTGAGACTTATATGTCGCATCAAAAGCAATATATTGTTGCGCCGTCCGGATTTTCTGTTGATGCTTTCGGCGATACTGGCGGGATGCCGGACATAAGAGGGAATATTGTACATCACAACAAAGAAATGGTGTATCGTTTTCTTGCTATGCACATTATGGCCGGGATGGAGGGAACTGGTTCTTATGCAATGTCTAAGGATAAGACTGATTTCTTTTTGCTTGCTGAGGAAAGTTACGCGCGACGGGTTGAAGACTTTTTTAACGAAAGAGTGGAGGGCCGGGCGGTAATCAAAGATTTTGTATCCTGGAATTTTCCAAATGTGACCGAATACCCGAAATTGAATTATTCGAAAATTCGGTCTGTTGATTACGAAAAGCTGTCAAATACACTTGATAAATTAGCGAATAAGCGATTCATCGATCCGACCGAAGAGATCAGGGAAATGCTTTTAAGGGAAATGGACTTGCCGGCGGAACAAACGATTATCACCCAGGAATCGAAGGCAATTCCGGAAAAAGTTGTAACGAAAAAAGATGACAAGCGGCCAGCTAAAGAAATCAAGGAACCTGGGAAAGAAGATAATGAACCGGATAAGAAAAAAGCCACTGATTGCGGGTGTGGTCATGTTCATTTTGCTGATGCCGGGCCGTTTCAGTTCCGGCGCGAATTAACAGACCGTGAAAGTTCGCTTGCGAACTTAGAGGAAATCCGGGATGAAATCGAAGATGGCAAGATTGAAACGGATGCTATTGGCCTGAAATACAAAATGATTTTTATTCGGCAATTGATGAGAAAAGCTCCTGAATTAGTAGGCTTGGAGCTTAAGGAATTTGAAAAGCAATTGAAAAAGCTTAAGATAGATGATAAGAAGCTCAAAGCAGAACTGAAAAAAATGGGTGTTGGGGCCTTCCATAACTCCGGTAAGCGTGTTGTGGGAGAACTAAGGAAAACAGGGGTGAAGCTGCAAGGTGAACCTGATGACGGCATCACGGATGAAGCAACTATTGAGATTGAAGGCGAAAAAGTAGTGAATCCCCTGGTTTCCATTTTGGCAAGTACGCTAACAGGTAAGCTTTTGAAAGAATTCACAAAGGAGTTGACCAGGCAAAAGATTTCAAGCGAAATCGATTTACCGGGCCTGGAACTGCTTTTAACCGGTCTGTCGGACGGTGATTTTAGCAATGCAGCAAGTGAGTACATTGTTACTGTTTACGGGGCCGGTCGGGAATATGAGGCTATGCAGCACGCCGAACAGATTGAATACATTTTGCGTTCTGAAATACTTGATAATCGAATTTGCAAGGCGTGTAAGCCGATAGACTTGAAAGAAGTCTATCCGGATGATTCGCTTTGGAATTCGATTTCATCCGGGCCATACACGCAATGCGAGGGTGGAGCGAAATGCAGAGGAATAAATCTGTATGTTACTAAAGAATAAAACACTTTTTTGGCTTATTGTCACGGTCGTGTTAGCGACTGTAACGATATTGTTGAATATTTTTGTTTTCACGCTGTTGAACGGTGAAAAGGATTTGCGAATGTCTTTTTTGTCATTTGCATCTGTTTTGTCGTTTAGTAAAACAATACTCGAGGGCACAAAAATAAATGATTAAAGAATTCACAAAGATAGCAACTGAAATAGATTTTCAGATGCGAATCAGAATTGATAAGACACTTGATTACCTAAATGGAAAAATCAAGCAGTCTGACAAGGTGCTTGATGTTGGTGATAGTTCGTTTTTGGGGGAGGCTATAGAAAAGGCGTTTAATCCTAAAAAATATTTAAATACAAGCGGCGATCTTGATGATTGTTTCGGCGTTCCGGTGCAAAAGTATGATGTAGTTATATTATCTCATGTTATTGAGCATGTTTTTAATCCGCTATATGTACTTGAAAAATTCAAAATGACTTTGGAAAATAATGGTAAAATCTATATCTTTGCCCCAGCGCGTGGAAAACTTCTCTGGACTGATCAGCATTTTCATGAGATAGATAATTATCGATTCAGGCAATTGTTTAAGCGGTCCGGTCTGAAAGTCACGGATAAAAAGTATTTCAAGGTCTGGCGTCCCTGGTATTTTTATTTTACCGGATTCAGACCGCTGTATCGGCTATTTCGGGAGTTTGACGTAGTCTACGAGCTTGAAAAGGAATAATATGATTGTACGCGCACGAAATAATTATAATTCTTACATGTATCCCAGGAGCTTGCATATTGACGGCGTGCAATATGATTATGTTTCCGTGTCTATGGGTGCAATTGATCCAGTTATGATATTCTTTCGGTTTTTAGGCTACAAGTGTGCGCGTATCTGGATTGGAACCGATGTTTTGAAAGTGACAAAGTTTTTTGATTATCGAATTCGAGCGAAATTCAATTCATTGTTTTGCGATAATCTGGCAGTGGCTCCATGGCTGGTACGGGAGCTTAGTCAAGCAGGAATAAAAGCAATGCGGATAAATTACTATGCGGATATTAATTTATTGTCCGGTCGTGACCGATTCGAGAATCGATTATAATTGGCTTTACGGTCGTGACATTGTACGCGGACTGATGAAACTTGAGCCGGACTGGGAATTTATTTCATGTACAGGTAATACGACAAAAGACAAATTGTATTCCGGCATTGATGTATATTTAAGACCAACGCGACACGACGGTATGCCGATCATGGTACAAGAGGCTCAAGCACTTGGCATTCCGGTAGTTTGGAGTTATTCGAATGGATATTATATCGAGCCAACAATCGAGGGCATTTATAGTGAGCTTAAATTTATTGAAAAGTCGTTGTGTAAAAAAGATAGCGGGCGGACTGTACTATTTTGAGCAGGGGAGTAGGCTAATTAATAACTTGCGTTCCCTGGTCTTGGTATTGATACTTGTTAAGCTGTTTTCCATTCCAACATGGGCTTATTTTTTTGTGGTCATGGCGTATGGATTGGGCTTGCTTTTTCTTGGAAAGCTTGCGGACAAAATTAATTTAATAGATGAATTGCAAGATGAGTATTACCGACGTTCCGGTGGACTTCAAAAGGATTTGAAAAAGGTAGTTAATGAAAACGGAAAAAAAGAAAATTGAATGTTCATGTTGTTTTTCTACTTTATGTATGCAACTTGATAGCGGGCATTACGAAGTGAAATACAATAACAAAGTTCATGTAATTTTTGAGCAAGGACTTGTAAGTTGTTCGCATTGTCAAAATAAGACATATCTTCCAAAATTCATTACATTTAAGTCTACAATAGACGGTCAAGAAGTGAAGTATTTAACGCATTTGGAACAATAGTTGCATTAAATCATTAAAGGGTAAAAATAACTAATTTTCGCTATAAAAAAAGACCTGATTTACAGGCGTAGCGAAAAATAAAATATAAAAGATAGAGCTGCAAGACGGCCATGTTTTCGAGATTTCCCTCCCTCGGAAGCATGGCCTTTTTTATTATAAGGGCTAATGAAATGAAATATTCGATATTGCTACAGCTAAAATCAGCAAAGAAAAGCGATTCTAAGCTTGCAAAAATCAAGTTACTTTATCCCGGTGATTTTGAACACAGCTTGTATGGTGAATTCAAGGTTGAAGAGAAGCATTTGCAGCAAGCGGTTGACAATTTTAACGCTAAAAACGGAACACGGCTAAATAATTTAGGCTCACCTATGTTGCCCGGAAACTATCAACATGCTTCATATTCGGAAGATCCAGAAAATGCGAAAGCGTGTGGTTGGATAAAGCGATTAATGGTTGAAAATGGTGAGCTTTGGGGTGAAATCGAATGGACTGCAAAAGCACGGGAATATATCGAGGCTAAGGAATTTCAGTTCATTTCTCCCGAATTTGATTTTAATTTTGTCGATGAAAACGGGAATGATTGCGGGTTTACAATGCTTGGATTTGCTTTGACAAATGTAAATTTTTTGAAAAAAAATCAGATGCCGGTAACGCTTACTGATTTCAAATTGAATGATCTTGAAAAATACATCAAAACAGAATATCAGCGCGAAGAAATGGCATGGGCATTTGAAGGCGTTGCATGGGCATTCTCAAGCTATCTAATAGCTCAAATCCGAGCCGGTAGGGTTGAAACCGGAGAAACGCTTACAAAAGAAATTGAAAAAACATACAAAGAATTTCTTGAGATTCTCAAAAATAAATTAGAACAATTAACCGAAAATGGAGAACTCCAAATGAATGAAGAACTTAAAAAGTTGCTGAAGCTGACCGATGGTTCGGACGGTGTTCAGGAAGTAAAAAATCTTATGGATTCCGTAAAAACCTTAACCGATCAGGTTAAGACCTTGGAAACCGAAAAGAAAGAATTATCCGACAAAGTGACCGGTTATGAAACTCAGTTATCTGATTCGCAAAAGGAAGCGGTGAAGCTGGCAGACCGGGTAAACAAGCTTGAGGAAAGTATCAAATTAACCGATGCTGAAAACTTCATCGATTCCCAGATTTACGACAAAAACACCAATAGCGGGAAAATCTTACCAGCGCAACGTGAAACCTGGCTAAAATCTTATCTTGTAAATCCGGAACAAACAAAGGAATTAATCGCTGGTTTGCCGGTCGCTATTCATGGCGGTGAAATTGGTTCAAATCAACCAGGACCGGAAAATCAGAAAAAGACGCCGGACGTGGTTTTGAATGAAAAGACCGTTGAACTCATGCAAGATAAAACAAATCTGACATACGAACGGGCTTTTGAAATTGTTCGCCAACAGAATCCGGAATTAGTCGAAGCTTATAAAAACGATAAGCGAAAAAACGTATAGTAAGCCGATTTAATTACTTGAAATAAAATAAATTATTCACATAAAAACGAGGTACTGAAATGTCTGTAGGAAGTGCTAATTTTGGCGGGCGGGATGTTACTTTTGTCGCTGCCGCCGATTTGTCAAGTTACCAGTATTGCGCGGTTTATGTTTCTGCCGCCGGTAAAGTAAATGTACAAACTACAAATAACGGTCGCGTAGCTGGTATTTTGCAAAATACTCCCGAAAGCGGCGAAGAGGCTATCGTGCGCGTAGATGGAACCAGTCTACACAAAGTAAATGAAGCTTGTGCGGTTCACAAACATCTTACCCCTGCCAATGCTGCCGGCGGTAAGGGTGAGATTGTAGATGCAGACAACGAATATTTTTTTTGTGAAACACTGGAAGCTGCAACGGCTCAAAATGATTTAATTGCAGTCCGGCTTTGCAGTGGGTTTGCTGGCGCAAGTCAAGCGTAGTAATTATTTAATTTGAAATCGCTGTAAATTATAACTACAAAAGGAATTAGAATCATGATTGAATTATCTGGCGATGTCGTTTCTAATAGCCCAAAGCAAAGCGTTGGGGGAAATGAGATTATCAATCTTACCGATGGGCAAATTTCGCTGTTTGATGTGCGTGATGTGCATACAAACGCGATTTTATCGAATTTTGCGTTGGCATATGAACAGAGTTCAATGTTCATTGCAGACAAAATCTTAAAGAATTTTAAAGTTAAAAAGGAAAGTGATTCTTGGTACAAATTTTATCAGAAAGATATTCTTTCTATACCTGAAAATATTGAACGCGGTGACACTGCCGAGACTGCAATAGTAACTGCCGATTTAACGTCGGATTCCTATACCTGTATTGAATATGCGTTGGGAATGTTGGTTCCCCAGCGTTCTATTGACAATGCCGATGATCCGCTAAAACCCGAGCGCGATGCAACAAATATTCTCACCGAATTAATCTTAGCAAATCGCGAACGCCGGGCGGCAACCGCATTGTTCAATACAACAACTTTTTCAGGTTACACCGCTGCGCTTTCGGCGGGCACCCAGTGGGATGATCCTGTAAATTCCGTTCCACGAACCAATATGAAAAAGGCAAAAAATTCAGTCCGGCAATACGCTAACAAGCGGCCAAATGTGTTAGTCGTTGGTGAAACCGTTTGGGATTACATGGAAAATCACCCAAATTTATTATCCTATATTTCGCCCGGTGGAAAACCGGAAAACCCAGGTCTGTTATCAAAACGGGCAGTCGCTCAAATTATGCAGGTTGATGAATTGCATGTAGGTGGAGCGGTGTACAATACCGCTAACAAGGGTCAAACTGCATCGATTTCGGATATTTGGGGCGATTATGCGTTGTTTGCATATGTCGATCCGCAAGTGCCATTAAGAGGAATGACTTTAGGCATGAATATTCAAAGTCAAGCCTTGATCGTTGCTAAATACTGGGTTCCGTCTCGGCGTAGTTGGATGATTGAAGTATCTGTCATTGAAGTTCAAAAGATTGTAGCTGCAATGGCCGGTTATCTTTTTTCCGACGTTTTGTCTTAGAATTTACGTTTCATTTTTATCTTCTCAGTCCATGCGGGCGCGGGGCTTCTCCTTTCACTCGTGCCCGTTTATTAACTTTAAGGAAAAACCAAAATGAAATTTAAAATATTCACTATAATTGCGATTGTCATTATGGCAATTGTTCAGATCGGGAATGTATTGCAAAGGCATTCGATTGAAAACAGCGAGTATGCATCGCTTGGATTATATGAAAAGCATTACAAGCCAATTATTAAAGGCGATGCAGACGGTATCCGGGGAAATATGACTTTTGTGTTGTCTGATGCGGATGCTCAATCGAGTATGTGGCTTGCTGGCGATACTACAGCGGCGGGAATGTTTGTTCCTGAACAGGCAATTGAAATTACCGATCTAAAAATTTTGCACGATCCGGATTCCGGAGACTCTATTCGCGTTATTGTGTATGCTGCTAATGGTGATTTGGCTAATGAGACCGTCGTTGATTCTGATACCCTTATTGGTACTTCTGTTGTAATGGATGATGATAACACGGTTTCAAGTACATACAAAACAATTACAACGACGGAAGGGCTTGCAATTCGCTATATTGCTATTGCTGGAACCCCAAATGATGTGAGCATTGTACTTGAATATACTTATAGGATTTCTGATAATGCAGAATAAAATCAAATGTATTGCCGTTGTTCCGATCTGGGTTGCACCAAATAAGCCTTGTAAACTTGGTGATATTATCGAATTAACAGAAAAAGACTATAATCGCAAGTTTAAAAATGGCACCGTTAAGCCATTGCCGGAACCAGAAAAACCAAAACCAGAGCAAGCAAAAACACAACGCAAAATGGGAACCCGAAAAAATGCACGCTCTAAGAAAAATTAGTTTTATTATTGCGCTGTTATGTGCTTTTCAAATACATGCCCAAACCCAGGTATTTGCACCCTTTTTTACTGTAACCGGCAAGCTAAAGGCAAAAGGCTTGACTTATCCGACTTCGGACGGGACAAACGGGCAAGTACTGGTTACGGATGGCTCTGGTAGTTTGTCGTTTGCAAGCGCGCTGTCAGGCGTGGGTTACTGGGCTAAATCAAGTACTTTTGTATATCCATCTACAATCGGTGATTGGGTTGGAATAGGAACTACTAATCCGTTGCGAAAATTGCATGTTGTATCTTCATCTTATTATCCGGCGCGGTTCGTTGGCCTTTCTCATACAATAATGGAAATTAAGGCTAACGGTGATTATCAATCCGGATTTCGTTTAGGCACGCTTTTAAAAGACTTCTGGTATTGGGATTGGTATGGAAATGATGTATCAAAACGTATGAGGATTAGAGATAGTACGGGTGTAGATGAAGTATTCACAATTCTACATGGCGGAAACGTCGGAATAGGTGATACGGCACCAGACTCGCTATTGTCTGTTGGTGGTTCGGCTTATTTTTTCAGTAATGTATTATTAGATTCAAATGTCTACCGAGGTGAAGCCGTTGCTGATTCTCAGCTTGCAACCAGGGGTTATGTGACCGGAAAGGGCTATTATTCCGCATCCGATACGGCGTCTACGCTTGCGACTCAATATTATGTTGATCAGAATGGCGGAGGCGGTTCTGGCGATATAACAGCGGTAACGGCTGGCTATGGATTAAGTGGCGGCGGTGAAACCGGAGCGGTGACGTTAAATGTAGATTCAAGCGAAATTGCAACTCAATACGATCTCACTCAAGTTGAAAGTACGCCTGATTCGATTTATGCAAAAACAATCCAACTTAACGGTGAGGAATCGACGGCTGAAGTATATGTGCAAGACAAAGATTCTGACAATACGTCTATGTTGGTCGTTGCTGGTGCGGATCATGGTCAGGTCATGGTGAAGGGAACTGGCAGAGGCCCTAACAATAAGTATTTTTCCATGAAAAATAACGGCAATGATTTGCAGATTTGTCCACTCAACGATGCTTATGTTATACAACATGTTGGAATTATTGTAAATAGAGACGGCAAGGTAAATATTGGCCATACTGCAATTGAAGATTCAATGTTTAATGTGTTGGGCGGAATTGAAGTGCAATCAGGGGGAATACGTGTTGATTACAATGCGCATGTTTTGGGCAATGTATATCAAGGATCGTTAACGGAAGCCGATTCCATCGTAGCAACCCGCGGCTATGTTGCTGCGAATGGTGGCGGTGATTTTAGCGCGGCGGCTTTCGATGATTCTTTGGCAAGTCAAGGTTTCGAAAATGCGGATACAACAGGAGGGCCGGTCGCTACTCGTTATTGGGTTGAATCCCAGGGATACGGTATGGGTGGCGGTGATATTACAGCGGTTACTGCCGGCACTGGACTTACGGGTGGCGGTATTGCAGGGGATGTTACATTGAATGTTGATATTGGTATCACAGATGATAAAATCGTTCAAATAGACGATGCCGATGCCGCCGATGATGACTACGCGAAATTAACCGCGAACGGAATTGAGGGTCGAAGTTACACGGAGGTTCGTTCAGATTTGAATGTGGAAGATGGTGCGGATGTTACCGATACAGATAATGTTACATCGGCTGGCGCGCTGATGGACTCCGAGGTAGACGCCGATCTAAAAACGCTGTCATTACCAGCGAGTACAACGATAAGCGTTTTTGGTGCAACTATTGTCGATGATGCCGACGCAGGAACCGCAAGGACAACGCTCGGGGCGGCTGAGTCTGGCGGTGCGGAACATGATAATTTCAGCGATTTTGTCGCAAACGAGCATATTAACCACACTTCCGTTACACTTACGGCTGGAAACGGTCTTAGCGGTGGCGGTGATATATCTACGAATAGGACTTTCAATGTAGACCGGTCTGTTTTGATTACGGATGGGACTACAGACAGTATTGCGACCGAGGACGCAGTTTATGATTTTACCGAAACGACCCAGGACTATTTGAAAACAAGTGAATACAACGATGCATCCGAGGTTATTCAAAAAGTTTTTGATACGCCGGTATCTGCAAGTGCCGATACAATCTGGTTTTGGCAAAACTGGAAAGGTGCAAGCGTTACAATCGATTCGATACAAATGTATAGTGACACCGATGACGTGGACGCGACAATCGTTTCCCGTAATTGGGTTGGTGGCACAAAAAGCTTAGTAGATGCCATTCAAGCATCTACAGACGGGACAAATATCTACTATAAGACCGAAACAACGATTTCTGATGCCACTATCTTGAATAATGAACATATCGGAATGGTTAGACCTACAGACGTATGTGATTATATCAGATTAAACATTTTCATAAGCTGGACACGGCCATAATGAAAAAATTTCTTTTAATATTGCTATTTTTGCCGGCAATTGCCTTGCCGGTAACCTATACAACGGTTATAACAGATTCGACTGGCTTAGCGCAATGGGAAGACAGCACTGACGTTAATTTGGTTACTGCCCAAAAGGTTCAGATTGCAGAATTACGCGGATCCGGTTTTACTGGACATTTCCTTTTCCAGGGCGCTTATTCAAATTCGACTTATTATCGGAAAGTTACGGTAACGGATTCAAATAGAACAGGTGGCAGTGGAGCAAGATTAACAATTACAACAGCATCTGGCGAGCCTTGTATTGAGATTCGCGAAAGAAATTTTATTTTCGATGGTGTTAAGCTTACGGCTGGAACTGCCGATTATGGCGTATATTTGGCAACGGAAAACTCGGATAGTACTTGTCGAGATTGTATTGTTAGTAATTGCGAGGTTTATTCCTGTCTTACAGGTATTTTCAATTGGTGTGACTGGCAGATCAATGATGGAAGTAACATCATCTATAATAATTTCGTGTGGAGTTGCAATACTTCCGGAATTCGGCTATTGCAAAATGACAGTACCGTTTATGTATATAATAACACGGTACTAAACAGCGGGTATGGTATTCACTTGGACGCACTTGATAATGGGGTCGTTGTTGCTTCGAATAACATTTGCTTAAGCAATTCAAGCAATGACTTCCAGGCGGATGAATCATTTTCAAATTCTTGTCAGGCGAATCTTAGCACGGACGCAACGGCACCTGGTGGAAGTGCCATGATTAGCCAGACGGCTTCGAATGTAATTGTAAGTACTTCAACACCGGATTTGCACTTGAAAAATGGTTCACCTGGAATTGATACTGGCACGAATTTAAGCTCAACTTTTGAAACCGATATTGACGGGGAAACGATTTCCGGGGATTGGGCGCGGGGAGCGGATTTCAATAGTGAATATAACAGAACACTAACAGTAGTGTACATGAAACCGCTAACATCGAACGCATGGGCCGGTCAAGATTGCGTATACTCCACGCTGGATAGTTGTTGGGATAAGGCAAGCGCATACGATGAAATTTGGATCGCTGAAGGTCGTTATGATACAGATACGCATACTTTTCCACTAACGATCAAGTCGAATGTGAATGTTTACGGCGGTTTCCAGGGATGGGAAACCCAAAAAGATCACCGTGGTCCAAATTGGCGATATATGACACGGAGTGTTTTTGATGCCAAACGCGATACAAATGTTTTTATTTCTAACACATCTGAAAATACCTCCTTTGTGTTGGATGGTCTCAAAATCGTAAATGGGCACAAAACGATTACAAAGGGCGGCGGAATATTCATTTCCGGATCATCGCATCCGGTATATGCGACAATAAGTAATTGCTGGTTTGATAGCTGTTCTGTCTGTGAAACGGGGTATCCGGATGGGCCGGGGGGAGCCGAAGGTGGAGCGCAAGGCTCTGCAATCAACGTAGATAATAGTAACGGTGACGGTGGATTATTAGAAATTCATCATTGCGTAGCTGTACGGTGTACAAGTATTTGTGGCTGCATTGAAGTTATGGGCGATGCAAGCATTCTTTCTAACATTCATCACAATACTGTTATCAAGAACAAATGCTTTGGAATTGAATTGCCGTCAAGTTGGGATGGCGATCCGGTGCATACAATTCAGTACAATGTGATTACCGGCAATACAAATGCAAGATACCCGTCAATTGATTATTGCAACCTATGGGCCTGGTCGAGTGATTCAACTATTGGAACTTACAACTTTGTGAATGGTGAAGCATGGCCAGACTGTAGCGAAGTTCAAACCGGTTCGGATTGGACTTCATCGAGTTCAACGAATATTTTTCAGTCAGACGCGGGTTCGCCTGCTTATTTTGACAGTACCGGTTATGATTTGAGAGTCCGGGGACACACCGGCGTTCCGGTTGGTTGGGGTGCATTCCCAAGAGAACAATATTGGAGGATCGTTCAATAATGAATCCTTTTTGCACGCGAACCGATGCACTGGCAAAGGTGCAACAAATTACCATAGATGCGACCAGCAATCCCAATACGGATGAAGTCGATAATTTTTTGTTGGATATTGCCTCGTATATTGCGCTAATTTGTAAGTCAAGCGGATATGATCCGGAAAGTTTGCATGATACTCAAAGCACTGTAGCGCTTTCGATTTCATCAGGAAGCGCTGTTGACATTGTTGTTGCAAGTGCTTCCGGAATGTCTGTCGGAAACCTGGTCAAAATTGAAGGAACCGAAAGCGGGGTTCCTGTTTGGGAATTTGCAACGATTACAGCGATTTCAAGCAATACGCTTACTATTGCAACGATTGCGAACAATTATGATGCCGGGGCTTATGTGACTGTTGTAAATAATGCTTTACGCTTTCTGCAGGCACTTAACGCGACTGGGGCGGCCTGGAAAACGGCTGAATCTGCTTTTATGGGTGTTTCTCCTAATAAGTCAGAATTAGCGGAAACGTTAAAAGCTGATTTTTTGGGTTCGGATGAAAACCCGGTTGGGCTTTGGGCGATCAAGAATATTCCCGGCCTGCTGGAAGATTCGGTTGATGAAGACGAGCAACCACAACAGCGGTCACAGATTACCAGTTATGCCGAACAAAACGACGGGGATTCAGACCTTGAAAAACTGGAAATTGATTACGAATGGTAAGTATCGAATTCAAAAATGCTAATCAAGTGTATCGGCAATTGGAAAATTTGACAAAAGGCTTGACCGGGCCGTCTGTACTAAACGAGATTAGGCCAAAGCTGGAACGCGATTTCAATGCAGCAAACAAGGAATTGTTTTCCGGTGAAGGTGCCAGCGGTGCACACGGGAAATGGAAACCTTTGTCGCCCAGGTATAAAGCTTGGAAATCGAAAAAATACCCAGGTAAAAAGAAAATGGTATTGACTGGACGACTTAAAAAAGCGCTTACAACAAATAAGGGCGACCTGGGATATATCGCAAGCAGGTATCCGGGAAAAATGATTTTTACCTGGTTGATTCAAATTCCGTATTGGATTTACCACCAAAAAGGTAGCGCACCTTTGCCAATGCGGAAAACATTTGATCCAAACAGTAAAGTTTTAAAACGCTTTCTTTCTGCGATTTACGCGGCTCAATTGAGATTTATCCGCGATACAAAAGTTTTTGACAAAGTAAGCATAAGGCGACCATCGTGGGACAAAATAGAATTAGAATGATAATCTTGATAGTTTTAATCAGTATTTCAACTTGTTTTGCTGAAATTAAAGCAGTATGTGAGCTTATTCTCAATGACAATGAAATTGCACATAACATCAAAGAGGGAAATACTCGGTGTATCCTTACCACCGATGTAAAATGGCGTGTTAAAATCCTGGGTGACATTGAAGAGGCAAAGCGGGCGACTTATAAAACCTGTTTGCATTTGCAATACCACCGGACTTGTCAAGTTCCAGAAGGATTTGTGTGTCAAAAATTAGATTACAACGGTATCACTTCAAAAACATTTGAATACAAGTGTTACACCGGTATGTATTACGCGGAGGTTGAATCTTATCTTGATGACAAGGTAGAGGAAAACCGGGAATATTTCTACTGTTTAACGCCTCCTGTTAAGTCTTATTCGGAACCTTATAATTATCCTGTTAACAACAAAAGACCGGTTTCTTTGGGCCAAATTCTGAATTTAGGATCGGGCGATGTCATAACGGAACCGGTTGTCAAATTTCAAATTGGCGGAAATGATCCGGATGGCAATATGTTTGATGGCGTTTTGTATTGGAAGATAATGACAAAGTGGGAGGAAGTAAGGCCGGTTCACACGCCAAACTACAACGCACCATCGGAACGTGACCAGTATAAAACTTATATCCCGTATTCTGACACAATCATTCAGGAATGGGATACGCGCGATAATCCAAGCGATATAGGCGAATACGAGCTTTTTGTTTTTGCCATAGATGAACACGGGCGGTTCGGTTCCGGCTTCCAGAAAACTTTTTATTATCACGGTGATGATACCGGGGGAGGGGGAGACGATCCAGTTGATATGACGCCACCGGATGCGCCAACAAATGTAACGGTGAGCAGATGAAATCTCTTGACCAAATACTAACAAAAGTCAATACGATTATTCAAGCCGGGATTACTGCAAAGCTTGACGCGCTTGAATTAGAATATGATGACGGGATTACGCTTACCGATCCACGCGATTACAAGATAGTTGAACAGTCATTGCGAAATAACTTTCCTTGCGTTGAAACTTACGGCATGCCGGATGCGCCGGGCGAAGATCACACGGCAGTTAGTGTTTACGTAAATTACCAAATTGCTTGCCGGGTTTGGGTTACTTACAACGATCCGGAAAAGCTTGTCAAAGCTGTTTACCGGCATTTGCGCGCAATTACCGAGCTTGTTTTTACTACCGTTAATCTGGAAAATTATGTTAATCTTTGTCAATTTCGCGGGTTCCGTTATGAAAATTGGGAGCAATTAGAAAACGGGGCGTATTTGGGCGGCGGTTCGCTTTTAATAGAAATAGATCATATGGAAAATATAAGAATTTAAGGAGTTTAGAACATGGCCGTAAATGGAACGGGAGTAAGTCAAAATGCAGAGTTTGCACTAACTCAGGGGAGTACCTGGGCGACTGCCGCAACGCTTACCGGGGCAAAAAAAATTAAGGCAGAATCATTGGGGCCGTTAACGCCTCAGCAGGATATGGTACAGGATCAATCAATCGGTTATCCTATGCCAAAATTTGTATTTCCGGGCCGAAAAAACGTAGAACTGAATTTCAGTTGCAAATTACAATGGTCTGGCGCATTTTGGATTCCGGTATTTCAGCTTATTGGGACTGATATTGGTAGTGTAGCAACCGGAACCTATACGCACTATGCAGATGTTGCCAATACGATTAATCAGCGCTTTTTTACAGCTATTTGTGAAATAGCCACGACAAGCGCCCAATTTTACGAATGGCCGTCGGTTAAGCCTACTGGTATGGAAATCAGTATCGGTGGCGATGGATTCGCGCAATTAACCATGAATGGTATTGCAAACGACCTGTTAATCGGTTCAGATGCAGCAAACGACGGTACGGATATGGATAACTGTTCTTATACTGACGAAGATGGTTTGGTAACATTATCTCATGCGCGTGTCAATATGAACGCTTACGATGGGGGAGACTTTGATTCATCCGGGGATGGTAACGACCGGATTTATCCGAACGGTATTTCAATCAAGTTTTCCCGGCCATACGAACGGGATTTCCGGGCGAATCGGACTACTTCAAACTCAAAGCTTTATCAGACCGACGAACCACGCGCGAACGGGATTCATAGCGATATTTTACTCACACTTGATTTTAATGAAACTGATGTCCGGACATATTTTGAGGACTTTCAAGACCAGGCAATTAAAAAAGCTGAGATTCTTTTTTACTTGGATGCCGATAATCAAATCAAATTTCAGTTTCCGCACCTGGTTCCGCTGCAACCCAGCTATGAAATTGGCGGCGTTGGCCGGATTCCGACTACGCTGGTTTTTCAGGCGTGTGCGGTTACAAGTGCACCAACTGGGATGTCAGGAATAACCGAACCTTTCCGGTTGACTGTTGTAAATCAGAATGACAGCACGACTTATCACGATGGCGGGGCGATAACTTAATAACAACAAAATTCGAGGGACTACAATGATTAATCTTGAAAAACCCAAACAGTACCAGACCTGGGTCGAGTGGCCAGAAGATAAAAACGAAAAATATTTGATTCAGTTTTTGCCGGAAATCCTTAACGATCCAACCGATCCGAAATATGCCAATACGATATTATTCCGAATTAAGGACTGGAAAGGCGTGTATTTTGGTAAAGAACAGGCCAAATGCACGGATGAAAATAAAAGAATCCTGTTTGAAAAAGGTGGAGTGGATGCTTATCAGAGAATGGCATTTCTGATAATTAAAATGACCGATCCATCTGTTTTCTTTGATAAGGATGAATTCTTAAAAAACTTGAACGGGGCGTAAGGGCTTTACTCTTTACGCCTTATTTGTTCAATCCTGAGTACCTTAAACATGCCCATGATTGCCCTCGAAGCGTGCCACACTTTAAACCGTTAAACGTGGCGGTGTGGCGCGTGTATATTCAGTTTGTAAAATCAGGGATGATTAAAGAAATTCCTGGAAGTTTAGATTATTTGATTCAATCTTATTTTCCAGGGGCCGGAACGCTTGAAATTCAATACATTTTCGAAGCATTCATTGTTTGTAATCAGATTCATGTTGAATATCAGGAAAAGCAGACTGAGCGTGAAAAAATAATTCGGGATGCGGAAAAACAATTAAAAAATAGAAGATAATTTCTTTTCGAGGGCAAAACGAAAAGGAATTCAATATGGCTCTTGTATTAGAAATAAAGACTGATGCAACGCAAGCGAATAAGGGAATTGACAGTTTTAAGCGTAAGGTAAAAGGCGCTGAGACGCAAAGCGTTTCGTCTTCTAAGAAGCTTGGAAGCTCGTTTACAAATTTATCAAGATTGATTAAAGGCGGTCTGGTGGTTTCCGCTGGTATGGCTGTCAAAAAGTTTGTCGAAATGGCAAGCGCTGCGGATGAAGTCAGAAACAAATTTGACGTTGTTTTTCGTGGCGTGGATGGTGCCGGAAAAGCTATTCAAGAAATGTCTCAAAAAACTGGATATGCCACAAGCTCGTTAAATCAGTTTACCAGCGAATTAGGCGACTTAATCAAACCTGCCGGCTATAGTGCTGATGCTGCTTTTAAATTATCAAAAAGAATTACCGAATTATCGCTTGACTTGGCAAGCTTCAACAATAAGCGTCCGGGTGATGTAATCCGGGATTTTCAATCAGCGTTTGCCGGAAGTTCAGAAACGCTGCAGAAATACGGTATCGATGTTCGCGAAAGTTCAATAGCTCAGGAAGCTTTTAGGCTCGGCCTGATAAAATCAGCCAAAGCCTATTCTAAGCTTGATCCTGAATTAAAAAGGCAAGTACGGACTCAGGCATTAATCAGTAAGGCATTTAAAGACAGTAAGGATGCCATTGGAGACCTTTCACGCACTCAAGATTCATATGCGAATCAATCGAGGCGACTTGATGAAAATTTAAAAACATTGGGTGAAAATCTTGGCAATTCGCTGATTCCGTTGTTTAACGACGTTGTCAAAGTTGTTAATACAGCAATTGAAGCTGTAAATGACTTTTTGAACATTCACAAAAGAAGTGCAGAGGATGAATTAAAGCTAAGAATTGAAACAATTAAAAAAGTTATTGAAGGCGAAAAGGAAGGAATTAAGCTAAAGAAAAAGCGTAATGAAATGTCGTTAGCCGGTGCGCAAGATGCTGAAATTGAAATGAAAATGTTTAGCCAGCTACACGAGACAATGAAAAATGATATAATGTCGGTTTTAAAAGACAAACTTAAAACCGATGAAATGTCAATTGAGAATCTTGAAAAATTGCTTGAAATGGATGAAAAACGATTGACACTTATGAAAATGCAAGTTGCTCCACAGAAAGCAATAACGAAAAATATAATGAGTATGTCAGAAATATTAACAAATGTTCCGGAAAACTCAAATATCATTGCTAATGATTTTGACAAAATAGATCTGTTGTTAAGATCAGTTGGAATAGAAACGGAAAATTGGTCAAAGCAATTAGTTGAAGCAGTTAACAGCTCTGGTAAAATAGAAATTAATACAAAAAAATGGTATCAAAGCGTTGATGGTATTCAGGGAAAATACAACGGCGTGTTAGGTATTCTTAATGAAATTAAAAGCTTAACTGAAAAGCCGATCAGTAAATGGAATACATGGGACTTCCTGAAGGCTGGTGGAAGTATGTTTGACATTTGGTCAATGGGTTCAAAGTTGTTGGGGTTCGCAAATGGCGGGGAATTTACGGTCGGAGGCTCCGGTGGAATTGATTCCCAATTAGTGGCATTCAAGGCAACGCCGGGCGAACAGGTTTCAATTTCTCCCCCTGGTCAAAGTGTCACAAATAATAGTTCAAATATTACGGTTAACATAAATGCAATGGACGCAAGCGGAATCAGTGATTCGACGATTCGAAAAATTAAAGATGCAATTCGGGATGAACTGAAAAGGGGGGAATTAGGATTTGCTTAGAACAAACACGAATTTTGATACTTACAATCTCGATAATTCAAAACCCGTCGTTATTATTCATATCGCTGGGATGGATTACAAGTATACGACTGGTCCGTTTTCCGGGATAGATTCAAACTACAAACAGCACTTGATTGACGTTGAAATATTATGTGGCTCCGTTGATATGAATATGTTTCAAACATCCCCATTTGGGATAGATTGTTCTGTAGCAAATATAAATGACACCGTAATGAGTGATTTGTATGGGTTTGATATTACTGGGAGTCGAGCGACAATAAAAATAGGATTTCAGGAGCTTGCGATAACAGATTTCATCGAATTGCCAACTTGCCAAGTAGTTTCCTGGGATAATTCAAATTCGCTAAAAACAAAATTTGTTTTGAGGCATTTTGTTTATACTGAATTTAAGAGAAAAGTTTTTAGAAGTTTGTCCAAGTGCACATTGACCGTTGATGTAAATTCATCTGCAACAACATTGACAGTTGCAAGCGGTACAAATTCAAATTTCCATACATCAGATGGTGCCATTTGGGGGCGTACGACCTATACATATTTGAAGATTGATAATGAAATAATGCGTTATACGGCAAAATCGAGTACGACTTTTACCGTAACTCGCGGACAATTAGGATCAACAGCGGCATCTCATACCGCTGGCGCAGAAATAAAAGAAATTTACTATGTTTATGATACGCCAATTGAATTTTTGATTCAGGTATTAACGGGATATAATAATACAGATGGTGCACCGGAAGATTTTAACCAGGCGTTGCCATCCGGATTTGGTCTCGATTTAGACGTGGATAATGATATAGATGAAATACAAATGTTTAACGAGCATGTTAAATGGGAACAAACTCCGGCAACAATAAACTGGAAATATAAGTGGATTATAGATGACGAGAAAGATGCAAACAGTTTCATAGTTGAGCAAGTATTAAAACTGTTACCTGGGTTTTTCATTTATACCGAAAACTCAAAACTTGGAATTAAGATATTTGATTTAAGGCTTTATCATGAGGATGCGTTTTGCGGTGAAATTGATAATGAGACATTTGATTCAAAATTAAAAGTTGATAGAGAAAGCTATTGGAATAAAATAAGCGTTGGTGAAGATTATCTACCAGGGACGCGGATTTGGGGAAATACCGTTCAGAAGTACACGAATGAGATAGATGATGGTAACGAAATAACAATCAGACCGGAAATAATAAGTTTTCCAGTGACATTTTTTACTGATGATGAAACCTGGCTAAGGTATTTTCGGAACATTGCTTGCCCACATTTTTACGTTGACTTTGGAACGTTTTTAAAATATTGGGTATATCAAATCGGTGATGTTATTAATTTCACCGATGATAAGTTATACAATTATGGTGATAATTTTCAAGGGTGGAGTAACGAGACAATTCAAATCTTGTCAAAGAAAATTCATATTAATACAAATCGAAGTTATTGTGAGTTTTCCGGAATAAATTTTGATCACGTTACACGTGTTGCAAATTATCTTGATACAGAGGTAGCAAACGAAAGTACAATAGACTCACACGGTCGCTCAGCTATGTATTATGACACGAGTGACACGGTATCTCTGGGAGCAAATGATTCATATTATGATGTTCAAACGCTTGTTTCCAATGTAGGAACAACGATTGTACGGGTAACCATTGAGGCAGATTTACCGGGCGGTACCGATTCTGAGGAATTCGTTGGGTTTTCAATTTGGGGAATTGAAACCGGTGTAGGGTCTTACAATGATAAAAAGTGGGTCTATTACAATGCATCACACGGGGGGAAATTCAGACAAGAACTTGTTTTGTATATAGATAGCAATAGTTATAACCTTGATAGAATAAAAGTTGATTATTTTGATAGAAGTGCCGGGGTCGGTGATAGATTAAGCAACGTTAACCTTATTCAAGTTGCTATTATGAAACATTCAATTACAATTAATGAGAGCGTGTAATATGGCTGATGCGGGAAAATTTCTTTTTGATACCGATAAAATCGTTGAATTCGAGCGATACTGGACTGAATTATCGATTATTCCAATTAGCATTCAAAGCAGTGTCAGGGCAAGCTCTGGCAAAGTCAGTATACAAGAGTTTTACGATCAAACAAAAATCAAGGTAGCACGCGACCAAGTGGGGGGGAGCGTGTTCAATAAATTAAAAGACTGGTTCGCATATGTCAAGGATGGAACGGCTTTTTCTTTTTGGGTGAATAGATTTATCGGATTCTATCTTGGATTCGATGATTACTCAATCAATACCAACGACGGGAATGCCGGAACATTTACCAGGACGGGAACGGCAAAGTATATCGATGAAAACGGTATTTTGCAAAGTGCTTCCGCAAATACACCGGCTTATCCCGCTGGGAAATTTGGAGCGGGAATAAGGGTTGAAAACTCCGCATCTAATTATTTGTATCGTACACAAGCTTTCGGAACCGCACCCGGAGCAACTCCGCCGACTGCTCAGACAGACCAGGGCTGGGTCGCTACAAATATGTCTGTGACAACAGATCAAATTCCCGGACTGGACGGCACGGTCGGGGCTGACAAAGTCGCTTGTACAAGCGTTGCCGGTGGAAACCTTGCTCAATTGACAGATAATTCGATATTACACCCAACAACGATGACATTTTCCGTGTGGGTGAAAACGGTAACCGGAACAATGGATTTTTCGCTAAGCTTATATGATAGTGTGTCCGGACAATTATCGAGTGAAAATCACACTGCAACAACTGAATGGCAAAGATTTTCAGTGACACATACAACTACCGGATCCGGTAATTATTGGGGTGTTAAGATTCACCTCAACGACATTGGCGATACAATATACTGCTGGGGTGCGCAAATGGAATCCGGGACTTATCCGCTAAGTTACAAAAAAGACACTGACAGCACAGGAAACGAAAGTCTTTATTTTGATGTTTCCGAAAATTGGTATTCCCGGAAATGGTCATTTTCCTGTTGGTTCAAACCTCCCTGGACTGAATCGGAAAGCACTCAGAGAAGGATTTTAAATTTTTACGATGGATCAACGTCGCTTTGGTATGTTGAGCTTAGTACAGGCAATCAGTTGAAATTTGTTGTGAAATATGAAGATAACAGCGGGCCTTTAACAGTTACATTTTCTGGAAATCCTTATGGAATCACTCAGAATGCTTGGAATCACCTGGTTATTACGGTGGATTCAACTATTTCAAATGGTGTAAAAGCTTATATCAATGGTTCCGAAATAACCGGTAGTTCAGCCGATCCATTTGTTCCGGACGTGGTCGATAAAGTGTACATCGGGTCCAGCGGGACGCCTTCATTGCATGCTAACTGTGATTTTGACGAAATATTGTTTGAAATGAATAAGATTATTGACCAGGCAGAGGTTTACGCGCGATACAACGCCACAGATGCACACGGAATTGAACAAAATTATTTTGCATCCGTAAAAATTGTCAATCCTCAATTGGAATCAAGTTTGCATCAAGGAGGTATCGTCAGGCGTTTTTCCTGTGAATTGGAGGAAGTGCTTTGAAATGTCCTAAATGTGGCAGCGATGATATACTTGAAAGCCATATGACTAATCAGTGCATTTGCCAAAATTGTTACCACCGATGGAGAAAAAATTGACAGACAAAGAAAAAGAAAAGTTGCTTGATTCTCTTTTGGGTGTAGTAGAGCAAGGATGTCTGATGCCAAGTGGACATTTTGACAGTATGGCCATCGGAGCCTATGCTGAGGCGTTAAGCGTTTTGGAAACATATGGCAAGGTAAAAATTAAAAAAAGAGTAGGAAGGCGAGTAATTGCCTATTATCCAGGGAAGGAATAGGAAAATGAAAGTTAAACATTTTTTCGGTTATTTGTGGTGCTTTTTCTTTTTGCACGATGAGTACACGCAAGGTTCAGGCGATGCGAAATGCAAAAGATGTAACGCGCACGATGTAAACCGGATGGATCGTTGGTACCGGGCCGGATATGTTGTAAGATTAAAATCATATTTAAAATCGAGGGTAAAATGGAAAAACTGATAATATCTGATTGTGAAGAGGAGGAAAACTTAAAAAGGTTTTGCAATGCCTTACTTGGAAAAACAATTGTAAACATAAATTACGGAGAGTGGCCGTGTATTATGAGTGTTAAATTTACGGATGATACTGAATTTGTAATATCTAGTGATTCGGAGGATGGTTCAGATTGGCTGGAAATGGAGTACAGGAAGTAAAACAAGCAATGTTTGCGTAAATAACCATTATCGCAAACAAAATTACAGGATTTTAAGCAGGTAAGTTCAATATTTGAGAAGTTAGTTTTTTGAATGAAATTGCTTGACACCCATGTTGGCAGTGCAAGCAGTTTGATAGCTTTCGAATTAGAAGGTTTTCATGATTACGTCGGATTTGAGCTTGACAAAGATTATTATCGCGACTCATGCGCACGCTTGGAACGCGAACGAAAAAAAATGAAACAACAAACTTTATTTATGCCGGAGGAAGTCA
>Ga0180433_10001465_pt1 | contig 39257 bp, 52 predicted proteins | sample SS_ome_8_FD_132980 | JGI IMG/M metagenome (GOLD analysis project Ga0180433, IMG submission 132980) | Hypersaline lake sediment archaeal communities from the Salton Sea, California, USA - SS_1_D_1 metaG | ecosystem: Environmental > Aquatic > Non-marine Saline and Alkaline > Hypersaline >... | reverse complement strand
TACGGACGGGCTGACATCATCCGCCGACCGACGAGCCACGTGACGATCGTCGTCGGCGACGGGGGGAGTGAGTAATGGGACGGAAAGTCCATCCGATCGGGTTCCGGGTTGGCGTGAACCGCAAGTGGGTCTCCAACTGGTACAACCCCAAGCTGGCTCGGGAGTACATCGCCGAGGACAAGCGGATTCGCGACCTGATCGCCGACCGGTATCGCCGGGCGGCCGTCGCCGAGGTCAACATCGAGCGGTCGAAAGAGGATCGCGTGTCGATCGTCGTTCGCTCGGCGCGCCCTGGGATCATCATCGGTCGCGGGGGCACGGAGATCGAGAAACTTCAACGGGCGCTTGAGGCGTTGACGCAGCGGATGGTGAAGGTGTCGATCCAGGAGGTCGAACGACCGGACCTGGAGGCGCGCCTCGTCGCCCAAGACGTGGCATTGCAGATCGAGAACCGGATCGCGCCGGCGCGAGCGATGAAGGAGGCGATGCGGCGCGTGATGGGCGCGGGAGCCCAGGGCGTCAAGCTGAAGGTAAGCGGTCGCCTCGGGGGCGGCGACATCGCGCGGTCGATTACGATGAAGGACGGGCGGATCCCGCTTCAGACGCTCCGTGCCGACATCGACTACGGGCTCGTCGAGGCGAAGACGAAGTACGGACACATCGGCGTCAAGGCGTGGGTCTTCCGCGGAGAGCACCCGCATCGGAGTCGAGGGGACGAGGTGAGGTAACGTGGCCCTTCTGTTTCCGAAGCGGACGAAGCACAGGAAGACGCACCGAGGACGTCGCAAGGGAAAGGCGACGCGCGGGCAGCGCGTCGAGTTCGGTGAGTACGGGATCCAGACGCTCGAGCCGGCGTGGATCACTGGGGCGCAGATCGAGGCGTGCCGAACGACCATCGCGCGGACAACCCAGCGTGGCGCTCGTGTGTGGATCCGGATCTTCCCGGACAAGCCGATCACCAAGCACCCGGCGGAGGCTCGGATGGGAAAAGGGAAGGGCCCGGTCGACCACTGGGTGGCCGTCGTTCGCCCCGGGCGCGTCCTGTTCGAGATCTCCGGCGTCGGTGAGGCGCAAGCGAAGCGGATTCACGAACTCGTCAGCCACAAGCTGCCGATTCGGACAAGGTTGAAGCGGCGAGTCGTGCTCGGAGGAGAGGAATGAGTGCGCGTGAACTGAGAGAGCTCTCGGTTGCCGAGCTGGAGCAGAAGGAGCGCGATCTGAAGCGCAAGCTGTTCAATCTTCGCTTCCAGCGCGCCACCGGCGAGCTCGATAACACGGCCGAGCTCGGGAAGACGCGACGAGAGATCGCGCAGGTGCTGACGGTGACAGCGGAGAAGAGAATGCGGGAGGCAGCGCGATGAAGAAGGTGAAGGTCGGGCGCGTCGTGAGCGACCGCATGGCCCGCACGATCGTCGTGCGCGTCGAGGAGAGCCGGCTGCACTCGCGGTACCGGAAGCACATCCGTCGACATCGGAAGTTCCACGCGCACGACGCCGCGGAGGCGGCCGGAATCGGCGACTTGGTCCGGATCGAGGAGTGCCGTCCGTTCAGTCGCACCAAGCGCTGGCGGCTCGTTGAGGTCCTCGAGCGATCGGAGGGGCAAGCATGATTCGGATGCAGACGATGCTGAAGGTGGCCGACAACTCCGGCGCCAAGGTCGTCCGCTGCATCAATGTGCTCGGTCCCTCCAACCGGCGCGAGGGGGGCATCGGCGACATCGTGGTCGGATCGGTCAGGAAGCGTCTTCCGACGAGCGACATCGAGAAGGGACAGATCGTTCGTGGGGTGATCGTTCGCACGCGTCGGACGCATCGTCGCAAGGACGGCACGTTCGTTCGATTCGACGATAACGCGATCGTGCTGGTCAACGCTCAGGGGGAGCCGATCGGCACGCGCGTCTTCGGACCGGTGGCGCGGGAGCTGCGCGACAAGAAGATGATGCGGATCATCTCGCTCGCACCGGAAGTGTTGTAGGGGATGCGATGAACAGGATTCGAAAGGGAGACAGGGTTCAGGTCGTCGCGGGAAACGATCGCGGCAAGATCGGCAAGGTGCTCGTCGTCGACTCGGACAGCGACCGGATCATCGTGGAGAACGTTCACATGATCACCAAGCACCAGCGGGCGACCCAGAGCCTTCGAGAGCCAGGGATCGTGAAGCGCGAAGGGACGATCCACGCGTCGAACGTGATGCCGATCTGCCCCGAATGCGATGTGCCGACGCGGATCGGATTCACCGTCGTCGACGGGGTGAAGATGCGCCGCTGTAAGCGGTGCGGGGAGATCTTCGAGTAATGCTGCTCAAGGAACGTTTCGAGACGGAGATTGCGGCGAGGATCCGCAAGGAGCTCGATCTGGCGAATCCGATGGAAGTCCCGCGGGTCGTCAAGGTCGTCGTCAACATGGGCGTCGGCGAGAAGGACAACCCGAAGGTCCTCGAGGGGGCGGTCGCCAATCTCACCAAGATCGCGGGGCAGAAGCCGATCGTGACCAAGGCGAAGAAATCGATCTCGGACTTCAAGCTGGTCGCCGGAGATCCGATCGGATGCAAGGTGACCCTGCGGCAGGATCGGGCGTACGAGTTCCTCAATCGTCTGTTCAACGCGGTCCTGCCGGGCATCCGGGACTTCCGAGGCCTGTCCGTCTCGGCGTTCGACGGACGCGGGAACTACACGATGGGGCTATCCGAGCAGATGACGTTCCCGGAGATCAGCTACAACGAGATCACGAAGACGCAGGGGATGGACATCACGATCGTCACGACAGCCAGAAACGACCGTGAAGGCGCGGCGCTCCTCAAGGGGCTCGGTCTTCCGTTCCACGACGCGTAGGGGAGCGAGAATGGCGAGGAAAGCACTGATCAACAAGAGCAAGCGGGAGCCGAAGTTCTCCGTCCGTCGCTATCATCGATGCAGCCTCTGTGGGCGAATGCATGGATACATTCGCGACTACGGCATCTGTCGGCTCTGTTTCCGGAAGCTGGCGCACAAGGGCGAGATCCCGGGCGTCAAGAAGGCGAGCTGGTGAGATGATCCCGTATCCGATCGGCGACATGTTGACCCGGATCCGCAATGCGAACGCTCGCTACCACGCGACCGTGTCGATGCCGCATTCGAAGTTGAAGGAAGCGATCGCGGGGATCCTACAGGCGGAGGGGTACATCGAAGGCTACGAAGTGATCGATCGCGCGCCCCAGCCGGAGTTGCGGCTCGACCTGAAGTACAAGGGAGAGCGGACGAAGGCGCAGCGGGCCATCAGCACCTTGCGCCTTGTCAGCAAGCCGAGTCGGCGGGTCTACGTCGCCAAGGGTGAGATCCCGAAGCCGCTCGCCGGCATGGGGATCAGCATCCTATCGACGTCTCAAGGGGTCCTCTCGGGCCGGGAGGCGGAGGAGCGCGGCGTCGGCGGCGAAGTCCTCTGCGAAGTCTGGTAGGTGGGTTGAGCGATGTCCAAGGTGGGAAAAGTTCCGGTCACGATTCCTGACGGCGTGCAGGTGCGCGTCGACGGAGGGCGGATCACGGTCGAGGGGAAGCATGGTCGCCTCGAGCAGACGTATCGGCCGGACATGGTCGACGTCGCCGTGGAAGAGGGAGCCGCTGTCGTCACGCGGCGCGAGGAAACCCAGGAGCACAGAGCGTATCACGGCCTGTACCGAAGTCTCCTCGCGAACATGGTCGTCGGCGTTTCGGAGCGTTGGGAGAAGACACTGATCATTCGGGGCCTCGGCTACCGAGCGCGCCTTCAGGGCGACGCGATCATTCTCGATCTGGGGTACTCGGATCCGAAGGAGTACAAGCTGCCCGATGGCGTCGAGGCGGAACTCCCCAACCCGAACGAGATCATCGTTCGCGGCGCCGACAAGCAGCAGGTCGGTCAAGTAGCGGCGGAGATTCGGAAGCTGCGCAAGCCGAACGTCTACGACGGCAAGGGAATTCGATACAAGGGCGAGTTGGTCCTGCAGAAGGCCGGCAAGCTCGGCGGCCAGGCGGCCGCGTAGAGAGTGGGGGACGATGCCACGGACGAATCGCACATCGGAGCGCGACAGGCGCCACAAGAGGATCCGCAAGCGGGTGTCTGGCACCGAGGCTCGGCCGCGGCTGTGCATCACCAAGACGCTGCGGCACCTCTACGCTCAGATTATCGACGATGAAGCCGGAAGGACGTTGGTCTACGCCTCGACGCTCGACCGAGACGTGCGCGACGACCTGAAGGGTCCGAACGTCGCGGCGGCGAAGGCGCTCGGCGAGCGACTCGCGACGCGGGCGCTCGACGCAGGAATCGGCGCGGTGGTGTTCGATCGAGGTGGATATCCGTATCACGGTGTCGTCTCCGCATTCGCCGAGGCGTGTCGCGAAGGAGGCTTGAGGTTTTGATCAGCCACGACGAGTTCGAGAACGAGATCGTCGACATCCGTCGAGTCAGCAAGGTCACCAAGGGTGGGCGCAACCTCCGTTTCCGCGTGACGATCGTCGTCGGCGACAGGAAGGGACGCGTCGGCGTCGGCGTGGGGAGTACGCGGGAGATTCCGCGGGCCATCCACCAGGCGATCCGGGATGCGAAGAAGCACCTGGTCGACGTGAACCGAGAGGGCGCGACGATCCCGCACGAGATCGTCGGCAAGTTCAAGGCGGGGCGGATCCTGCTGAAGCCGGCGTATCCGGGGACCGGCGTAATCGCCGGCGTGACGGTCGGCGCGATCTGTCGCCTCGCTGGGATCGAGGATGTGCTGACGAAGTCGATCGGAACGACGAATCCACTGACCCTGTCGCGGGCGACGCTCGACGGCCTCGCGCGGCTGCGCAGCCGAAGAGACGTCGAAGAACTGCGCGGGATCAAGGAGCCGGTCGGGGAGGGTGAGCCGAATGAGGCTTGAGGATCTGCGCCCGACGAAGGGGGCGACGCGACGGCGCAAGCGCGTCGGACGCGGCTACGGCTCCGGTCGCGGAGGGCACGAGAGCGGCCGCGGGACGAAGGGACAGAACTCGCGAAGCGGCGGCGGCGTGCGCGTCGGATTCGAGGGCGGGCAGACGCCGATCTGGATGCGGTTCCCGAAGCGCGGATTCCGTAACATCAACCGAGTGGAGTTCGCGTGCGTCAACGTCGACACGCTCGATGCGCGTTTCGCCGAGCGGGACGAGGTGACGCCCGACGTGCTCCGCGAGATGAAGCTCGTCAGAGGTCGGAACCCCCGGGTGAAGGTGTTGGGGCGCGGTGAGATCACCAAGCCGCTGACCGTCAGAGCGCACCGGTTTGCCGAGAGCGCCAAGCGGAAGATCGAGGCGGCCGGCGGCCGCGCCGAGGTGATCTAGCGGGGATGTGGGAGAAGTTCGCCAGCCTGTTCAAGGTTCCTGAGCTTCGCAAGCGAATCCTGTTCACCCTTGGCGCGATCATCGTCTTCCGTCTCGGCACGCACATCACGGTTCCCGGGATCGATGCGGAAGCGTTGCGCGCGTTCTTCGCTCAGCAGGGCGGGGGCATCTTCGACTTCATGAATATGTTCACCGGGGGCGCGCTGCAGCGGTTCTCGCTGTTCGCCCTCGGGGTGACGCCGTACATCAACGCGTCGATCATCTTCAGCCTGCTGACGTCGATCATCCCGAAGCTGAAGGAACTCCAGCAACAGGGACGAGAGGGTAGGCGGAAGATCACGTCGTACACGCGATACGCGACCGTAGCGCTGGCGATCGTCCAAGGGGCGGCGATGACGTCGCTGATTCGCAGCGCGGTCCCCGGCGGAGCCACGATCTGGTTCTACTTGACGTCGATCGTCTCGGTGACGACGGGCACGATCTTCCTGATGTGGCTCGGCGAGCGGATCACGGAGAACGGGATCGGCAACGGGATCAGCATGATCATCATGGTCAGCATTCTCTCCCGATTCCCGGCGAGCCTTCGAGAGATGTGGATCGCGATCAGTACGGGGTCGGCGCATCCGTTCTGGGGACTGGTGTTCATCGCCCTGCTGGTCATCGTCATCGCCGGGATGACAATGGTTCAGCAGGGGCAGCGCAAGATCCAGATCCAGTACGCGAAGCGGACGTCGGGCAGGCGGATCTACGGCGGACACTCGTCGCACCTGCCGCTGCGGGTCAATCAGGGAGGCGTGATCCCGGTCATCTTCGCGTCCGCGCTGTTGAGTCTCCCGGTGACGATCTTCAACGCGATTCCCGCGCTCAAGCCGTACGTCTACCTGATCGCGACGGGAAGCCCCCTGTACATCACGATCTACGTTCTCTTGATCTTCTTCTTCACGTACTTCTACAGCTCGATCGTCTTCGATCCGAACGACATCGCGAAGAACGTGCGCGAATCGGGCGGGTTCATCCCCGGTGTGCGGCCCGGACGGCCGACCGCTGACTACATCACCGCGGTTCTCAACCGGTTGCTTCTGATCGGCGCGCTGTTCCTGTCCGCCGTCGCCGTCCTTCCGTTCATCCTGTCGTCGATCAGCAATCTGCAGAGCATGTTCCTCGTCGGAGGGACGTCGCTGTTGATCGTGGTCGGCGTCGGAATCGACACGCTGATGCAGATCGAAGCGCACTTGGTGATGCGGCACTACGAGAGCCTCACCAAGTCCGGGCGCCTTCTCGGGAGGAGAGGGTGAGCCCTCTCACGCGCCTCGTTCTCGTTGGCCCCCCTGGCGCGGGGAAGGGGACGCAGGCGAAACGGATCGCAGCGGAGACGGGCGTCGAACACCTTTCGACGGGCGACATCCTCCGCGACGAGGTCGGGCGGGGAACGCCCCTCGGCGGAACGGCCAAGGGGTTCATGGACCGCGGTGAGCTGGTTCCCGACCAGGTGATCGTCGACATGATCGGTGGCCGGATTCGGGCCGCCGACGCAGGGTTTGTCCTCGACGGGTTTCCGCGGACGGTCGCGCAAGCGGAGGCGCTCGACGAGATCGGAACGCTCGATGTGGTGATCTCGATCGATCTCTCTCGCGAGGAGGTCGTGGCGCGGCTGACGGCGAGACGCGTCTGTGAAGGGTGCGGCAAGATCTACAACCTCTCGTTCCGCCCGCCGGCCGACCCGACGACGTGCGAGGCATGCGGGGGACGGCTCGTCCAGCGCGAGGACGACCGGGAGGACGTGATCCGCAATCGCTACGACGTGTACGAGCGCCAGACGGCGCCGCTGGTTGCGTTCTACCGGGATCGCGGGTTGCTCGTTGAGATCGACGGGCGATCGGGAAGCGACGCGGTCTTCGAGCGAATCGTTCAGGTTCTCTCTGCATGATCGCGCTCAAATCCCGGCGGGAGATTGACATCCTTCGCGAGAACGGACACCTCCTGGGCGAAGTTCTCGATGAGCTCTGCGCTGAGGCGGGCGACGGACGGACGACGGCCGAACTCGATCGCCTGGCCGAACGGCGCATTCGGGCGGCGGGCGGCGAGCCGGCGTTCCCCAAGTTCGCGGGCTTCCCGGGGACGATCAACGCGTCGCTGAACGATGAGATCGTACACGGGGTTCCGTCCGACGAGAGGACGCTGCGGACAGGCGATGTGTTCTCGATCGACATCGGCCTCGTGCGAGACGGCTTCTGCGCGGACATGGCGACGACGATCCCCATCGGGGACGTCCCGGAGGAGACGAGGAAGCTGCTTGACGTCGGCGAGAAGAGCTTGTGGAAAGGGATCGAGCAAGTTAGAATCGGCAATCGCTTGTCCGATGTATCGCACGCGGTCGGCTCGTTCGTCGAGGAGGCCGGTTTCTACGTTGTGCGTGAGTACGTCGGGCACGGAATCGGAAGAGCTCTCCACGAGGACCCTCAGATTCCGAACTACGGCCCACCGGGTCGGGGCGTTCGGCTCCGTCCCGGAATGGTGTTTGCGATCGAACCAATGGTGAAGACGGACGACCTGCCGACGCGAGTCGCCGACGATCGATGGACGGTACTGACGGCGTCAGGCGGGTTGAGTGTGCACTTCGAACACACAGTCGCTCTGACCGAGGAGGGGCTGGAGGTCTTGACGAGTAAGGAGGTGAGACCGGGCGCGCGTGGCGACAGATGAAAAGCGGGGGAAGAAGGATGTAATCCGCGTTCGCGGAGAGGTGATCGAGAGCCTGCCCGGCTCCACGTTTCGCGTGAAGCTGGCAAATGGGCACATCATCCTCTGCCACATCTCCGGCAGGATCCGGAAGCACTACATCCGCATCCTCACGGCAGATCGTGTCATCGTCGAGCTGTCACCGTACGACTTGACGAAGGGGCGAATCGTCTATCGTGAGAGCTGAGGAGCGCTCGGAGAATCCATGAAGGTACGAAGTTCCGTGAAGAAGATCTGTGCCCACTGCAAAGTGATCCGGCGGAGCGGCCGGCTGCGGGTCATCTGCAGGAATCCGAAGCACAAGCAGCGTCAGGGCTAGGGAGGAGCTGCATGGCACGTATCGCCGGGGTGAACCTGCCGAACAACAAGCGGATCGAGATCGCGTTGACGTACATCTTCGGGATCGGTCAGGCACGCGCGGGAGAGATCATCGACAAGACCGGGATCTCGCCGGACGTGCGGGTCAAGGATCTGACGGAGAACGAGGTCGCTTCCCTGCGTCGCGAGGTGGAGCAGTACATGGTCGAGGGTGACCTCCGTCGTCGGATCCACGCGAGCATACAGCGGCTGAAGGACATCAACGCGTATCGAGGGGCGCGCCACAGGAGACGACTCCCCGTCCGCGGGCAGCGGACGCGGTCGAATGCGCGCACGTGGAAGGGTCCGCGCCCGGCGAAGGCCGGGAAGAAGAGGTAGGGATGGCGAAAAACATCAAGCTCGAGCGAGCGTTGATCCACATTCACGCGACCTTCAACAACACCATCATTACCGCGACCGATCTGAAGGGAAATACCTTCGCGTGGCGAAGCCCCGGCGCGGTCGGGTACAAGGGATCGAGAAAGGGAACACCCTACGCGGCGCAGATCGCGGCCGACTCGTTGGCACGTGAGATCAAGGAGTGCGGTGTTCGCTCCGTCTCGATCCGAGTCAAGGGAACCGGATCGGGTCGCCAGTCGGTGGTGCAGACGATCAAGGCATCGGGGATCAACGTCGAGGAAGTCAAGAACGTCACCCCGTTTTCCCACAGCAAGGGGAGAAGATAATGGGACGAGACACGGGACCTCGATGCAAGCAGTGCCGTCGGGAAGGTGAGAAGCTCTTCCTCAAGGGAGATCGCTGCTACTCGCGGAGCTGCCCGATGTCGCGGCGAGCGAAGCCGCCCGGGGAAGGGCCGAAGCGGCGCCGCCCGCGCAGAAGCCAGTATCAGATTCACCTGAGGGCGAAGCAGAAGGCGCGACGAACGTACGGGATTCGTGAAGGCCAGTTCCGCAACTACGTCACTCAGGCGAAGCGGAAGAAGGGCGTCACCGGCGACGCGCTGCTCGTCCTTCTCGAGCGTCGGCTGGACAACATGATCTACCGGGCCGGCCTCGCGTCGTCACGTCAGCAAGCGCGCCAGATGATCACCCACGGGCACTTCGCGGTGAACGGTCGTCCGACGAACGTTGCTTCGGTCCTGCTGCGCGAAGGCGACGTGGTCTCCGTCAAGGAAGGGCGCCGCAATCGCGTGAAGACGATCGTCGAGGCGAGCCGGGGGCGTGACGTTCCGGCGTGGCTCGAAGTGAACGCCGAGACGATGGTCTTCTCGGTCATCGCACCGCCGAACGTGGAGCAGATCGGGCTGACGATTGCGGCGAATCTGATCGTCGAGTACTACTCTCGCTAGGAGGGTCGATGGACGAGTTGATCTTCCCCAACCAGATCAAGGTCGAAACGCTCACCGAAACCAGCGGGAGAATCGTCATCGAACCGCTCGAGCGCGGGTTCGGTATCACGCTCGGGAACGCTCTCCGTCGGACCCTGCTGTCGGCGATTCCTGGAGCGGCGGTCGTTCGCGTCCGTTTCGCGGGCAAGTACCACGAATACGACACGATCGAGGGCGTCCGCGAGGACGTTCTCGAGATCATCCTCAACCTCAAGGGGCTTGCTCTTCGGGTGAACGACGATGAGGTCAAGCGCCTCAACGTCGAGAAGAAGGGGGCCGGAGAGGTGAAGGCGGCAGACATCGACGTCCCGCCCGGCGTCGTGATCGTCAATCCCGACGCCCACATCGCCACGCTGAACACGAAAGGCGTTCTTGATCTCGAACTCGAGGTCGAGGCCGGCTTCGGGTACGTGCCGGCGGAGCTGAATCGACAGGAGGATTCGCCCCTGTCAGTGATCCCGATTGACGCCGACTTCTCCCCGGTGAAGAAGGTGAACTTCGCGATCGAGGAGACCCGCGTCGGAGGGAAGACGGGCTACGAGCGCTTGGTCCTCGACCTGACGACGGACGGAGGGATTCGGCCCGAGGAGGCGCTGTCCGAGTCGACTCGGCTCCTCCAGCGTCATCTCGACCTATTCAAGGACTTCGCTGAGCATCCGTTCGGTGTGGCGATCGACGACGGGCAGGCGATTGCCGAAGAGGAGCTGTCGATCGCACTGATCGACCTCGACATCGATCAGCGAGCGTGCAACCTGCTTCACGAGGCGGAGATCACGACGCTGACGGAGCTTCTCGGCCATCCGCGCGAGGAGCTGCTAGACATCCACGGATTCGGGGCGAAGACGCTGAAGAAGGTCGAAGAGCGCCTTGAGGAGCTCGGATACATACTGAGGAGCGAAGGAGAGCTGCGCGATGAGACATAGACGCACCGTCGACAAGATCGGGCTCCCTCGGAGCCATCGCCGGAGCGTGCTGGCGAATCTCACCAGTGCTCTCGTGCTGAACGCGAAAGTGGACACGACGTTCGCTCGCGCCAAGGCGGTGCAGCGATTCGCGGAGCGCGCGATCACGCTGGCGCGTCGCGGGGATCTTCACGCGCGCCGAATCGTCTTCTCTCGATTGCGGGACAAGGCGGCGGTTGACAAGCTGTTCAACGAACTCGGGCCGGCGTTTGCCGATCGCAACGGAGGGTACACGCGTGTCGTGAAGCTTGGCCCTCGCCGCGGCGACGGAGCTGAGCGAGCGCGACTGATGCTCGTCGAGCACTGATCGACGGACTGTTCTGAAGCGATCCGACGTGGCGCTTCGCGGCGACCTTTCGGTCGTCAGCGAAGCGCTTCTCCCTTACTTAACCTTCCTGGCGTGCGCGGAGTCGATGGATCATGTCCTCGACCATCGCCGGGAGATCGAACGCCGGCGCCCACCCCCACTCGTCCCGTGCTGCGCGGTCATCGACCGTCTTCGGCCACGAGTCGGCGATCGCCTGGCGGAAGTCAGGCTCGTACGTACAGGTGAAGCCCGGGACGTGGCGAGCGATCTCCGCGGCCAGCTCCGCCGCCGAGAAGCTCATCGCGCCGAGGTTGAACGTGCAGCGATGGCGCAGCTTGGCGGGATCCGCGTCCATCAGATCGAGGGTTGCCTTGATGCAGTCCGGCATGTACATCATCGGCAGGACCGTCTCGGGGCCGACGAAGCACGCGTAGCTGCCGCGATCCAGCGCGTGGTAGAAGATCTCGACGGCGTAGTCAGTCGTTCCGCCTCCCGGGGGTGTCTCGCTTGAGATGATCCCGGGGTAGCGCAGACCGCGAACGTCAACACCGTAGCGTTCAGCGTAGTAGTCGCCGAGCAACTCGCCGGCGACCTTCGAGATCCCGTAGACCGTCGTCGGTTGGAGGACCGTCTCCTGCGGCGCTGGATCGCGCGGGGTCTGCGGGCCGAAGACGGCGATCGAGCTGGGGACGAACACCTTCTCGAGTCCTTTGTCCTTGGCCAGCTCGAGAACGTTCAGGAGTCCGTCGATGTTGACGCGCCACGCGAGCTGGGGGTTCTTCTCCCCCGCTGCGGAGAGGATCGCGGCCAAGTGGTAGATCGTGCCGATCCCGTGAGCGTCGACTGCGGCCGCGAGTTGGTCCCGATCGGTCACGTCGACAGTGACGAACGGCCCGGAGTCGCGCAACGCCTCGCTCGGCGGCGTCCTGTGGCCGGCAGCGATCACCCGGTCTGATCCGTGGCGTTCGCGAAGCGCGACCGTCAATTCGGAGCCGATCTGGCCGACGGCTCCGGTGACGAGAATCTTGTTCATCCTTGATCTCAACCCCTCTCCGAGATGTGGGCGCGATTGTACGCGACGGCGTCGGTGTCGATCCGTGACGCGGGCGGGATTGTACGCGACGGCGTCACGATGGATCACCTCGGGGCAAGTGAGCCTCAGGCTCCCGCGTTGGATTGAGGAGGATCGCCTTCCTGTCTATACTTCGAGCATCATGGCGACGGCGATCGGGATCGACATCGGGGGCACCTTCATCGACGTCGTGATCGCCGACGCGAACGGCACGCGGCACGCCAAGTTCCCGTCGCGCCCCGGCGCGGTAGCGGAGGGCGTCCTCGACGCGCTGCGCGCACTTGCGTCGGCGAGTGACGTCGAACCCGGAGACGTGCAGCGGATGATCCACGGCTCCACGGTGGCGACCAACGCGCTCCTCGAGGGCTCGTGGGGCCGAACGGCGCTCGTCACGACGCGGGGGTTCCGCGACGTGCTGGAGATCGGGCGGCAGGCGCGCCCCCGTCTCTACGATCTCTTCTACGAGCGTCCCCCGGCGATCGTCCCCCGCGATCTTCGATTCGAGGTGAGCGAGCGGCTCGCGTCGGACGGGGCCACGCACGTCCCGCTCGACGAGAAGGAGGTCGAGCGGCTCGTCCCGCGCCTTCGTGCGGCGAACGTGGACGCGATCGCGATCGCCTTCCTGTTTTCGTTTCTCGACCCAACGCACGAACAGGTTGCGGCGCGGATCCTGACCGAGACGCTGTCGGTCCCGGTGGTCCTGTCGAGCGACGTCCTGCCCGAGTTTCGCGAGTACGAACGAACCTCGACGACCGTCGTCACCGCCGCGCTCCGACCGGTCGTCGGGAAGTATCTGACGCGCCTTCAGCAGGGCGCGGGCGGGTTCGGGCTTCCGGGATGCTGGCAGATCATGCAGTCGAGCGGTGCGGTGACGAGCGCGGAGGTCGCCGAGCTGGAGCCGGCCCGCGTCATCCTCTCCGGGCCGGCGGGCGGCGTGCAAGGCGCCCGCGCGGTCGGAGTGCAGGTCGGAGCGCGGGATCTGATCACGATGGACATGGGCGGGACGAGCTGCGACGTCGCCCTCATCCGCGACGGTCGGATCGGGTGGTCGACGCACGGCAGTGTCGGAGGGCATCCGATTGCGTTGCCGATGGTGGAAATCGAGACGATCGGTGCCGGCGGCGGGAGCATCGCCCGGATCGACCGCGGCGGAGCGCTTTGTGTCGGCCCCAAGAGCGCCGGTGCGACTCCCGGTCCGGCATGCTACGGTCGAGGGGGAGAGCGGGCGACGGTGACGGACGCGCACGTCGTCCTCGGTCACCTCGACCCCGACCGCGCGTTCGGCGGGCTCGTGCGGCTGGACGTGGCCCGAGCGGTCGACGCGGTCCGCGCGATCGCCGAGCCGCTCGGCGTGACGGTCGAGGCGGCGGCGCTCGGGATTCTCGAGGTCGGTGACGCGGCGATGGAGCGGGCGATCCGCGTCATCTCGGTCGAACGCGGGGTCGACCCCCGGGAGCTCGCGCTGCTCGCGTTCGGCGGAGCGGGACCGCTGCACGCCGTGAGCGTGGCGCGACGGCTGTCGATTCCGCGGGTGGTCGTTCCGGCGAGGGCCGGCGTGCTGTCGGCGTTCGGGCTGTTGAGCGCCGAAGCCGGGCACGACTACAGTCGCGGGATCGTCCGTCCTCTCCGATCGCTCGCGACGGCGGCGATCGCGCGGATCGTCGCCGAGCTGTCGGAGACGGGGTCCGCGACGCTCGTGCGGGAGGGGATCGACGCGCGTGCGATCGGTTTCCGGGCTTCGGCCGACCTCCGCTACGAGGGGCAGTCCCACGAATTGAACGTCGAGATCCCTCCCGCGACGTCGTTCGGTGCCGAGGCGATCGAGGCGCTGGAGACGGCGTTCCACGACGCCCACGCAGCCCGGTTCGGTCACGCCGCACCCGACGACGAAATCGAGCTCGTCGCGATCCGGGTTCGCGCGTTCTCCGCGGCGACGCCGCTCGTTGCGGCGCGGGCGGCGAGCGGAGACTCAGAGGACCGGGTCGGCGAGGCCTGGTTCGACGTGGCGGGACCGGTGGAGACGCGGTTCGTCGCTCGAGGGGGACTCGACGGTTCGACGCGCCTGGTCGGTCCGACGGTCGTCCTGGGGACTGAGTCGACGGTTCTGATCCCGCCGGGAGCGAGCGGGACGCAGGATGCGTTCGGGAACATCCTGCTGGAGGTCGGATGACTGCGCGCAAGACCGGCGTCGACGCGATCACCCTCGAAGTTCTCCGCCACGCGCTGACCGCGGTGGCCGAGGAGATGCAGGCGAATCTCATTCGCGCCGCGTACAGCCCGAACATCAAGGAGCGGCGCGACTGCTCGTGCGCGGTCTTCGATCGCGTCGGGCGGATGGTCGCTCAGGCGGAGTCGATTCCCGTCCACCTCGGGGCGATGCCGGCGTCGGTCGAGGCGGCCGTCGCTCGGATCGATTCGCCGTTGGCGGGAGACGTAATCGTCGTCAACGATCCGTACGCGGGGGGCGCGCACCTGCCGGACGTCACGTTCGTCGCGCCGGTGTTCGCCTCCAGCGAACTCGTCGGCTTCGTCGCCAATCGGGCACATCACGCGGACGTGGGCGGGAAGGAACCGGGGAGCCTCGCGGGGGACGCCCGCGAGATCTACCAGGAGGGACTGCGAATCCCCCCGGTGCGCCTCTGGAAGAGCGGCGAACTCGATGCGGAGTTGCTCGACGTGCTCCTGCTGAACGTGCGAACGCCGGACGAGCGCTGGGGCGACCTTCGCGCGCAGTACGCGGCCTGTCGGACGGGGATCGAGCGCCTGCGCAGCTTGGTCGACCGTCACGGAGCCGGCCGGTTGGCCGCCGCGATGAACGCGATCCTCGATTACTCCGAGCGGCGGATGCGTGCCGAGATTGCGGGGCTGCCCGATGGTGACGTGACGTTCGAGGACGCGCTCGACGACGATGGCGTCCAGTCGGGAGAGGTTCTCGTGCGCGCGACGGTCCGCGTCGACGGGGATCGAATGTCGATTAACTTCGCCGGGAGCGCGCCTCAGGTCGCCGGGCCGGTGAACGCCGTCCTCGCGGTGACGAAGTCGGCCTGTTACTACGCGGTCCGCGCGATGACCGATCCTGAGATCCCGCCCAACGCCGGCTGCTATCGTCCGATCGACGTGGTCGCTCCGAAGCGGACGGTCGTCCACGCGGCGTCGCCGGCTCCGGTCGTCGGCGGAAACCTCGAGACGTCGCAGCGGATCGTCGACGTCGTCCTCGGTGCGCTCGGACGCATCGTTCCCGCGGCGGCGGTCGCGGCGAGTCAGGGGACGATGAACAACGTCGCGATCGGGGGGGTCGACCCGCGCACGGGGCGAACGTACACGCTCTACGAGACGATTGCGGGAGGATGGGGAGGACGGCCGGCGGCGGACGGGGTCGACGGGATGCACTCCCACATGACGAACACCCTGAACACACCGGTCGAGGCGCTCGAGATTGCGTACCCGCTCCGTGTCGAGCGCTACGAACTGATCCGCGGGAGCGGCGGCCGCGGGCAGCATCGCGGGGGACTCGGCGTCCGCCGCGACCTGACCGCGGTCGATCACGTCGCGCGCGTCTCTCTCCTCACCGATCGGCGCGGGCGAGGAGCCTACGGCGTCGCCGGGGGTGCGCCGGGAGCGCCCGGCGCGAACGTGCGCATCGGGCCGGCCGGCGTGGAGGACGCGCTCCCCGCGAAGGGGAGCTTCACCGTTGCGCCGGGAGAGACGATCAGCATCCGTACACCGGGCGGGGGTGGGTGCGGGGATCCGACGCAACGATCCGAGGGCCCGATCGCCCTCGATCGGCGCGAGGAGCGCGCGTAGCGCGTTCGCCTCGCAGGAGCCAGTTCGGTTCACGGGACAGAGTTCATCTGTTATACTCGTTACGCTTGGAGGCGGGCCTCCACCTCAGCTGTGGCGGCCGGTTCGCGGTCCAACGCGCTTGAGTCCAGCGGGAGTAGCGGGTCAGGTCTTAAGGAAGCGTCTGCACGGCAACGAAGTCGATCCACCGAGCGAGTGCCGGCCCCAGTCGGGGTCGGTGCGGCCGAGTGTCCAGCGTCGAGGAGGTGAGCGATGCGAGAGCCACGCGTGCGCGGTCGTCGTCCGCCCCGTCTCGACGAACGTCTGTGGGAGGAGGAGCCGGTGCTTCGGGAGCTCCTCCGAGCGAGCGAGTCGCGTGAGGCAGCGCGCGAGTCTCTCCTGTCGTATCTCGACGACCTGGAGTCGGCGATCCGATCGGGCGCGCTCGATCTCGACCGGATCGAGCGGTCGTCGGCCCTCGGTTGGATCGGCGCACTCAAGGAGATGGCATCGCCGGAGAACGAGGCGATCGCCGGGTTCAGCACGATCGAGACCCTGTGGCGAGCGGCGCAGGGAGAGACCGACGACCTGACTGAGGCCTACGTCGAGGAGTTCGGCCATCTGTTCCGGGCGATCGGCGGTCGCTCCGGGCTCGGTCGCGGCTGGCTCGGGCGTGTCTCCGGAGAGGCTGCGCTGGAGTATCTCCCCGGGACCGGCCGCAGGGCGGCCGTCGTTCGGTCCGCGGCCCTCGATGAGATGGCCGAAGCCTTCTGGAACGGCGTCCGTCGCCATCCGTGCGGGCTCGACGAGGACGTGATCAAGACCAGAGAACGAGGTCGCGATCGCGTTCTCGGCTACTTCGGCGCGACCCGACGCGACTGGGAGTCTCCCCGGTGGCAGGCGGGACACGTGCTCAAGGGGGAGCGAGGCGCTCGCACCCTTCGGGATCTCGTGCCGCTGGCGAGCGAAGAGCTCGCCGCGGTCCGGCTCGCGGTGCAGTATCACATCCCGTGGGGGATTACGCCGTACTACCTGTCGCTGTTCGACTTCGACTCGGCGGATCGGCGCTGGGATGGGCAGGTTCGCTCGCAGGTGATCCCTCCCCTGTCGACGGTTCGAGCGATGGTTGAGCATCGCTCCGACCGCGCGCGGACGTTCGACTTCATGCGGGAGCGGGAGACGTCACCGATCGAACGCGTCACGCGCCGCTACCCGACGGTCGCCATCTTCAAGGTTTGCGGCACGTGTCCGCAGATCTGCGTCTACTGCCAGCGGAACTGGGAGATCGACGACGCGATGGCGCTCGACCGCGTGCCGTCGCTCGTAGATCTCGAACCGGCGCTGGCATGGTTCGAGTCTCATTCGGGGATCACCGACGTGCTGCTGACGGGGGGCGATCCACTCGTCTTGCCCGATCGCACGATCGCGGGTCTCCTCCGCCGACTGTCGGCGATGGACCACGTGCGGCACGTGCGGATCGGAACGCGGATTCCGGTGACGATGCCGATGCGCGTGACGTCTCGTCTCGCGGGGATCCTCGAGAGCGCCGTCGAGTCCGGACGACGAAACGTCTCCGTGGTGACCCACATCGAGAGCGCGCACGAGATCACACCCGATCTGGCCGCCGCGGTCGATCGCCTTCGCCGACGCGGGATCTGGGTCTACAACCAGCAGGTCCTGACGGTGGAGACGAGTCGCCGCTTCCAGCTGGCGGCGACTCGGGTCGCGCTGAAGCGGGTCGGGATCGACCCGTACTACACCTTCTATCCGAAGGGGAAGGATGAGCATCGGGAGTACCTGGTGCCGATCGCGCGTCTCGCCCAGGAGCGCAAGGAGGAGGCGCGCCTGCTGCCCGGACCGTTCCGGACCGACGAACCGGTGTTCAACGTGCCCGGCCTCGGCAAGAGCCACCTGCGGGCGGGGCAGGATCGAGAGCTCATCGGAATCCGTTCGGATGGGCGGCGCGTCTACCTGTTCCATCCGTGGGAGAAGGGGATCGCCCCGGTCGCTCCGTGGCCGTACGTCGATGCGTCGATTTGGGCGTACCTGGCACGGATGGAGTCGATCGGCGAGCGACGCGAGGACTACGAGAGCATCTGGTATTACCGCTAGGGCCTACGCTTCGGGCGGACCCGACGCGCGGAGCACCTCCCACGTGAACGAGTACGTGTTCCCGTCGAACGTCTGCGTTCCCGTCCCCGACATCGTCGTCGTGTCGAAGTCGCCGTCGAGTTCGAGGGCGACGACGATCGACGTGCCGGCGGTCGGCAGGGTCAGGGTGCCCGACGCCTCGATGCGGATCGAGCGGATGCTCGTCCGACCGGAGCCGATCGTGAGCTCGAACGTCTGCGATCCCGGCCCCATCAGGGTGACCGTCCCCGAGACGTCCCGGTTCTCGTTCACGAGATCGAGCGAGATCGGGCTCGCGATTCCGGGGGACGGCCCGTCCGTCCACACGAGGGAGCCCGTCCAGACTCCGGTCAGATCGATGCGCACGACCGACAGGCAGCCGGTCAGGGCGACCGCGGCGAACAGCGCGACGCGGACGACGATGGCCTTCTGGAGTTTGGTCACGGGATCCTCCTCTGTTCGAGTCTCCTCTAGGCGGGGCGCGCGCCGAGGGCGGTGTGGCTCTCGCCGGTGGGACGTTCGGCACCTGTCGCTGCGGTGCATCCGGGAGCTAGAACAGGCCGAGGGAGACGGCAACGACATCGAGCACGCTGGCGACGGCGCAGGCGGCGAGCGCCGTCGGCAGGCCACGCCGAATCCAGGCGCGCGCACTGATCGGTGTTCCCGCTTTCTCGCTGCACGAGATCGCGATGACGTTGGCCGTCGCGCCGACGGGGGTGGCGTTTCCGCCGAATCCGACACCGAGGGCGAGCGCCCACCAGAGCGGTCCGACGGCGACGCCCTGGGCCTCGAGTCCGGCGAGGATCGGGAGCATCGCAATCGTGAACGGTACGTTGTCGACCAGGGCCGACATCAGCGCCGCCGCCCAGAGGACGGCGAGGGACGCGAGGACGATCCCGTGGGTGGTGAGCGACGAGACTGCGACGGCGACCGCGTCGAGCGCGCCGGACGCTTCAAGCCCGCCGACGATGACGAACAGGCCGACGAAGAAGAGAAGAACGTCCCAGTGGACCTCGCGCAGGGCGCTGCGCACATCGGGCCACGTCCAGAGGAGGCCGGCGCTCGCACCGAGGAGGGCGACCGTCCCCGACTCGAGCCCGATGCGCTCGTGAACGAAGAACAGGACGACGACCCCGGCGAGGACGGTGAGCATCCGGCGCGTCGCCGATGGATCGGTGACGGCGCGTCGCTCGTCCATCCCCAGGAGCCGGTCGAGGTTCTTCGGCTTGCCGGTGAGGGATGAGCGGAACATCAGCAGGAGGAGGGCGATCACGGCGATCCACGCGGCGCAGACGATCGGCGCGAGGTGGGTGATGAAGTCGGTGAACGACAGCCCCGCGGCGGAACCGATCAGGATGTTCGGCGGATCGCCGATCAGAGTCGCGACCCCGCCGATGTTCGACAACATCACCTCTCCGACCAGAAGCGGCGTCACCGGAATCCCGAGGATGTCGGCGATCGACATCGTAACGGGGATCATCAGGATGATCGTGGTGACGTTATCGAGGGCCATCGAGACGACGGTCGTTGCCAGGCCGAGGTAGACGAACAGGAGCCACGGCTTCCCCCGCGCGAGCTTGGCGACGCGGATCGCGAGGTACTCGAAGAACCCGGTCGCGCGGAACAGGCCGACGATGACCATCATGCCGAACAGAAGAGCGATCGTGTTCGCGTCGGTCGCCTCGACCGCCGCCGTGGGCGAGTAGAACGACAGCCACGTCCCCGCGGCAAGCATGGCGATCGCGCCGATGAGAACGACGAGGGTTCGATGAACCCGCTCGGTCAGAATCCCGACGTAGGTCAAGAGAAAGATGCCGGTCGACAACGCGACCGGCAGGATCGAGTCGGTCACAACGAGGCGGAATCTTAGCATCGCGGCGGATGGGGTTCAAGCGGATCGCCGTCGCGGGAAGTCGCTCCGCTTCGGGCGTTTCGGCGCCCGCGGGGCGAGGGTCGGTATAATCCGCCCGGAGGTGGATCGGATGCCTGAGTTGCCCGAGCTCGTCGTCCTCCGAGATGCGCTCGAGGAGCGGATCGTCGACCGGCGACTCGTCGAAGGGCGTCCGACCCGGCCCGGAATCGTGAAGACGACCGACCCACCGATCGACGCCCTCGCCGGAGAGCGCGTCGCCGCGGTCGGGCGACGGGGCAAGCACCTGATCTTGACCTGCCGCGACGCCCTCCACGTCGTCGTCCATCTGATGGTCGCCGGGCGCCTCGTCCTTTGCCGGAGCGAGACGCGGATCACGAAGGCGACCGGATTCGTCTTCCGATTTGACGGCGGAGACGATCTCCGCCTGATCGAGAACGGGCACGTGAAGCGGGCCAAGATTCACCTCGTCGCCGACCCGCTCGACGTCGACTGGATCGCCGAAGCGGGACCGGAGGCGCTCTCGGCCGAGGTGTCGACCGACTTCCTCTCCGAGTCACTCGCCGGGCGGCGGCAGCAGCTGAAGAAGGTCCTGACCGATCAGCGGACGATCGCCGGGATCGGGACCGCCTACGCCGACGAGATCTGCTTTGCCGCCAAGCTTTCGCCGATCCGCTACGTCAGCACGCTGACCGAAGACGAGGTCGGCAGACTCCACCGAGCGATCGGAGACGTCCTGTCGAAGGCGATCGCCGAGCTTCGCGCGCGCTCCGGACGGGCGCTTCCCGTTGCCCACGACCGCGGGTTCCTCCGGATCTACAAGAAGACGGGACAGCCCTGCCCCGATTGTGGGACGAGGATCGCCGAGATTCGCTACGCGCAGACGCGGACCTACTACTGTCCCCAGTGCCAGTCGGGGGGTGCGACCCTGCGCGATCGTCGTGCCTGGCTGACGCGCTAGGGCCGCGCGAGCTCGATGGCAGACCGGTCGGGGCCGGCGAGCGACTCAACAGATCCGAGGGACGGGGTCGCCGAGGGGCATGTCGAGGAAGCGGCGCCCGCCGACGGCGGTCCCGAGGATGACTCGCCCCGGGTACTCGTCGGTGACCGTCCCCACGATCGCGGCACGGCGGCCGAGCGGGTGGCCCCGCAGCGCGTCGAGGACCGCGTCGGCGCGGGTCGGGTCGACGATCAGGATTGCCTTTCCCTCGTTGGCGACTTCGAGCGGCGAGATCCCAAGGATCTCGGAGAGGCCGGCGACGGCGTCGAGGACGGGGATCGCCGCTTCGTCGAGCTCGAGCGAGACGGCGGCCTTCTCGGCCATCTCGTTCAGGGCTGCAGCGAGTCCGCCCCGGGTCGGATCTTTCATCGCCCGGATCCCGCCGACGCGGAGCGCCGCGTCGATCATCGGCCAGATCGGCGCGACGTCGCTGGCGAGCTCTGTCTCGAGGCGGAAGTCCTCGCGGGCGGCAAGGAGGGCCATCCCGTGGTCACCGATCGAACCGGAGAGGAGAATCCGGTCGCCGATCGCGATCTCTGCGTCTGAGATCGCTCGCTCGGCGACGCCGACGCCGGTCGTGTTGAGCGCGATGCCGTCGATCTCGCCGGGCGACATCACCTTTGTGTCGCCGCAGACGACGGCGGCGCCGACCTCCTCGAGGGCGGTCGCAAACGAGTCGAGAATCCGTTCGAGGTCGGCGATCGGGAATCCCTCCTCGAGGATGGCGGCGAGGGTGAGGGCGAGCGGTCGCGCCCCCATGACGGCAAGATCGTTCAACGTCCCCGCGGCGGCGAGGCGTCCGATGTCGCCGCCGGGGAAGAAGACCGGTTTCACGACGTGGCTGTCCGTCGTGAGAACGAGCTCCGCGCCGGACGGAACGTCGACCGTCGCCCCGTCGTCGAGCGCGTCGAGTCCGATGCGGCCCGCCGATCCCCGGGGGAGCCTGGGGAGGACGCGCTCGGCGAGGAGTCGCCCCATCACTTCGCCGCCCGCTCCGTGGAGGGCGGTGACCCGATCCTCGCTCACAGCGACTCCCTTCCTCCGTAGCGGAACCAGATACTGCAGGCTCCCTCGGATCCGACCATGCACGGGCCGACCGGCGTGAGCGGCGTGCACCGGTTGCCGAACAGGGGGCAGTCGCTCGGGACGGCGCGCGCGGTCAGCACATCCGGGCAGCGGCACCCGGGGATCTCGTCGCGCTCCGGAGGGAGGTCGAGCGTGAATCGACTGCGCGCATCGCGATCGGCGAACGCCGAGCGGAGGCGGTAGCCCGAGTCGGGGATCGTGCCGATCCCTCGCCACCGCGCGTCGGCGGTTTCGAACACCTCGTCGATCAGCCGCAGGGCCGCGAGGTTCCCCTCCGCGTCGACCGCGCGCGGGTATCCGTTCTCGACTCGGGGCGATCGGTCCCGGTTCTGGCGGAGGATGAGACCGAGCGCGTAGAGGATGTCGAGTGGTTCGAACCCGCCGACGACGATCGGGATGCGTCGTGTGCCGAGCCACGCGTCGTACGGGCGCGTTCCGATGATCGTCGACACGTGCCCGGGTGCGAGGTACCCACCGATGCGGCTGCCCGGAAGATCGAGGAGAGCGGCCATCGCTTGGGGGATCTGCTTGTGCGAGGCGAGGACGGACAGGTTCGCCGGTGGATCGTCGAGGAGGATCGCAGCGGTCATCGGGGCGGTCGTCTCGAAGCCGACGGCGAAGAAGACCACGTCGCGGTCGCTCTCCTGCGCGGCGGCGACGGCGTCAGCGGCGGAGAGGACCGTGCGGACATCGTGCCCCTCGGAGCGCGCTCCGTCGAGCGATTGGCGGCTCCCGGGAACCCGCATCATGTCGCCGAACGTGCACAGAACGGCGCCCGATCGGGCGATCTCGATCGCCGCGTCGATGTCGGCGGCCGGGGTGACGCAGACCGGGCAGCCGGGTCCCTCGAGGAGGTCGACGCCGTCGGGCAGGAACGAGCGCAGACCGTTGCGCGTGATGGCCATCTCGTGGGTTCCGCAGACGTGGACGATCTTGAACGGGTCGGCCGGAGTGAGCGTCTGCAGGACGCGGGCGAGATCGCGTGCTCGGTCCGGATCGGAGAAGTCGACCGGCGTGGTCATCGGGCGTCGGCGCTCCGGGGAGCGCTCGCGTCCGATGGCGCTTCGACGTCGGGCGAGATGGACGCGGCGAGTTCGTCGAACAGGCGGAGGGTCTCCTCGCCGTCCTCGGGCGACAGGCGGCGGATGGCGAAGCCCGTGTGGATCAGCACGTAGTCGCCGGCGGCGACGGCGTCGGGCAACGCGTCGAGGCGCGCCGTCGTCCGGACGCCGCCGTAGTCGACGATCGCGGTGTCGTCGGAGACCTCGATCACTCGTGCGGGAGCTGCGAGACACATGGTCGAATCACCGCCGCGATTATACCGAGGGTCCTTCCAACTCTCGCGGGGAGGGTCGGCGCCTTGTCGGTTAGGGGGCGACAGCGTAGGCTTGCTGCGTCTGGAGAACGAGGAGGATGACGTGGCGAGCGAGCTCTACGAGCGGATTTACGCGATGACGGAGCGCATCCCCGCAGGGCGTGTGGCGACCTACGGCCAGATTGCGCGGATGGCGAGCATTCCGAAGGGGGCGCGGCAGGTTGGCTACGCGATGGCCGCGCTCGGGCGGGGGCGACCGCGCCCGGAGGTCCCGTGGCACCGCGTCGTCAACGCCAAGGGCGAGTCGAGCATCGGAGGAGAGCAGGTCGCCCGCCTCGAAGCGGAGGGCGTCGTCTTCGATGAGCGCGGGCGGATCGATCTCGGGCGGTTCGGCTGGAGCGAGGCGGAGGACGAGGGGTTGTTCGCGTGAGCGGGGCGAAGCGCGCAGGGGCGATCGCGGCGATGCTCGCTCTCGCCGGGAGCCTGCTTCTCGGGGGGTGCCTCGGCCCGGTCGAGCGCCCGGTGGCCGACTTCGTCTGGTGCCCGGAGGGTACGCAGGGGCGGCTCGACTACTGGTTTACGTCGACGTCGACCACCGTCCCCGGTGCGTCGATCGAGGACCTCGTCTGGGAGTTCGACGACGGTTCGCCGGCTGACGACTCCTCGTGGGATGTGGTCCATCGCTTCCCGGAGGAGCGCGTCTACCGCGTGACGTTGACGGTGACCGACTCCCGCGCCGTCTCGGGGACCGTCACCCGGGATGTTCCGGTGGCGATGGCGGCGTTCATCCAGCCGTCGTGGCAGCTGACCCTCGGGTATCCACCGACCGTCTCTGGAGTCGTCGGGAATCGGTCCCTCCATCGGCTGGATCGGGTCGTCGTGCGAGCCAAGTTCTACGATGGTGACGGGATCAGGCTCACCGATGGGCGCTTTGAGTTGTCCGACCTCGATCCGGGGGAGCAGGCGGCGTTCGAGGTGCGGGCCGCGGAATTCACGACGCGTATCTTCCACGCGACGGTCGACGTCGAATCGTTCGCCGCCGAGTGCGCTCCGCTGTGGGGGGTGGCTCCGCTTCACGGGGGGAGCGCCACGCCCTGATCCGCGAGACGATCTCCGGGCGCAGCCCCTAGGCTGTGGCGTCGATCTGAGCGCGGAGGTCAGCCTTCTCTTCTTCCGTGCAGAAGGCGGCGTTCGCTGCGTCGAGCAGGATTCGGTGCACGGTTTCTCGATCGAGTGCGAACGCGTCGACGACGGACGCGTACTCGCGCGTCAGGTCCGTCTGTGACATTAGCCGGTTGTCGGTGTTGATGCTGATCGGGATTCCGAGATCGAGGTAGCGTTTCAGCGGGTGGTCGGCGAGTGACGCGATGACGGTCGAGGTCTGCAGGTTACTCGACGGACAGATCTCGAGGGGGATCTGGAGTTCCTGCACACGGTCCTCGGTGGCGGGATCCTCGTACAGGTGGACGCCGTGCCCGATCCGCTCGGCACCGAGATCGACCGCCTCGCGGATCTGCTCCGCGCAACACGCCTCACCGGCGTGGAGGGTGACGTGCACGCCGGCGGCGTGCGCGAACTCGATTGCCGCACGGTGGAGGATCGGCGGGTAGAGCCGCTCCGGCCCGGCGAGGTCGAACCCGACGACGCCCTTCCCGGCGAATTGGGCGGCGAGCTGGGCGACTTCCATCGATCGTTCGGTTGACTCCTGTTTCAGCGCGGTCAACAGCAGGCGAGCGCGGATCGGGTGATCGGCTTCAGCCTGCCGCATGCCGGCAAGGACTGCGGTGACGACGTCGCGTGGCTTGAGGCCGGTCTCGGCGTGGAGGAGCGGTGCGAATCGGATCTCGATGTAGACGACGCTCTCGTTCGCCGCATCCTCACACAGCTCGCGGGCCGCACGCTCGAGCGCCGTCGCGCTCTGAAGGAGACGCAGGGTGACGTCGAACGATTCGAGGTACTCCTCGAGCGACCCCCTGCTCGCGGGGATCGAGGCCTTGACGGGATCGAAGCCACGTGGGAACCGTCGGTCGGACGGCAGCTCGCGGGCCAACTCGCGGATCGTCTTCGATCGAAGAGATCCGTCGAGATGGACGTGAAGCTCGATTTTCGGAACGCGGCGCAGCCAGGACTCCATGTGGAGAATCTACCCCGTCGCCGGGCATCCCGGCAAGCGACCGCGCGGACGTGCCGTGCTGTCTACAGCTTCGCGTCCGCCGAAGCGACCTTCCGGGGCATCCGATTGTGCGCCCCCCTCCGGTCGTCGATTCGAATCGTGATCGAGACGCGATGCGAGGACTCGAGCAGACGGTCACGGCACGCCCTGATCACCGCCATCACTTCGTCCCAGTCCCCCTCGAGGTTGGTGCCCATCGCGTGATGTTCGTACGGAAGACGGGACGCGCGGATGATCCGGAACGCCTCGGCGACGGGCCCGCTCAGGCTCTCTCCGACGCCGATCGGGAAGATGGAGACCTCGGCGATCATCGTCGCTCCTTTCGCGGTGTCGGCCGCGTTGGCTCGAGCGGGGCTACGGCGCCTCCCCGAATTGCAGTTCGTAGTCCGCTTGCTCTCCCTCCCCGACGATCGAGATCGTTCGCGCGATCGGGTCGAGGGTGATGTAGGCCCACGTCGGCGGCTTCGGTTCGGTGTCGTCGACCATCGCGGCGAAGGTGACGTAGTGGATCCCGTCGATCGTCGCGAGACGGTTTTCGTGGTCGTGTCCCTGGAAGACGGCGACGACGACCCCGGAGTCCGCGAGGGCGCGCCGGACGTCGAGGTGATTCGTCACCGGCGGCCCGCCGGCGAGGGCCTCGAAGTCCACGTCGAGTGGCTGGTGGAGACAGACGATCGTCGGGAGTGCCGTCTCGGCGAGGTCGGCGACGAGCCAGGCGAGTTCATCGGGTGGGATCAGCCCCTTGGTTCTCATGAAGACGTGGTCGTAGTCGGTGCCGTCGGGGTTGAACTCGGCGTCGAGAACGACGAAGTGGAATCCGCCGAGGTCGAAACTGTAGTAGCCGGCCTCGAGTCCGTGCGCGGCGAGGACCTCGGTCTTCGACAGGTCGTACATGTCGTGGTTGCCGAGGACGTGGTAGAGCGGGCCGTCGATCTCCGCGAGCAGAGCGACGGCGCCCTTGAGGAGCGTCCCGATCCGCGCCGGATCGCCGAGCCCCCCGCCGAGGACGAAGTTCCCGTTGACGAGATCGCCCAGCTGGAGGACGCCATCGGCAGGCCACGCGTTCATCGCGTCGACGAACGCCGACAGGCGCTCCGGGTAGTTGGTCATCACCTTGTGCTCGCCGGGCGAGTCGCCGTCGTGGACGTGAACGTCGGTCAGGATTCCGACGCGAACGACGTCAACGCTCTCGGCGCAGACGGCGAGGCTTCCGACGACGAGCAGGAGGGCCAGTACACAGACGGTCTTTCTCATCTCATCCTCCACCGAACGTGAGTCTCACGAGGCTAGCACGGGGAGTCGACCCGGACAAGGGTTGTGGTTCCGATCGGCGTCGACTAGGCTCGATCGGCGTGCGGAAGAGAAGGGAGCGTCGATGTCCATTCGGCAACTGCAAGAGGAGGCGCACCGGATCGCCGTCGAGCACGGTTGGTGGGATCAGGCTCGATCGGCGGGCGAGGCGCTGATGCTCGTCGTCACCGAGCTCGCCGAGGCGATGGAGGCGATTCGGGGCGGGGACACGGAGAGCGAGAAGATCGGCGGTTTCTCGAAGGTCGAAGAGGAGCTGGCCGACGCGGTCATCCGGATCCTCGACTACGCGGGCGGCCACGGATTGGACCTCGATGGCGCGCTCGCGGCCAAGATGCGCTACAACGAGTCGCGTCCGTATCGACACGGCGGGAAGCTCGCCTAGCGAAGCCGAGTCGGTGCCTACCCAGCACTGCCCGCTTCCAGGCCGAGGTGGAACGCGCGAAGGTTCGTCTCCACGACGGAGGTTCCCTTCCGAGCGAAGACGGCTTCGATGCCGACGGCGAGAGCGGCCTCGGGCATTCCGAGGAACGGCGCTCCGGCGCCGAGGATGACCATGTTGGTTGCGCGCGCGCTTCCCGCTTCCTTCGCCAGGCCGGCGGCGTCGATCACGCGCGCGCCGGGGACTGCGCCGATCTCGTTGAGAATCGCGGTGAGGTCGGGGTAGTCGGGGATGTTCCGCGTCGGCGCGGACGCGGTGACGAGCACTCCTGCGGGGCTGAGGAACGGGAGATAGCGCAGCGTCTCCATCGGTTCGAGCGAGAGAACCAGACCGGCGGTCCCCTCGCGGATCAGATCGGAGTGGATCGGCCGGTCGCCGAACCGAACGTGGCTCTGGACTACGCCACCGCGTTGAGCCATCCCGTGCACTTCCGATTGCTTGAGGAACAGCCCCTCGTGCCGCGCCGCTTCGCCGAGGACGGCGGCGATCGAGAGGAGTCCTTGCCCGCCGACGCCGGCGAGGATCACGTTTCGAGTCACCCGCGTTCTCCCTTCGGATCGTTCTTGGGCGCCTTGCGCCGCGCAGTCTGGATGCACTCGCGCTCGGCGATCACGACGGAGACACCGTCGTGGGCGATTTCAGTTCCGAGGACGGCCACGTTCGCGTCGTGATTCCCCGGCAGCGGCTCGATCACACGGATGTGGTCGCGCGCGACGCCGAGGCCGGCGCAGATGGCGACGAGTCGGCTCTCGGCCGCCGACCGCTGGCCGCCGGTCATGGCGACGGTTCCGTTGTCGACGATGACGACCGTGAGGTTGACGTCGTCGTTGACGCAGTCGAGGAGGCCGGTCATCCCGGAGTGGGTGAACGTCGAATCGCCGATCAGCGCGAGGACCGGCGCAAGCCCTGCGTCGGCCGCGCCGCGGGCCATCGTGATCGACGAGCCCATCTCGACACACGTGTCGATCGCCTCGTAGGGGGGCAGGGCTCCGAGCGTGTAGCAGCCGATGTCGGAGAAGACGCGTGCACTTCCAGCGCCGGACGACGCGATCGCGGCAGTGAGCGCGCGGCACGTGTCCGCGTGCGGGCATCCGGGGCAGAGGGCAGGCGGTCGGGCGACGGGCGTGCTCGATGAGCTCCGTTCTTTGGGTCCGTCGATCCCGAGCGCGCGGCCGACGACGCGCGGTCCGAGCTCGCCTGTGCGCGGGAGATGCCCGCTCAGGCGGCCGATGATCTCGGGGGTCTGGCGTCCGGGGAATCCGCGGAGCTTCCCCTCGAGGAACGGGTACCCGTCCTCGAAGACCACGATCCGCGGGCAGCACTCGAGGAGCCGTGCGACGAGCGATGCGGGGACCGGGTACTGCCCGATCTTGATGATCGGGTGCGGACACGAGCCGTCGTAGACCTCTTGCACGTAGTTGTGGGCGATCCCGCAGGCGACGATCCCGAGTGACGTGTCCGCTCCGTCGGAGAACGAGTTGAACGGACTCTCCTCGCTCTCGCGGACGAGGTCGGGCTGGCGACTGACGAGATCCTCGTAGCTTCCCCGGGCGATCGCGGGGAGGAGAATGTAGCGTCTCGGATCGGGCGGGAGGCTGAGGGTGTTCTGCTCGCGGGACTCGCCGACGGCGACGGTCGCCCGGGAGTGGGCAAGCCGGGTCGTCAGGCGAATCATCACCGGGATTCGATTCCGTTCGGAGAGCGCGAACGCGTGGGCGGGCGCCCGATACGCCTCCTGCTGATCGGCCGGTTCGATGCACGGAATGAGGGCGAGCTCCGTGTACAGACGGGAGTCTTGCTCGTTCTGAGACGAGTGCATCGACGGGTCGTCGGCGACGGTGATGATCAGGCCGCCGTGGGCGCCGGCGATCGCTGCGTTGACGAACGGGTCGGCGGCGACGTTGAGGCCGACGTGCTTCATGCTCGCCATCGCGCGCTTCCCGGCGTAGCTCGCGCCGAGCGCCGCTTCGAGCGCGGTCTTCTCGTTCGCCGTCCACCGACAGTGAATTGTGCCCCGCTGCGACTCGGGGGAGGCGATCGCGTACTCGGTGATCTCGGTGGAGGGTGTGCCCGGATAGGCGTAGGCGGCGGAGAGGCCCGCGTCGATCGCGCCACGCGCGAGGGCCTCGTCCCCCAGCAGCAACTGGATCGGCATGGGATCTCCCTTTCGACGTTGGAACAGGGATTGCGGCATGTGGGCGAAGGAGAGGGTACGGGTCGCGAAACGGCGCTGCAAGGGAGCGAACGGTGCGCGGCGAACGACGGTTGCGTCGCGGAACGGGGACACCGAACCTGCGTCTAATCGTTATCCAGTAAGGGATATCGCGTCTTGTCATCCGCAGAGGGCGTGGATATACTGCGCGCGAGTTCCTTTTCGATTCGCACTCAAGGGGGATACCGAGTATGGGACAAGCAAGGAGCATCTGCTTGGTGGGGCACACGGGCTGCGGGAAGACCACCCTCGCAGTCGCCTTGATGAAGCAAGCCGGCGTGAAGGACCCGATCGAACTCGATCCGTCCCAGGAGGAGAAGGACCGCGGTCACACGATCGATATGGGGTTCGGTGCGCTGACCGCGGACGGGACGGCGATGACGATCCTCGATACGCCCGGCGGCGATGAGTTCGTCGAGGAGATGCACAAGGGTGTCCCCGTCGCGGATCTGTCCCTGCTCGTGGTCAGTGCGGAGAAACCCGTCGAGGTCGTGACCGAGCGTGCATGGGAGATCACGGGAGGGGCGAAGCGACCGACCGCGATTCTCGTCAACCAGATGGACCGGGAGAATGCAGATTTCGCCAAGGCCGTCGAGTCACTGCGCGACCACTTCGAGGGGAAGCTTCTTCCGATCCAATTGCCGGTTCGTCAGGGCGGGGAGTTCGCCGGGATCGTCGACCTGCTGGCGAATCGCGCTGTCTCGTTCTCCGACAAGTCGAAGCGGGAGATTCCGTCCGACATGGCGGATGCGGCGCAACAGGCGCGGAGCCAGCTGATCGAGGAGGTGTCGACCCTCGACGACGAACTGATGATGAAGTTCCTCGAGGACGAGGCGATTAGTGACGAAGACGTTTCCTCCACCCTTGCTTGCGGCGTGGCGTCGGGGGACCTCGTACCCGTTCTCTGCGCGTCCGCCGAGGCGGGACTGGGGCTCGATCTCCTGACGAAGACCCTCCTTCGTCTGACCGACCGGCCGGACGACGGCGGGAGCGCAGCGAGAGCCGTTGTGTTCAACTTGGCGAGCGACCCGTATCTCGGGCGACTCAGCTACGTGCGCGTCCTCGGCGGGAAGCTCCAGGAAGGGAAGCACTTCGTCGACGTGGCGAGCGGGGCGCGGGTCGACGTTCGCGACCTGTACGCGCTCGACGGGACAAGCCAGAAGCGCGTTCCCGAGGCGGCGGCCGGAGCGATCGTGGCGATCGGAAAGGTGGAAGACCTCGCGTTGGGCACGACGATCGCGGCCAGCCAGGACGTGGCGGCGTTCGAGATGCCGCCTTTCCCGCGGCCGGTTTACTCGCAGGCGATCGTTCCGAAGACCCAAGCCGACGTGGAGAAGATGAGCGAAGCGCTGAAGGACGTGGCTGGGACGAAGGCGACGATCGAGGTCGGTCGCGATCCCGTGACTAAGGAGATGCTCGTTCACGGGATGGGGGACGTCCACCTGTCCGTCTTCCTCGAGCGGCTGAAGAACCGGTACAACGTCTCGCTCGAAACCCATCGCCCGAGCATTCCCTACAAGGAGACGATCCGAAAGAAGGCCGAAGCGCGCTACCGGCACAAGAAGCAGTCGGGAGGACGCGGACAGTTCGGCGAGTGCGAGCTGCGCGTCGAGCCGTTCGCCGAGGAAGGCGGGTACCAGTTCCTCAACGAGATCAAGGGCGCGTCGATCCCGGGACAGTACATCCCGGGTGTGGAGAAGGGCGTCCTCGAGGCGATGGAACAGGGCAACCTTGCCAAGTTCCCGGTCACGAACGTCTCGGTCGCCGTCTTCGACGGTCAGTACCACGACGTCGATTCGTCGGAGCTGGCGTTCAAGATCGCTGCCCGGCACGCGTTCCGTGACGCGTTCGACCAGGCAAGCCCATGTCTGCTCGAGCCGATCATGGCTGTCTCGGTGCGCGTCCCAGAGGAGTACACGGGCGACATCATCAGCGACCTCAACGGACGCCGAGGAAGGATTCTCGGCATGGAGCCGGCCGGGAAGGTGACCGTCGTCCGGGCCGAGGTACCGCAGATCGAGATGCAGAGCTACGCGCTCGACCTGAAGTCGCGCACGCAGGGGCGGGCGACGTTCCAGATGGAGTTCGCCAAGTACAGCCAGGTTCCAGGGAACCTGCAGGACAAGATCGTCGCCCAAGCGCAGACCGAGGAATGAACGTCGGGCGGTACATGCAGCAGGGGGCGGTCACCGCTCTGCCTTCGGCCACGCTCTCCGTGGTGCGCGATGTCATGGAGAAGCACGGTTTCGGCCTCCTCCTCGTTGCTGCGGAGGACGGCCAGCTCCGTGGGTTTGTCACCCGCGCTTCGCTCAAGGGAGTCACCGACTGGGACGCGGCGGTGGAGACGATCGTCCATCCGGCGCGGTTCGCAGTCGAGCCGACGGACACACTCGAGAAGGCCGCTCTGATCTTGCTGGAGAACCGCCTGGTCCTCCTTCCGGTGACTGCGGGTGACGGGCGATTGGTGGGGGTGCTGACGCAGGCCGAGGTCCTTCGTGGGTTGGCGAGCGGGCTCGGGATCGGTCTCGAGGGGACCCGCCTGACCGTCAAGCTTGGTGAGAATCCGGAGGATCTGTATCGCGTCCTCGACGCGCTTCGGGAACACGGCGCGCACCTTGTGAGCGTCGCCCGCGGGCAGGATGGGGAGGATCGCTGCGAGGTGATCCTCCGCGTGCAGGAGGTCTCCGATCGCGTCAGCTTGCGTCAAGCTCTCGAAGCACGGCTGCGCGACGCCTGATGCACGAATTCGTCGTCGAGACGCACCGCAAGGAAGAACTCATAGACATCACAAGCCTCGTCGAGCGTGCTCTGGAGGGACAGGGCGTCTGCGAGGGAACGTGCTTCGTGCACTCGACGCACACGACGGCTGGGATCACGATCAATGAGAACGCCGACCCGACGGTCGCTGCCGATCTCCTCGGGGCGCTCGCGCACGTCATCCCGCAGGGCGGCTCCTGGCGACATCGCGAGGGGAACGCGCCGGCGCACATCAAGACGTCGCTGGTCGGCGCGACTGCGACGGTGCCGATCGAGGCGGGTCACCTCGTTCTCGGGACGTGGCAGGGGATCTTCCTGTGCGAGTTCGATGGGCCGAGGTCGCGCCGCGTGCTGGTTCGCGTCTGCTCTTGAGCCCTCGCTTCCGAGCCATCGCGCAGCGCACCGACTGAGTTCGTTGCTCCGATTCGCTCCCGGGTGCGACTAGCAGGACTTGCTGTAGACGGGCATTCTCCGCCCTCCGACTGCCTCCTGTCCGTTCGGATCGCGCACCTTGTAGAGGATCTGCATGGTGCCGAGTTGCTCGCCGAGTTCCGGCTGCGGGCGATCCACGGGAGGTCGGCATCCGCAGCCCATCGTGGTCGCCATCGGAAACGGCGGCTGGTCGGCGGTGTGCCCGACGAAGCAGTCGACGACGGCGTTCTGCTCGGTCGGGGAGGTGGGGTTCCGTCGATCGCGGTGGTAGACGGCGAAGAAGTCGCGCGGGAGCCAGCGACGGTCGATTCGTGTGCCGGCTGCGTCGAAGACTGTGTAGGATACATCCTTGCCGCCCTCGTCCGGGCCGATGATCTCGAACCAGAACTCGAGGCGCTCGTTGGCGGGATCGTACGCTCCGCTCTCGGATGTTGGAGCGCCCGCCGCGTCGCACCCATGCTGTCGATGTCGGACATCGATCTTCAGATGCTCTCCCCACTGGCCATTCCCGACGACGAACGGCTCGAACGCCAGCGGTGGTGGGTTGCCCTCAGGATCCGGCTGTTCCACGGGCGGCTTTGGAAGAGTCGGCTTGCCTCGGTTCCCGCGGATCACGAACACGTAGAAGCCGATGACCAGGATCGCAAGAAGCGCGACGACGGAAAGGTCAAGTCCTTGTTCCATGGTCCTTCTCCGTTCCCGGCACACCCGGATGTTCTCCGAGTGCGGCCGGACGCGGCACGGTACACGCGGGCGCTCTCCGATCTCGGTGCCTCTTCCTCGTCGGGTTCTGTCGAACCGACCCGACATGTACGGTGCGCCCGAACGTTCACCGTGGGAACACGAGAGGCGTGGTCTTCGCTCATGGGGGCGCCTGTGCGCCTCTCCTCTTTGACGACAACGCTGCATGTGAGAGGGTCTGTAGCCAAGTGTGAAGTTCGGGTACGACGTGTCGCGCCCACGCGTGTGGCGTGGAGTGCGGGGCGGTCCACGCCGCGGAAGCGCAGAAGGCGTCGAATCTTGACCGGCCCGGAGCGCGGCTGTACAATCCGCTCGGATCGAGCAAGCTGCCAGCGTAGCTCAATGGCAGAGCAACGGTTTTGTAAACCGTAGGTTGCCAGTTCGACTCTGGCCGCTGGCTCTTTCGTGTCGTTTCGGAGGGGTACCGAAGTGGCCAAACGGGGCGGACTGTAAATCCGTTGGCGTACGCCTACGGGGGTTCGAATCCCTCCCCCTCCAGTTGGAAGGGCACTGCATTTGGGGTACACTCCGGCATTGCGGAGTCCGAAACGCCCGTGTAGCTCAGGAGGTAGAGCACCCCCTTGGTAAGGGGGAGGTCGTCGGTTCGACTCCGATCGCGGGCTTGAGGCCCGCGCGTGGGCTGTAGGCTCGCGGGGGAGATTCCCTATTTCGAAGACCAGGACAACGTTTCGTGATCGTTGTCAAGGAGGTTGCAGCAGATGGCGAAGGAAGCGTTCGTGAGGGACAAGCCTCACCTGAACATTGGCACGATCGGGCACATCGATCATGGGAAGACGACGCTGACGTCGGCGATCACGAAGGTTCTCGCCACCCAAGGCAAGGCAGCCGCCATGGCGTTCGAGGACATCGATAACGCGCCGGAAGAGAAGGCTCGCGGAATCACGATCAATGTGCGTCACGTGGAGTACCAGACGGAGACGAGGCACTACGCGCACATCGACTGTCCCGGCCACGCCGACTACATCAAGAACATGATCACCGGTGCGGCGCAGATGGATGGTGCGATCCTGGTCGTCGCCGCGGATGATGGTCCGATGCCCCAGACGCGCGAGCACGTTCTCCTCGCCAAGCAGGTCAACGTTCCGGCGATCGTCGTCTTCCTGAACAAGGTCGACATGGTCGACGACCCGGAGTTGATTGACCTGATCGAGATGGAAGTCCGCGAACTCCTCTCCGAGTACGAGTTCCCGGGCGACGAGATCCCGATCATTCGAGGTTCGGCGCTGAAGGCGATGGAGGCGGGCGATGAAGCGGGGCACGCGGACGCGGAGTGCATCGTCGAGCTGATGAACGCCGTCGACGACTACATCCCGCTTCCGGATCGCGAAGAGGACAAGCCCTTCCTGATGCCGGTCGAGGACATCTTCTCGATCAAGGGGCGGGGAACGGTCGCTACCGGGCGCGTCGAGCGTGGGAAGATCACCCCCGGGATGGAGATCGAGATCGTCGGCGTGCACGACGAAGTCGAGAAGACGGTTGCGACGAGCCTCGAGATGTTCAACAAGACGCTCGACTACGCGATCGCCGGCGACAACGTCGGGATTCTTCTCCGCGGCATCGACAAGGACGAGATCGAGCGCGGACAGGTCATCTCTGCGCCGAAGTCGATCACTCCGCACACCAAGTTCGAGGGCGAGATCTACGTCTTGACCAAGGACGAGGGCGGGCGCCACAAGCCGTTCTTCACCGGGTACAAGCCGCAGTTCTTCTTCCGGACGACCGACATCACCGGAACGATGATGCTCCCCGAGGGCGTGGAGATGGTCATGCCTGGCGACCACGTCAAGATCAACGGCGACCTGATCCATCCGATTGCGATGGACGAAGGGCTCCGATTCGCCGTCCGTGAGGGCGGGAAGACGATCGCTTCGGGCGTCGTGACCAAGATCATCGAGTAGGCGAGGAACGTAGCGTGGCGAAGAAGGGTGAAGCGGTCGTTCACGTGACGCTCGCGTGCAGTGAGTGTGGTCGGCGGAACTACCACACCAAGAAGAACAAGAACAACACGCGCGAGAAGTTGGAGCTGAACAAGTACTGCAAGTGGGACCGCAAGCACACGTCCCACAAGGAGGTCTAGCCGCCGCAGCTAGACGAGCCAGAGGCCCTTAGCTCAACTGGAAGAGCGTCCGACTCCAAATCGGAAGGCTGGGGGTTCGAGTCCTCCAGGGCCTGCAGAAACCTGTTTGCGGGGGAGACATCTCGAGATGATCGAACGACTGACGAGTTACCTCAAAGGTGTACGGGCCGAAGTGTCGCGCGTGAGCTGGCCGACGCGGAATGAGGTCATCTCCCTCACGGCATTGATCCTCCTGCTCACGATCATCGTGACGGTCTACATCTGGGGCGTCGACGGGATCATCGGCACGATTCTGCGACTGTTCATTCGAACAGGCTAGGCGAACGTCATGAGACAGAAGAAGTGGTACGCGATCCAGACCTACGCTGGCTCGGAGCTGAAGGTCAAGGAGGATCTGAACGAGCGCGTCCGGCGCCGCGAGTGGGAGAGAGCCCTCGAGCGGTTCACGGTCGAGGAGGAGGAGACGTACTTCCTCGTTCCGGTGGAGGAAGTCATCACCTCGCGGAGTCGGCGGGGAGCGAGCGCCGAGTACCGAATCCCCTACGACTACGACCTGGTCGCCAAGCCGAACGAGCGTGTGCTGCGCGGAGACGTGATCGCCCGCAAGCCCCCGCGTCACATGGAAGAGGACGCCGTCGTGACGGAAGTGGAGTCGCTTCAGCGTGTCATCGTCGAGATGACGAACCGCAACGAAGAGGTGTACCTCGTTCCGGTGGACAAGCGGATCCGGCGAGACATCCGCGTCGGCGAGAAGATTCGAAACAGCGTTCCCCTGACCTCGGACAGCGACGAGCGGTTCCTGGTGGGGAACCGCGGCACGATCGTCCTGCGCGACAAGGTGCGGCGCGTGTCGCTCGAGCTATCCGAGGAGCGGGAGAAGAAGCGGATCATTCCCGAGAAGGTGATCGCGAGAATCCGGGTCGGGCAGAAGCTGAAGCAGGGAGACCTGATCGAGACCGAGGCGCAGATCAACAGTCGCGCCTCGGGCCTGCTTAAGGTGAAAGAGTACAAGGACAAGCGCGTGGTGACGATCCAGCGGATCGAGAAGCGTCGCCTGTTCCCCGGTTACGTGTTCGGACGGATCGGCCTCGAAGAAGAAGAAATGATGGAGCTGATCGACGGAATCAAAGGGGCTGTTCGGTACGTCGGGTCGCGCTACAAGCCGATGCCGATCGAGGGCCCGGAGATGAAGCTGATCAAGCGGAAGGCCGGTCTGCTGCCCGTTCCGGTGGCCGTTGCCGCTGCGTCGGCGGCGACGTCCCACGAGCCGCGGATCGAGATCGACTTCACCGTCGGCGAGGTCGTCGAGATCGTCGAAGGACCGTTCGCGGACTTCACCGGTGAGATCAAAGAGATCGACAAGGAAGCGGAAGAAGTGACCGTCATGGTCAAGATCTTCGGACGAGAGACTCCGGTTCAACTCGGTTTCGAAGGTATCGAGAAACTCTAGACAGACGAAGAAACTCAGTACCAGGGGAGGAGGAACGCATGGCGAGAAGCGTGATCGCGAAGATCAACCTGCACATCCCTGCGGGGCAAGCGACGCCTGCGCCTCCGGTTGGACCCGCTTTGGGTGAGCACAAGCTCAACATCATGGACTTCTGCAAGAAGTTCAACGATGCCACGAAGGGCGAGACCCCCGGGACGATCATCCCGGTCGTCATCTCGGTCTACATGGGGGGCAAGTACGACTTCATCCTGAAGCAGCCGCCGGCGGCGGAGCTGATCAAGATGGCCGCGGGAGTCCAGTCCGGGTCCTCGGAGCCGAACCGGATGAAGGTCGCGCGGATCACCCAGGAGCAGGTGCGCCGGATCGCGGAACGGAAGATGCCCGATCTCAACACCTACAAGCTCGAGTCGGCGATGCGGATCATCGAGGGAACCGCCCGGAACATGGGCGTCGAGGTGGTGAACGGATGAAGAGGAGCAAGCGATATCAGAGCACGGCAACGCTCCTCGGCCCGCGCGCGACCCACGGCGTCGACGAGGCGGTGCAGAAGCTCAAGGAGAGCGCGACGGCCGGCTTCGACGAGACGGTCGAAGCGGCGATCGCACTCGGGATCCGACCGAGCCAGACCGTCGTCCGCGGGACGTGCAACCTCCCGCACGGGACGGGGAAGTCCGTGACCATCCTCGCATTCGCCAAGGGCGAGAGCATCACCGAGGCCGAGGAGGCGGGTGCGGACTTCGTCGGCGGCGAAGACCTCGCCAAGCGGATCCAGGAGGGATGGTACGAGTTCGACAAGGTCGTGGCGACGCCGGACATGATGCCCGTCGTCGGGAAGCTCGGGAAGGCCCTCGGCCCGCGCGGGTTGATGCCGAGCCCGAAGACCGGAACCGTCACCAAGGACATCGGTGCGGTGATCGCGGAGCTGAAGAAGGGAATGGTCGAGTTCCGCACCGACCGCTACGGCGTGATCCACACGGTGTTCGGGAAGGCATCGTTCGACGTGGACGCGTTGAAGGAGAATCTGGTCGCCGTCTTGCGGAGCATTGGTGAACGGAAGCCGGAGGATGGCCTGAAGGGGCGCTACGTCAAGAAGGTGTCGATTGCCTCGACCATGGGCCCCGGCATCACCGTCGACCCGAGCGAGGCCAACGCGGTCGCCGAGGGCGAGAGCTAGGAGACGAGATGCCGACCCAAGCGAAGATCCAGGAAGTCGAACGGCTGAAGGAGAGGCTCGAACGAGCGACGGCGGTCGTGCTTGCCGACTACCGGGGCCTGACGGCGAACGAGATGGTCGAGCTTCGCGAGAAGTTCACCAAGGAAGGCCTCGAGTACCGGGTTGTCAAGGACACGCTGGCGCGGATCGCGGCGGACGAGGCTGGGATCGAGGGCCTGTCGGAGATGTTCGCCGGCCCGATCTCGATCGCCCTCGGATACGAGGACCCGGCGGTCGCGTTCAAGCTGAGCGAAGAGTGCCGGAAGACCTACTCGCCGCGATACGAGCTCAGGGGCGGCGTCTTCGAGGGCGCCCTCGTGGCGGAAACGGAAGTCAAGCGCTACGCGCTCCTTCCGTCGCGCGAGGAGCTTCTCGCGAAGCTTGTCATGATGCTTCAGAGTCCGATGCGCGCCCTTGCCGTGATGCTCAAGGCGAAGATCCGCGAGCTGGCCACGGTCCTCTCCGAGGTCGCAAAGACGCGCCCCGACGAGCCGGGCGAGACGCCGACCGAGTCGGTGGAGGAGTCGCCAGCAGAGGCACCGGCTCCTGCCGAGAGTGCTCCCGAGGCTGAGGCGGAAGAAGCGGCGCCCGCGCCGGAAGAGAAGGCGGCGGACGAGCCGGAAGTGGCATCTGATACGCAACAGACCCCGGACTCGGAGGACGAGCCGGATTCGCAGGAAGAGACAGAAGCCGAGAAACAACAGGAACCGCAGCAGGAAGAGGAGGAGTAAGCGATGGCGAAGGAAGACATCCTTCAACAGATCGAGGAGATGTCGGTCAAGGACCTGGCCGATCTGGTCGAGGCGATCGAAGAGCGATTCAACGTCTCGGCGGCAATGGCCGCGCCGGTCGCCGTCGCCGTGGCGCCCGCGGGGGGAGACGGTGACGGGGAAGCGGCAGCCGAGTCGCTGAAGGTCGTGATGACGAGCGCCGGCCAGAAGAAGATTCAGGTCATCAAGGAGATCAAGGAGATCACCGGCAAGGGCCTGAAGGAGTGCAAGGAGCTGGCGGACAACCTCCCGGCGACGATCAAGGCGGACGTCAGCGGGGACGAAGCGACGAGCATCAAGGAGAAGCTGGAGGCGGCCGGAGCTGAGATCGAGCTGCAGTAACCCTGCCCGACGCGTACCGCGCGGAAATCGTCACAGGACGCCTGC
>Ga0180433_10001463_pt1 | contig 39353 bp, 31 predicted proteins | sample SS_ome_8_FD_132980 | JGI IMG/M metagenome (GOLD analysis project Ga0180433, IMG submission 132980) | Hypersaline lake sediment archaeal communities from the Salton Sea, California, USA - SS_1_D_1 metaG | ecosystem: Environmental > Aquatic > Non-marine Saline and Alkaline > Hypersaline >... | reverse complement strand
TGTTGTGGCTGTGAGGAGACTCGTCGCCCCACCAAGAGAAGGGATCCCTACGCCCTGCCACTCCGGGCTGGCCCCACAGTACCACGCTATTATGGCCATGTTCACCTTGTAGGCCTCGGTCTCGCAGTACTCGTCCATGAGGTCGAACAGGCTCATGTTGAGGATCTCTTCGGTGTACATCTCCGGTGCGTGCTCCTTGTACACCTGCATGTAGGGTACATTGTCCGCCGTTACCTCCACTTCAGGAGGGTGTGGGGGGCACCAGTAAACGGCGCGCAGCAGCTCCTTCCAGAACGGTTGCTCGTAGGCCAGCTCTGAGCCGCACAGCTTGGCCCATCCCTGAGAGTCCGACTCGGTTGCCTGGACCGCTCCGTCGCTGGTCCACAGCACCGCCGGTGGTGTGCCGTCGGGTTCGTCCTGGTGCCAGGCCATGCGGAACCCGTACTTCCATAGCTCAAGTTGCTCCCAACCGGGAGCGGCCCCGGCATACATGAAGGTCATATGAGGGTCAATGCGCACCCCCGGTATGACCTCCACGTTCTCGCAGCCTCCTGCCAGCTCTGGCCGCTCTTCAAGGACGCAAACGCTGAGTCCGCTCTTGGCAAGATAGGCTGCCGCCGTGATGCCATTTGGACCACCGCCTACGATGACTACGTCGTACTTCTCTTCCTGGGCCATGTGTGAGCCCCCTCTCCAATCACCTTCCTTTCGTTTATGGCGTTCCGCTCCACCTCATGACTAACGAGGCATTGCGGATATCTTTCCCTCCTCCGGTATGTACCAAGGTGACGGGTACCACCAGTCACCGGGCTCGGCTATCCCATCCTCGATGAGAATATGCATCAGGTTATAGGGAATGGCCATCAGGAACAGCCCGCCGGGGTGGGCGGATGACTGGTGGCACAGGTACAGGCCGTCAATCTGCGGCACCCGGTAGCGGGACAGTTCAGGCAGCGGGCGATTGGTCCACCACTGGTCGTCGCAGTGACGGGTGGTATACCAGCCGCCACCGAGGAGGCCCCAGTTGCGGTGCTCCGACTCCCACGGCGGGTTGGACCACTGCATGACGAGGTCATCTTCGAGGTTCTCCACCACCGTGCCCAGAGCCTGGCGCATATAGGTGTCCCACTTGTCCTTCTCCTTATGCATGGACTCCGGCCCCTCGACCAGGTACTCCGGCGGCGGGACGATAACGTAGAACGGAGAGAGCAGGTAGGAGTCGGGGCGCCTCACCCTTGAGTCGTCCTCCTCGTGCGGCACCATGATCCACGGCACCAGTTGCGGTGGCATTGAGGGGAAGGACTTGCGGCCGTTGATATCCATTATGTGCTCGAAGTAGTTCTCCCGCGAGTCGCACGGGCCACAGCCGCCGAAGAACAGCATCCTGTCGCCCTGCTCGGGGTGCTTGAACTTAGGTCGGACGCGAGGCGGCTTGCTCGTCAGGAAGTGCGACACGTAGATGCTGGAGCCCTTGAGGCTGATATCGTCAATGCGCTGCAGGAAGCTGGTGTCCAGATGTCGCTTCCCCACCAGGTCATTGAAGAGGTGCTTGATCTCGACGTTGGCGATCACCGCCTTGTCGGCGTAGATTGTCTTCTCACCACAGGCGGCGTCATCCCTCAGACGCACGCCGACCGCGCGGCCCTCGCGGATGATAACCTCCTCCACCGGGCAGGAGGTGCGCATCACTGCTCCGTGGTCCAGGCCGACGCGTATCACGGCGTGGCCGTAGGTGTGCATGCCGCCACGGGACACGCTCAGACCGGTGGGGATGGAGAACAGTGCTGCCGCCGTCGCCGCCGGGATTCCAACTCCCTGGAACTCGGGGCTGGCCCCCGAGTACCAGGCGATAATGCCCTGGGCGACCTTGTAGGACTCCGTCTCCATGTACTCGTCCATGAGGTCAAACTGGCTCATGTCGAGGATCTCTTCGGTGTACATCTCGGGAGCGTGCTGCTTGATGACCTGCATGTAGGGGACGTTGTCCGCCGTGATCTCGACATTGAGTGGGTGGGGTGGGCACCAGTACACGGCGCGCATCAGTTCTTTCCAGTACGGGTTGTCAGGGTGTGCCCCCTGCAGCTTCATCTGGCCGTCGAGGTCTTTGAGGGTGGTTTCCGACGGTCCATCGCTGTTCCATATGAGAGCTGCTGGCGTGCCATCCGGTTGTACCTGGTGCCACGCCATGCGGAAGCCGTACTTGTGCAGCTCCAGCTGCTCAAAGCCGGGGGCAGCGCCAGCGTACATGAAGGTCATGTGGGGGTCGATACGCACCCCGGGGATGACCTCCACGTTTTCGCAACCCCCGAGCAGCTCCGGCCGCTCTTCAAGGACGCAGACGCTGAGCCCGCATTTGGCAAGGTAGGCTGCCGCGGTGCAACCGTTGGGGCCGCCGCCTACGATGACTATGTCATACCGTTCTTCCCGTGCCATTCATATCTCCTTTCCCAGGCTCGCCTGAACCCAAATAGAATCGACGCAATATTTGTACACGACGATTGAATAAAATACACAAAGGCGGGAAAAAAGTCAAGCGGATATGCGCAATTGACGGGCTCGCTCTACAGGTATGTCGAGCCGGACAGGCGGCTAGCAAGGATGACCTACCCGCGTGATGTCGTCTGAGGGAGAAGAAGCTGGCTCCTCGTGGTACGGCGTTTCGATTCTCCTCTGCAATGTCCTGACGAGCTCTACGAGCCAAACACTACCGCTCCACCCCTCCCTACTTGAGCTCGCCTCTCTCTTTCATCTTGTTGATCTCTTCCTCTCGCAGCTCCCTCTTGAAGAGCTTCTCGGTCACGGTCATCGGCAGGTTGTCTCTGAATTCAACGAACTTGGGGCGGGCATAGGGCTCAATCTTGTCTCGGCACCAGTCGATAATCTCCTCTTCGGTCACCTTGCCCACATACTCCTGGTTGAGCTTTATGAAGGCCTTGATCCTCTCACTGCCAGGACGTTGCGGGTCGGGTATGCCAATGGCAACGGCCATGGCGACGGCGGGATGCTGAAACAGCACCTCGTCGATCACCCGCGTATAGACCTTGTAACCTGAGACATTGGCCATGTCTTTGACGCGGTCCACGATGTAGAAGAACCCGTCTTCGTCCATTCTGGCGATATCACCGGTGGGAAGCCAGCCATCTATCAGGCCGCTTCCCGGCGTCGGCCAGTAGCCCTTCATGACCTGCGGGCCGCGTATCCACAGCTCGCCGGTCTCGCCAACGGGGACGTCCTCCCCCGTTGCCGGGTCCACTATCTTGCATTCGGTGTCGGCGATGGGGACGCCAATGCCCTCCTTCGCCTCGCGCATGAAGCCGGTACGCGACAGGCCGATGGAGAGGTTCATGTGAGTGGCAGGCCCCGCCTCCGTCAGGCCGTATCCCTCACCAACCGGCATCTTTGTGTCCGCCTTTATTCTCTCAGCGGTCTCTTTGGGCAAGGGGGCTGCCGCCGAGGTGATGCCTATTGGCATTCTGCCGATCTTGCTCTCGGCAATGCGCATGAGCTGCGTAGGAACAAGGCACGTATGCGCCGGGCGGAACTCCTGTATCAGTTTCACGATGCCGTCGGTGTCTCTGGGGTCGGCGATGAGCAGGACCGTCTGGGCCCAGTAGACAGCCGCCTCCATCACGTACTCGCCATACTGATGGAAAAGGGGAACGCCGACGAGCACTGAGGTCTTGCCGATGATGCCCGGAGCCATCTGCGAACTCGTCCAGGGCATCCCCTGCATTATATTGGCCACCCTGTTGTAGTGGGTTATCATCACGCCTTTGGGTATTCCCGTAGCGCCCCCGGTGAAGGCGAGAATGGCCAGGTCCTCCACTGGGTCTATCTCGACCTTGGGAGGGTTCGGCTGGTACTTGGCCATCACGTCCTTGAACTGAAGGGTGCCGGGGAACTCCTTTCGCTCCGGTTCCTCCGGTGCATAGTCCATGGCTGAGGTCACAATGACGTTCTTGAGCTTGGTATTGTCCCGGACCGAGTTGACCACATCGATAACGTCGTAGGAGCAAATGATGGTCTCGGCGCCGGATTCGACCAACTCGTGCTCCAGGGTCTCAGCCCTGAGCATGATGCTGCACGGGACATGCACGCCTCCAGCCTTGAGTATGCCGAACTCGCTCATGGCATACTGGGGGCAGTTGGGCAGCATGACCGCTACCTTGTCGTCCTTCTTCACCCCCATGTCGGCAAGGGCGGTGGCCAGCCTGTCGGCATAGCCCTTGAGTTCCTGGTAGGTGATGACCCTCCCCAGGAAGTTGATGGCGCTGGTGTTGGGGAACTTGGCTGCCGAATCGTCAAGGAGCTGGAACAGCGGCATTTTGGGGTATGGCTCCAGCGACTCCTTGAGTTTGGTCGCCCCCAGCTTGTATATCTTGGTCCACGGCCTGTCGGCGTAGGTCACTTTCTCTGCCATAGTCTCCTCCGGATATGGGATAGCCTGCCTCTATGCCGGGTCGCTAACCCCAAAGGTCGGCGATAAGCTCCTGCAGGTCCAATTCCTCGAGCTTGTCCCGCGTCGGCTTGCCCGTTTCCTTGTCCCATCCTCGAAACTCGTAGTAGGCGTCCAGAAGCGCCCCGGGATTGCTCACGTGGCCAGCCGCCGGGCCCTCGGGCAGGGGGTCCTCCAACAATCGCTTCGGCAGGCTATCGTCGGTGGGGGTCAGGCCTTCTCTGATGTTGAACGCCCTTGCCAGATTGACGACCCTCTCGCCGGTCTTTCTGAACTCATTCACACCGAAATCCCACCCGGTGGCCATGGCGATCAGGTCGACCCACTCCTCCGCCGCCAGAGCAAGCCCCATGAACTTGCATGCCCCGGCGCAATCGAAGATGGTCAGAGCGTCCTCCAGGTCTTTCACCACCTTGGCCTCAGCCGGGTTCTCCACGAACAGGTCTTCGACGGTGCTCTCATCGACCACGAGGAAGGGGGCGTTGAAGAATGCCGGGCCCTGTATGTAGCCGGTAATGTGGTCGCCACCGCGATTGGCCACCATGTATCCCAGCCCGGTTATCTTGGCGGCTCGCGGGTCATAGCATGGCATCTCCATGCCCTTTACATGCATGGCGAATCTCTCCGACCCCTGGCCAAGCTTCTCCGCCATTCTCTTCGTCCCCTCGGCCAGCAGGTTGCCGATGCCCTCTCTCTTGGCGATCTTGTGTATCAGTTCAATCATGACTTCCGCGTCGCCAAACTTTATCTCCAGCCCGCCTGTGTCCTCCTTGGTCAGTATCCCTTTCTCGTAGCATTCCATGGTGAACCCTATGGTGCTGCCGGCGGAGATGGTATCCAGGCCGTAGTCATCGCACAGGTAGTGCGCCATGGTAATCGCTCCCAGGTCGTCGATATCACACATCGCGCCGCAGGCGCCGATGGTCTCGTACTCCGGCCCCTCGCCGCTCTTGCCCGCGTACGGCCCCGTCTTGATTTCAGTGACCCTTCCACACTTGATGGGGCAGGCGAAGCAGTTCTTCCGGTCAACGAGGATAGTCTCGTTCACCGCCGTTCCGTTCACCTTCTCAATGCCGGGGAAAACGCCTGTCTGCCAGTTCCTGGTGGGAAGCCCGCCGCGAACGTTGACGATGTCGATAACCATGTTGGTGCCAAAGACCTCCATGCCTATCTTCAGCGGCGATTCCTCGAGGAGGGCATACTGTCTCTTGGCCACGTCGGTGAACTCACTCTGTTTCGCAATCGTGACCGGCTTCGTCCCTTTGACAGCGATGGCCTTCAGCCGCTTCGACCCCATCACCGCGCCCATGCCGCCCCTTCCGGCCGCCCGGTGCTCATCGTTCATTATGGCGGCGTATTTGACCAGGTTCTCGCCGCCAATGCCGATGCAGGCGATATTGAAGCCCTGACCATGCTTCTCCTTGAGCAGTCTCGTGGTCTCTGAAACGTTCTTGCCCCACAGGTCGCCCGCATCCTTGAGCTCCGCCTTCCCATTCTCTATCAGCAGGTAGACCGGTTTCGGCGAGATGCCTTCGAAGATAATGCCGTCGTGGCCGGTTCTCTTGAATTCCTGTCCCCAGTACCCCGCCGAGTTCGCCTGTCCCCAGAAGTCGGTCAGCGGGGATTTGGCCACAACGCTGAACCTGCCGGAACTGGGACTGGTGGTGCCGGTAAGAGGCCCGGTCATGAATATGAGCTTGTTCTCCGGCCCCAGCGGGTCAACGCCTGCTTTGACCTCATCGTAGAGGTACTTGGTGGCCAACCCGGCACCACCCAGGAACTTCCTGGCTGTGCTCTCGGGAAGCTCTTCCTCGGAAACCTGTCCCTTTGCGAGATCGACCCTCAGGATGTTTCCCATGAATCCGAACATCTCAACCCCCTCAGTAATCTAAGTGCCGTTTGGCCTTCTATGTGATAGCACAGGCCCCCTTGTTTGTCAAGGAAGGATGCTCTAACGTATGACAATATCGGAATAAATCGGAGAAATACAGCTACGACTGGTTCGTGTACCCGGGCTGTCCTGCAGACGCGGAACAGGCCGCTCTCGCCATCGCCCCAGCATGGGGTCATCGTCCTCAAGCCGGACGAGCGACCAGCTCTGTGGTCGGGAGCGTCCATTCTTGACAAAAGAGAACGGGCTGTAGTAGCTTTCGAGAGTAACCTGGGAAGAAGGAGGTACTGGCCCATGACACGCCGTAGTCCCATAGTGGTGTTGATACTCGCGGTGATTACGTTAGGCATATACGGTCTGGTGTGGTACGTCATGACCAAGCGGGAAATGAACCGCCTGGGCGCTGGAGTGCCTACAGCGTGGTTGATCATCATCCCTCTCATCAACTTCTACTGGATGTGGAAGTTCTCCGAGGGCGTGGAGCACGTGACCAAGGGGCGGATGGGCGCTGCAGTAGCTTTCCTGGTGCTCTTCCTCTTAAGTGTCATCGGTATGGCGATAGTCCAGGGCTCGCTTAACAGCGTCCCCCGCAGGGTGAGACGCAAACGACCTCAGGAGTAAGGAGAAGGCCTCGAACCGTCGGTTCGAGGCCTTCGCTTGTGGTCATCTGTAGGGGGTAGTGCCTGAGGAGGCTATTCCCGCAACGACTCATCCATCAGCTCGGCGATATCCATCGCCTTGAAGGACTCTGAGGCCTCCTTCGATTTTATGCCGTCTTCGAACATCTGCAGGCAATAGGGACAGGCGGTAGCCACGATCTCCGATTTGGTCTCAAGGGCGTGCCCGGTTCGCACCTCGTTGATGCGGGCGCCCTCACTCTCCTCGATCCACATGTGCCCACCACCGGCGCCGCAGCAGAAGCTTCTGCTGCCGTGGCGCTCCATTTCCACTATCCTGGCCTGGGGAAGGCTTGCCAGGACTTGCCGGGGGCTGTCGTAGATGTTGTTGTGCCGCCCCAGATAGCAGGGGTCCTGATACGTGATCTTCTTGGCCATCGCGTTCTTGGGGCTGAGCTTGCCCTGCCTGGTCAACTCGGCGATGAGCTCGGAGTGATGAACCACCTCGAACTCGCCCTCAAACTGAGGATACTCGTTCTTCAAGGTATTGAAGCAATGGGGGCAGCTCGTAACGATCTTCTTCACGCCGTAGCCCTTCAGAATCTCGATGTTCTTGAGGGCCTGCAACTGGAAGAGGTACTCATTCCCCATGCGCCGTGCCGGCTCGCCGCAGCAGCTCTCTTCATCGCCCAGTATGGCGAAATTGACGCCCGCCGCCTTGAGCACCCGGGCAACCGCGGCGGACACCTTCACGTTCCTGTCCTCCAGGGCGGCGGCACAGCCGACCCAGTACAGCACATCGACGTCCTGGTCATCCGATATGAGCTTGACGTCCAGGCCATCGCACCAGTCCGTTCTGGAGTAGGTGGTCCCTTTGCAGGTATGTCCCCTCTCCTCGATACACCTCAGGGCTACCTCCGCCGTCTCCGGCATCTCGGCCTGCTCCAGAACCAGGTTGCGGCGCATATCGATTATCTTGTTGATATGCTCAATGAAGACCGGGCAGGCCTCTTGGCAGGCGCCACAGGTAGTGCAGGCCCAGATCACGTCCGGAGTTATCACGTCGGCGATCATATCACGTCGAGGTTCCTGGGGTCTGGTCAGGATAGGTACCGGATACACCTCGTACAGGTGTGCCTTGAGGTCAAGAATGACTTGCTTGGGTGAGAGAGGCTTGTTGGTGAGGAACGCAGGGCAATTGTCCTGGCAACGCCCACAACGGGTGCAGGCGTCAAGGTCGAGCAATTGCTTCCAGGTGAATTCCTCGATCTTCGCCACACCGAATGTCTCGGCTTCCTCCAGGTCCACCGGGACCAGAGCCCCCTTCGGCTTGAGAGAGCGGAAGAATATGTTGACCGGCGACAGGAGTGCGTGCTGCAGCCTGGAGCGGCCCACCATGATGTAGGCAAGGAGTACGAAGGCTGGCAGCGTATGCATCAGCGCGCGATGCCATACCAGGATCTCGTCGGTCACTCGTGTCATGAAGGTGGGGAACGCATATGAAAGGAGATAGCCTACCGGCGACCAGACCGCCCAGTCTGTTGGACCGCCGACCTCGCTGGCGGCGATGCGGTACCCCTTCGCCATGAAACCCGTGAGCAGTACCACGAACACCCATCCGAAGATGAGGGTGTCTTCGCGGGTGGTATCCAGGCGAGATGGCTTGAGGATGTACCTTCGATATATGGCTATGCATCCCCCCACGATGATGAGAATCGCCCCGATCTCGGAGGCCAGCGAGGCGTAGAGGAACACTCCCTGGGGAGGGGTGGTCAGACCGACCGGATACGAGAACAGCCTAATAATCTTGCCCAGGAAGAGGAGCGCGGTTCCCGAGAAGATAAGGAAGTGCATCACGCCTGGATAGGCTTCCCAAATCCTCACGATCCGGAAGTGAGCTACGGCGACGGTGAAGGTGGTCCATAGCCTGCTCCACAGATGATCAAAGCGGTTGTCCTTGCCCGCCAGACGCCATATCCTGTAGCGCTTGAAGAAGGTGAAGGCCAGGAGGGCAAAGAGCACGGACGAGAAGAGCAGAAAACCGATTATGATCGGTAGAAAGACATCTTGAATGTAGACCTCTTGGCCTGCCCAGAAAAGCTCCCGCAAGTTAATCCCCCTCGTTCAACCTCTGCCAGAGACTCGAAACGGTTCGTGCTCCGCAGGGGCGATCCCGTCTCGCTCGAGAAACCTCTCGCTCATGAACCCACACCTGCAGTGGCACCTGCCTCTCCCGCTCACACCGGCGGGTAGAATGTAATCAGATGCGACACAAGGAAGGTGCCAAGGATTGTCCCAACGGCGAGAAGCGCAAGCGTGATGATCCTCGAGTACTTCGCACTCAACCCCACTTCAAGCAGCAGTATCCGCACTCCGGCCAGTATGTGGTAGAAGATCGCACCGATTATCAGTACCTCTATGATGATTGCTATCGCCCTAATAAACGCATCCATTGTCCAGATATCACCTGTGAGATAGGACCCCAGCTCTGCATTCGGGGCAGATTTCGAGCTGTTGTTCGATGTTATCCCCTCTTCCTCGAAGCCTGGCCTTCAAGATGTCAATCATAGCTTTGGGTGCAAAAGGCGCACCACATATGCGGCATTTCATGAAAGAGCCCTGCAGAAGCATTGACGGTTCGCTGCCTATGCTACCCAGTTCCAGGACGTGCTGCAAGCGAATGCAGTTCTCGGGACATGCATCCACACACGCGCCGCAGGCGACACAGGCCTCATGTTGGAAGAGCAGCTCATAATCCCCGTCGTCATCCGTCAGGATAGTAAGGGCGTCAGTGGGGCAGTTGAGGGCACAAAGACCGCATCCGGTGCACGACGCTTCGTCCAGCTCTATCTTCCCGAAGGGTACGGCGCCCGTCGATACCGTGCCGCCTAATGGTTGCTTCAGCCCGCTGCCCATGTGCCTTATTAGCGCAGGGAGTGGGGATACATCGTCCACGGACGCAAGGCGGTCAACCCCTCTCAGCGGCGTGGGGTGGAGCCCTGCTATTCTATCGGCAAACCCCTGCAGGTCCCGCTCAAGGTCAGTCTCGCTGCCCTCCTCTGCTTCGAATAGCCCGATGCGTTCCGCTTCGATACCGCAGCGATCAAGGACTGCCTGCACGAACCGGACATTGCCGCGCCACTCGGCTGTATGAAATCCGGCGCGGCATGCATCCTTGGCGCAGATGAGCGCCAGCCCCTGGGCTCCCATATCAAAGGCGCGCACGATGAGCCAGGGAGACGCCATGGCGAGACAGGGGACCTTCAAGGGTAACATATTGGACGGGTATCTGAGCTGGTATCCTTCAGCCGCACCGTTTCTCGACAAGCAGGTCTCGCAGGTCACAGCGATTATCCGGGGCTCGAGGAGCGCACCTGCACCGTCGAGAAGCCCTGCCATCTCCACATCCAGCTCCTCACGTGAGAAGGTGGGGAAGGAAACGGCTCCCCGCGGGCAAACAGCGAGACAGGCGCCACACGCGAGGCAGGTGTTCGCATCAATAGTCACGCCGTCTTCATCGATGGATACTGCCTGGAGAGGGCAGCTATCTAGGCACAGCCGGCACTTGTCGGCTCCCACGCACTTCGATGAATCGATGCTGGGTATGACCGAATACCGGGGTAGCAGCGTGGCGGCCAACTCACGGCGGCTGACATTGCCCTGCGGCCGGGCGACGCCTAGCCTCAGGTTACTCTGCGAAACCCCTTTGAACTCGCCGGACCGCCTTAGCTGGGCCCACAGAAGGAGCTTTGCCCTGTCGGTTGCCTCGGTGTCATCGCGGGATACCGTGGTCTCCCCCAGCAAATCAACTACTCTTGTGGAGTAGGTGTCATCTGGGACCCTGCCTGCCTCCTGCCAGAAGTGTGGCCTAAGCTTCAGTTTGGAGCAGGCCCCTATCACCAACGGCCGCAGTCCTTCCTGTTCGACAAGGCGATGAATACCGCGAGGCTGGCAGAGGTCATCGGCGATAACAATCTTCACATCCGGGCACATTGCCTGCAAGAACTGGCCTATCTTATCGAAGGACAGCTTCTCTCCTATGCGGCCATGGCAGCCACACAGAACCACTTCTTTGCCAGGCAATTCGGCCAAGTTAGTTGACCCCTCTCCTTCTCTCCTGCCTATCTCAACTGCGCCAAGCCGCGCTGAGCGCAGTGCATCTACTCAGACGCCGGAGACGCACTTTCCTCCGAAGGTTCCGCTGGTTCTTCGGCCGGTTCTTCGGGTGGTTCCTCGGGTGGTTCTTCGGCCTCTTTCTGCTCCTCAACCGGCTTCGGCGGCTTCGGCGGCAGGGCATCCAGGTACCTCAGGCCGACCATGAAAAGCAACCCCAGCAGGGCAAAAATCCCGATGGACAGACCTATCTCAGGTACCCCCAGGGGGAAGTAGCCTATGGCTCCATATACTCCCTCGACCTTGCCTGGGTAGTAATGCTGCGGGTAGGCCGCCCCCGGGATCACCAGGTAGTATCTCTCGAAGAAGATCCCTACTACCACCAGCACGGAAGCCGCAATCACACCACCCACCCTCTTTCCCAGCCGAGGATGGACCAGAATCGCCAGCGGTGCGACTACCACCAGGCCAATCTGCAAGACCCAGAAGATCCAAGCGAACCGACCGCCGAGCATGAACAACGTCGCTTCCCGGTGCGGAACATACAGGTGGGTCAGCTTGTCTATAAGGATCAAGACGAAGAGAATGCCAATGAAGACCACGAGCATGCGCCCTAGCGACGTTATGATCTCCTTCTTGATATCTCGGCCGGTTAGCTTCAGAGTGAGCACGCATACTACTATGAGCAACGCTACACCTGACGTGAGCGCAGCAGCCAGGAATTCGAAAGGCTTTATCGGTGAGACCCAGGCTTCCCTGGCGGCAACGAAGCCAAAGATCGCTCCCGTGCCCATATGGACCAGGACCGCCCAACAAACGGCCACTATGCCCATTACCTTGATCACGCTCTTCTTGCTCGCCAGTATGAACGCGAAGTAAACGATGCTGATGACGAAGTAGCCGCCGTAAAGGACCCCGTTTATGGCGAACATCGATGTCATGTTGTTCAGGTAGAAGAACATGAAGAGCCGCCAGAACTTCTCCGGTCGGCCCAAATCGACGGCTATTGAAATCATAGCGCCGAAGATCAGCACTACAGCCAGGAAGACAGCCACTCGGGCGATCGGCTTGTATTCCTCCCTCCCAAAAACGTACGTCAGAGAAGAGAGGATGAGGGAGCCCGCGCTTAGTCCTATGAGGTATATGGCCAGGACTATGGGCAGACCCCACGGTACCACGTTGCTGCTGCCGAAGACCTGATGGCCAGTGACATAGGCGAAACCGAAACAGACTATGCCAGCAAGCACCAGAATGACGAGAGCTGCCACCGCCAGGTAGTAGCCTCTGGACTTGCCTTCAAGCGCTACGAATCCGTTCTCCACGTGCTATTTGCTCCGCCTTACTTGGAGAGATAGTACACTTTGGGCTTGGTGCCCATTCCCTCGCGCAGTCTGAACGCCCCCCTCGTTGCCAACAGGTGTGAAACGTTGCTCTCGGGGTCGTCCAGGTCTCCAAAGGTCCTGGCCTTCGTTGGACAGGCCTCCACGCAGGCTGGCACCACATCAACGCCGATCGTCAGGCCCTTCTTCAGGCCGTCATCTATGCGGTGGAAGCAGAAAGTGCACTTCTCCACGATTCCGTGTGTCCGGTGAGGGAAGGGCCAGGGACCTGCCACCGTTCGGTCGGGAGGGAGGTCGGGACGGTGATACTCCTTCTCCTCCTGGTCCTTGTAGTTGAAATTCCTCACTCCGTAGGGGCAGGCCGCAATGCAGTACTTGCAGCCGATGCACCTGCGGAAGTTCTGCACAACGATTCCGTCCTCTCGGACATAGGTTGCCTTCGCCGGACAGACCTGTACGCAGGGTGGACTTTCGCAGTGCATACAGGGCATCGGTATCATCTCTATGTTTACCGCGGGGTACTCACCGTTGCTGACGGCTATGACCTTGTTCCAATACGGTTCGATTCTTCGTCTGTTCTCCAGAGGTGAGCCGTGCGGAACGTTGTTCTCTTCCTTGCAGGCGATAGTGCACGCCTGGCAGCCGGTGCACTTGTCTAGGTCAATGACCATTCCCCATCTCGCCATCTATCGCCTCACGCCCTGTATACTTTCACCCTCGTATTGAAAAAGGCCGCCTGACCGCTTGTGTGGTCGTAGTCGACGCCGATAATCTCGTTGGGATTCACTCCCAGACCCTTCGCCCACCGGCCACAGGCATAGTGGCCCTGACCGTTGGAAATGGCGACAACCTCAGGATGGATTCCCTCAAAGACCCTGGCCTTTGCCTTGAGCTTCCCATATGCAGATTCAACCCAGACCATGTCCTTGTCTCGTATCCTCAGGTCACGCGCCGTCTTGCTGTTCATCTCGACGAAGTTGGTCCAGCCGTAGCCGTGCATCACCATGAAGACCTCTTGCGCCCAGGGATAGTTCTGATTCCCGTTCTCGATATCCATGAGCGGATGGTAGGTCACCAGCACCAGTGGATAGGTTGATTCACTACCGAGGAACTCCATGTCTTCGTGATGCGGCAGGAGGGCCGACTCATCCGCCGTCTGTCCTGCCTCTTTGAGAAGAGCTTCCAGATTGCCCGAACGGAATTCGAATTTCGCGGAGGGCGTTTGGAAAACGCTGTCGTATTTGCCGAATTCGTACGCCGGTCCCACCCAGACGCCTTTGTCGCGGAAGTCCTGCCACGTAATCAGATTCTCGGTCCGGTACCTGACGAAGTCCTGAGCAGTGCGACCGATTCCGGAAAGAGATTGCGCCGTTGTCCCACCAACACGGCTTGCCAGGTCGAGGATCACGTCTCCCATGGGTTTCGAGTCGTGCAACGGGCCGACCACCGGTTGCTTTATCTTCAGTTCGGTGAAGCCTGAGCCTGGCGGGCAGTGCTCGTAGGCCCAATCCTCCAGGAAGGTACAGGCTGGCAGGAGGATGTCGGCGTACTCCGCCATTTCGGTTATGGAAGGCGCGATGTGGACGTAGTACGGCACCTTCGCCATAGCTGCATCCCACCGGCCGGTTCCTGGCGCTTCCATATTGAAATTGCTGTTGAGACCCACCGCGATCTCAACGGGATAGGGGTCACCGTCCAGTATCGAGTCCGCTGCCTGGTTGGTGACCACGCTCGCGGCGGGGAACTGGGCATCTCCGCGAAGGTCTATGCTCGGCTGAGCCTTGCCCTGCGCGGCTATGCTGTCTTCGGTAATCTCCGGCATATCTTTGTATGCTGGATTCGCCTGATACATCACCCCGCCCGGGGCATCTATGCTGCCCACAAGCGCGTTGAGGCAGAATATGGCGTAGCTGGTGTAGGAGCCGTTGGGCCAGCACGTGGCTCCCCTCCCTCTCCAGGCAATCGCCGGTTTTGACTGGGCGAACTCCCTGGCTATCTGGCGGATGACATCGGCCTCAATGCCGGTCAGGTCTGCCACTTTGTCCGGGCTATAGTCACGCAGCACCAGCTCTTTGTACTGCTCGAAACCGGTTGTCCAATTGTCGATGAAGCTCGCATCGTAGAGCCCCTCACTCACTATCACGTTGGCTATAGCCATAGCCAGCGCACCATCAGTTCCCGGGTTGATGGGGACCCACTGGTCGGCTTTGGCAGCGGTGACAGAGTAGCGAGGGTCAACCACGACTACTTTCGCCCGGTTGGGTCGCTCGCGACGTATCTTGCCCCACATGCGCAGGTTCCGCGCCAGTGGCTTCTGCGACTCCACGATACTCGCGCCGAAGGACAGGATGTAGTTGGTGTGCGGGAGGTCGTACGCGCTGGAAGTGAAATGCCCATCCGCCATCCACTCGCCCGCCTTCTCGGCCTCGTTCTCCAGTGCCTCTCTTGAGACCACGTTGGGTGTGCCGTAGGCGCTGGCGAAGCGATAGACCAGGTCCTCATTGCTGATGCTGTTCAACCCGAGAAGAAGCAGCAGCTTGTGCGGCTGGCCCTGTTCCCTGAGTGACTTCAGACGGCTGCCAACCTCGCTCAGGGCCTGCTCCCACGATATGGAAGTCCATTGCGGGTCTATCCCCCTGCCCTTCTGTGGGTTTGTTCTCTTCAACGGGCCTTCGACGCGGTCCGGGTCGTACAGCACTTGCAGACCGATGTGCGAGCGGGGGCATGTCTCTCCCTCGGAGACCTCGGATAGGGGATTGATGGCTATCCTCACCGCCTTACCGTTGACTACCCTCACCTTGGTGGCGCAGCGAGTGGGACAGTTCAGACAGGAGGTGGCTATCCACTCTTCGGTGATGGTCTCCTGGGAGATGTCCTGCGGAGGCAGGACGAGGCGGATTTCAGGGCGTTTCTTGAGGGCGTAGGTAGCGGCGATTACTGCGGCGGCACCTGCCGAGATACCAAGAAAAGCCCTTCTGCTTATTCCTAGTCGCTTGGGCTTTTCTGTGTTTGATTTACGTATTTTGTTTTCGATTGACGTGAATTGGTCGTCGCGCTCGTTGTCGTCCGATCTCGCTGGGTTGCGCTTCATGGATTCGCGATACTATCCGCCGGACTTCGGTTGGCGAAACCACCTCCACCCACCACACTTCCACCGGTTCGCCAAACCAGCCGAATACCAATTTATCATACAATTCCCGTTTTGGCAACCCCCTCTCTTGAAATGCGTTTCGGGGAGGAAACCATGGTGACGCGCTGAGAAGCGAGCCTTCGGCCCATGGCGTGCCCAGGTTCTGCGGCACGCCATGGGTGAAACCGTTCGAGTCGTTCTTCCTCGGTCTTGTGCCTGGTGACGGAACAGGGAAAGTGCCACACCGCACCTTGGCGCCACCAGGCGGCCTGCATATCCGTCCTGTGGGCCAAGGCGTGTTCGCATTTCAGTGGAAGACGAGCAGCGTTTCCCGGAAAGGTCGCGGATGTGAACAAGGTACGTGTGGAGCCAGCGGAGTGATGCAATCGACCTTTGGGTCGTTCTCTTGACAGCCTCTACAGTTTGCCCTAGACTCTGGCTGCGGTATTCCACCGATAGGAGGATGGAGATGTACAAGACGATCCTCGTTCCACTGGATGGGTCGGAGCTGGCGGAGATGGTGCTTCCGCACGTGGAGATGCTGGTGAAAGCGTGTGGTGGTGACGTGGAGCTGGTACTGCTGCAGGTATGCGAACCAGCGCGTCCCATGGTGGCTGGCTACGGCGAGGCAGTCGGCCAGGCGGCGATTCTGGCAGAGCAGGCGGCGGAGGTGTGCAGGGCGGAGGCTGCTGAGTACCTGGCTGCAATGGAGAAGAAGCTCAAGGAGAAAGGTTACAAGGTACATACGGAGTCCTTGGTTGGCAGCCCCGGTGACGAGATACTCGACTACGCCGCGAACAACCCAGTTGACCTGATTGCCATGGCGAGCCACGGGCGTTCCGGCATCAGCCGCTGGGCGTACGGCAGTGTTACCTCGAAGGTGTTACGAGGGATCTCCACGCCGATCCTGGTGGTTACGCCCGAGAAGAAGTAGGTCAATCGTAGCGATAGGAGTGTGCACATGTACAAGACGATTCTCGTTCCATTAGATGGCTCGGAGTTGTCCGAGATAGTGTTGCCCCATGTGGAGATGCTGGTGAAGGCATGCGGCGAGGAGGCGGAACTCGTCCTGCTTCACGTGTGCGAGCCCGTGGCCGGCAAGATCGCCGGCATGGGTCCTGGGGCGGTCTATGTCATGCCGAACCTGGCGGAGGAGGCGGAAGAGGCCTGCAAGAAAGAAGCCCAGGAGTACCTGGTCGGGATGGAGAAGCGACTCAAGGCGAAAGGCCTCAAGGTGCGAACGGTGTTGAAGATGGGCGATTCGGGTGGAGAGATACTTGACTTTGCGGCCCACAACCCGGTTGACCTTATCGCCATGGCGAGCCACGGACGCTCCGGCATCAGCCGCTGGGCCTACGGCAGTGTAGCCTCGAAGGTCCTGCGGGGCATCTCGACCCCGATCCTGGTGGTCACGCCGCCAAAAGAGAAGCACTAGCTCTTTCGCTCGAGGCCGGGAGGAACTTGAACCGGACGGAACTGTGCGAGGCCTCCCCCCAATGCTGGAGATCAGATAGACTTCACCCGGATGGGAGGAGGCCTGTGTTATTGGTTGGCTGGTTCGTGCAGTTCGCTGCGCGAGCACCACTGTGACGGTTGGGGTGTAGGCGCGCAGGCGGGCCGCAGCGAAGCGAATATGGGATATCGGTAAGCCGCAGCTAGAGGAGGGTCACCATGCCGACTGCGACGGTCAACGGAGTGAGACTGTTCTACGAGGATTTGGGAGAAGGTCCAGCTATCATACTGCTTCACGGCTACACCGGCAGCCACAAAGACTGGGCTGCACAGATTCCCGTGCTTGCCGAGCAATATCGAGTGATTGCCATGGACCATCGAGGTCACGGGAAGTCTGCGGCCCCATCTTCTGCCAGCGACTACTCCGTCAGGATCATGGCGGAGGACGCGCGTGGCCTGCTCCAGCATCTGGGCATAGATAGAAGCTGCATAATGGGGCACTCGATGGGGGGGTTCATGGCCTTCGAGCTGGTCCTGGCGTATCCCGACATGGTGAGCGCCCTGGTACTCGTTGATACCTCCAGCGGGGAGTTCGAGCGCGCTCCAGGCTTCGCCGAGTTGAGGGCCCAGCTCGACGAGCTGGCGCGAACGCAGGGGTTGGAGGCTGCTTTCGAGCACAACGCCGCCAACAATCCCATGACCAGAGAGCACTTTGAGAGACATCCGGAACGACGCGAGATCTCGAAACAGAAGATGCTTGAGACCTCAGTGGATGGGTATGTCTATGTAGCGAACTCCTTCTCACGATGGGAGTCGCTCACTCCTCGTCTCGGCGAGATTAAGGTTCCGACGCTCATCGTGGTGGGCGATGAGGATGCCCCCTTCGTCAAAGCGTCCAGGGTGGTGGAGAAGTCCGTAGCCAACTCGAAGCTGGCCATGATAGCGGGTTCGGGACACTCTCCGCATGAGGAGGTTCCCGACGCGTTCAACGACGCGCTGTTGAGTTTCCTCGACGAGATCAAACTGACCAGCTAGTGTGTGGCAACGTTCTCACGGCCGGCCTTACTCGTCCAGTTTGACGAGCGCGTCCACCAGCTCCTTGCTCATATCCTCGAAGCCATGCAAGTCCATGTCGCTTGGGTAGGGGTAATCGTCAAACCGAACCCCCAGTCCGTGCGGGATGCTGAACATGACTGTCCCTTTCGCATACCACCACTTGCCCAGTGAGGGTGCCCCCACTCTTGTACCCTCGGGCAGTGTCTGCGCTTTCAAGATATCCACCGCGAACCTCCTTCCCAGGCCAAGGTGATCAGGTCACGATATGACGGCCTGCCGCTCCTGAGATCACCTCTTCTGTACGTTCGCTGCGCCCCATGGGGCCTGCTCTGCATCGTTGGCTGGATACGCTGTGCGCCATTGTAGCTTATCTCGACCATTCCAGCCAGCGCTCGTCTTCCCCCGGTTCCAGGCTCTGGCACGCTTGTGTCATGACGGGATGGGAGGGAGGAAGGGTGCTTGTAGCGAGGCTACAGCCTTTGGGGTGGGGACGCGCGGACCTCTCGCATGCTTGTGTACTCGAAAGGGAGTACTGCATACGTCGCTCGGATGAGCTTGACTTTTGCCTTGGGAAAAGAGTATACAATGACAGCAAACTGAACAAAGCTGGTTGAAAGCAGGCAACAGACTCCAACGGATGACGGTGGGTTCGCGGCTGTGGAGCTGCGGGAGTTGAATACGAGGCGGAGTACTTGGTTGAATTGAGCTTGGTCCGAAGAGGCCGGGACGAAACTGAGTAGCTCGAGGGCGACGGCTCTGGTTGTGCCGTCGCTTTCTTTTTCCCCTTGTGCGCTGGAAGGGACTGCATACGCAGGCTCGAAGACAGATGGGCTGGCCGGAGGGGCGCTGGCTTCCTGACGCTGGGGTTGGGCTGGCCCAGGCAATTGATGGCCGGCGGCTTGTCTCTGACACGGGGTCCTTGAGAGACCGCTGTTGGGGGATTGACGGGAAGGAGAGCGCATTTGGCTGAACAGGCAGTAGCCTATCCGAAGTACCGTTGGCTCTTGCTCTCCCTGGCATGGGCGCTCTACAGCCTCATAGCGTTCAACAACACGATGACCGCGGTGTTGTATGACCTGCGTGATCCCATCGCGCTGGGAGGGCTGGGGCTTAGCGACCAGCAATTCTACGCTTGCCTCACCGCGACGTCGATTGCGCCCATAGTCCTGGCCTTGTTCGGCGGCATGTTGAGCGACCGTTTCGGCGTCAGGTGGACCGTATTCGCCGGATCGATCATAGCCGCTGGCGGCACCTTGCTGAGGGTGGTCTCGACCGGGTTCCCCGATTTCTTCGCCTTCAACCTTATGCTCGGCATAGGCCTGGGAGTCATAGGGCCCAATCTGCCCAAGCTGGTGGGCATGTGGTTTCCGCCCAGGCAGATAGCCATCTCCACCGCCCTGTATATGACCGCGCTGGGCATCGGCTCCGGACTTGGCCTGGCTCTGGGCCCGCTGTTTCCGACGTGGCAAAGCGCTGTTCTCATCATGGGACTGGTCTTCGTGGGGTCGGTTGTAGCCTGGCTTGTTCTCGCCAGGGACAGGCCGAGGGGCTATACGGTAGGCGGGGTGGAGATCGTCGGCGTTCCCTTCAAAGAGGGACTGTTGAGGGCGGTGCGCAACAGGGCTCTGTGGTTGATCGCCTTCTCGTACTGCCTGGTGGCCGGAGTGGTTACCGCCTATGTGAACGGGGTCCCGTTGCTGCTGGTTGAAGCCAGGGGTGTGCCGGAGAAGACGGCCGGGCTGGTTATCGCTCTGGCAGTGCTCGGCTACATCTTCGGCACGGTGTTCTGGGTCGTTCTGTCGGAGAAGCTGGGCGTCACCAAACCGATCTACATGTTCTGCATGGTCATGTCCGGGGTGGCCGGCGTGATTGGGTACTTCCTTGCTCCTGGCTTCGGCTTATGGCTGAATGGGATCTTCCCGGGGTTCTTCATGGGTGCGGGACACCCTTTCATAATGCAGGTGCCGCTGCGGCTGCGCGATATCGGACCCCGGTATGCGGGAGTTGCGGCGGGGGTAATAACCTCACTGGGTCACCTGGTGAGCTTCGTGTTGCTGCCGTACTGGTTCGAGCCGATCTGGCACGGGGTCGGCTCCTGGCAGGGGTTTGGTCCTTTCTGGGCCGCCTTCTTCCTTGCCGTTGTCCTGGCGATGGGGGGCATCCTGTACGTCCTGGCGCCGGAGACTGGAAGGAAGGCCAGAGAGAGATGGGAAAGGGAAGCAGTGGCGGCAGAGGCCGATTCCACCTGAGCTTCGTCTGGTGGCGGCTGCCGGCTGGCTCCCCAGTCGCCGCCTTCAGATACTGGGCGCAAGTGAGCCAGCCGCTGCGGCTGGTGGAGCAGTGCCGGTAAGGGAGGGTGAATATGGCTGACCAACGAAGGTATCCGCCGTACCGCTGGGTCGTTTTCGCTGTGGCAGCAACGGCCTTCTTCCTGGTGAACTACAACTGGAACACAGTGGCCACATTGCTGGACCTGATTCCCGATCTGGCGCTCAGCGAAACCCAGTTCGGGCTTCTCTACACAGCGCCTACGCTTTCGGGCATCCTGGTGTCCATACCTGGGGGCATGCTGGCCGACCGCTACGGCATAAGGCGAATCCTGGGGATTGCGGTTGTGTTGACCACCATCGGCTGTTTGCTGAGGGTGACCGCAACCGGATTCGCATCGATGTTTGCCTACAACTTCCTCATGGGCATCGGCCTGGGGTTCCTGTTTGCCCTCCAGCCCAAGCTGGTAGGCTTGTGGTTCCCACCGCGGCAGGTGGGGCTGGCAACCGGGCTCTACATGATGGCAATGGGGGTGGGGATGGCTCTGGGACTGGCCACCGGCCCCATGTATCCGACATGGGAGAGCGCCTTTCTCTATCCCGGCATAGCAGTGGCGGTAATTGCTGTCCTGTGGATCGTGCTCGGCAGAGACAGGCCGGCTGGCGTGCCAGCGATCGAAACGGAGTTGGTTGGCTTCAAGGAGGGAATGGCTCGTGCCCTGCGCTCGAGAAACATGTGGTTTGTGAATACGGCACAGTTCCTGGTTGGGGTGTTGATTCTCGCCTACATAGGCTCACTGCCATATCTGCTGACGGAGCTCAAAGGGATGACCGAGGAATCAGCCTCGATAATCTCAGCTCTTGCGGTAATTGGTTTCACGATAGGCACTGTCTTCTGGCCCCTTGTGTCCGAATGGCTGGGCATCAGGAACCCCATCTTCATGGTGACAATGGCCTTGACGGGAGTAACCGCCGTACTCGTCTGGTTTCTGGCTCCCGGCGCTGGCATGTGGGCTCTTGCCTTTTTCCCCGGCTTCTTCATTGCCGCAGCACTGACTTTCATGATGATGGCGCCGATAGAGCTTCCAGAGATCGGACCTCGTTATGCCGGCAATGCTACGGGGATTCTGTCTACTACGTACAACCTTGGCGCTTTCGTCGGGCTGCCGTACATGATGTTGCCTATTGCAGCGGTGAGCGCCAACTGGGCTTTCATATTCCTCCTTCTGGTTTCCCTGGTCACGGGTGCACTGGCGCTGGGCATCAGGGAAATCGGTAGGAAGGCCAGGGAAAGAATGGGGGAGGGCGTTTCCCGAGGCTGGGATTTGGGCTGACGGGCAATGGGTCGAAAGGACGGCGACCTTGACCGAGGAGATCACGTATCCCAGGTACCGCTGGCTCATACTGTTCCTTGGATGGGCGGTGTTCTCCCTGTGCACCTTTGACAACATAATGATAGCGGTACGGTCCCATGACCTGATACCCGATCTCGGTCTTACTACCTCGGAGTTCTATCTCATCAACACATCGACATCGATTGCGCCCGTTTTTCTGTGCATAGTGGGAGGGATGCTGGGGGACCGCTTCGGTGTGAAGAGGATAATCGCCGTCGGCGCGATCCTTGCCACCGCCGGCAGCCTGTTGCGGTTGACCGCAACCGGGTTTGTACCCTTCCTCCTGTGCATGGTCTTGCTTGGCGCGGGCATCGGGGTCACCGGTCCCAATGCCCCTAAACTGGTAGGCGTGTGGTTCCCGCCCAGGCAGACTTCGATCGCTGTGGGTATCTTCGTCACCGGGCTGGGGCTGGGGTCTACCCTTGGACTGGCCCTGGGGCCGCTCTTTCCAAGCTGGCGGAGTGCCGTGCTCATCATGGGCTTGCTCCTGGCGGTGGCGACCATGGCCTGGATCGTCCTGGGCCGTGACAGGCCGAAGGTCTTGCAGGAGAAGGGGATCGAGGTCGCCGGTGTGCCGTTGAGAGAAGGGTTGGCGAGGGCGGTCAGGTCGAGGAACATGTGGTGGCTTGCCCCCTCGTATCTTCTCGTATCGTCCGTGGTCACATCCTATGCGATCGGACTGCCGCATGTGCTGGAGGAGGCGAAGGGCATGTCTCCCGAAACCGCGGGGATGGTGGCGGCGCTGTCGGTGGTCGGCTTCATCGTCGGCAGCCTTTTCTGGACCGCGGTATCGGAGAAGGTAGGCGTGGTGAAGCCGTTCTTCATCGTGTGCACGGTGATGGCGGGAGTAGCCGGCCTGAGCACCTATCTACTCGCTCCCGGGTTCGGCATGTGGGTGGTTGGCCTTCTCCCGGGGTTCTTCATGGGTGGGGCGCTGCCCATCTTGATGCAGCTACCGATTCGGGTGCCGGAGTTTGGCCCGCGATACGCGGCAACGCCTACGGGGATCATAGCCGGGGTGGGTCATGTCGGCAGCGTGCTCATGCTGCCCTACATGTTCACGCCTATCTGGGGCGCAGCCGGTCCCCTGGTGGCAGTGATATTCCTCGCTGTTGCCATCGCCGCGGGAGGCCTGCTGTATGCGCGGCTGCCCGAAACGGGGAGGAAGGCGTGGACGAGTTGGCTGGCGGAGGCACAGGCTGCACACGAGTGAACCCCGGCCTGTTGCCGCAGGGACCCGCCGTGGTATGTCGATAGTCGCAGCGTTTGCGCGAGTTGCGCCGACACGTAGTAGAAACGAGCCGAGGAGGTGATGCCTGTCAAAGCATAGGGTCGGAATGCATGAGACAGCGCGCGTTCGGAGGTTAGCCCCGGGCAGGAGTTCCGGTGCGTGCCTCACAGCGAAACCAGGAGAAAGGAGGGGAATTGGCTGAGCGAATCACATATCCGCGATACCGCTGGTTGATGCTGCTTCTGGTATGGGCGCTCTTCGGACTGTGCAACTTCAACAACATGATGGTGGCGGTGCGGGCCCATGACCTGATACCCGATCTGGGGCTGACTACCCAGCAGTTCTATCTCATCAACACGGCAACGGCCATCGCGCCCATCGTTCTGTGTCTGGTGGGGGGCATGCTGGGCGACCGTTTTGGCGTTCGGTGGGTGGTGGGGATAGGAGCGGTGATGGCCACCATTGCCGCTCTCCTGAGGCTGGTTTCAACCAGCTTCTGGCCTTTCCTGCTGTGCCAGATTCTGCTGGGTGCGGGAACGGGGTTCACCACTCCCAATGCCCCCAAGGTAGCGGGCGTATGGTTCCCGCCCAACCAGGTGTCAGTCGCAATAGGCATCTTCATGACGGGACAGGGCGTCGGACTGTTCCTTGGAATAGCCCTCGGCGCGCTTTTCCCCACATGGCAGAGCGCGACCCTCATCATGGGCTTGCTGCTGGCCGTATCCGCCGTGGCCTGGCTTGTCTTCGCCCGGGAGCGGCCGAAGGGTTTTGCCGAGCGCGGCATCGAGTTCGCCGGCGTCTCTTTCAGAGAAGGAATGACTCGGGTGGTGAAGGCCTGGAGGCGGGTGTGGGTGCTTGGGTCAGTCTTCCTGGTAATGGCAGTGTCCATGTCGTACATATATGGAGTACCGCTTCTGCTTGAGGAAACGAAGGGTGTATCTCCAGAGTCATCCGGCTTCGTCGTGTCACTGGCGGTGCTAGGCTATGTTATCGGCACCGTCTTCTGGCCTGTACTCTCGGAGAAGGTGGGCGTGGTGAAGCCGTTTCTCATTGCCTGCACTGTTATGGCGGGGGTAATGGGCTTCCTCACCTATCTTACCGCCCCCGGCATTGGCATGTGGCTGTGCGGCTTCTTCCCCGGCTTCTTCATGGGGGCGGGATACCCCATGATATACCAGCTCCCGGTGCATCTCCGTGAGTTCGGGCCGCGGTATGCTGCCACACCGACGGGGGTCATGGACGCAGCGGGCAACATCGGCGTGGTGTTGATGTTGCCCTTCATGTTCACCCCCATCTGGCTTGCAGCCGGTCCTATCATGGCCACCGTGTTTCTCGCCATCGCCATCACGGTGGGTGGCCTGCTGTACCTGCCGATGCCGGAGACCGGCAAAAGGGCGCGGAAGAGGTGGGAGGAGGAGGCAGTGGAGGAAGGGTGATTTCATGCCAAAGTACCTTGACAATGTCCAGAGGTACAATTGACAATAATGAAGGGGGGGGGTGATGGACTAAGCACACAGTGCTGGAGGGCCCTCGAAGGGGGTGATCAGTTGGCTCAAGGGTGAGTGTCTGGATGCCCCAGGCGGTTGGTCGCTGGCCATCGGCCTCGGGGGAAGAGGTCCTTCAGTGGAGTGCGCTCAGTGATTGACGGAAAGGAAGGCAGATATGGCTGAGCAGGAAGTGACGGCTGAGGAAGAGCGGTATCCGAGATACCGTTGGTTCATCCTGTTCCTGGGATGGCTGCTCTTGTGTCTCACGTCCTACAACAACTCAATGTTGAATGTCCGGTATGAACTCCTCGAAGCGGCGCCCGTTGGGCTGGGGTTCAACGCAACGCAGTTCTACGCGTGCATCACCGCAACGTCGGTGGCCCCCATCGTTATCGCGTTCCTCAGCGGCCTGTTCACCGACAAGTGGGGAGTGAAGAAGGTGATCCTCTACGGGGCGATTGTCACCGCTGTGGGGGGCCTGTTGAGGGTGGTTGCCTTCGGGTTCGTCGATTTCTTCATCTACTGCGTCATCATGGGCGTCGGGCTGGGAACGGTGGGCGGCAATGTACCCAAGCTGGTGGGACAGTGGTTCCACATCCGGCAGATATACCTCGGCATCGCGCTTTTCACCACGGCGCTGGGCATCGGCCCCTTCCTGGCGCTGGCTACCGGCGCCATGTGGCCAACCTGGAAGCTAGGGTTCCTTGTCATGGGGCTGTTCCTGGTGGTGGGGTTTGTGGTGTGGTGGGTCTGGGCCAAGGACAGGCCCCGGGAATACCTCGAGGACGGCAAGCCAATCGTCGGCGTCCCGTTCAAAGAGGCCTTGCTCACCGCCGTCAGATCGAAACCCCTGTGGCTGATTCTGGTCTCGTACGCGCTGGTGGCGGGAGTAGTCACCGGCTGGATAGGGGGGCTGCCGCTGGTGCTGAAAGAGACCAAGGGGCTGTCCGGTGGAGCGGCCGGTATCATCGCCTCGCTCTCGGTGCTTGGCTACATCATCGGCATCGTGCTGTGGAGCTGGGTCGCCGAGAAAATCGGCTACATGAAGCCGGTCTACTGCATCTGCGTTTTCCTGTCGGGGCTGACGGGCTGGCTGCTGTACATATCCGCTCCGGGTATCGGCATGTGGGTGCTCGGCATTTTCCCTGGCCTTTTCATGGGGGCGGGATACCCGCTGATAATGCAGATGCCGCTGCGACTGAAGGGAATCGGCACCAGATACGCCGGCGTGGCCATGGGCATGGTCAGCTCAGGCGGCCACCTGATCGGTTTCCTCATGTTGCCGTTCATGTTCACTCCTCTGTGGGAGGCATTCGGCGCTCTGTGGGCGGTGTTCTTCTTCTTCATGGCTCTGGCGACGGCTGGTGCGCTGTTCCTCAAGGCGCCGGAGGTCGGCCGGAAGTACATCGTGCGAGTGTTGGAGGAGGCTCAACAGACAGGCGCAACTGCAAGCTGAGCTTGTGCTTGAGGGAAGTACACGCCCCGGGACTGGCTGCCAGTCCCGGGGCGTTGCCTATTGGGGCCGGTGAGAGACCTCGTTCTGCGGTCTCGGTCCGCTGGAGCTGGCACTGACGACTTGGCCACGGCGCGCCTCCCCTCCCGGGCTTCTGCTTCCTGGCAGACATTCGTTCCTGAGCATCTTGTCCTGCGTACCTCTTGACGTATGCCGAAAAAAAGGATATACATGGCATACATCGACGAAATTCGGATAAGATTGGAAAAAAGGAGGTGATGGGCTTCGAGAGTGATAACCCTGGGACGATTGCTCGTTGCAGACTGCTTCTTTGGGTGATTCTTCAGTGAGGTGGTGAATGATTAGAAGGAAGGAGGGCAGGTATGGTTGAGGAAGAGAGGTTCCCCAAATACCGCTGGTTCTTGCTGTTCATGGCGTGGGCGCTTCTGTGTCTCACGTCCTACAACAACACGATGCAGAATGTCCGCTATGACCTCCGCGAGGCGGCACCGCTAGGGCTGGGGCTTACCACCACGGAGTTCTATCTGTGCATCACCGCGTCGTCGCTTGCCCCCATTTTTGTGAACTTCCTGAGCGGCCTGCTGACCGACAAGATTGGCGCGAAGAAGGTGATCCTGTACGGGGCCATCGTGACCGTCTTCGGCGCCATGTTGAGGACGGCTGCAGTAGGGTTCGTGGACATGTTCATCTACTGCATCATCATGGGCGTAGGGCTGGGGACACTGAGCGGCAATGTACCCAAGATCGTGGGGCAGTGGTTCCCCGTCAGGCAGGTGTACCTTGGCATCGCGCTCTTCTCGACATCGCTGGGGATCGGTCCCTTCCTCGCGCTGTCCACCGGCGCCATGTTCCCGGGCTACTTCATAGGTTTCATCGTCATGGGAGGCTCGCTCGCTTTGATGTGCGGGGTGTGGGCCGTGTGGGCCAAGGACCGACCTAAGGAATACCTCGAAGCGGGCAGGACCATCGTCAACGTCCCATATAGAGAGAGCCTGCGCACGGTCATCAAGTCGAAGCCCCTGTGGCTTATTCTCCTCTCGTACGGCCTGGTGGCGGGGGTGGTGGCATCGTGGGTAGGCGGCATACCGTTGTTCCTGGTGGTGACCAAACAGGTGCCGGTATCGCTGGCCGGCGTCGTCATATCGCTGTCCGTAGCCGGCTACACCATCGGCATCGTGCTGTGGGCCTGGGTGGCGGAGAAGATAGGCTACATGAGGCCGGTCTACGGTGTTTGCATGGCCCTGTCGGGGACGACTGGCCTTCTGGTGTACCTACTGGCTCCGGGCATCGGCATGTGGGTGCTCGGCATCTTCCCCGGGCTGTTCATGGGGGCGGGGCCTCCTCTGGTGATGCAGATGCCGCTGCGGCTGCCAGGTCTCGGCACCAGATACGCCGGCGCTGCCGTGGGCATGGTCACCTCGTGGAGCGCCATGTTTGGCTTCCTCATGCTGCCGTACATGTTCACCCCCATCTGGGAGAATTTCGGATCTTTCTGGCCGGCACTATTCCTGTGTCTTTCTCTGTGGCTGGCGGGTGTGCTCTTTGTGCTGGCACCGGAGGTTGGTCGCAAGTACATGATAAGAATGCTGACGCAGGCTCAGGAGGAAGGCGCTCCGGCAAGCTAAGCTTGTGGTTCGTGGCAGGTGCACGCCTCGGGATTGATTGCCAGTCCCGAGGCGTTTCATTTCGTTGCGGGGATGAGACCTCGGACTGCCGTCCTGCACCTGTGGTCTTGCTGCCCGCGACGTGACCCGAATGTGCTTTTTCCCCACGGCCCGTCCGTTCTTGAGCAAGCGTGCCCGCATAACCCCTTGACGCTACTCCAGAAAAAGACATATATTCACTGTATCAACAAGAATCGTATAAGATTGGTGAAAAGGAGGTGATAGGCTTCGCAAAATGATAGCTCTCGGATGTTCGGGACGATTGCTCGTCGCAGGCTGTTTCAGGTGGGATTATTTGACTGACGGTAAGCAGTGAAGTGATTAGAGGAAAGGAAGATGAATATGGCTGAGCAGGAAGTGACAGCTGAGGAAGAGCGGTACCCAAGATACCGCTGGTTGATACTTATCATGGGATGGGCGATTCTGTGTCTTACAACCTTCAACAACACGCTGCAGAATGTTCGGTATGACCTCCGAGACGCACCGCCGACAGGACTGGGACTCAGCACCGGACAGTTCTATCTGTGCATCACCGCAACGTCGATTGCCCCTATCGCCATAGCCCTGATAAGCGGCCTGCTGACCGACAGGATAGGCGTGAAGCGGGTGATCCTGTACGGGGCGATGATAGCCACTGCGGGCGCGCTGTTGAGGTTGGCTGCAAGCGGGTTTGTAGACCTCTTCATCTACTGTATCATCATGGGCGTAGGCCTGGGGACGGTAGGTGGCAACGTGCCCAAGCTGGTGGGGCAGTGGTTCCCTGTCAGGCAGATCTACGTTGGCATCGCGCTGTTCACGACGGCGCTGGGGATTGGCCCCTTCCTGGCGCTGGCTACCGGAGCGATGTTCCCGACCTACTTCATGGCTTTCCTTGTCATGGGGATACTCACGGTTGTGATGGTCGTGGTGTGGGCTATCTGGGCCAAGGACAGACCCAGGGAGTATCTGGAAGGGGGCATGACCATCGTCAACGTCCCGTTCAGAGAGGCCCTGCTCAAGGCTGTCAAATCGAGGAACATCTGGCTGATCGGCATAGCATATGCCCTGGTGATGGGGGTGATTGCCGGCTGGCTGGGCGGTATGCCGCTGCTGCTGGTGCTGGTCAAGCAAGTGCCGCTGTCACAGGCCGGCGTTGTCATATCGCTCTCAGTAGCCGGCCACATCGTCGGCATCGTGTTCTTCACGTGGCTGGCGGAGAAGGTGGGCCGCCTCAAGCCAGTCTTCGCTGGCTGCATGGCCCTGTCGGGGACCACCGGCCTGCTGACCTACCTGTTTGCTCCGGGCATTGGCATGTGGGTGCTTGGCGCTCTACCCGGGTTTTTCATGGGGGCGGGACCTCCTCTGGTAGCGCAGATGCCGCTGCGACTGCGTGAAATCGGCACCAGGTACGCCGGCACTGCCATGGGAATGATCGCCTCAATTGGCTACATTCTCAGCTTCACTCTGCTGCCGTACATGTTCAACCCTCTGTACGCCAATACCGGTCCTTTCTCTGCGGTATTGTTCCTGTGCCTGTGTCTCTGGCTGGCGGGTGCGCTCTTCCTGCTGACGCCGGAGCGCGGCCGGAAGTGGCTGCAGAAGGTGTTGAGAGAGGCTCAACAGACAGGCGCTACCGCAGGCTAGGGCAGGCCTGATGGCAGGGCCATACTTGTTGGCGCAGTGTTCAGGTCAAAGGGGCGCTAGCTCCGAGCATTGAGAGAGTGAGATAGGGCTGAGGCCGGCTATTCGAGGACGACGGTTCCGCTCTTGCCGCCGCTCTTGCTGACCAGGCGGATGCTGTCGATCCTCATCGTCTGGTCTATTGCCTTACACATATCGTAGATGGTCAGGGCGCTTACCGCCACGGCGGTGAGCGCCTCCATTTCCACGCCCGTTCTCCCGCTGCACTTCACCGCCGCCGTGATCTCCACCGATTCCTCGGTGAAACCGAACTCCACCTTGACTTCATCCAGTATCAGCGGGTGGCACATGGGAATGAGGCTCGACGTCTGCTTGGCTGCCATGAATCCGGCAACCTGGGCCGTGGCCAGAACGTCTCCCTTTGGCGTTTTCCCCTCCTTCATCAGGGCAAGGGTCTCCGGTTTCATGCGCACCACGCCCTTGGCCGCCGCCTCACGAGCCGTGACCGGCTTCCCGCTCACGTCCACCATCCGTGTCGGTTCCATTCAGCCTCCCACCTGGCGCATCGCCCGTTTCTTGGGCCGCACCCCTTTGGCCAGTTGGTGACCCCGTGGCTTGGCGGCCACCGCCTGTCGAATCAGCTCCATGAGCTCATCAAGCGATGCTCCGCTGCGCAGGGGGGTCTTCAGGTCCACCTCGTAGTCGCTGAGCAGACACGGCCGGAGCTTCCCGTCGGCGGTGAGGCGGAGGCGATTGCAGTTGAAGCAGAAGTGCTCAGTGATGGGGCTGATGAACCCTACGGTCCCCGTCGCCTGTGGAAAGCGGAAGTACTTCGCCGGACCGTTGCCGTGACTGTGCAGGCAGGGCTCGAGCGGCCCCACGGCGAGGAGGCGCTCCATGATTTCACTTGTGGCGACAAAAGAGAGGTGGTTGTCCGAGTTGAACGGCATCAGCTCGATGAAGCGGACGTGCCATCCTTCGTCCACGGTCAGGCGGGCGAACTCGAGCACCTCGTCATCGTTGGTCCCCTCCATCACCACCACGTTGATCTTGACCGGTTCCAGGCCGGCATCTTTCGCTGCGGCTATGCCATCGAGGACGTCCTCCAGCCTGCCATGCCTGGTGATTCGCGCGTACCTGTCCCCGTCGAGGGTATCGAGGCTCACGTTGACCCGTCTCAGGCCTGCTTCCTTCAGCGGTGCGGCATGCTGTGAAAGCAGCACGCCGTTTGTCGTCAGGGCTATGTCGTCTATGCCGGCGACGCCGGAGAGCATGCGCACCAGCTCGGTCAGCTCCGACCTCACCAGCGGCTCGCCGCCGGTCACTCTCAGCTTGTTTATGCCCACCGCCGCCGCTGCCTGGGCCACCTGCAGAATCTCCACGTAGCGCAGGATCTCGCCGTGCGGCATGAGGGCAACGCCCTGTTCGGGCATACAGTAGACGCAGCGCAGATTGCAGCGGTCGGTAACCGATATTCTCAGGTAGTTGATTGGCCGCTGGAAGGAATCGGACAGGCAGGTCATCACTTCGTACCCTTCATCCCTTACCTATACTATACACGCCCAACCCGTCGGTGACAAACGGCGCTCTTTCGCTCTCGCCGCGGTCCCCGACCTGGAGCTGTAGGGGCGTTCAATTGAACGCCCGTATGTCAGTGCGGCCCGCTGTGGCAGTGTAGTTGCCTGATTCATCAGGCACGCACGCGATGGCCCCCCAATGAATTGGGCAACTACGTGCTGCCCAAACCGTTCGCTCGCCTCCGGAAAGGGGCATCTGCGCCAGCGACGCCCAGAGCGGGTGGTCTGGGCTGCCCGGTTACTGTCGCCGTTCGCCCTTCGCCTGCGGTCGGCCTGCGGCTCCGGAGCGCCGTTCCAGTATCTGGCGCGCCTTCCTCGCCGCTCTGCCGCGATGGCTGATCTCGTTCTTCTCCTCTTTGCTCAGCTCAGCCATGGTCTGGCGGCGCTCGGGAAGGAAGAATACGGGGTCGTAGCCGAAGCCGCCTTCCCCCTTTGGCTCGAGGGTGATGATGCCGTGGCACTCCCCCTGGCACAGCTCCACATCGCCCTGTGGCGTGGCGATGGCGATGACGCAGCGGAAACGGGCGGACCTGCGCTCCCACGGCACGTGCTCGAGCTTCGCTAGGAGGAAGTCTACTCGCTCGCGGTCGGAGGCACCTTCTCCGGCGTAGCGGGCCGACAGCGGGCCGGGCTCCCCGCCCAGCGCGTCCACCTCCAGCCCGGAGTCATCGGCGAGAGCGGTGAGGCCGCTGGCGGCGGCGTAGGCCGTGGCCTTTATGGTGGCATTCTCCTCCATGGTCTGTCCCGTTTCGGCCACCTCCAGGTCGATGCCGACATCGGACAGGGTGACTATGTGATAGGGTATGCCCTGGAGCGGCAGCGAGTACTCCCGTGCCTTGGCCAGGTTCCGTGTCGCCAGGAGGAGTTCGGGCATCGGCGTCACTCGAGGTTGGTGAATCGCTTCTCCAGCTTCTTCGCTACCGCGGGCATGGTGGTGTACTCCATCTCCTCCAGCGGCAGCCGGTGCGGCTCGAAAGGGCCGTGGCGGCGCATGTAGTCGGCTATCTGGCCGGCGAGCCGTCGCGCCTCATCGAAGCTGGGGTCGTCGAACATATCCCTTGGCCCGACGAGCTTGCCTGCCGATAGCTGAAAGCCGGCGGCAATGACCCGCGGCGGGCCGTCGAAGCGCGAGGGGTTGGCCTCTCGAACGGCTACCGGCATCAGCGGGCCGTTGTGCGAACCGCGCATCCAGCCCTCCACCAGTATCGGGTTGGTGAACGGCTCCAGCACCTCGCCCACGGCGGGGAAAATCCCCTGGGAGCGGACAACGCATACCGGGTCATCCTTGCCCACGTATCTGCCCGCCATCATGGACAGGCGCTGCGTTGAGGAAACGGCGGCGATCTCGTTGGAGCCGCGGTGGCGCACTGACTTCACTGCGTAGCGGCTGGGCGCTCCCATGAACAGGAGCATGTCGTATATCTCCTCGGGGGCATGGAGGACGATCTGCTTGTGCTCCTTGACATCGTGAATCTCGAAGCTGAACCCGTCGTGCATATTCTCGGCGATAACCAGCCCTATGGTGTTGAACGGGTCGGCGAACATCTTGTATAGCGGCAGATTCCATGCCCCCGATGACGTCTTGTCGGCCATGAACACGACAACCGGCTCGGAGCCTCTCTCCTCGAACTCCATCTCGGCTACTCCCGGCCCCATGCCTTTGACATTGCCCGAAAAGGCGTCGGCAAGGAGGTCCTGGCCGGCTCCGTGGAGCTTCAGCTCCTTGGCTAGGTTGGTGCACTCGATGAAAGCGTCCCAGGCGAGCTTGTGGATGGCCTCGTCCTCCTCACCTCGCTCATGGGTCATGATGAACTGAAGGTCGTCTCCGCAGTTGGTGACGTGAAAGTCAACGAGCATGCCGTCGCGCTTCGCCTTCTCCATACACTCGTTGCCCTTCTCCATCAGCAGCGGATGAGAGCTGGAGTGCCCGACGTAGCCGCCTATGTCGGCCTTGATGACGCTCAGGGTGATCATGTGTCTGCCTCCTTTCGCCTAGTAGTCAAAGCCCTTTCGTGCCTCTATCCCCCTCCGGAAGGGGTGCTTGACCTCCACCATCTCGGTGACCAGGTCGGCCTTCTCGACAAGCCGCTCGTCGGCGCGCCGTCCGGTGAGGATGACCTCCACGCTGTCCGGCTTCTCCTCTATCAGCCTGAGGACGTCGTCGACTTCGATGAGCTTCCAACAGGCCGCGAGATTGACCTCGTCCAGCACCACCAGGTCGAAGTCACCGCTGCCAATCGCCTGCCGGGCGGCGCGAAGCGCCTGTCTCGCCTGCTCTCTCTCGTCCTCCTTGACGTCCTCGGGATTGATGAAATGCAGATGGCCGAAGCTCTGGAAGCTGACGTTGGGAAGGTGGGACAGGGCGTTCCGCTCGCCGTAGGGGAAGTCCCCTTTCATGAAGTAGATAATGTGGACCCGCAGCCCCTGCCCCACCGCCCGGAGCACCACTCCCAGCGCCGCCGACGTCTTGCCCTTACCATCTCCGGTAAAGAGTTCCACCAGACCTCTGCTGTTGGGTTCGCTGTTCATAAAATATGCAGGGTGGAAGGCCTATCCAAGAAACCAGGGTTCAATGGAGGGGCATGCGCGATACGCTTGATATCGAAGTCTATCAAGAGGGCCGCTGCAATGTCAAGGATACGCGGTCGGCCGGCCCGACGCTGAGGGGCGTTTGCGTTGTTCTGCAGCGAGGAAAGACTTCGCCTCGGGGCGCTGCTATGCTATAATGCCTGGCAACGGAGAAGAGAATGAAGACCTTCAACAAGCGAGGCGACCAGGGCGAGACCAGCCTGCTCTACGGTGGCCGCGTGCCCAAGAGCGACCCGAGGTGTGAAGCCTATGGCACAATAGACGAGGCGGTTTCCGCTCTGGGGCTGGCGCGGGCTACATCGGGCAATCAGCGCACCCGAGACATCGTGCATCGTATCCAGGACGAGCTGTTCATCGTCGGGGCCGAACTGGCTACCGCCGGTGAGGACTACGACAAGCTGGCGGCGAGGAATGTGGTGGTAACCGACGAGATGGTCGACCGGCTGGAGCGTGTCATCGACGAGCTTGAGGCGGAGGTGCCCATGCCCAAGGAGTTCATCATCCCCGGCGCTTGCCCCGGCTCGGCGGCTCTGGACCTGGCACGGACCATTATCAGAAGGGCGGAACGGAGGGCCAACGAACTGAGAGACAACAGGCTGCTGGTCAACGAGAGGGTGCTGCACTATCTCAACAGGCTGGCGGACCTGGTTTTCACCCTCGCTCGCTACGAGGAGGGCCATCAGGGGAGTGGATAGGCTTCTCTCTTCGTCCTTCGAGCCTTTGCCGAGGGGACGGAGGGGGGCTTGAGCCAGTCTCTCCCCCGCGGGGGAGAAGCTTCAGCTTTCGTTCCCACCGGGGAGACGAGCCGCAGTCCGAAGCGGCTGTGACCAGGGGCAGGGGGTTAGCCAATGGAGGTTATTCCGGCCATTGACCTGCGCCGTGGAAGGTGCGTTCGGCTGTACCAGGGCGACTACAGCCGGGAGACGGTGTTCTCCGGTGAGCCCATCGAGGTCGCCCGGCACTGGCAGTCGCTGGGGGCAGGGAGGCTCCATATTGTTGACCTCGATGGCGCGGCGAAGGGCGAACTGTGTCACGGCGCTCTGGTTGAGCAGATAGTCCGTGCCGTCGACATACCCGTCGAGCTTGGCGGTGGCCTGCGGAGCGTGGAATCGGTGGAGCAGGTACTGGCCAGTGGCGTGGGGCGGGCGATCCTGGGCACGGCGGCACTGGATGATGCCGCCCTGATCGAGGAAGCCTGCCGCAGGTTCGGCGAGAGAATCATTGTGACCGTTGACGCCAGGGGAGGGTTTGTTGCCACCCACGGCTGGCTTGAGCGTACCGATGTTACCGTGCCCGAGCTGGTGGAGAGGATGGCCGGGCTGGGGGTGCGGCGTTTCATCTACACCGATATCGCCCGCGACGGCACCCTGACGGAGCCCGGTTTCGGCGCCATCGCCGAGTTGATCGAGAAGACCGCTGTGCCTATCATCGCCGCCGGAGGCATATCTTCCGTCGAGCATATCAGGAGACTCAGCGAGATGGGTGTGGAAGGGGCGATAGTGGGCAGAGCGCTGTACACTGGTGACCTGGACCTTGTCGAGGCATTGGCATGCTTCCGGCCCTGATTGCCGTTCTCAGTGTTGTCGGTGCCTTTCGCAAGTGAGCAGGTGTGCGGGTGGGTTGGGGGCGTACAGGGTAGTGGTCCAGAGTTGAGACGGGGCATCCGACTACGGGAGATTGGGACAGGGATTGGACTCAGAAGGCAACTTGGCGAGTAGACTGGTCAAGAGGATAAGGTCCCCCGGGATATTCTTCGGTTGGTGGACTGTCCTGGCCGGTGGCATTCTCGCTCTGTGGGGCTACGGCTACCAGGCCTACGGCATCTCCGCGCTGTTCAAACCCATATCTTCGGAACTCGGCTTCAGCCGCACCGCGACCTCGGTGGCTGCCAGCATCGGCAGATTCGAAGGCGGGTTCGAGGCGCCCATCGTGGGGTGGGTCACCGACCGCTTCGGCCCCAGATGGGTGGTCTTCGGCGGCGCGGGAGTCATTGGCCTCGCCCTCTGCCTCATGTACTACATCAACTCGCTGTGGGCCTACTACCTTGTCTGGGGTGCGCTGCTGGGGCTGGGTGCCAACGTTGCACTGAGCATACCGGTCGACACGGCGATCTCAAACTGGTTCGTGAAGAAGCGGGGCACTGCCCTCAGCATCAAGTGGATGTTCTCCGGCCTGTCCGGCGTGGTGGTGCTGCCGCTCATCGCGTGGATGATAACCGCCCAGGGCTGGCGGATGACCTGTGTCACCGGCGGGCTGGTGATGGTGGTCATCGGGCTGCCCCTAGCCTGGTTCTGCCTCAAGCAGCGCCGTCCCGAGTTCTACGGGATGCTCCCCGATGGCGCCAAGACAGAGGGTGAGGTGGCCGACCTGGAGGCGTGGATAGAGCGCGGCATACAGTACGCCGCCGAGGTGGACGAGGTTGAGTTCAGCGTCAAGCAGGTGTTCAAGACTCGCGTCTACTGGCTGCTGGTGGCGATAAACGCTTGCCACGGTCTGATAGGTGGCGCGATGAACATACACACCATTCCGTTTCTCACCGACCTGGGGATAGACCCATTGGTGGCGGCCGGCATGATGGTGGTGATGATCGGCTCCAGCGTCCCGGCCAGGCTGTTCGGCGGGCTGCTCATCGACCGTGCCAAGACACGTCAACTGCGGTTCATCCTTCTTGGTTCGTACATGCTCCAGTTCATTGGCCTGGGCGTGTTCCTCCTCTTCCGCTCCCTCCCTTCTATCTACGTGTGGTACGTAGTGTATGGGTTCGGGATTGGCATCGCCTACGTCACCAATCCCCTGATGAGGGCGCGCTACTTCGGGCGCAAGGCCTTCGGCTCCATCCACGGAGTGACTGCGCTTATCCTCACGCCGTTCGGCGTGGCGGCGCCGGTGTTCGCCGGGTGGGTCTATGACACCACCGGCAGCTACATAACCGCCTTCACCACGTTCCTCGGGCTGCTCGTGTTCGCCGTAATCCTCATTGTCTTCGCCGCGCCTCCCAAGCCGCCGCCCGTCATCGGGGATATCCGCAAGATCGTATGACGCCGCCTGGCCCCATGGAGCGAGGCTGGCCCCGTCCTTGTGGTGCACGGTGAGGGCAATCATGCAGCGCCGGTGAAGAGCTATCCTGCCCGGTCAGGCAGGTGTTCAAGGGAGCGGCAGCCGCTGGAGGGAAGTAGCAGCGGCCGTCATTGAATCGGGGAAAGGGGCTACTTGCCCAAGAAGATACGCTTTCCCAAGATATTCTTCGGCTGGTGGACCGTCCTCGCCGGGGGGATTCTCGCCCTGTGGGGCTACGGCTACCAGGCCTACGGGATCTCGGCGCTCTTCAAGCCGATAGCGTCGGAGTTGGGCTTCAGCCGCGCTGCCACCTCGGTTGCCGCCAGCATTGGCCGGTTCGAGGGCGGGTTTGAAGGGCCCCTCGTCGGCTGGATTACCGACCGCTTCGGCCCCAAATGGGTGGTCTTCGGCGGCACCTTCGTCATCGCGCTGGCGCTGTACCTCATGTACTACGCCAACTCCCTGTGGGCCTTCTACCTCATCTGGGGCGCACTGCTGGGGCTGGGGGCGGACGTCGCGCTGAGCATACCGGTGGACACCGCGATATCAAACTGGTTCGTGAAGAAGCGGGGCATTGCCCTCAGCATCAAGTGGGTCTTCTCCGGCCTGTCCGGCGTGGTGGTGCTGCCGTTGATCGCCTGGCTCATCACGGTGCAGGGCTGGCGCATGACCTGCGTCACCGGCGGTCTGGTGATGGCGGTGGTGGGGTTGCCCCTCGCCTGGTTCTGCCTCAAGCAGCGCCGCCCCGAATACTACGGCATGCTCCCCGACGGGGCCAAGACAGAGGGTGACGTCGCCGACCTGGACCAGATGCTGCAGAGGGGCGCGCAGTACGCCTCTGAGGTGGACGAGGTCGAGTTCACCGTGAGGCAGGTCTTCAGGACTCGCGTCTACTGGCTGCTGGTGGCGATAAACGCGGCCCATGGTCTGGTAGGGGGAGCGATGAACATACACACCATTCCCTTTCTCACCGACCTGGGCATCGACCCGCTGGTGGCCGCCGGCATGATGGTGGTCATGATTGGCTCCAGCGTCCCCGCCAGGCTGTTCGGCGGCCTGGTCATGGACCGCATGAAGACAGGTCACCTGCGCTTTGTCCTCCTCGGCGCATACCTGCTGCAGTTCGTCGGCATCGGCGTCTTCCTCCTTTTCCGCACCCTCCCCTCCATTTACGTCTGGTTCGTGCTGTACGGCATCGGCATAGGCAGCGCCTACATCGCCAATCCCCTGTTGCGGGCGCGATACTTCGGGCGCAAGTCCTTTGGCTCCGTCAACGGGATAACCGCGCTCGTCCTGACGCCCTTTGGCGTGGTGGCGCCCGTCTATGCCGGGTGGGTCTATGACACTACCGGCAACTACATATCGGCCTTCACCCTCTTCGTGGGGCTTCTCGCCGCGGCCACAGTTCTCATTCTCTTCGCCAGGCCCGCCGAGCCGCCGGACGTCATCGGTGATATCCGCAGGTTCGTGTGACGGCCGTTGGCTCGCCGGTGCAGCATCGACCGTGCCGTGCCGGCTGGCGTTTCACGCGTCGATGCCGTACACTTATGCTCGTGACATGACGCCTGTCAGTCACCAGGGCGCCGGAGGTTGTGCACCATGTTGAAGTTCGATGATCGTGGGTTGATCCCAGCCATCATCCAGGACGCCGGGAACGGCGATGTGCTCATGCTGGGGTATATCAGCGAGGAGTCGCTGAAACGGACGCTGGAGAGCGGCCAGGTCTGGTTCTACAGCCGCTCCCGCCAGGAGCTGTGGCACAAAGGGGCGACCTCGGGGAACTACCTCAACCTTCGCGCCATCTTCAAGGACTGCGATGCCGACACCCTCTTGCTTCAGGTGGACCCCACCGGGCCGGTGTGCCACACCGGCAGAAGAAGCTGCTTCTACCGCACGCTGGAGGAGGACGGCGACGACGAGGAGGCGGGGGACTGACCCGACCTGTCCGGCCCGCGGGCGAACCGCGACAGGTGCTGATGCAGGGGCGTTCAATCGAACGCCCCTGCGCTTTTGGGCGAGCGGGCGAAGCATCCATGTCATTCTGAGGGATCCTGAGCGAAACGAAGGAGCCCGAAGAATCTCCCCACCCCGAGATTCTTCGCCTGCGCGGAGTCTATCCTGAGTGAAGCGAAGGGCTTCGGCTCACAATGACACCTTGCACTCACCCTTCGACAGGCTCAGGGCGAACGGTTGGGAGGCTGCACGCGCAGGACGTTTGCAGTCACGGGCGCCGCGGCGAGGGCGAAACGGCGGCGAGGTCGAAAGAGCGCAGCGGGGTGGGAGGGTGGGACAAATCCCCGTCGGATAGAGCGGTGTCGGGAGGGGGACCGGGTAGCCTGGAGCATCCGCTCCAGGCAGGGTCGGAGCAGATGCTCCGACCTACCCTATACCGAAGAGGCGCGCCGAAGGGCGAACGGTTGGGAGGCTGCACGCGCAGGACATTTGCAGTCACGGGCGCCGCGGCGAGGTCGAAAAAGGAAGAGCCCCCCGATTACCTCGGGGGGCTCTCGTCTCAAGCCTGTCTACTCTGGCATTAGCTCCAGATAGCTATGCCGGCCGCCTCGTCCTCACGATCAGTATCACCACCACGATCGCAAGTATGGCGCCGATCACTATCACTACCCACACCCACGCCGGGGTTCCCGGCTGTACCTCGGGTCCCGTGGTGAATACGCCGGTCGAGCTCCAGTCGCTGCACTCACCATCATCGGTGCATCCCCTCACCCGCCAGAAGTACGTCGTGTTCTTCTCCAGGTCCGAGTCAGGCGTGTAAGCCGTCCCCTCAGTCTCTTCGCTTATCGCCAGGTCGGAGAAGTTGGCATCCGTCGCTACTTCCAGCTCGTAGTAGTCAACTCCCCCTATCGCGGACCAACTGAAGGTCGGCCGCAGCGGCACGTTCGTCGCTCCCGGCGCCGGGCTGCCGTCGGCTATCGACGGC